>Ga0315291_10011355_pt1 | contig 10867 bp, 9 predicted proteins | sample YL17G12_20_MG_FD_203070 | JGI IMG/M metagenome (GOLD analysis project Ga0315291, IMG submission 203070) | Sediment microbial communities from Yellowstone Lake, YNP, Wyoming, USA - YL17G12_20 | ecosystem: Environmental > Aquatic > Freshwater > Lake > Sediment | place: USA: Wyoming | collected... | reverse complement strand
AGTTCCACCCGTGGCACCCTTTCCGGAGATGTATCACCTTCAGAAAATGGTTGCTATTGTCTGGTGCTATACCGGTCCGATGGAGAAAGCCGAGGAAGTTTTCAAACCCATTCGAGCTTTCCGCCAGCCTGCTATCGATTTTACCGGACCGATACCCTTCCCAGCCTTGCAGAGTATGTTTGATGGGTTGTTCCCTACGGGCTACCAGTGGTACTGGCAAGCGGATTTGGTTAAGCATTATGATGATACGGCGATCAAATTGCTCATCAAATACGGGAATGAGCTGCCTACGATCTATTCGAATATACACATCTATCCGATCAATGGGGCAGCTGGGCGTGTTGGACCCCATGAAACTGCATGGGGTTATCGTGATGCCAATTTCTCGCAGGTCATCGTGGCAGTTGACCCAGACCCAGCGAATAACGAGCGCATGATCAAGTGGGCTAAAGCTTCATGGTCTGCACTGCACCCGTATTCAGTTGGGGGTGCTTACCTAAACTTCAAAATGGATGAAGGGATTGAAACGGTTAAAGCGGGATATGGTGAAAACTATACGCGTTTGGCGCAGATCAAAGCCAAATACGATCCGAACAACTTCTTCCATATAAATCAAAACATCCTTCCCAAAGCTTAAAAAGGGTTTTGACCATCTATTTTCCAACAGCCAGCTCCTGAATTGGGGCTGGCTTTATCGTTTTAACAAAATTCAAAAACGACTTTCTATGAGCCTTCTTACTGCTCGTCTCCGTCCACGCAATACACAATGTAATCCCTCAACCAGGACATAGATATGAGGGTCCGCCATTCGACGGGGGTTCCAGTCTAGCGGGGCAAGCGCTCCTTGGCTTCGCGAGCTTCAGCTTCCATATTCTCGAACATGGTATGCGCCTCTTCTGCGGTGAGCTTTGAGTCAAGCAGGGGCAGGTAGATTTCCTCTTCCTTGGCAAAGTGAACCTTCACCAATGTGTAGAGACCATACAAGACACGTCGTAGCGATCTGGCTTGATCAAAGGTGATGGAGAGCTGCGTCCTATGGATGCGGAGCGTCCCCAACTCCTGGGTCAGTCGATCCACTTCGACATGGTCACGGCTCATCGTCGCGGTAGCTTGCGCGGCTCCCATGGCTTTTTGGACCATGGGGTAAAGCGCTTTTTCTTCCGCCTGGGCGTGAGGAAGCAGCTGTTGGGTCAGGAATTTATAGGACTCTTCTATTTTTTCGTGGGCTGAGGTGGTGAGGCTCTCGTATACGGCATCGCCAGCTAAGCGCAGGGCTTCAACATGCGGGTAGAGCTCTTTGTGCTCATCTCTGAGGGGTTGGGTAAGGCTTGCCATTTTTTTCTCCTTTGAGGTTGTGTAACCTTCCTATATCATACATCTTTTTACAGGAATTTTTATCTCGTTGTTTCGTTTTTAAGAATTGTTAATTGCCAATAAAAAATCTTCACCTGCCAAAAGTCTTCACCCACTTTCTTGAACCAACCACAAAGGCCAGCCCACACCCAAATTCCGCCAGCCTGCCCAGCATCAACAGCACTGCGAGGGAGGTAATCGTCTCCAGTATGGCACCCCGATTCCGATGTTTATCAGCCAGGACGACAACCAACCGCATTAACCTTTTAAATTGCCATAACCTTGGGTGTATTGATTATCCTATCTCGATATCTTCATCGATTTGTGCGGTCAGCTTGTGGCTGGCAGCCTTATACACCAACCAGATGGGGGGCGCCTTATTCGGGTGAATAAGCTGGGTAGGAAGCTGAAGGGGTTGCCAGGGATTTTCAACGACGTTTATTAACGCCGCCTCTATAGCTTTTGCTCAGAATAAATTCCAGCGAACACCGGCTGGAAAAAGCTCCTTGAGTGCCTGTTCAATTAGCCTCGCTCGAATTATTAGCAGGATCAATGATTCCGAAGTTAAGCGCTTAACTGGCAGGATATCGTATAAAATATAGCATAGAATGATGGGATATCCACTTTAACAACTGTTTTTGTGCAGATCGTAATGGGTTCTATAAATCTACCGGTGCAGTTGACAAGTTTCATTGGGCGCGAGCGCGAGATAGCTGACGTCAAGCGCCTGTTGTTAAGCTCCCACCTCGTTACACTCACAGGCGCGGGCGGTAGCGGAAAGACGCGGCTGGCAATCCAGATTGCCAATTTGGTGAGTGAATCCTTTGCGGATGGTGTGTGGCTGGTAGATCTGGCGCTGTTACGCGAACCAAACCTCGTTCCTCAGCTGACTGCCCAAACGCTCGGCTTGCGCCTGATTGCAGACCAACCTCTACTGGAGACACTGCTTAATTTTGTACAATCTAAACAGCTGCTTCTCATCCTGGATAATTGCGAACACCTCAGCGAAGCTTGTGCGCAGCTTGCCCAAGAATTGCTGTCCCAGGCACCCGCGTTACGAATTCTGGCTACCAGCAGCGTGGCGTTGGCGATTGCTGGCGAAATAATATACCTGGTATCGGGCTTGGACTGGCCCGTTTTTGTTGGCGAGTCTATGCGAGATAGGCAAAGCCGCCTCGATCTCCAAGAATTAATGGGTTACGACGCTGTTCGCCTATTTGTTGAACGGGCGCGTGCTAACTCACCCAATTTCAGCCTCACCTACGAAAATGCATGGTCAACCGTCGAGATGTGCCGGCGGCTGGATGGCCTTCCACTGGCATTGGAATTGGCCAGCGCACGCATTAACGTGCTGACGGTTCAGGAAATTGTCACGCGATTAAATGATCGTTTCGCCCTGCTCACCTCTTCCCAGCGCAGGGGAATTGAGCCGCGACACCACACATTGCGGGCGGCAATCGATTGGAGTTATACGCTGCTTCCGATGGATGAGCAGATTTTGCTACGGCGCCTGGCGGTCTTCGAAGCCGGTTGTACGCTCGATACAGCCGAAGCCATATGTACAGGAGAAGAGATTGGTGAAAGGCGTACATTGGATCGGATCTCCTCTCTGGTAAGTAAATCTTTGGTCGTGGCGGATACAATTGGCCGCGCCCAGGCGCGCTATCGCCTGCTCGAAACCATTCGCGAATATGCATTGGTGAAACTGGAAGAGGCAGGCGAAACGAGGCGGCTGCGTGACTGCCACCTGGACCTGTTCCTCGCCCGGGCTGAGGAAGCCGCGCCGAAACTGGGCGAGGCTTACCAACAGCTTTGGTTGACTTGGCTGGAAAGCGAGCACGACAAACTGCGTACCGCTCTGGCGTGGTCGCTGGAAAGTGCTCGAATTGAGGAAGGGCTGCGCATTGCCAGCGCACTCGTTCGATTTTGGGAGATTCGGGGCTTTGTACAGGAAGGCTTGGGATGGTTCGAGCGTTTGTTTGCCCGGACGGATGACGGAATTCCTCCGGTTGTCCGCGTGAATGCTCTCGTCTTTGCATCCTTTCTGGCGATGCGTGGCAATGCTCCGGCAACCATGGCATATGGGCGGGAAGCCGTTGAATTAGCTGAGGTGTTAGGTGGTGAAGACAAGCGTGTTCTAGCGTTCGCTCTGGCGGGTCTGGCCTCCGGAGCGAGAGCGTCGGGCGACTATCAAACTGCATTCACCATCGGAGAGCAGGCGCTCCAGCACTTACGTGTCTCGCCCGCGTCCTCGTTCTATTTAGGAATGGCTTTGCTTTCACAGGGAGAAAATGCGATTCAGATGGGTTCGTATGACACAGCCAGGGAACGGTTGGATGAGAGCCTGGTGCTGGCTCGAAAGGATGGCGATGCCTTCCGCATTGCGCATACATTCAATGCTCTGGGGGATCTTAGTCGCCTGGAGCAAAAATACGTCGAGGCCGCCAGTGCTTACGAGAACGGTGTGACGCGGCTGCGCGAACTTGGTGCGCTGCCCGACCTGGGTTCGATATTAAGCAACCTGGGATACACATGTTTACACCTGGGGGATGTAGAGCGCGCCCGATCCTTATTCAGTGAAAGCATGTATATTCACCAAGCTCAACAGAACGAACCCGGTATGGCAGAATGCCTGATCGGTTGCGCAGCCACCGCGGTCATGAGTGGGCTGCCCGCCGGTGGAGTGCGTTTACTAGCAGCGGCCGCGGCGATCAGCAGGCAGCCCTCAGCATCTCAGTGGAAGGCGACGCAGATGGAGTACGAACAGTACCTCAATTTCGCTCGCCTGAAGCTTCCACCACCAGATTTCCAGGCGGAGAAGACGGTCGGGAGTGCCATGTCGCTTGAACAGGCCGTTAACTATGCCAAGAATCTCGTGCTTACGCCAAGATCTCTACCTGTGGTTGAGAAAACGCCAGATGGCCTGACCGGGCGCGAGCGCGAAGTTGCGATGCTGATCGGACAGGGCAAATCAAATAGTGAGATTGCCACTGAACTGGTATTGAGCAAGCGCACGGTCGAGACGCACGTAGGCCATATCCTATCCAAATTGGGATTATCCAACCGCGCCCAGGTCATGCGCTGGGCGATAGATCATGGATTGAACCAAATCCCCACATAAACGCAAGCCATATTTCTTTATAAATATCGACCGCGTCTAGAGACATGGTCGCTATTTATGTATGTATCCTCCGGTCTTGGTCAGGGAATCCGCCTAATCTCTCGAAACGGTTCTGCCTGCGTTATAAAGATACGTGTGCATCTCCGTGTGCATACTGACGACAAACAAGACCTAATATGTCATAATATCAACATCGTAAGAAATATACCCAATCAATCATTCTCACAAGGAGATTAAAATGATTACAAATGAAAAGATTATCACGATCAATCGACCCGTCGCAGAAGTCTTTGCTTATGTCAGCGACCTCCCGCGTGGACCCGAATGGCAGCCCGGACTGGTGGAAGTAAGGCGCATTACGGAAGATCCGGAGGGCGTCGGCACACAATATAATGGCGTACGTAAATTCATGGGCCGCAGGATGGAGTCAGTCATCGAGTACACAACCTACGAACCGAATAAGAAGCTCGTCTTTAAAAGCATCTCAGGTGCTTCACCCCTCGTCCAATCGTTCCTCTTTGAGCCTACGGCTGAGGGTACTAAACTCACTGCGCGGCTCGAGCTGCAAACGTCAGGCTTGATGGGTTTGGCAGAGCCTCTGATTGCTTCTAGTTTAAAGCGCGAGGTTGATACCAATTACGACATTCTGAAACACATTCTCGAAACCCAGGCCATTCCTGTCGCGGCATGATCTGTGAGTTTCTCACTCCTGCCGGTTGCATAGCCCAGCGCCCGTGATCGGGTGTTGGGCTGCAGTGTCTGAATCGTTCATCCCTGGAGGAACGCATGTCATCCACTCAATTTCACTCACCAATTTACCAAATTTTCGACGAGGCCTTCAACCAGGGCAACCTGGATGTTGTGGACAAATTGTTAACTCCTGATCATTCTGCCCATAACGATTTTGGCGGGGTTCCGAATGGTCCACAGGGTTTAAAGTGCTTGATTGCGATGTTCCGCAACGCCTTCCCCGATCTGCACTGTATTTTGGAGGACGAAATCAGACAAGGCGATAAGCTTGCGGCTCACTGGACGATGAGCGGAACACACAAGGGTTCATTTCTGGGTAACCCACCCACTGGCAGGCCAGTCGATGCGCAAGGGATCATCTTTGCCCGCACCGAAAACGGCCGGATTGTCGAAGACTGGACCCTGGTAGATAAGATGGGCATTCTACAGCAGCTCGGGCTCGTTCCGCAATCATAAGAAGTAATAAACAATGTATCACAACCTGTATCGAATCACTTTAGCCTGCCAGATGGGACGGATCGCCAACAGGTGACAACGACCGCCGACAACGAGATCGGCGTCGATTAGGGGGATGGTGGTGGTTGAGATATTGGAGAAACCATATGAAAATCAAAGAACTTGTTTGGATCGGCACGCGCACCGAGTATTTTGGAGCCATGCTCGACTTCTGCCAGAATGTGATGGGGTTGACACCTGCATTCGTTGAACCGGGTTTTGCTGCGCTGGATATGCCCAATGGCGACCGCTTCGAAATCTTTGGGGCCGATTCGGCGTACAACACCTTCTACACTCATCCGGTGGTTGGCTTCCTGGTGGATGACATCGCAGCCGCACGTGCTGAGATGGAAGCCTACGGGATCGAATTCATCGACCCTATTCACACGGAAGAAGATGGCAATGCCTGGACCCATTTTCGGGCGCCAGACGGTTTTGTGTACTCACTGACCTTCGTTCCCGGCCATCCTGTAAACTGATAGGGATTTGGATCTAGGAAGGTATGCATAAAATGGACAAACTAAAAAGGCCTATTAAAGCGCTCGGAGAAATCGTCCTTCGGGTGAGAAACCTGCAGGTAATGCAGGAATTCTATGAAAATATCATCGGTCTTGAAATCCTGGGGCGGTTCGAGAAAAATGTATTCTTTAAAGTTGCCCCTGGCTACAGAGGTCATATCCAAGTGTTGGGATTGTTCGACGAGTCGGAGCCGCCTGACCATCGTTCGCTTATCTTCACCGGAATGGACGCTCATAAAACTTCGCTTCATCATATCGCCTTCACGATCGGTCTGGAGGATTTCGCGACCGAGAAAGAACGGCTGGAAAAACTTGGCCTGGTCGTAGAGACACAAGAACATGAATGGACGCATTGGCGCTCTATGTACGTCCCCGATCCAGAAGGCAATCTGGTAGAGCTGGTTTGTTATGATGCAAGCGTGCAATAAACATAATCACTATGAATTTTTCGTTCGTTATTCGCCTGCATCTCGGACGGTCAGATTGATGAAAACTAGATCTTGATCGAACAGATGACCATCGAGCATCAGAAGGTGAATGGGCCGCCTCTGACAAGGATTCTAGAAGCAAGGTTTTAAATACAGCCACAATATAACAGATAAGCTGTGGTAAATTAGGTAGGAAAAGGAAATAATAATGATTGCGAACATCATCTCATCAGTTACGGTTGGCAGGGTAGCAATTGCTACTGGTATTACAGGGCTTCTAGGATTGGTCTTCATTATGTTATTTTTCACCGTTGGTCAGCCTTTTGGCACGCTCAATGACATTTGCATTGGCCTGACGGCAATCTTGAGCGTGGTTCTAGTTTGGATGTTGTACCCCGGGCATCACACGCTGTCACCAATCCTCAGCCAATTTGCACTCGTGGTCGCAGTGCTTGGCGCGCTTGTGGTTGTGGTAGGTTCTACGCTTTCCATATTTGGCGTCACGGGTTGGTTTCTTTCTGGGTTATACATGGCGGCAGGAAATGCTTTGATTGGCTTGTGGCTACTGGCACTGAATTATTCTGCCTTGCGAGACATTCGCTTCCCTCATGGTCTGGTAATTTTTGGGCTCATTAGTGGTGTGATATTAGTGCTTGGTCTGGTGACAATCCCATGGATATTCCGCGGTATTGATATAAAAGAGTACATATTAACAACTGTCAATGCAATTTGGTGGACAAGCGCTCTAGGATGGCTTGCACTATACCCGATTTGGTGCGTTTTGGTGGGCCGAAGCCTTTTACTAAAATAAGTCGATAAAAGAAGGCCTAGCAGTTATCCACTGCAGGTTTGATTGGGTGTATTTTTCCCACACGAACCCGTGCTAAAAATCAAATTATAAATCTCAAACAATGCCAAGCATGCATTGATTTGTCAGATAGCAACATCAATTCCATCCAAGCCTATTAACATTGTTCATTCTGATCAAGTTTCTGAAATAGTGTAATTTGCATTCCATCGGGGTCTTGGAGGCGCACGTTATAATCACCCCACGGAGTGATGATGGGTGGATGAACTAATATCGCCCCTTGGGCAAGTAACCGCTCCATTGCCGCCTTCAGGTCAGGCACTTGAAGTGCAAACCGAATCTGTCCGCTAATGCGTTGTCCCGTTTCGATTTGGTCAACTGTCTGAGCCTGTGTTTCGTCAAAGATCTCCAGAGTGGCATTGCCCATGTTGAGGATTACCGCACGGCCCTGACCGTTGTTCCAGAATTGCGCAGGTTCAAGGCTAAGCCCATCACAATAGAATTTTGTTAATCGTTCAAAAGCATGGGTTGTGAGTGCCACGCGCAATTCAAGGACAGGATAGTTTGGGTTTGGTGTAGACATGTTACGAAGTAAACCTTTCGTAATTAATTTACCTTCAAAATAATAAGTGTGCCGAAATAACTTGTGTTTGCCTGGATAGTTATTATACCGATACATGATATACGGAATAGTATTTTGGAAACATCCTACTCACGTTTAAATGTCCTCCTCATTTTGCGCCTTAAGTTTATGGCTGGCAGCCTTATCCACCAGCCAGATGGGATGTATTCCAGCGGGACGAATGAGCTGCGCAGGCAGCTCGCGGGGCTGGTAGGGGCCTTCGAGCACATTTTCCAAGACCTGGGCTTTATCCGCACCGGAGACCAGGAAAACCACCTGACTGGCCTGGTTAATGAATGGGGCGGTAAATGTGATCCGGTACATGCCCAGCTCTTTCACATATACATCTGAAACCCATTTCTCCCGTTCGTTAAGCACGGACGTGTGCGGAAAGAGCGAGGCAATGTGTCCATTCCCACCCAAACCCAAGAGCACGAGATGAAAATTGGGATTCTGAGTACTGAAGAAATCCTTCAGCTCTTTTTCGTACTGGATCGCAGCTTGTTGCGGGGATTGGTCACAGCGAATGGGATGGATATGATCTGGCGGAATGGGTACACGATCGAGCAGCACCTGATGAGCCATCCTGGCGTTGTTGCGCGGGTCATCTTCAGGCACACAGCGCTCGTCACTCCAGAATATATGCACCTCGTCCCAATGGATGCGCTCACGGTAGGATGGGGCTGTCAAAATTTCATACAGGCGGCGTGGGGTCTCTCCACCCGAAAGCGCTACACTGAACCTCCCGCAAATCAAACTCGCCTGACGTGACTCGACAGTGAACAGCTCAGCTGCTGCCTGGCTGAGGGCTTCCAGATCGTTATAGACGCGGATCATTTCATCCTCCTGATTTTGGCTGGTCGAGGAACAGGGGCTGTAGCCATCGCCGTCCATCCTGAGCGATAAGAGCTTCAGCGCTTTCAGGTCCCCAGGCGCCGCTGGGGTAGTTGGGGAAATCAGATGGAGCGACGCTGTCCCACACATCCAGTACGGGTGCGATGACCCCCCAGGCGCTTTCCACCTGGTCGGCGCGCATGAATAGAGTTGCATCCCCACGCATGGCATCCAGCAGCAAGGTTTCATAGGCTTCGGGAGGGGTGATATGAAAGGCTTCCGAGTAGCGAAAACGCATCACCTGTGAGCTGAGGCGCAAGTCAACCCCGGGCTGCTTGGCCTGGAAGTACAAATCTATGCCTTCATCGGGCTGGATCTCGATCTCCAGGCGGTTGGGTAGCCAATCCTGGTTGGCTGAGGCTGGGAAGGATTGGTGCGGGACAGGACGGAACTGGATGACAGCTTGAGAGACTTTTTGAGAAAGACGTTTACCAGTGCGCAAATAGAAGGGGATATCCTGCCAACGCCAATTATCGATGAATAGCTTGAGGGCAGCAAACGTTTCGGTTTTGGAGGCGGGGTCGACCTCCGGCTCACTGCGATAGCCTACCACACGTTCCCCTTCCATCCAGCCGGGTCCATACTGCCCACGTGAGGCAAATTGGTGCAGGTGATCGGTGGGGATGGGGCGGATGGCACGCAGCACGTCCACCTTACGGGCGCGGATCTCATCCGCATTGAAAGCCGCGGGCGGCTCCATGGCAATCAGGGACAGGATTTGCAGCAAGTGGTTTTGGACCATGTCGCGTAATGCCCCCGAGTGATCGTAATAACCTCCCCGGTGCTCTACCCCCACCTGTTCAGCCACCGTGATCTGGACGTGGTCGATATATCGGCGGTCCCAGATCGGCTCGAATAGGGCGTTGGCGAAGCGGAATGCCAGGATGTTCTGCACCGTCTCCTTGCCGAGGTAATGGTCGATGCGATAGATCTGGGATTCTTCGAGGGTCTTGAGCAACGTCTGGTTGAGCTGGCGGGCAGAGTCCAGGTCATGCCCGAATGGTTTTTCGAACACCAGGCGGGCGCGTTTGCGGTCACTGACATGGTGAGACAGCCCCAGGTTATGGACGATGGTTTCGACAATGGTTGGTGGGGTGGCAAGGTAGTACACCCGTTCAGCATGTTCACCCCAGGATTTATCCTGGGCATTCAACTTCTTCACCAGGTCTTCAAAGGTGTCCACATGATTAAAATCACCAGCCACATAGCTTATCAGATGACTGATAAAAGCTTTCCATTGGTCAGTTTTGACCTTACCACGCCGGGAAAACTGGTTTACCCCATCCAGCAGGCGCTTGCGCAGGTCATCCAATGAAATTGATTTGACATCCACACCGAAAATAGCAAATTTCTCCGGCATCAAGTTATCTAAAAATAGATTGTACAGGGCTGGCACCAGCTTGCGCCACGTCAGGTCTCCGGCAGCACCGAAGATGACCATTTCAACGGGAGGTAGCTTGGGTTCGTTCATCATCTTATTCCTGATCCTTCGACCATTGGGTATGGAACACCCCGCGTTGATCCACGCGCTCGTAGGTATGGGCACCGAAATAATCCCGCTGCGCCTGGATCAGATTCGCCGGCAGGTGGGTGGAGCTCAGGCTGTCGATATAAGCCAGGGCCGCCATGAATGCCGGCGCAGGCAGGCTCAATCCGGCAGCCGTCTGTACCAAGCCGCGCAGGTCGGCCAGTCGTTCGGATACAGCCTCTCCCAGCACCTGGTCCAGCATGAGGTGCATCAATTCTGGTTGTTGGTGATAAGCGTCGCGGATGGGCTCCAGCAGCTTGGAGCGTATGATACAGCCACCCCGCCAAATGCGGGCGATGGAAGACAAATCCAGGTTATATTCATAGGCTTTGGAAGCCGCCTCTAATTGT
>Ga0315291_10011354_pt1 | contig 10867 bp, 7 predicted proteins | sample YL17G12_20_MG_FD_203070 | JGI IMG/M metagenome (GOLD analysis project Ga0315291, IMG submission 203070) | Sediment microbial communities from Yellowstone Lake, YNP, Wyoming, USA - YL17G12_20 | ecosystem: Environmental > Aquatic > Freshwater > Lake > Sediment | place: USA: Wyoming | collected... | reverse complement strand
AAGCCAGTCTTGAGGTCAAATATTTTCTCTCATACTTTTCTGTCATATCAGGAGTTGCTTTGAAAAGAAACCTTCCAGCTTCAAATTCTCGATAGAAGGACAGGATAGCATCTTCTATCTCCGGGATATTTTCAGGAGATACTACTTTCCCTGCGCCAAGAGACTGCATCAACTTAGCAGCCTCTCCATCCTGAGGGGCAATTGCCAGAACTGACTTTTGAGCACCAAAATATTCATATATTTTGCCGGTGCTTATGACTGGAACAGATTGGCTTATAGTCAGTAAAGCCAGATCAGATTCGAGTAGTTTTTCAATCCCCTCTATATGTGACAGATAGCCTTTCAACTCTGTGACCTCTTTTAATCCATACTCCTCTATCGTTTTCTCGATATTCATGCCGATTGAGATGCCAGCGTGAATAAATCTAATCTTGTCCTGGCTTATTTTCCCCTGATGCAAAAGATTACTCAAAGCTTTCAGGAAAGGCTCTGCAGGACAATCAAGGCTGAAAGTGCCAAAATAGATTATCCTGAAAATATTTTTGTTTTTTTTGACTTCAACTTCAAAATCCTCCTGGTCATATCCGTTGGTGATTACCTCAATTTTCCCTACGGGAGGATAGGTTTCTTTGAGATGCTGTGTAATGGTCTGGTTTACGCTGACGACTCCATCTGCTCGTCTCAGGAATGATTTTTGCAGACTCTTCAGTAACAGGTTCTTAAGAGGAGCAGGTTTCTTTGCATCTCGGTAGATGATATATGAGTCGCGATAATCTGAGACCCATCGTATGCCGGTCAACTTTTCCAGGAAAAAAGCGACCAGGTGGCAGGTCAAAGGAGGAGAGGTGGAAAACAGAAGGTCTATTTTTTCTTTTCTGCAAATCTTGATTCCTTTTATCAAAGCAAACGGTAGCCAGCCGATTTTGTTGTCCGGGAAAGAAAGCAGGTTAATAAACTTCAGCCAATTCGAAAAGAAGGAGCTGTCATTCTGACCCCGCTTCTTGCGGGGGAAGAATCTCTCGATTTTTTCTTTTTGTGAATTTCGTAGCGTGACCCTTTCAGGGTCGCTGGTTTTTGTTCTGAATATGTTTTTGATAAGGTAGCTTAACCTCAATGGGTCAAAGGAGCCGGTTCTGTAAATCTTTGCACTTTCGGGCAATTCTTTCAAAAGCGAATCGTCGCGGGAGAAATAATCAATATCCTTTACCGTCAAAATCACGGGCTCCCAGCCGAAAGAAGGGAGATACTTGACGAATTTAGAAACCCTCTGTACCCCGCCCATTCCTAAAGGGGGAAAGTAATAGGCTATAATAAGAACTTTTTTCTTATTGTCGAGGTCTTGGCTCATAGTAAAAAATACTCAAAAGTCCAAACGCTCAAAAGCTCAAGGGGGAAAATAGACTGTCAGCCTCTCCTAGGTAACTCCAGAAATCTGAGTTCTACAAAAGCCATATTCTCTTCCCATAAAGCTTTTTCCCGAATGATTTTCTGATTTTCCGCGCGGAGTTTTTCCGTTTCTTTAAAATTATTTATTATCCAGATTACTTTTTCGGCTAAAGCCTGATAATTTCCTGGTGTGAAGAGGAAACCGTTTTTTCCGTCTTCAATCCATTCACGGTTCCCGGGAATATCGGTTACCACAGGCAGAAGTCCTGATGCCATTGCCTCTAACAAAGAAACTGAGGTGCTGTCAGACAAGGAAGTGGAGACATATAAATCTGCTTTCTGAAAAAGCTCTTCCAAATCCTCCCTGTTCACATATCCATTGAATTCCACGTTTCTTTCGACCTTTAGTTTTGAAGCAAGTTTTTTCAGCTCCTGTTCCTGACTGCCCAGCCCGGTTATCCAGAACTTAGCTTTTTTATTGGTTTTTTCAATAATCAAAGGCATAGCTTCAATCAGGGTTTTTAAGTCATAGACTGGCTCAAGGCTTCTTGTGCTTAGGAATATTATTTCTGCTTTGTCTTTTAATTGACCATTGCTTGAGCGTTCTTTTAATAGCCTACGTTCAACTCCCATCGGAGCTAAAACTATTTTTTCTTCAGGGACCCCCAATTCCAGAAGTCCCTTTGATAAATTTATTCCATCACAGGTCACCAGGTCAGCTTTAGACAGAACATATTTTGCTCTCAGTCTGTGAAAAGGTGATTTTTTCGGTGAGATCAATATGTCTGAACCCCAGGTTGAGACCACTAAAGGTTTCTTTTTTGATAACGCTCCCAATAAGCCATAGTTGGGAACAAAATGGGCGTTGACCAGATCGGGATTGATATTTTGAATCAAATTCTTTATTTCTGAAAGGGAAAAGATATATTTAAGGAAAGAGAATCCGGTTTTTGGTGAAATGAAAATCTCAGAGGCTCTGGTTCCCTGGCTTTTCTCCAGAGAGGCAAGATAGCATTCATACCCTTTATCAACGAAATAGCTCACCCATCTTTTGGTATGATAGCTTGATACATCTGAAAGGAATAAAAGCTTCATTTTATAACCTCTAATTGTCATTGCGATCCCGCCGAAAGGCGGGAGAAGCAATCCCTTCACTTCGAGGAGAAGGATTGCTTCGCCCTAAGGGCTTGCAATGACGGCAGAACAGAAGGTAGGACAGAACAGTGTTCTGTCCCTACAAAAACTTCTTCAGGTCCTCAAGAGTCCTGTACCAGATTTTCTTCTTACTATAGATAAGATATTCCTTTTTCTCTCCTCCCCAGGCTTCTTTGAATCTTACCAGTCCTTCTGCTTTTTCCGGAGAACCCCCTAAATTTAGGTATCTATAACCCTGAGCAATCCCCCACTGGATAGTATCGGAGAACAAAGCATCATTGGGTCTCAGGTTCAAAGCTTCAGAAAGGGAGGCACCCTCCCAATAATAAATAGTATCCCTGAAAAGGAAATTTATCTGAAAGGCTATGGTCTGTTCGTCGACTGTTGCCACGCTCCATCGGAGCTCCTGTCCGGATTTCAAAATATTCCAGATATTTTCGTACAAGCCGAGCGGGAATTTCGATCTTTTTAACCCGTGCCGTTTGTCTCTTTCCAGAACCAGGTTGTAACAATCTCTGATTTTCTCGACTGAGGAGAGAGGCTCCACCTTCACACCTTTTTTTTCTGCCTGGATTGCACCCCTTTTGGTCTTATGAACCGGGTCATCCATATATTTTGATAAATCCAGAAGATGGGTATAAGCTTTCACAGCATTATAACCGTACTGGCTAAGATTCTTTTGCTGGCCGAAAAAATCTATCACCTCCACACTTGCCAGTTTGAGTTTCCTTAACTCCTCATCGATTTTTCTGTATAGCTCTTCGGCTTCATCTGACGAAAGCTCTTTAGAGAGGATCATTCCACCATAGGTGCCAAACGGCATCGAGTAAGCCCTTTTCAACCTGTACTTATCAGAGAGAATAAAAGGGAAGCCTGCCTTGTATTCTCCATTTTCGCCTGAATAAACTAAAAAAAGAGGCGTGAAATAGACAAAGCTGGAAAACCAGAGTTTAGCCCAGGCAGACTTATGGTAAAAGGTGCTTAAAGGAGAGTTAAAAAGAAGCTCTTCCCATTTTTGCTCATCCAGATCTGCCAAGTAGAGAAGTTCGAACCCCATACCTTTTTATTCACGAATGACCACGATCTTCCCGGCACAGGTGCCCCGCTGGTTGTCAAATAAAAGGAAAAGATAAATTCCTGAGGCGACCAGATTCCCGGATCTATTCCTTAAATCCCATTCTTTTCCAATCCCTCCGGATTTAGCCTCTGCTACCCAGTCTCCAGCAACAGTATATATCCTCACCTTAGTCTCCAGAGGGACATCGAAAGTAACCTTTTCATCTCCGTTCCGCAAAACCACCGGATTGGGATATGGATGAACCTGGCAGATATTCTCTGCCGGGACTTTATATTGAAAGGAGGAAAGTCCATTCTCGGTTCCGATCCAGGCTTTGCCTCTGCTATTGTCTACAGTGATAAACCAGACCAGGTCATCCACCAATTTACTGTTAGTTGTGGTGAAAACGTAAATAAACGAATCCTGGTCATTAACCACGCCCACCCCGTTTATCGTTCCGATCCATTTGTTGTTCATCTCGTCTACTGCTATCCAGTTAACCTGAAGACCCAAGGGTGGAGGTAGCTGCACTCCTCTAAAATAAATGGTGTAGTTGATTTCCGGGTCCCAAAGGTCTAATCCCTCATTGGTTCCTACCCACAATTTTCCTTTGAGGTCAAACCTGGCAACTCTGACATCTTTTCCAGAGAGATGGCCGTTTACGTCATTATAATAATGGATGGAGTCATCGCCTTTATTCCCGGGTGTACCTTTATAATCCAGAAAACCCAAGCCGACATCCCGGTGGCAGATCCACAGATGCCCTCCTTCCGCATAAAGGGAATTTATCCAATTGGAGGTTATCCCATCTGAAGAGAGATAAGAAGTCCAGGTATTGTTATGCAGAGCAGCCAGGCATCTGTTGGTGGTCCCATCCCACCCCTCCCAGTTAGCGACCCAGATGGTGCCAGCATCATCCTGCACCACATCGCTGACCACCGTGTAGGAGCGGTCAGCTTTTATAGGCCGGAGAGGACTATTGGTGGAATCATAATGTGACCAGTTTCCCTGCAAATCCAGTTTGAAAAGCCCGCCTCCCCAGGAGCCAAACCAGACATTCCCTTCAGAATCCAGGAAGACAGAAGCCATCCAGGGAAAGGTTCTGAAAAGTGAATGCAAGGTATCCTGAATCCCATTCCAGGTTATCCCGTCAAAGGAAGAGCCTATGCCGGACCAGTTAGAGCACCAGATTTTACCGTTTTCCTCAATCGCGATCTTGTTGAAGATATTTCCTGGCGGGCCATCTATCTGGAAGTTTCTCCAGGTTGAATTAGCATAAACCGAGATTCCACTTCCTTCAGTCCCTGCCCAGATATTCCCTGAGGTCTCGATTGTCACTGAGTTCAGATTTCCGTTTGTCAATCCTGAGGTGCTTACCTGTGACCAGATGCTGTTTTCGTTGACAAAAAGTCCGGAATTTGTGCCTGCATAGATTTTTCCAGAGCTATATTTTAAGTCATGCACAATCAGGTTATTTAAACCGGAAAGGGACCAGCTCGAATCTGCACTATTAAATTCAAAAACCCCTCTGTTTGTCCCGATATAAATCTGTTCATCCACACTCAAAACAGTATTGACTGTATCGTTGGTAAGTCCTTTCTGGCCGGATACAAAGGAATACCAGTGGGAATAATCCAAGAGATTCGGGTCATTTTTAGGGGCAAAGGCAACCCCTTTAACTGTGCCGACCCAGACTTTGGTGGGTGTGAGGGCAACTGAGCTGACCTCAATTTCCTGGGCTAAGTTCCCGAAATGCCTGTATGTTTCCTTGATCTCCCCGTCGTTTTTGTAAATCTGAAAAAGGCTTACCCCTTTATTCAGCCCTACCCAGAGCTTATCGCCGTCTGAAGCAATATATTTTATCCAGAGCCTTGAGCCGTCCCGGTCCAGGAAATCATATACCCTGAAAAAATCACCCTGGGGATTATATTTGGTCAAGGTTCCATTCTTCGCGCCAAACCAGAACGTCCCGGCCGTATCAACGGCAAAAGAGTAAAGATAATTTCCTCCCAAACCTTCTACATTGGTAATCTTCCTGTAAGACTCATCTGAGAGATTAAACTTTACCAATCCTCCAGTTGTTGCCACCCACAGATAACCATCTTTTAGAAGAATCTGCTTTGAATAGTTCATATTAGTATAAGTAGTCCAATCCCCAACTGCGGAAAAGAGCGGATTGGATAAGATTAAAATCCAGAAAAAGGTAAAAATCAATCGTCTCATTTTTTCTTCCCTGTCTCCTGTTTGCTGTCTACAACCTACTTCCTATCACCTACGACCTTCCATAAAAGACTATACGCTAAGATCAGAACAGAAAGCAGAGAGACTCCCTTAGCAAAAAAGTCGCCATATCTGGTATAAAAGGTCAGCTCATTTCTCAGCGAAATCTTACCGGTTAAAACATCCTGGACGTAGATTTTTGTCTTCTGGGTTATTCGTCCATACGGGTCCACAAACATCGAAACCCCGGTGTTGGCACACCGGGCAATACTTATCCGATTCTCAATTGCCCGGAACACGTTTATCTGGGCATGCTGATAAGGTCCGGCTGTTTTTCCCCACCAGCCGTCATTGGTTATGTTCACTACAAAGTCTGCTCCCTTTAAGACAAACTTTCTTACTAAATCCGGGAAAACCGCCTCAAAGCAGATCAAAGCCGGGAATTTACCTTTGGGATTTTCGAAAAGTATATAATCTTTTCCCGGAGTATAATCTGAAAGCCCGAATTTTATCTTGTAAAGCCAGCCTAAGACTTTCGGATAAGGGACCCATTCTGAAAAAGGCACAAGATGGATTTTATTATATGCCGCAAAATTGTTCTGATAAGGGTCAAAGTAAAAAGCAGAATTGTAGTAAAGATAATTCCCCTGACCCAGCACTGAATAGTCGTTAGTGCCCAAAACCAGGGAAGTCTGAAGAGAATCAGACAAGGATTTGATTAGTGAAAAATATTTAGGCTCAGCCCGCAGATAGCAGGGAGCGGCAGTTTCAGGCCATAAGATAAGGTCGACTTTTTCAGGTATCTTTCTGGTTAGATCTGTGAAAACCTGAAAGTTATAATCCAGGAGCTTGTAATCCCACTTGACATCCTGGGGGATATTCCCCTGAACTAAGGCGATATCAACCTGTCTGGCGTCTGTTTTTTGATTCAAGACTTTGTTGCCATACACAAACGGCGCTAAGAACAGAAGGAGAATTAAAGCCGCATAAGTTAATACTTTTCTGCTGGAGGCAAAGTTTTTGACTCCCAGGTATACGAGAACATTTACCCAGACTATCCAGAAGGATACGCCATAGTTTCCTACTAAAGAGGCATACTGGATTAAGCTCAGGTAATAGGTCTGGGTATAGGATAAATTAAGCCAGGGGAAGCCAATCTCAAATAAAGACCTGCCATAGTCCATCAAGACCCAGAGAAAAGGCATAAAAAAGACTGCTTTTTCTTTGAACGCCTTTTGAACCCAGGAGTAGGAAAGAAAAAGAAAAGCGGTATACAGAGATAAAATCAAGATAGCTCCCAGGACTCCCGGCAGGGTAGCCCAGGTGATCCAGTATAAAAGGAGCACATTTGTTACCAGCCCCCAGATGTAACCTAATTTAAAAGATTCCCACCCACCTTTATTCTCTAAAGCAAAAAAAAGAAAGACTAAAGCAAAATATGCCAAGAAACCAGTGGGAAAAGGAGGAAAAGATAAGGAGAAAAGAATGGCGGAGATAAGCGTGAAAAGAACGGTGTTTTTATGAGTCATGCGGTTTTGGAAAAAATGTAGAGACGCATCGAATGCGTCTCCGAATCATTTTTTGGTATCGCTTTGTTTCTTTATATTATTTTGATTTTCCTCATCCAATTGCCATTTTAAGGGATTATAAACAATATATTGCCGAATGTCATGTAGCTCTTTTTCATTGCGGATAATGTGGTCGTAAAATCTGGATTGCCAGGCAAAATTCGTAAAACCTTTTTGGTGAGCTTTTCTGACCGTGGCAGATTTGAATCCACGAATGATATTTGATAAATTATCTTTTTGTAGAGACGCATCGAATGCGTCTCCAGTAGGTATACGGGGGCTTTGAGACGCATGGCCATGCGTCTCTACGTTCTTATCATCATTTTGAATTATAATTATCCCGTGCAAATGATTGGGCATTATCACGCATTCATCCAATTTTGCGTAATCCCTAATACTATCTGTCTTTGGCCATTCGCCAGCAACTATTTTCCCTATCTCGGATAGTTTCATTTTATCGCCCACAATATCACCGAAAAAATACTGCTTGTCTTTTGTGCAGATGGTTACAAAATAATACCCGTAACGGGAATAATCCCATTCTTTCAAGCGGGTGGATTCGATGCGGTATGTATTTTTGAATAAGGTCATCCTTTACTTTCGGTGAAGGGATTTGCTTAGCAATCCAATTTCTAATAATAGTTGAAAATTAGTAAGTTGATTCATCTAATATTTGCATTAAGAGACTTGCTAAAAAGAGAAAGTGCATTGCTCTTTCTTTATCAATTACTATATTTTCATGTGCCTTGGGATTTCTAATCCCCGTCATTGTTCCCGCAAAAATTTGCAAATAACCTTTTTGAATATTCTTGCCAGTATCAGTTGAAAGATCTTCTAAGAGTATAATAGGATTCTCTAATGAAAATGCTCTCTGCATTAGAGCAGAACCATCTAACTCTTGTCCTGTTTTGTCCTTGACTATCTTCTTGACACGGATATTAATTTCTTTCAGTGCTGACTCCACGGCATCTGCAAAGTAACCATCCCTAAATTTATTCTTTGCCACTATGATAATAGCCTGATGAATTACACTCCAGAAATCAAATTCTGAAATTTGAGCTGTTTCTTTCAATAAATTTCTTAAGGGACTGTTTTCTGGATTTAATGCATTAATAAATCCTTGGAGCAATTTGATTTTTCTCTGCTCATCTATTGCCTGTTCGGATAGAGTCATTACCCAATCATAAATCAATTGAGAACGTACGGATGTGATATTCTCGTGCGGAAATGAGGAGGATGGAAAATCAAATATGGCTTTCGCTATCCTGTTAATTTCATTAATGGTTGTGTTATATTTTAATCCCTCCCCTAATTTAATCCCAATTAACCTGAAATTTATCATACTTATAAACTTATGCTAAAATTTCGCTTAGAGACGCATGCTATGCGTCTCTACAACTACAACATTACAACAAAATCAAATTCTGCCCATCCATTTCTGAGGGTTTTGGTATTCCCATCAGATATAAAATGGTTGGGGCTACGTCGGCTAAGATGCCTCTGGGTCTTAATTTTCCACTGAAACCATTTTTCACTAAAATAAACGGAACCAGGTCCGTGGTGTGGGCAGTGAAAGGCTCGCCGTTGTTATAATCCACCATCATCTCCGCATTCCCGTGGTCTGCGGTGACCATGGCTATGCTACCTGTTTTTTTCACTGCATCAATCACTCTTCCTACGCAGGTGTCAACTGCTTCTACTGCCTTTATGGCTGCTTCCAGGATCCCGGTATGTCCGACCATATCTGGATTGGCATAATTCAAAAGGATAAAATCATACTTTCCTGAGTCGATTGCTTGAACGACCTTATCTGTTACATCATAAGCACTCATCTCTGGCTTCAAATCGTAGGTCGGAACCTTAGGAGAGTGTACCAGAATCCTATCCTCCCCTTCAAATGGGGTCTCCTCGCCTCCGTTAAAGAAGAAAGTCACGTGGGCATATTTCTCAGTCTCGGCAATGCGCAGCTGTTTCAAACCTCTCCGAGACAAGACCTCGGGCAGGATATTTTTAAGCCTGTTCGGAGGGAAAGCCACTGGGGTTTTGAGTTTTTCGTCATACAAGGTCATATTTACCAGATGAATAGTAAGGTTATCCCCCCTGTCAAATTCCTTGAAATCCTTTTCTGACAAAACGTATGAAAGCTCCCGTGCTCTGTCTGCTCTAAAATTGAAAAATATCCCTACGTCTTTTTCTTTTATCCTTCCGGAAAGAGGGTTACCTGATTCAGAGACAACAATAGGTTTGATAAACTCATCAGTTACCTCTTCGTTGTAAGATTCCTCTACGGCTTTGACCGGATCAGAGGTCAATTTCCCTTCTCCGTAGACCATTGCCCGGTATGCCTTTTCAACTCTTTCCCATCTTTTGTCCCGGTCCATTGCATAATATCTACCCACTACAGTTGACAGAAAGCCGATGTCATATTCTCTGAATTTCTCTAAAAGCTGTTTAATATATTCTTTTCCTGCAGTTGGTGAAGTGTCTCGTCCATCCATAAAGGCGTGCACGTATAGTTCTCTCACACCTTTATCCTTAGCTAATTTCAATAGGGCATACAGATGATTCAAAGAACTGTGCACTCCTCCGTCTGAGACCAAACCCATTAGATGTAAAGCAGAATTATTTTCCTTCACTTTATTCATCGTCTGGAGCAGGATTTTATTCTCAAAAAAAGAGCCATCTTGGATGGCTTTACTTATCCGGGTTATTTCCTGATAGACGATTCTTCCGGCACCAAAGTTAAGATGACCCACCTCACTATTTCCCATCTGCCCTTCAGGCAGACCCACGTCCAAGCCGGATGCCCCTAAAACCGTATGAGGATAATCAGCAAAAAGTCTATCTAAATTCGGCTTTTTTGCCAGGGCAATGGCATTACCTTCTTTTTTTTCATTTATTCCAAAACCATCCATTACCAGAAGCAAAATCATTTTTCCACCTCTGAAAGACCGAGTAATTTAACCTCCCTTTTTCCAGAAACTATCTCGCCTAAGTGGAAAACCTTTTCTCCGTATATCTGTAACTTCCTTTTTATCTTTTCAGCATCCCCTTTTGGTACGACTAAAATCAAGCCAATGCCCATATTGAAAACCTTGAACATCTCCCCGGATTCTATATTACCTGCTTTCTGGATGAAATCAAAAATCTGTGGTATTCTCCAGGACGAAACGTCTATCCTTGCCTGGCATCCCTCCGGCAATATCCTTATGAGATTGCCTGGAATCCCTCCGCCGGTGATGTGCGCCATACCCTTGATTTGATGTTTTTCCAAGATTTTTAAAATCGGCTTGGCATAAGACCGGTGAGTCTTCAAAAGCTCTTTACCCAGTTCGTCTCTAAGCCCCTTCACATGGTCCCTGACTTTATACTTTTTGACTCCGAACAAGACCTTTCGTGCCAGGGAATATCCGTTGGTGTGCAGTCCATTGGAGCCTAAACCTAAAAGCAAATCGCCCGGTGAAATTTTTGAGCCGTCGAT
>Ga0315291_10011353_pt1 | contig 10868 bp, 8 predicted proteins | sample YL17G12_20_MG_FD_203070 | JGI IMG/M metagenome (GOLD analysis project Ga0315291, IMG submission 203070) | Sediment microbial communities from Yellowstone Lake, YNP, Wyoming, USA - YL17G12_20 | ecosystem: Environmental > Aquatic > Freshwater > Lake > Sediment | place: USA: Wyoming | collected... | reverse complement strand
CAAAAGGACTACCTTCGGGTATTTCCCGTTTCTTTTCAGGGATCATGCCGGGAAGATTTTTGATATTGGTCCCATAGTAGGGATCGGGGTATACTTTGTTGGCAACCAGGGCAGCAAGAACAGTTGCAGGAACAGAAGTAGGATACCATCCCTCAGTCCGGAAGCCGGTGATCGAAATTGCTTTTCCGTCTGATTTGACTTCTTTGGAAGACTGAATTGCCCAGTTATCTTTAAGCAGGAATTTCCCGCCCACAGGCGTCTGTGCAAGACATGCTATGGAAAGTATGAACAATACCGTGACTGTGAAGACAATGCGTTTTTTCATATCGCAGGTTTTAATATTTTGTATATAAGTTTATTTTGTAAGCATTAAAGTTAGTAAAATAAATTTACTGGAATTTTAATGAAATCATTCTTTAATGGGTAAATGTGAGAAGAGGTATTTCAAATTAGATTTTATGCATTATCTTTATTTCCATAACCGGTCAATCATACTTCATTTAGATTTGATATCATGAACGATTCTTAACCAGGTCCGGCAGACACCCTTTGATCTTTATACTATGACTTTCTATTTTCCAATCAATTAAGAATTATGAGTAACACCCAAACATCATCCGTTTCAGGTCCGGGTTTAAAACGTGTTCTTGGACTTTCTTCGCTGGTTTTGTACGGAATTATTCTTATTCAGCCTACAGCATCAATGCCATTGTTCGGCGCTGCTGCAGGTTTAGCCAAGGGTCATGTAGTTACCACGATTCTGATAGGTATGGTGGCAATGCTGTTTACCGCTATCAGTTACGGGCGTATGGCTAATGCTTATCCCAGTGCCGGTTCGGCATATACCTATGTCAGCAGGGAAATTCATCCTGCACTTGGATACTTTGTAGGCTGGGGAATGATTTTCGACTATGTCATGAATCCTATTATCTGCGTGATCTGGATCAGCAAGGCTGCCATGAATTTTATTCCTGAAATACCTTTTTTTGTTTATGCAATTGCTTTTACTCTACTGTTCACCCTGATGAACTTACGTGGAATTGAATCCAGTTCACGTACCAACTCTATCATCGCAGCCGGTCTGGGTGTGGTTATCGTACTTTTCATGGGTGCTGGAATCCGTTATCTTCTTTTGCATCCTCCCGACGGTGCTGCAGCATGGACAAGACCATTTTATGATCCGAAAACTTTTTCATTTTCTGCCGTTTCTGCAGGTGCCTCACTTGCGGTCCTTACCTATATTGGTTTCGACGGTATTTCAACATTATCTGAAGAGGTACATAACCCCCGGCGCAATATCCTTCTGGCAACTGTTCTTGTTTGCATTATTACAGGAGTATTGGCATCCATCCAGGTCTATACAGCTCAGCTTGTATGGCCCGGAACAACTTTTCCCGATCAGGATACTGCATTCTGTTATGTAGCCGGCAAGGCAGGTGGTCAGTGGCTCTTCCATGCAGTTAACCTTTCTTTGCTGGTCGCATCAATAGGTTCCGGTGCGGGTGCTCACCTCGGTGCCGGTCGTCTCCTCTATGGTATGGGACGAGACAACGCAATCCCTGGCAAGTTCTTTGCTGCCATTAATCCTCGTACACGCATACCATCCAATAATATAATTCTTGTTGGTGTAATAACACTTGCAGGTGCATTTCTTCTTACCTACCCTATAGGTGCTCAGTTGCTGAACTTTGGAGCTTTGATTGCATTCATGGGTGTCAATGTTTCGTCATTTGTACGCTATTTTATACGCGGTAAACACAAGAGGTTTGGCCATCTTATAGTGCCGGTTCTGGGATTTGCAATCTGCCTCTATCTCTGGCTCAGCCTGGGATATAAAGCCAAAATCGCAGGAATGTGCTGGCTCTCAGCCGGTGTCCTTTATGGCGCATACCGGACATCATGGTTCCGTAAACCTCTTCAGTTTGTCCGGATTGAAGACGATGACAAACCTGAAGCAAATGAAATGGTAACAGATCCAATAAAGAAATAAGATATCAGATGTTTCCGATATAGTTCATGAGGAGCTTTTTTGCCTTCTGATCAATGAAGCAAGGTATCTTGATTTGAATTGCTGACTTGCAAGAGCCTGTTTTAAAGGTGGAAGTTTAAGAATCACACCCAGTACTGCCGCCATTGCTCTGTGGCTGAACATAACCTGATTGTCAAATATCAGGTTTTGAAGTTTACCTCTCTCGATAGCCATTGTTACAACTCTATGAATTGAATTAATCGGTGTAATGACCCGTTCTCTGCGTGAGCGAAGTTCAACAGCTTTCTTATCACAGGCAGTAAGACATATACCGCAACCAAGACAGATTTCCTGATGCAATTTTGCTTTTTTCCTGTTGGGCTTATCAGGATCATTGGACGATACAAGGGTCATCGCTTCTACCGGACATAATGCAACACATTTCCCGCAACTATTGCAGCTCTCTTCAATGATAAACGGAATAAAGTTGGTTGTATGAACCGGGTTCAAAAATCCGAATCTCCTTGCAGCTATCAATGCTTCACAACAGCATCCGCAGCAGTTGCAGATGAAGTTCACTCTTTCCTGCACATTTTCACCAAACTGTACCAGGTTATTTTGCCGGGCATTCTTTAAAAGATCCATCCCCTCGGCAACATCAACTTTTCTGGCAATTCCATGTCGTGTCAATGAATCTGCACTACTGTTAAACGTCATGCAAATATCCATAGGCGCATCACAGTTTTTCCCAAGATGCTCCATCTTATGCCTGCAATAACAGATCCCGATACCTATCGAAGCAGCAGTTTTTATGACTTCTGATGCTCTCTCATAATCAAGCACATGAAGTGCGTTTTCATTCGAAAGGACCTCTTCGTTGACATATATTCTTCCTAATTGGGTTTCCCCCATGGTAAAGAGATTTTTGATGAAGTCTTCTTCAACATTCATATACTGATAGAAGAGCTCAGAAAGAGTCTTCTGATCAATATCATTTCTGTATCGCATCAGGGAAAACTCAAAAAAGCCTGCCATCGGCGGCGGCATAGAATAAAGCACATCATCATTCTCACAGGCATCTATCAGAATCCCTCTGTCAGCCAGATCATTTAATATACTCTGTGCATCCGATTCCCTGATTTTCCATATTCCGGCAGCTTTCTTAGCATTAAAAGGTTTTATAGGCAATAATGATGCAAGTTCTGCCTCTCTTTCTGAAAAAAGGATTTTCAATATTTCAAAAAGCAGATCAGAGGCAACAACTCCCTGTGGAAAAAGATTAAGCCTTTCGGTTAGTTTTTTATAGCTATAATATTTAATGGTATTTTGATGGGCCATACCTAAAACTGATTCTTACAAAAAGGTAAACAAAGTTAGAATTTCTATAGCTATCGGTACTCATTTTGACTTTTAAATACCAGAGGCAGTTTCTAATCCAACCCTGGTGAAGGTGAGTCTTTAATTATTTCTCTTTCATCAATTCATTACAAAAATTTCCCAGCTTTATTAAATCTTCACGGTTTTCTATTTTGAGTTTCGATTCCCTGAAAAATTGTTTAATCTGCTCTGCCTGCTCAGGAAAAATCTTTAAAAACTGCCGTACTGTATAAAAGCTTAACATATTGTTATTTATCCTTACCCAATAAACAGGTGAGTATTTAATTTCACAACTGGGTGGTAATTTCAGATTATAATATCCGCTCGGATGGTCAAAACCTGAAAGATAACTGGTTGCAGAAACTTCAGAAGTGCCGCCATAACCAGCAGGTTTTCCGGATTCCTTGAGATCGCTCTTATGCTGAATAAAAAAGGAAACAGAGGCATTTACCACCACCTCATAAAAGACCTTACCAAATGGTACGAGTCTTCTATTCTGCAGATATACCGTATCAACCGATTCCGGATTTGCCATATCATAAAACTGTGCGTTTCGCTGGAATACCATTGTTCCGGTGATAGTGTTGTAATTAAGAATCAAAATGAGATCACTGCCTGTTTTCATTTTAACCCTGCTTTTTGAAAACTCAGGAAAGAGATACTGTGTCAGATCCTGAGCCGATTCAGTCTGTGCATAAAGCTTAAGTGAAGATGCCATTAAAACAGATCCCGTTATATAAAACAATTTAAGGGAACGGAAAATAGATTGTTTCATGTCAGTCTGATCTAAAATTCAATCTTAAATATGAAATAATAAAGTAAAAAAAAAATTGGCTTACTGACAAGCTTTTCTGTTACCAAGGTGAATTTAGCAAAGAAATTTGTCATGATTTTTCATTTCAGGCACCTAACCTATTGACTTTTATACTGTTAATTTATATCTTTGATTAAGTTTAGGGAAAAGGTAAAATTTAATATCTAAAATCATGAAAACACTTAACTGGATCGCATGGATTTCGGGAGGAATCGGGGTTCTGATAATCCTGCTTGCAGGAATATCGCTTTTAATGGGGAGGAATCTGTTTGGCTTCGCTCATGTAGTAAACTTCTTTCACGTGGCAAACAGCTTCCTTTTAATAACTATTGCACTCTTTATCGTGGTAAACAGGTGTGAATGTAAGAAATGATAAGGAGATGCCGACCGAAGCGTCGGGGGAGAAAGTGAGGGTTTATAATTTAAGGGGTTATTGCAGGATAGCTTTTTTCACTTATTTTTGAATTAATCAGGCAGGTCTGGAATTTCAAGACCTTCTGATGTTTATTGTATTCCAGGATAAGTGAACGGATGGATGCTGAAATAACCATAATCGGTGCAGGGGTCATCGGGCTGGCAATAGCCGAAAAAGTTTCTGAGAGTAATAATAATGTTTTCCTGCTTGAGAAACACCTTAAATTCGGTCAGGAGATCAGCAGCCGCAACAGTGAGGTGATACATGCAGGTATCTATTATCCGAAAGGAAGCCTGAAGGCAAAACTTTGTGTTGAAGGGAAAAGGCTTCTTTATGATTATTGTAAAAAATTTGACATACCATATTATAATTGTGGTAAGCTTATAGTAGCAACGTCAGAAGAAGAGCTTTCCATTATCGAAGCGATCCGGAAAACAGCCATCGATAACGGGGTTGATGATCTTATCGTTGTCGAGAAGGAGGAGATTGCCGTAATGGAACCCAACATTTTCGCCCTCAGAGCACTGTTTTCCCCATCAACAGGTATTGTGGATTCACATTCCCTGATGAAGCAGTATGAGACCAATACTATTAATAATGGCGGTCAGATTGTCTATAGCAGTGAGGTTATTGCAATAAAGAAAGTTAATGGCGGCTATGAAATAACTCTTTCCTATGCAGACAACAAGGAATACACCTTTTCTACAAGAGCGGTAATAAATTCAGCCGGACTTACTTCCGATAGAATCTCAGAGATGGCAGGAATGCAGGATGACAATCTGAAGATCCTGTTCTGCAAAGGTGAATATTTCAGACTGAAAACGCCTAAAAACAAACTGATAAGCAGGTTAATATATCCTGTTCCGGTTCATAATCTTGAAGGAATTGGTATTCATGTTACAATTGATTTGGGTGGAGGCGTCAAGCTGGGACCAGACGTAACTTATCTTCAGTCAAATATTTATGATTACACAGTAGATCCTTTAAAGCAGGAAGCTTTTTTCAGATCAGCCAGGAAATTCCTTCCTTTTCTTGAGTTTGATGATATTACACCGGAGTCGGCAGGGATCCGTCCTAAGATCCAGAAACCCGGCGATCCGGTAAGGGATTATTACATCATGGAGGAAAGCAGAAGAGGCTGCCCCGGATTTATTAATCTTATAGGTATGGAATCTCCGGGATTAACCTCATCAATTGCTATTGCACAATATGTCAGGGAAATAGTGGATAATACTTTTTAAGGTGATAATTGAGTTATTCCTGATCCTGTCATCATCATTATCTGATCTGGTTAAAGGGACTTGTTTCTTTCATTAGCTTTTCAATATCCCGAGCTTTGCGAGGTGCTGACAGTGAGAGATTTACAGGATTGTTATCAATAATTAGCTAAAAAATCAGACGGTTATAAAAATTATGATAAAAAACATTATTCTAAAAATACTGAAATCAGATTCTTTTCCTGATTATTTCAACAGGAAAAGGATTCCCATGACCAGGAAATATAATCCTTGCACCCTTTTCGATAAGGATCTTCCAGCTTTCCCTTACCTTTTCAATATCCTGTGCATAGATCGGCAACCCGGAACCAACCCTGAAAGGTAAACCTCCATGTGCAAGGCATCCTACAAATGCCTCTCCCGTATCCAGCAAAACACTTAATGACCCATGAGTGTGACCCGGAGTATGGATTATTTTTCCGTCAATGCCAAATTCAGAAAGAGACATTTCATTATTACCCGCGATAATATCGGCTTTTGGCCTTGCAAAAGGGATCTTTTTGAAAAAAGGAAAGAGTATCTTACTGGTAATCCTGCCCCATGTATTAATACCGTGTGGCAATACAAAACCATCTTCTTCAAGATATGATTTTTCCGACTCATGTATTACAATTTTTGCACCGGTCAGCTCTTTAATGTCCTTTGCTGACCCGGCATGATCAAAATGAGAATGAGTCAGCACTATCATTTTAATATCCCTGGGATTAATATAAAGTCTTGATAGTTTTCTTTTGAAAGCCCTTATTTTATTGGGAGTACCTGCATCAACCATTATGATGCCTTTAACTCCTCTGATGAGATATGCGCTGTTTATGCCTAGCTTCAGAGAAAAAATATCGGTGGACATCTGTCAGGTATTAGGAATTGAGCTTAAATTCTGTTAATAGTAAATTTACGAACAGTTCATTGAATAACGAACCTGTTTTGCTGGTAAATTTTCTTTTTCCTTTAAGATTTTGTTCTTAGCAGCTTCTGAAGTTCTGCCAGTTCATCCCTGAAACGTGCTGCCTCAATGAAATCCAGCTCAGAGGCTGCTTTCTCCATTGCTTTTCTAGTCTTCTCGACTGCTTTTTCAAGGGCTTCCTTATTCATATATTTTACAACAGGATCAGCAGCAATGTCGGGTTTTTCAGGTTCAATATATGCTTTGAGTTTTATTCCCTGCTTACTAAGCCCCTTCAGGATTGAGCCGCTTTTCTTGATAATCTGCGCCGGTGTGATACCCATTTCGCTGTTGTATTTTAATTGTTTCTCCCTTCGTCTGTTTGTTTCGTTTATTGTCTGCTGCATGCTTCGTGTAATTGTATCAGCATACATAATTACCATTCCATTCAGATTTCTGGCAGCCCTGCCTGCTGTTTGTGTAAGTGAACGGGATGATCTCAGAAAACCCTCTTTATCGGCATCAAGGATAGCAACAAGTGATACCTCAGGGAGGTCGAGTCCTTCACGGAGCAGGTTTATTCCTATCAGTACATCAAAAGCACCATCGCGAAGTCCTTCCATGATCTCAATTCTATCCAAAGTGTCAATATCAGAATGGATATATCTGCATCTGATATCAAATCGCAGGAGATATGTTGTCAGCTCCTCTGCCATTCTCTTTGTCAATGTAGTCACCAGAGTCCTCTCCCCGGCTGCCGTTCTTTTCCGGATTTCAGCCATCAGATTGTCTACCTGGTTGAGGCTGGGTCTTATTTCAACGGGTGGGTCCAGCAAACCTGTGGGCCGGATAACCTGATCGACAAATACTCCTTCGCTTTTTTCCAGCTCATAGTCCGCCGGAGTGGCACTGACGAAAATGATCTGGCCGGTAAGTGATTCAAATTCTTCCAGTCGCATCGGTCTGTTATCAAGAGCTGCCGGAAGCCTGAAGCCGTATTCAACAAGAGTCTGTTTCCGGGAATGATCACCTCCGAACATGGCTCTTATCTGAGGCATGCTAGCATGGCTCTCATCAATTACAGTTATGAAATTATCAGGGAAATAATCGAGAAGACAAAATGGTCTTGTACCAGATTTTCTTCCATCGAAATATCTTGAGTAGTTTTCAATTCCGCTGCAGTAACCCAGTTCCTTGATCATTTCAAGATCAAATAACACCCTCTGCTCAAGCCTTTTAGCCTCTTCTTTCTTGCCAATATCATTGAAATGTGTTACCTGCTTCACCAGATCATCCTGTATGGAGCTTATTGCCTGGTTGATTCTCTCCCTGGTGGTTACAAATATGTTAGCAGGATAAATAATATATTCATTAAGTCCATCGATTTTCCGTCCATCAAGCGGATCAAATGAATATATCTCTTCGATAATATCGCCGAAAAATACAATTCTTACAGCAATATCCGCATACGCCGGGAAGATGTCAACAGTATCTCCTCTTACCCTGAAAGTGCCCCTTTTAAAGTCAAGCTCATTCCTTGCATAAAGACTGTCAACGAGCTTTCTGAGAAACAAATTCCTGCCAATTGTCTGATCAACACGGACATGTACCGTATTTGAATGGAAATCATCGGGATTACCTATTCCATACAGACAGGAAACCGAGGAAACAACGATTACATCATTTCTTCCTGAAAGCAAGGATGAAGTAGTACTGAGACGCAGCTTCTCAATCTCCTCATTTATTGAGAGATCTTTTTCAATATATGTATCGGTCACCGGCAAATAAGCCTCAGGCTGATAATAATCATAATAGGAAACAAAATATTCAACAGCGCTCCCGGGGAAGAACTGTTTAAACTCCCCGTAGAGCTGAGCCGCAAGGGTTTTGTTATGGCTAAGCACCAGGACAGGTCTCTGAACCTTTTCAATTACATTTGCAATGGTAAATGTTTTGCCTGAACCGGTTACTCCAAGCAGTGTCTGGAATGGAACTCCGTTATTAAGTCCCTCAACAAGCTGATTAATAGCATCCGGCTGATCGCCTGTAGGCTGAAAATCTGAGACAAGTTTGAAATCCATCTGCTATTTTCCGTCTTTTTTCAGGATGACATAAACAGGCAGATGGTTGCTTATGCCGCCATTATATGTATCCCCGATATATGTCCGGTTAGGTACGTCCATTCCGGTAGCAGCATTATTAGTAAGAACCAGGTCGTTCCTGAAAACCTTTCCGTCGCTGAAGGTAAGATAATAGGTGGTCCCTTTGGTAAACATTGCCTGAGAGACAATAATCTGGTCAAACATCTGCCAGTTATCCTCATAAGCAACTGATCCTTCACCAGATACGTTATGAGCATCGAACATAAGATTGTAGAGATCGCGGTAATTAAGGTTCTTTCTCCTGTTTGATGCATTCAATATCTGAAACAGACTCCTGTTCGTCGGTTCATCGTTGAAATCACCCATTATTATTATGCGGGCATTATTCTCAAAATTCAAAATATTATCCACCTCTTTCCGCAGGGTAATGGCAGCAGTGATACGTTTAATCTCGGATTCCTGCTCATTCGGGGAGCGGGAGGGCCAGTGGTTAACAAATATATGATAGGTATTGTCACCTTTTATTTTGCATTTGATATACAGGATATCTCTTGCAACATCCTGAATTTCCTTGCTCAATGTTACCGGTACTGCTTTTGAATCAAGGATTTCGATCTCTTCTGAATTATAAAGAAGTGCCACATCAATTCCTCTTTCATCTTTACTCTCGAAATGGACAATTCCGTATTTACCTTTTTTCATTTTGGATGAAGAGGCCAGATCTTCGAGAACTTTTTGGTTCTCAACCTCTGCAAGCCCTATCAGCGCAGGTATTTCTCTTTCATTTACAGATGCAAGAACTTTAGCCAGGTCGGTTATTTTCTTTTTATATTTTTCATCATTCCATTGTTTAGGACTATCAGGAAGAAATTCTTCATCATTGGTATCAGGGTCGTTTGTAATGTCGAACAGGTTTTCGACATTATAAAAGACAATAGTGAGGCTGTTTTTTGGCGAAGGAAGATCCTGACTATGAAGATATAAAGAGATTGTCAGGGACGTTATTACAGTCAATACTCTTTTCATTTTTCTGTAGTATTAATATGATACAAACCTACATAATTTTCAGGAAAATATCGGGTTTGGACAATTTATAACAAGACGCAATTTGGTTTTGCCTGCTGCCCACCTTACGGGCAACCCGTCAATCCCTCCTGCTTCGCTGGACAAGCTCTGAAAAGGGGACTTATTACCGGTACTATTCTCTGTTCGCTGCTGAACACGATAGCGTTATTAGTCAATACAATCGCAGATTCATGGCAAAAAAATTGATTTCAGCCTGAACAAGGTGTAACTTTGAAAGTATAGAATTAATGCCCAAGAACACTTTTGTACACCTATTATGATATGGATATGAGCACTTTTAGTAAGTATCTTAATAAGTTCGCGGTTATTTATACCTGTATGCTATGAGAAAGCTCATTTTATTATTTCTATTCATAAATTTCTATTTAGCCGCTTATAATCAGGTTATTAAAGGAACTATTTTAGACAAGAATACTAAAAGCGTAATTAATTTTGCATCTGTTTATTTTAACGGAACATTTGTAGGGACTAACTCAGATCAGAATGGATATTTTGAGTTAGACATTTCAAAGAATACTTCAATGCCATTAACAATAAGCGCTTTAGGATACTATTCTGTTACTCTGAATGATTTTCCTGCCGATAAAGCGCTTTTAATTTATCTGACACCGAAGGTATTTGAATTGAAGGAAGTTGTCGTTAATGCTAAATCTCATGCCTGGGAAAGAAAAGCAAATTTAAAATTATTTAAAAATGAATTTCTTGGAACAACCGGGAATGCGTTGTATTGTGAAATAACTAATGAAAACGATATTATGTTTATATCTGACTCTGATAATGATACACTGAAAGCATTCTCTTTGAAACCAATCCTTATTGACAATAGGGCATTAGGGTACAAAATCACTTATTTTCTGGATAAATTTGAGTTTTATAAAGAAAGTGCTTCCCTCTTTTTTACAGGAAATATTATTTTCAGGGAAGATTCAACAACTAAAAAAATAC
>Ga0315291_10011350_pt1 | contig 10869 bp, 7 predicted proteins | sample YL17G12_20_MG_FD_203070 | JGI IMG/M metagenome (GOLD analysis project Ga0315291, IMG submission 203070) | Sediment microbial communities from Yellowstone Lake, YNP, Wyoming, USA - YL17G12_20 | ecosystem: Environmental > Aquatic > Freshwater > Lake > Sediment | place: USA: Wyoming | collected... | reverse complement strand
TAGGTAAGGATTCGAGAGGAGGCGAACGGGTCGATTAAAGCGTGCGTTTGGTTGTTTTCCGCCGTAAGCAGCGAGAAAAAAAACCAAAATGAAATAAAACAAAACCCAAACTTAAAAAAACTTAAAAAATGCTCAGGGTCTTCGACCTCGGCTTCGCGAGAATCGGCATCAACATCTGCTACGGCCGCCATCACCCGCTCAACTGGCAGGCCTTCGCGCTGAACGGCGCCGAGCTCGTCTTCAACCCCGTGGCCACCGTGGGGGCGCTCAGCGAGCCGCTCTGGGCCGTCGAGGGCAGGAACGCCGCGATCGCCAACTCCGTCTTCACGGCGCAGGTCAACCGCGTGGGGACCGAGACGTTCCCCAACGCGTTCACCTCGGGAGACGGCAGGGAGGCCCACAGGGACATGGGGCCCTTTTACGGGTCGAGCTACGTCGCCGCGCCCGACGGCAGCCGCTGCCCCGGCGCCTCTCGAGGCCAGGACGAAATTCTCGTGGCAGAGTGCGACCTGAACCTGTGCAGACAGATCCGAGACCACTGGGGCTTCTCGATGACGGCGAGGCTGCCGATGTACGCCGAGCTGCTCAGGAGGGCGAGTGCCGAGGAAGGGTTTGAGCAGCAGATTGTGAGGTCGAAGGATAAGTGAAGAATGGGGGAAAGGAGAGAGAGAGATAACGTTTTTTCCTCTTGTTTTTTGTGTACGATTTTCAGTTTTGTTTTTGTTTTGCATTCCAGGATAAGAGTGTGTCAAAAGTTAAAAGCAGTGCGAGTAAATTCAAACAAGCGAGGGGAGCGGAGCGAGAGAGGGTAGAAAAGAACACGCAGGAACGAAAACGCCCTCAAGCGTCGTCGTCGGCAAAGACGCCGCTGCAGACAACGACTACCGGCTGCTGCGGAGGAGCAGCAGCAGCAGGAGCAGCAGGCCTCTTCTGCTGCCTCTCTCCTCCCCCTCTTGTCCTTTCGACGACGACGCCTACCAGACCGCGCTCGTCGACGGTTGCGGGGCAGGAGGAGGGGGGGAGGTGAGGCGCGAAGACGACCTGAAGATGGCGCGTCGCCGCTGTCGCCTCTGCCGTCGCCTTTGCTGGAGTAGGAACAAGGTTTTCGCAGTCGCCGTTTCCTCCTCCGCCTCCGCCGCCAAAGCTGCTCCCGACGGGCGCCGCGCGGGAAAGGAAGAGCCTGATCCCGACGCAGCTCGCCCACGCCAGGCCCAGCGCCGGGGCGACTTCGCGCCCCGAGGAAACGAGGCGGAGGCCGGCGGTGTGCGTCGGGGGCTGCCTTGCAAGCGAAGATGGGGAAGAAAGAGCCGAAGGAGGAAAGCTCGAGACGCCGCCGAAGTCCTCCCCGAGCCCGTCGGAAATCACGTCGGTAACCTGGTTGACGACGACGACGGCCAGGGCGTGGTCGTCGGCGAGCCGCTTGAGCCTGACGGCGACGGCGAAGAGCGCGGCGGCGCGCGCGGCGTAGAGCTGCCGGCCGCCGGCGCCGCCTCCGAGGGGCTCCTCTCCTTCGGCTGCCCCCCCCGCTGTTCCTGCTCCGTCCGCTGCTGCTGCGGCGGTGTCCGTGGCGGCGGCGGCGTCCCTGAAGAGCGCGGCTAGAGAGTCGACGACGACGAGCCTGATCCTCTTCCGACTCGCTCCCCTCCCTCCCGGGGCCGCTCCTCCGGCGCGCCCGCCGCCCGCGGCGCCACCCGCGTCGGCCGTCGCCGTCGCCGTCGCCGTCATCAGGGGCTCCATCCTGTCCAGCGCCTCCATCAGCTCCAGCGGCGTGCCCAGGCCCTTCTCGACAAAGACGTTGTCGGTCGAGGGGGCGGCGTGGGAGGGGGGAGGAGGAGCGGAAGCAGAGGCGGCGGAAGGAGACGCCGACGAAGGACAAGGGCGGTTGTTGCTGGTCCCGCCCTTGGCGAGCTGGGCCAGCCTCCGGACGGGCGGGTCGCCCTTCTCCGAGCAGAGCCACAGGGCAGAGCCGTCGAGCCCTCCGAGCTCCTCGGGGAGCTGCGCGGTGAGGAGGAGGCGGAGGCAGAGCTGTGTCTTGCCCGCGGTGGCCTCGCCTTTTTGTTTGTTTGTGGAAAAGAGAGAGAGAAGAAGAGGTCGGGGTCGAGAGGTCGAGAGAGGTGAGTTTTTTTTTGCTCTGTCGTTTCGTTCAATTGCTCCTCTTTCTCTCTTCTTCTTCCTCTTCTTCCTCCTCTCTCAACCCACCGACGATTTCCGTCATACACCCGACGGGGATCCCGCCACCGAGCAGCGCGTCCAGGTGCGGGCAGCCCAGGGAGAGGCGCTGCGTGGCCGCCGGGGAGCGGAGGTCGCGGAGGCGGAAGGGGAAGAAATGCGCCGACATCTTTTTCGAGTAGGAAATTGCTGCTTCTTCGTTTTCCCGCTGGTTTTCTCACGGGGCCCAAGCGCTGCTGCTGCTCGTGGTGATCGTGGGCATGAGCCTCTTCGTCGTCAGCAGGTGTGTTCGCTAGCGATGGAAGGGTGCAAACGGAGAGCGCGAGCGGCTTAAAAAAAATGGAAGTGAAGAAAAAAAAACCGAAAAACAATAATTTCGCTCCCTTCGTCTCACTTCCAAAACGCCGAGAGAAGGGACGAGGAGCCTTGACCGAAACCTCTCTTCCCTCTCGTTTTCTTGTTTCTTGTCTTCGTTTCCACCTTCCTAGTTTCTTCTTTCCTTTTTGGTCAGAGCTCAATCAAGATGGACGCTGGAATGTGCGTAAAATCGATGTTTATTTGGGGAATGAGGGGAGAGAGAAATGGAGCGTCCCTCCGAAAGAAAGAAAGAGAAAGTCTTCTTTCTTTTTCTATTTTTATCTCGTTTCTTCCGTCCCTCCCTTATTTCATCCTCTCCCAACCCCCCCCCCCCCCCTACCCCCCCAAAAAAATTAGAGACGACGCCCGGCCGTCCTCCTCCTTCCAGAAGACCCCCTCCTCTCTGAAGCACGCCTACTCAGCGCTGCACTCGGAGTCGGCGAGGAGGGCAGGCTGGTTGGCCGTCGCCGACCTCCCGCCCGCTCCAGCGGCCGGCGGGGACCCGGAGGCTGCCCGGCCCCGCCCCTCCCGCTCGCCGCCGCCCTCCTGGCGCCGCCAGTGGGCGTACCTGCTCCCCGACCGCCTCTGCCACGGCGACGGGCCCGGGGCCACGCACGTGACCTACCTGCCGCTCGACCGCGTCTCTCCCAGGCCGATGCCCAGGGGGTACGCCCCCGCGCCGGGCGTCGCCCGGGTCGACGCCCGCGGCGGCGCCTGCCCGCTGCCGGCGGGCGCCGCGGCGGCGTTCTCGGTGACGGTGGGCGACCGGACCACGGTGTTCGCGACGGACAGCGAGGCCGACGCCGAGGGGTGGGTGCGGGAGGTGGGGGCGGCGTGGGAGGCGTGCGTGCGGGAGGCGGTGCGGAGCGTCGGCGTCGGCGTCGGCGGCGTCGGCGGCGTCGGCGGCGCTGCTGCTGCTTCTTCCGCTTCCGCCTCTGCCACCTTCCCCGCTGCTACTTCGTCGTCTTCTCATAAGTCCTTCTTCACGAGCGGCAAGACATCGCGCTACTCTATCACGGTCGTCACGGGGGCCCTCCCTGGGTGCGGCACCGAGGGCGAGCCCACTGTCGAGCTCCACGGCGGCGGCAGCGGCGGCGGCGGCGGCAGCGGCGGCGGCGGCGGCGGAGGCAATGGGGCGACGGCGAGCGGTGCGGCGACGGCGACGACACCGCGCGTGCGCCTCCCGGCGCTCAGGGGCGACCTCGACGCCGGCAGGGCCGCGACCTACGCCGTCGACCTGCCCTCGGTCTCCCCTCTCACCGCCGTGACGGTCTCCCTGCGGGCCAAGAGCGGCGGCGGCAGCGGAGGCGGAGCCGCGAACTCTCCTTCTTCCTCGGCGCCTCCGAGGCCGTGGCTGCTCGAGCGCGTCGAGGTCTCGGCCGGCGGAGACGTTCCCGTCTCTTTCCCGTGCGGCCGCTGGATCGCGGCAGGGGACCGCGTCACGCTGCTTTCCGCGGGGAGCGGCGGTGGAGGAGCCGCGGAAGCTGTCGCGGGCAGCGACGTGGACGACTGGCTGTTGGGGGCCGTCGCCGCTTCGACCACTTCCGCCGCCGCCGCCGCCGCCGCTGCCGCTGCCGCCGCTGCCGCCGCGGGGAACAGCGCCGCCGACGCCAGCTGCTTCTACGTCACTCGCGCCCCGCCCTCCTCGGCGGCCACAGCGACGCCCAGGACCCCTCGCGCGACCTACCCTTGCGGCAACGGAGGAGGGAGCGGGAACTACGGCAGCAGCCACCACGCGCCGGCGCCGCAGCAGCAGCCCCCTCTCCCCCCGCTGTCGCGAAGGGCGTCGGCGAGCGTCGCCGCCGGGGGGGGCTCCCCGAGCAGGCTCGCGTCGCTGCGCGTGCCCCCCATCGACCTCGGCTCTTCTCTTCCGCCCCGCTCGCCGACAGCGCGCCCCCTGCGGTCCTCGCTGTCGACTTCCTGGAGCTCCCTGCCGCGGAACGGCAGCGGCCTCAACGGCGGCAGCGGCGGCGGCCTCAACGGCGGCAGCGGCAGCGGCCTCAACGGCGGCAGCAGCAACGGCCTCAACCTCCTCGCACGCTCCCCTTCCGTCGCGGCGGCCGCCGCGGCTTCTTCCTCTGTCCGCGCGGGCATCGACGACGGCGAGCGAGAGCTCTCCCGCCTTGCTTCGGCCCGCTCCGCGGCCGAGCAGGAGGCCGCCTCGAGGGAGCGCGCCGCCGTCTCGGACGTCTTCGGAGGGCTCCGCAGCGACGTCGCTCGAGCGACGGCGCAGCTCGCCGAGGCCGACGCCGCGCTCGAGGCCGCCGCGGAGGAGCGGCTCAGGCTGGAGCGGGCGCTGGAGGAGACGAGGAGGGAGGACGCAGACGCGCGGAGGCGGCTCGAGGAGCAGCTCGAGGCGCGGCGACGGCTCGAGGCGGAGCTGGAGGCCGCGAGGGAGCGGGCCGCCGCCGCCGCCGCCGCCGCCGCCGCCGCCGCGGACGCCGCCGCCGCCGAGCGCCGGGGCGCGAGGGCGCTGGCCGACGCCCTCGACTCGGCCCGCAGGGACGCCTCGGCCACCGAGGCCTCGCTCGTCGACTCGCTCGACGCCGCCAAGAGCGAGGCAGCTCTGGCCGAGGAGGCCCGCGCCGCCGCCGAGGCCGCCCTGCGCAACGCCAGGCTCGAGGTCGCGGCCGCCGAGGCCTCGGCGCGCAGCGCCCGGCTCGAGAGCGAGCGCCAGGCCTCGCAGGCCGCCGCCGCGGCGGCCGAGGCCGGCGCCGCCTCGGCGGACGCGGACGCCGCCCGCCGGGCCCTGGGTGCCGCCGACGCGGCCGTGACCGACGCGCGCGGAGATGCACTGCGGTCTCGGGCCGAGGCCGAGGGCCTGCGGCCGAGGCTCGCCGGAGCCGAGAGGGACGCGGCGCTGGCGCGCGACAGGGCCGCGGCGGCCGAGGCGGCGGCGCTCGCCGCGAGGGGCGACGCCGAGGAGGCCCGCGCCGCGCTCGAGCGCGTCGGCGGCGAGCGCGCGCGGCTCGAGAGCGTGCTCTCCGGCCTGAGGCAGGGACTGCAAGAGGCCTCGGCGCGCATCGACGGGTTCCAGGCGCAGCTGGCCGGCAACGCGGCCCGGGTGCCCGGGTTTCCTGCCCCGAAGCAGGCCGAGCTCGACGCGTCGCGCGTCGTCGCCGCCGGCAGCGCCTCGAGCTCCTCGCAGCACCGCGCCGTCTCCGCGTCGCTGCCGATCGTCCACGCCCGGATCGAGGTCTCCACAGCCGCTGCGGAGCCGGGAGCCGGAGACGTCCTCCTGACCCTGAGGGGGGTCGCGGCGGGAGAGGGAGAGGGCGGCGTGGTCTCGGCGGGGCCCTTCAGGCTCGCCAACGGAGGGAGGCTGCTGCCCGTCTCCTCGGACGCTGCTACTTCCTCTTCTTCCTCCTCTTCTTCCGCGTCTGCTGCTGCTGCTGCTGCTTACGTCGTCACCGTCCCTCAGGTCGACGCGTGGGAGGCCATCGACCTCGAGCTCTCCGGAGGTTCCCCCTCGGCAGGGTGGAAGCCGTCGTGGGTGAAAATCGCCGTCTCTTCCCCCGACGGCAGCAGCACCGGCGGCGACAACGCCACCACGCTGCTCTTCGCCAAGCCCCCTCCCGCCTTTTTCCCCTGCGACCGCTGGCTGCGCCCCGGGGGCCGCGTCTCGCTCTCCGCCGTCTCCGAGTCCCATCAGCAGCAGCAGCAGCAGCAGCAGAGCCAGCCTCAGCAGCCTCAGCAGCGGCAGATCAGCGACCCGCTCGCCGCCGCGGGCTACCGCGTCACCTTCCACACGTCGCCCTTCTGCGTCTCCGGCACCCGCGCCCGCGTCGCGTTCGAGCTCGTCGGCGAGAGGGGCCGCACGGGAGCGATCAGCCCGCCGCAGACGCCGACGCACTTCCGCAGGGGCAACGCCGACGCGTTCACGTACCCGCTGCTGCCCGGTGTCGGGAGGCTGACGGCCCTGAGGCTGTCGACGGACGGGCGCGGGGCCGGGCTGCTGGGGGCGCTGACGGGCGGCGCCGCGGGCGGCGCCGGGTGGCACGTCGCCGCGGTCGAGGTCGTGCACCTGGCCTCGGGGACGGTGACGCGGTTCCCCTGCCACGCGTTCGTCGACCGCAAGTGCGGGTTCAGCAGGACACTGGCACCCGTCGGAGCGGGAGCCGGGCTACTGGGGGGGCTGGGCTCGGGCGGCGTTATGAGTGGGATCGCGGGGGACAACGTCGTCGTCGTCCTGGGCACGCACGGGGGCGTCGGCGGCGCCGGCGTCGTCGTTGGCGGCAACAACGGCGCCCACCACCTCCACTCCAGCGGCTCGTGGGCGGCGCACGCCAGGGCCGCCGCGTCGCCCTGGGACACCCCGTCGACTCTGCTGCAGCAGCAGGGGGGCCCACTGGGGAGCGGGATCATCGCCGCGACGGCGGCGTACGTCGCGTGATTCTTTTCATTCTTTCGTTCTTTTTTTTTTGAACGTTTTTTTTGCTTTGTACTTGTTTGTTTTGTTTTTACAAAAAGAGGAAACAAGTTGAGGCGGGATGCCCCTCTTTCTCTCTCCCTCTATTATTTTACTCTTTATTCGTTTGTTTGCCTTTTGCTTCTCTTTCTCAAATGCGGGGAGTGCTGTTTGGTTTTAAGTAAACAAAATGCGAGAAAACAGTGATGATGGTGCGTGATTTTTTGATTTTTTCTCTTCAACTCACAGTTCCTGCTTCGACGCCGAAGGAGCAGCAGCAGCAGCGGCGGCGGCCTGCTTCTCCGCCTGCTGCTGGAGAGGCCCCACTCCACCAGCTGCTGCAGCAGCCTCCGAGGAAGCCGGAGCAGGCGCCGCCGGAGGAGGCGCCGCCGGAGGAGGCACCAGCACCCGGCTCGCTCCTTCCCTCTCGAGGTCGCCGGCCCACAGCGCCGCGCCGGCCGTCACGGCGAACGCCAGCAGCCACGACACAAGGGGAACGCAGCCAAGCGCGGCCGCGACGGCCCCGAACGACCGGCACTCCCACGCTCTGCGCCTCTTGAAGAAGCACGCGTCGTCTATCGGAGGCGCTCCGCGCCCGCTCCTCCTCGAGACCCGCAGCCCTTTCGAGTGCAGCCAGGGGCGGAGCGCGTCCACGGCGACGCCCCTCGTGTCTCCGATCGAGAGCAGCCGGGGGGCGAGCGGGAACGCGAGGGAGAGCGGGGCGACGAGCGCGCGCCTGAGCCACCGCGTGTACCACGGGAAGCGCGCCGCCCCTTCGGGCTCGAGAAAGGCCCAGCGGAGCCACGAGAGGAGCTCCCTCCCCGAGGAGGAGGAGGAGGGCGAGGGCAGCGAGCCCAGCGGGTCCCGCGCTCGGGCCGCCTTCGCCGCCGAGGCCGCGTGGGCCTCGGCGGTGGCGGCGGCGACGGCGGCATCGAGGCGCGCCCGCTGGTCCGCGGAGAGAGGAGGGATCGCTGCTGTCGAGGTCGCGGACCCGAAGACGGCGTGGAAGAACTTCGAGTGCGAGCGCGCGACGAGGCTCGGGGAGAGCCACATGAAGGGGTTGATGATCTGGAGCAGCGCCAAGACTTTTTTTTTTTTTTTTTGCGGAGGGAGGAGGGTTTGTTCCGATGGTGTGAGGGCGGTGAGCGAACGAGAAAGACCGCGCTCGCTCCTCCCTCGTTCTCCCTCCGATTCCTCCAACGCACTCAGGGCTCGGAGGCCGAGGTCCGGTCGCTGCAATATCAGGTACAGAAGCCCATAAAAGGGGTAGAGGAACGGGACTTTGAGGAGCGAGTACATCGTCAAGATGTGGAACGAGTCGGCAGATCGTCGACGACAGTGAGTGTTAGGAGCTCCTCACTTTTTTCCCCCTCTTTTCTCTTTTTCTTTCTTCGCAGCAATGCTCTCCGCCTCAGCATCAGCAGCATCGATGAGGAGCCTGACTCTTCGAGCGAGCAGCCCACGCAACTGCAGCGGAAGCAGGGGCTCAGTCGGAGGAGCGTCGCCGAGAAGAGGAGGACTGGCAAGGAGGCGTTTGCAATCACCGCCGCCGCCGTCACCCGTCGTCGTTTCGGCGACCTCGTCCGACGACTCCGACGCCCTCTACGCCGTCAAGTTCGCCGCCTCCTCCTTCGCCGGCGCCGCGCTGATCAAGTACGGCTCGATGTTCATCTCCCCTCCGAGCCACCCGGACGGCAGGGCGGCAGCGGCGCTGGTGCTGCTGCCGACTCTTTTCTATTGTCTGCTTCTGGCAGTGTGGTCGAGCAAGAAGGAACAAGGAGGAGAGGAGCGGTAAAAGAAAGAAGAAAACCCGAAACCAAAAAAAACCCTCTGTAAAAAAAAAACATTCAATGCCCCCCCAACGTTCCTCTTCCGAATTACACCGAAACCGAATAACAAACGAAAGAAAAAAGGGAGGAGAAGAAGCCGGAAGGGATGAATCCTGTTCAATTCTTCTCCAAATCAGCGAGCCTCAGAGTCACCGCCCTCTCGTGCGCGTCGAGCCCCTCAACCCGCGCCATTGTCGCGACGCTGGGCCCCAGGTTCCTCAGCCCCTCCTCGCTCAGGCTCTGCACCGTCATCTTCTTCACGAAAGAGTCCAGAGAGACGCCGCTGTACATGCGAGCGTAGCCGTATGTGGGCAGCACGTGGTTGGTCCCGCTCGCGTAGTCGCCGACGGACTCCGGCGTCCACCTCCCCAGGAACACCGAGCCGGCGTTGTCGAGCAGCGGCAGCCAGCCCTCGGCGTCGGCGACGTTGACGATGAGGTGCTCGGGAGCGTAGCGGTTGGAAAAAGAGGCGGCCTCCTCTTTTGAGCGCACTTTAACGACGCACGAGTGGTCCAGGGCCTTGAAGGCCGTCGCCCCGCGGGGCAGCGCCTCCGCCTGCCTCGTGACCTCGGCGACGAGCGCCTCGACGTCGACGCCGGGCAGCGCGACCAGGACCACCTGCGAGTCCGGGCCGTGCTCGGCCTGGGACAGCAGGTCCGCGGCGACGTGCGCCAGGGGGGCTTCCGCGTCGGCGATCACGAGCACCTCGGAGGGGCCCGCGGGCATGTCGATCGCGACCATCGCTTCGCTGTTCTGCAGCGCCATCTTGGCCGCCGTCACAAACTGGTTGCCGGGGCCCAGGATCTTGTCGACCTTGGGCGTCGAGGCGGTGCCCCAGGCCAGGGCGGCGACGGCCTGCGCGCCTCCCGCCCGCAGCACGTGCGTCGCGCCGGCTTTGAAGGCACAGTACAGAACCTCGGGCGAGACGGAGCCGTCGGGCCTCGGCGGCGTCGCGAGCACGATCGTCGCACAGCCCGCGACCCTCGCGGGCGCGGCGAGCATCAGCGCCGAGGACGGCAGGACGGCGGTGCCGCCCGGGACGTAGACGCCGACTCTGTTGATGGCGCGCGTGACACGCCTGCAGGACACGCCGGGCATCGTCTCCAAGGTCAAATCGGGAGACCGCTGCGCCTCGTGGAACCTGACGATGTTGGACAGAGCGACGTCAAACGCGTCGGTGACCTCCTTGGAGAGGTTGGCTTTCTGCAAGGCCGGCAACAGCTCGGCGATGGGGACGCAGGGAGGGGAGTCCTTCCCGAGTTCTGCTTTGTCGAATTTGGCAGTGAGCTCCCTGACGGCGTCGTCGCCGCGCTGGCGGACGTCGTCGACGATGGGGCCGACCTGTTTTTCGGGGAGAGAGGATAAGGAAAAAGAAAAGGAAGAAAGGGGTCGAGAAGGTGAGAAAAAAAGCGTCGCGAGTGGTTGCATTCGCGCCGCCGTGCGACGCTTGGATTTCGCTCTTTTCGAAATGCAAAGACGCAGCACGCAAGCCACGAGCAAGCTTGTTGCCCTGTATGCGTGCGATGCCACACGAAAACGCGGCTCGAACGGAAAACAACAGAGGAAGAGCAATTCTCACCGTCGCCAAGATCGAATCAAAGTCGACGCGTGGCCTCGCTGTGAATGCCAAGAGGTCCTGCGTGGACATCGAGGCGGCGTCGTAGGTCTTCAGCGTCGGAGCGGCAGCCGAGGGCGCCGATGCGGCGGCGGCCATGGCGATAAGGGATGGAGAAGAAGCGCGCCTGCGAGAGGAGGAGGCGCGAAGCGGGGGAGAAGGTGCGGTGACGGCGGCCGTGCGGCGGCGGAACGAGGGAATCGACGACGACGATGGCGCCGAAGTCGAGGGCGGCGTTGCGCTGTTGCAGTTGCGCGAGACGGCTGCTGCTGCCGCGCAACGCATGCCGTGAAGGGGAAGGGCAGTTCTTGCTCGGGCGAAGAATCAAATAAAGAATCAAAGGCGGAGAGGAGCGAAAGAGACTTGGAAAAGAATGGTGAAAGAGTAAAGTTGAACTGGCGCGGGGGCGGCGCTAGCCAAGAAAAAATACCTTCAGCCCCGGCGCCCGCCCCCGCGCCCCCCCCCCCGCCCGCCGCGCGGAAAGCCGCGGG
>Ga0315291_10011348_pt1 | contig 10869 bp, 11 predicted proteins | sample YL17G12_20_MG_FD_203070 | JGI IMG/M metagenome (GOLD analysis project Ga0315291, IMG submission 203070) | Sediment microbial communities from Yellowstone Lake, YNP, Wyoming, USA - YL17G12_20 | ecosystem: Environmental > Aquatic > Freshwater > Lake > Sediment | place: USA: Wyoming | collected... | reverse complement strand
GATGAAGCCACGGGAGATGGACTGTTTCATACCGCCCCCCTCGCAGGAAGATTTTTGTCAACAGGTTTTCTCGATCAGTTTATACCCCATACCGGCAGAAGTAAATACCCGCCAGCTGTCAAGAGACTGTCAATTGCGTTGCTGTTGTGGCATGTGGCTGCAGGAAGTCACATCGCGATCCGTGACATATCGTGCGTCTCTGCCAACCATGCTCGAGGTCGAAGAGCTGTCCGCCTTTCGAGCTCCGAGAAGGGAAACCTGGCAGAGACTTGTACGGCGCACGGGACGCTCTGATTCTCCAACAAGGCCAGGTTCCCTACAAGAGCTCCCACACTCCACCTCTGCGGCACCGGCCCCACGACGAGCGGGTTGCGAGCTCCCGCACCCGCAAGGTATCCCGCATGCTGGTTGCCGCTAGGCTTGAGACCGCCTGCCCGACGCGCTCCACCCCATGGATTGAGCCAAGGAACACTGAACCAAACACGGCCGGGCCATGGTTCAACTCACATTCGCTCCAGTGGAAATCGTGATGGCGACCCGCCCACGGAGCGGCCCAGGAGCTTCCTGCGGGCTTTTCCCCTGTCAACTTGCGAGCACGAGGAATCAATCATCTCCTCAGTCAGCGGTACTTCTCCCTGTCAAGGCCGTACTTCTTCATTCTCTCGTACAGCGCACGGCGCGAGATGCCCAGCGCCTGCCAGGTCGCGGTGATCTCACCGCGGCTCTCCTTCAGCGCCGCCTCGATCGCGGCCTTCTCGACCTTCTCCATTTCGTCGCGCAGGCGCCCAGGGGATGCCGGCAGCGACAGCAGCCTCTCGGAGTCGAAGCGAAGGTCGGGGAGAATCCGCCGGCCACACCGGCACGCGAGGTGATCACCATGCGCTCCACAGCGTTCTTCAGCTCCCGCACGTTCCCCGGCCAGTGGTGGTGAATCATCGCCACCAGCGGCTCCTCGGGAATGGCCGGCACGGGGATCCCGTTCCTGTCCGCGGCCAGGCGCAGGAAATGAGAGATCAGCAGCGCCACGTCCTCCGCTCTCTCGCGCAACGGCGGCACGAGGATCGAGAGGACCATGATGCGGTGGTAGAAGTCCTCCCGGATCGTCCCGCGGCGCACCTCCTCCGACAGCTCCGCGTTGGAGGCGCAGACCAGGCGGATATCCACCTTGCGCGGCCTGTCGCTGCCCAGGGGCGCCACGATCCCGTCGTCCAGGACGCGCAGCAGCTGCACCTGTGCACGCGGGGAAATGGTCTCGATCTCGTCCAGGAGCTGGGTCCCGCCAGAGGCCGTGACGAGCTTCCCCTCTCGCTCCCCGACGGCGCCGGTGAACGCGCCGCGCGCGTGGCCGAAAAGCTCGCTCTCGAGCATCGTCTCTGGCAGGGCGCCGGCGTTCACGTGCACGAAGGGCCCGCGCGCGCGACCGCTCTGCGCGTACACGTCCTGCATGGCCCGGCTTCTGCCGACCATGCCGAAGCGCCCGTCCTCGCCAGGCGAAAACAGGGTGAGCTTGCGGCGCAGGTCGCTCGCCTCGTGGACGAGCCGCGACTGCTCGCCGGCCTTGGCGACGTAGGCGAGCAGCACGTCGTCGTCGAAGGGTTTCTCCACGAAGTCGAAGGCGCCCGCCTTCAGGCAGCGCACGGCCATCGCGATGTCGCCGTGGCCCGTGATCATGACCACCGGCGGAGCGCCCGGGCGCGCGCGCACCTCGGCGAGGAACTCCTCCCCGTCCATGCCCGGCATCTTCACGTCGGTGATTACGCATGCAGCGTCGGCCAGGCCCGGCCACGAGAGGGCCGCTTCGGCCGACGAGAAGGCCTCGACGGTCCAGCCCCGCAGCCGCAGCATCTGCCCGATGGAGTGCCGGGTGACCTCGTCGTCGTCGACGACGACGATGAGCTGCACGCCGTCCGTTCGTCCGCTCACGTCACAGGCCTCCCCGACGTCCCGAGCTCCGCGGGCAGCCGGATCGTGAAGCTCGCCCCGGCGCCCGGCCTCCCCGACGCCTCGATCGTCCCTCCGTGGTCCTGAACGATGGCCCGCGAGATGGAGAGGCCCAGCCCGTGGCCGCCCTTGCGCGTCGTGTAGAAAGGCTGGAACAGCGAGCGGGCCGTCTCCTCCGAGAAGCCCCGGCCCGTGTCCGCCACTTCGATCACGACCGGTCGGTCCGCGGAGGGGTCGCGCCGGCTCACGATCCTCAGGCGCCGCTCGGCCGCGCCGTCCATCGCCTGGCGCGCATTGGTGAGGAGGTTCAGGAACACCTGCGCCATGCGGATCCTGTCGCCCCAGACGGGGGGAAGGTCTGGCGCGAGGGCCAGGGTCACCTCGACCTCGGAGAGCCGCATCTGCGGCAGCAGGAACTCCAAGCTCTCGCGGACGACCCCGTTGATGTCGACCCCCGCGCTGGTTTGATCGGTGCGCCGGGTGAGCTCCCTCATCTGGTTGATGATCTTCGCCGCCCGGTCGACCTGTTCGGAGATGAGGCGGAGATTCCCCTTCACCTCCTCCTCGCCGCCAAGGCCCTTCTCGATCATGTAGAAGGCGTTGCGGGCGTAGTTGCGGATGCCGGTGAGGGGCTGGTTGAGCTCGTGCGAGATCGCGGCAGCCATGCCGCCCAGCTCCGCGAGGCGCGTGGAATGCTCCAGCTACTCCTCCTGCCTGCGGGTGAGCTCCTCGAGGTCGCGCCGCTTCTGCTCGGCGTCCCTGCGCGCCGAGACGTCGCTCACGACGACCTGCACGGCTTCGACGCCCCCGCGGGTCACCGCTGCCGCCGCCGCCTCGACCCAGAGCACGCGCCCGTCCGCGCCGATCATCCGGTACTCCCCCCGCGCGCCCGACAGCTCGGCTTCGGGGGATTCTCCAGTGCCCGCCCTCGCGCCGAGAGAAAGGAAACGGGCCATGTCCTCGGCGGGGATGAGGGTTTCCAGCGCCGCCCCTGCGAGTGAGCCCGGCTCCCGTCCCAGCATGCGGCACAGCCGGTCACTGGCGGAGAGAACGCGCCCTGCGCTGTGCAGGAAGACGCCAAGGGGCGAGCTGTCGAGGAGGGCCTGGAACGCCGCCTCGGACTCGGCGAGGGATCTGCGGGCGTCGGCGAGCTTAGCGCGGATGATGCCGCTGGCGCGCCGGACAAGACGGAGAGCCAGCAGGGCTGCGAGCGCTGCCGCGGCGAGGAGGGCGATGATGACGATGCAGACGGTGGTGCCGATGCGGCAATTATAGTGAGGGACCCCGTGCCGTCAAGGCAGCCTCCGCGTCCCTTCGGGACGCTAGGGCGACCTTGACATCGGCTGCCCGATGGTGGGAAATGGAGCCCACAAGGGAGGCTCACTCGATGATGGCGTGGATCCTGCTCGGCGTGTACCTGGCCGCGATGATCGCCATGGGCATCTGGGGCATGAGGAAGACGAAGACCCTCGGCGATTTCTTCCTCGGCAACCGGACGATCGGACCGTGGGTCTCGGCCTTCGCCTACGGCACCACCTACTTCTCCGCGGTGCTCTTCATCGGCTTCGCCGGCAAGCTGGGCTGGAAGTTCGGGCTGAACGTCCTGTGGATCGCGGCGGGGAACGCTGCCTTCGGCTCGCTCGCAGCCTGGCTCGTTCTGGGCAGGCGCACCCGGCGCATGACGCAGAACCTCGACACCATGACCATGTCGGAGTTCCTCAAGGAGAGGTTCGGCGGAGAGTTCGTCAAGGTCCTGGCGGCGCTCGTAATCTTCGTGTTCCTCCTGCCGTACTCCGCCTCCATCTTCAAAGGTCTCGGCCACCTTTTCCAGGCCGTGTTCAACATCGACTACACGATCGCCCTTCTGATCATGATCGGAATCACGGGCGTGTACCTCGTGCTCGGAGGGTACTTCGCCATCACGATCACCGATTTCTTCCAGGGGATCATCATGCTGGGCGGCTCGGCGATCATGATCGCCGTCGTGCTGGGAAAGGCGGGCGGCATCCCGGCCGCCTTTGCCACCGCGGGGGCCAACTTCCTCGCGCACGTGCCGGTGGCGAAGACCCCCCCCTTCATGTACATCGCAATGCTCGTGTCCCTTGTCTTCATGACCTCCTTCGGGCCCTGGGGCCTGCCCCAGATGGTGCAGAAGTTCTACGCCGTGAAGAACGAGACGGCGATCGTGAAGGCGGCGATCGTCACCTTCGTGTTCGCCCTCGTCATCGGCACCGCCGCCTACCTCAACGGAGGCCTCACGCACGTGTTCGCCGCGGCGCCCCCCGCCCTCCCCTCGGGCGGTCCTGACTGGGACCGGCTCATCCCCGACATGCTGACCAGGATCCTCCCCGGCTGGCTCATGGCCATCATCCTCCTCCTGGTCCTCGCGGCATCCATGTCCACGCTCTCCTCCCTCGTTCTCGTGTCCGCCTCGGCGATCGCGATCGATCTCGTGAAGGGCCAAAAGGGCGGCTCCCGCAACGGATCCCTCGCCCTTATCCGGATCCTGAGCGGCCTCTTCATCGTGGCGTCGTATTTCATCGCGCGCTACCAGCTCGCGGTGATCGTGACGCTCATGTCCCTCTCGTGGGGCGTCGTGGCCGGCTCCTTCATGGCGCCGTTTCTCTACGGCCTGTACTGGAGGAGGACCACGCGGGCCGGAGCTCTCGCGGGGATGTTCACCGGGATGACCCTCGCGATCGGGCTTTTCTTCATCCTCGGGCCCGACAACTCGCCCATTGCCTCGACGATCGCGATGATCGCCCCCTTCGCGGTCGTCCCCGCCGTGAGCGCGTTCACCCCGGCGCCGGCAGAGGATCTGGTCCATAAGGCGTTCGCGGGGCTTTGAGGGCGTGAAGAACGTCGATCGGCGCAATTTCCTCGCGATCGCCGGGGACTTCGTGTTCTTCGGCATCGGGGTGAGCTTCGCGAACCAGACCACCGTTCTGCCCTCGTTCGTCGCGACGCTCACTCATTCGGCGCCGCTGATCGGCCTTGTGTCGACCCTCGCCACCGGCGGGTGGCTCCTGCCGCAGCTGTTCGCGGCGAACGCCATCGCGGGCAGGCCGCGCCGCAAGGCGTCGGTCCTCGTTCCCGCGGCCGCCAGCCGGGTGCTCTTCCTCGCCCTCGGGCCGCTCATGCTGCTGCTGGCGCCCCGGCGCCCTGTCGCGGCCCTCGCGACATTCTTCTCGCTGTACTTCCTCTTCTACGTTCTGGACGGGATCGCGAGCGTGAGCTGGCTGGACATCATGGGAAAGTGCCTCGCGCCGGGGCTTCGCGCGCGCCTGATCAGCGTCGGCCAGGCCGGCGCGGGGATCACCGGGGTTGGGGCGGGAATACTCGTGGGGATCATCCTCTCTTCCCGGCGCCTGCCCTACCCGTCGAACTACGCCCTGCTGATGACTCTGTGCGCGGTCATGCTCGTGCTGTCGGTGGTCTCATTCGCGTTCATGAAGGAGGAGCCCGAGCAGACCGGCGCCCGGCCGCTGCCGTGGCCTGACTATTTCCGGCGGCTCTGGCGAATCCTCCGTGACGATGGGGATTTCCGCCGCGCTGTCATCGTCCAACTGCTATTCAGCCTCACGGGGGTCGCCACGCCGTTCTACGTCATCCATGGGCTGGGCTCCCTGGGCTTCGGCGAGCTCAGCGTCGGCATCTTTACATCCGCCCAGGTCGCGGGCGGGGTCCTTTCGGCCCTTTTCATGGGGCACGTGGGCGAAAGGAGGGGCACGCGCGCCGTCATGCGGATCTGGGGAGGGATGTCGCTCGCCACGCCGCTTCTTGCCCTGGCGGTTCCCCTGGCCGCGCCCCTGCTCCCGCCCGATGCGCTGATGTACATCTACGCGATTGTGTTCGTGATCGTCGGCGCGCAGGCCAACTCCGTGATGGCGGGGTTCATCAACTACGTTCTGGAGTTCGCCCCGGCGTCAGACAGGGCGATGTACATCGGGTTCGCGAACACGGCGAGCGGCATCTCGCTTTTCGCGCCGCTCATCGGCGGTACGCTCCTCGCCGCGACCGGGTCCTACCCCGCGCTGTTCATCGCCGCGGCAGTCGGTCCGCTCGCCGGCCTCGCGCTGTCCCTGCGCCTCGTCGAGCCTCGACGCCGATAGGGATGTCCCCCCCTACCGGTCGGCAGCGCCGTTTCTGCCCGTCCCGCCGCCTCCCATCGCGCCGACCGCTTTGCTCACCGCCTCGTGCACCCTCGTCGCCTGCGCGAGGGCCGTCGCGGCGTCCTCCTCGGTGTAGAACTCCGATGGGGTGAGGTCTTCGCTTCCGTAGAAGGCGAGCTCCCGGTCGCGCCGCAGCGAGCGGGAAATGTGCATGAGCTCGGGTAGCTGTTCCCTGATGCTCATCGGCAGCCGCTCGCGGTTCTCCTTGAGCACCGGGCTCACGTCGTGGATGCGAGGCACTTCGATCCGGCAGGCGCGCAGCAGCCCCTTGAGTGAGATTTCCACGACCTCTTGAGCTTCACGCACGACGTCAGCCCAGCTTCCTGCGGCCTGCAGAACCGCAAGGGCCTGCAGCCGTGCCCCAGCGCGACGCAGGGAGTCCCTCCTAAGAGCGTCATTGTTCGCGGAGGGCCCCTGGTAACCCTTTATCCAATACGGGTCGTCGTACGCCGTTCGACGCACGAGTCGGCCCACGGCCATGGCCTTTCTCAACTGTCCCAGGAAGCGTCGGACGCTCCCGTCACCTTCGAAAAGAATGACCCCATCAACCGCTGCTTCGAGCCATACGGAGCCCGCTTTCTCGATGCTGTCGGGCAGGTGGACGAAGTGCGGACTGTAGGCGCCGGTGGGCCACGCCTTATCCCATTGCCGATACAGAAGGCGGGCGAGCGGTCGCTCCCGAGCGATCACGATGAGGAGGTCTATGTCCGAGCCGTCATGCTCCTCGCCGCGAGCCACGGACCCGAAAAGCAGAACCCCCAGCAGCGATGTGTCGAACATTTGCCGCAAGGACCGAAGCAGGGGCTCTTCCGGGTTTTCGGTGCCGGTTTTCCACAAGGTTCTGCCGAGGAACTCAGTCAGGGCCTGCCTGCACAGCGTGTTGAGCGAGACGCCTGTCGCCCCGGCAAGATCCTGCAGAGCAGCATGCTGCTCAGGCGGGAGCCTCAATACGAATTTGCCCGAGACGCTATTACCCGAGAGTTTCTTTTGCACAAGGTATAGTACTATAGTATCATAACTTTGGCAAGCGACTGGTCAAGGCCGGTCCAAGCCCGGTGTCGCCGTCCGCAAACCTCAGCCCAGCAGCTTCAGGCAGTCCTCGAAGATCGAGAGGCCCATGTCGATCTGCTCCTGCGTGATCACGAGCGGCGGGGCGAGCCGGATGGAGCTCTCCCCCGCGCCCAGAAGCAGCAGGCCGCGGGTGAAAGCCTCCTCGATCAACCGATCCCGCTTCTCCTTCGCCGGAGTCTTTCGCGCATCCGCGATCAGCTCCATGCCCACCATCAGCCCCATGCCCCGCACATCGCCGATGAGCTGGTACTTCTCCTTGAACGCCTCGAGCATGCGCTTCAGGTATTCCCCCTGGATTCGGGATTTCTCCACCAGCTTTTCCCGATCGATCACGCGGAGCACCGCCTTGGCCGCCTCCATGATGACCGGGCCGCCATTGAGTGTGCCCTCGTGCGCGCCCTCCCCCCAGTCCATCACCTCCGCGCGCGCCACCGCGGCTCCCGCGGGCAGGCCGTGCGCGAATGCCTTCGAGATGGCCATGATGTCCGGGGCCACTCCGGTGTGATCGCTCGCCCACATGCGGCCGGTGCGGCCGAAGCCGGTCTGCACCTCGTCGACGATCAGCACGATGCCGTGCTGGCGGGCGATCGCGGCGAGGCGCGGCAGGAACTCGGGAGGGGGCACGATGTAGCCGCCCGCCCCCTGCACCGCCTCCACGAGGATGAAGGCAACCTCATCGGCGGGAGTGATCTTCTTCAGCGTCACGTCGGTGAGGTAGTTCATGCAGGCGAGGTCGCAGGAGGGGTACTCCCTGTTGAACATGCATCGGTAGCAGTATGGGTACGGCACGAACTGCCCGATGGGGTACAGGGGAGCGAAACCGCGCCGCGCCGCGGCTCCCGTCGTGGTGAAACTAACCGCTCCCATGGTCCTGCCGTGGAAGCCGTTCACGAAGCCAATCCCGTATGCCCGCCGCGTGTGCCATTTCGCCATCTTGATAGCCGTGTCGATGGCCTCGCTGCCGGAATTGCAGTAGAACACGCGCTTGGCGAAGCTGCCCGGCGTGACGGCGAAGAGCATCTCGGCGTACTCGATCTGCGGGGTGGTGTAGTAGTCCAGGCTGTTGAGGAAGATCAGCCTGTCCAGCTGGGCCTTGATGGCGGCGATCACCTCGGGGTGCCGGTGGCCGAGGGAGTTTACGGCGATGCCCGATCCGAAGTCCAGAAACACGTTCCCGTCCACATCCTCGACGAACACCCCTTCGCCCTTCACGCCCACCAGGCGCGAGGTGCGGCTGAGCGATGGGGAAAGCGCTGCGGTGTCGCGGGCAATCCACTCCCGTGCCCGGGGGCCGGGCGGAGTCATGACGATCTTCGGCGTGGTGTACGGCATGAGAGGCTCCCTTGTCGTGATAAGCGATTAGGCCACAGACTGCGGGGGTCGATCAAGTCACCGGCGTGTCGGCGGCGTGTCGGCGGCCTGTCGCGCTTGACCCGCCTCCGGGCCGCGTGTACAGTTCGGCCACGATGACGCGAGACGAGATCCGCCTCACGTCCCTCTGCTCGGCCGCGGGGTGAGCGGCGAAGATGGGCCCCGAAGCCCTGGCGCAGGTCCTGCGCCCTCTCGCTGAGCTTTTCCCCGCGGGGAGCCGGCCCGAGATCCTCGCGGGTCTCGCGGCCGGGGACGACGCGGCGGTCTACAGGCTTGATGACTCACGGGCGCTCCTCTTCACCGCCGACTTCTTCACGCCGGTGGTGGACGACCCGTTCGAGTTCGGCGCGGTGGCGGCTGCGAACTCGCTGAGCGACGTGTACGCCATGGGCGGCGAGCCCGTGCTCGCCCTCAACATCGCCGGCTTTCCCTCATCCCTCCCCGCCGACATGATCGAACGGATCTTCCGCGGCGGCGCGGAAAAGGCGCGCGAGGCCGGCTGCGTGGTGGTCGGCGGCCATACGATCATTTCACAGGAGCCCCTCTACGGGCTTGCCGTCGTGGGATTCGCCGACCCGAAGAAGCTCTTCCTCAAGACCGGCGTGAGGCCGGGAGATTCCCTGCTGCTCACCAAGCCCATCGGGGTTGGGGTCATCACCACGGCCCTCAAGAAGGGCGCCGCCTCCCCGCAGGCCGTCGCCGCTGCCCTCGCCTCGATGAAGAGCCTCAACAGGGACGCTGCCCGCATTCTCGCCCAGCATGGCGTTGCCGGGTGCACCGATGTCACCGGGTTCTCGCTGCTGGGCCACGCTCTGGAGCTGGCGACGAAGAGCGGGGTCGGGCTGCGCCTGCTCTCCCCTTCGGTTCCACTCGTCGTCGGGGCGGCACAGGCCGCCGATGCCGGCGCGTTTCCCGGGGGCACGACGCGCAACCGTGCGGCCTTCGAGGGGTCGGTGCGCTTCGCCCCCGCGGTGCCCGAACGCACGCGCGCGCTGCTGTTCAGCCCCGAAACCTCCGGAGGCCTCCTCGCCGCGGTGCCTCGGGGGGAAACCGAGGCGTGCCTCTCGCGCCTGCGGGCTGCCGGCGTGGAGGCGGCTGTCGTGGGGGAAGCCGACGACTCGCTCCCGGCCGGCACGATCTCCGTCGACTGAGCGCTCGCTCGTGGTCGTCCTCACGACTGTGCTGGATTAGCCCTTTTCCGGTTTCTTTGCGCGCAGAATTTCCCAGAACCGCCGGGGAGAAACGATCGCCGTCGGACCGAATCGCTCGAGCATGAGCAGGTCTTCATCCCCCGTGATGATATAATCCGCGCCACTGCTCTGCGCGAGAGCGAGAACCCAGTCATCCTTCGGATCCCTGCGCACCCGCTTTCCGAGCCTGCCATGACAAACCATCTCGGTGTTTTCTCCCAGGTAACGGGTGATGGATCGGATCACGGACTGCGGCAGCTTGAGCTTCTTCCCGAGTTTGTCGGCAACTTCCTCCATGATGAAATCGTTGAGCACGATCCGGTGTTGATCGATGCAGAGCTCGAAGAGGGCGTGGCAGATGCCCTGCGTCGCGAATGCGGCGATCAGGACATTCGTGTCCAGGACGAGCGTCATGAGATGGTTCGAAAGACATCCTCATCCGTGAGAATACCCTGGGCCTCGGCGAAGGGCAGCACGGTCTTGCGGAGCCTGCGGAAAGTGTACAGGGCTATGTACCGCCGGATCGACTCTCGAACGAGATCACTGACGGGCTTTGACTCCGCGCCGCTGATCCTCTGCAATTCGTCACGCAGATCGTCCGAGATCCTCACGGTCAGGGTTCGCTTCATTCTCATCCTCTCGCATTACATTGTAATACGCCTCGGGCTAGGCGTCAAGGCCGTGGACAACCACGAACAGCCACGGGAGGTTGACACCGCGTGCCGCCGCTCCTATGATCCCCCCGGAAGCTGATGAGATCTGGTGGTCTCCACGGTCTTCAAAACCGCTGGCTGCAAATACTGCAGCGGCAGGTTCGATTCCTGCCTCTTCCGCCTCGGGGCGACTTCACTCCGACGTCGGCCTGTCGAGCCCGAGCCGGCGCTTCGTTTCCTCAGTCACCACACCGTCGCTGTCCCAGCCCCTGCGTTCGTAGGACTCGTCCAGCATCACGGCGTACATCTCTCGCTCATCCCGTATTTGGTGCAGTCGCAAAGAATCCGCGCATACTCCTCTTCGATCACTGTTTCTCCGTCGAGAAGCTCTTGAACAAGTTCTTCACAGTCCTCCTCCCTGGCCAATAGCCGCTCAACGGTCGAGGCGTCGATAATCCGTGTTTCCATGCT
>Ga0315291_10011347_pt1 | contig 10869 bp, 11 predicted proteins | sample YL17G12_20_MG_FD_203070 | JGI IMG/M metagenome (GOLD analysis project Ga0315291, IMG submission 203070) | Sediment microbial communities from Yellowstone Lake, YNP, Wyoming, USA - YL17G12_20 | ecosystem: Environmental > Aquatic > Freshwater > Lake > Sediment | place: USA: Wyoming | collected... | reverse complement strand
GCAGCGCATACGCCGCCAACTGATCCACATCCAGACGCAATAGATGGGCTTCCAGCGTCTCCAGGCCGGTTTGCAGCGAGCCAAAGACCTGCGGCGCAGCGAACAGATCGAGCACGGTGCGCTCCGGGTCGGTGACGGAGACCCGGTGCCACCGGCTGACCCACACCTCTTGAAAACCGAAGAAATGCCTGGGCTGCACGCGGATGAACTCGAATTCCAGGCCCAACGCCCGCCAGGCCGCCCGCCCGCGCGGGCGATAGGCCGCGCCCTGGCGCATGTCGGGCGTGACGACGGACGCGGGCGTGGAAGCCTGCACCATCGGCGGAATCTGGGTGGTGAGGCCGTGATGGGCCAGCGCCGACCAATGGCTGATGGCGAGGGGCGAAACCAGCGCCTCCGCTGCCGCGTAGGGGTGGACCTCCGTGTTGAACAGGGGCGTGTGGACTGCATACGTGCCGCGCTTGAGCCGTTCGATCCAGCCGGCCTGCGCCAGTTGACTCAACAAGGCGCGCACGCGGTATGGGGGCAGCTCCGGCGCGGCGGCCGCGGCCAGCGCCGTCGTGAACAGCGGGCCGGCTTCCTCCACCACGCGAGTGAGCAGCGTCATGCCCTGCGATTGCGCGTATCCGGTCTCGTTCATTGTCTGCTCCCGGCCCAAGATGTGTAAATTGTACTACGTTAATAGGTAAAATGCAAACTAACGTAGTACAGAATACACATCGGCGCGCTCGGCGAACGCCCCCGACTCTCAGCCTTCATCGTCGGCCTCCTCGCTGTCCGGCGCATCGTCCTCCGGTTCGGCCCACGGTTGGGTGACGCGCCAGGTGATCCTGCCGCTGAGAGGGGGCTCGGGATAGGCTCCGGGGTCATACAGGGAATAGCCGCGGAACTCCACCGGCGCTTCCTGGTAGCACGACCATACCGCTTGCCTGATCAGGTCCGAGTTCTCCTCAAACTGAAGGTCAATCAGCGTCACCTGGCTGCGGAAGCGCTCGATGAATGCCATCGGCAGGTTGAACAGGAAGGGGTGGGGAGCGCCCGTGCCCACGATACGCTTCTTCTCGTCCACCCCATTACGGAACAATGCCTTCAGCGCCTCTCCGGTCAGGTGTCCTGCGGATTCGGGTCCACCCAGCACCAGGTAGCGGATGTTGGGGTTGGCGACGACGTTGCACACGATTTTCTCGAAGCCGATGTTTTCCGTTTGCACGGTGCCCGAGAGCGCGGCCCCGCTTTCGATGCCGGCTCGTACAAGCCGCTCAAGCGACGGTGTTGTCATCGCCCACGACGTTGCCGTCGCCCTGAACGGCGATATAGTCCCCCGCCACGTTGATCTGCGTGCCGACCTGCTGCCCGCGCTGGTCGAAGATACGAGATTCCTCGCTGCGCTCGGAATGACGGGCGGGGGATAGCGCGCCTGTGGCGCCACCCAACCGGGCTTCCAGCTCCGCCACCTGGCGGCGTTTCTCTTCCACCTCGATCTTGAGGTGCGCGGGGGCGTGCAGCGCGCCGAACCCGGCGAGCTGCTCTTCCAGGTGCGCCAGGGCGCGGCGGGCCATGGTCAGGGCGCGTTCCAATGTTTCGCGGTCTTCCATAGTGCCTCCGTCAGCAGAAATCTTGGGTCCCCCGTCACTTTGACCGGCGACGGGCGACCGGCATCTCGCTCCCGTCCCCGGTCATCGGTCATTTTGACCGGCGGCCGGAGACGGGGGACCGGCTTCTCCCCTGGTCTCCGGTAATCCGTCCCCGGTTACTGCTCAGCCAAACGCCGCAAAGCCGTGGGTGTAAAGCGCCCACACCATCCGTCGCGCGCGGGCCGCCGTGCGCGGATACCGGTACTCCAGGTTTCCCAGGGTTTGCATCACGTCGTCCCCGGTTTCAGGTTCCCGGAACGCATCGGCGACGGCCGCTTCGGCGGGCGCGACCGGGTCCACACACCAGGCCAGCACGGCCTTGAGCGGCGCTTCCAACCGCCCCCGCGAGCCGTGGAATTTGGGCAGCACTTTCATCAGGACGGCGGCGTCAAAGGCGGCGTGGGCACCGTAGAGGCCGTGGCGCCCGGCGTGGTGCAGGAAGGTGACGATTTCGTCGAACACACGGTAGCCAAAGTGCAAGTCGTAAGGGCGCAGCAGGTCGTTCAGCGCGCGAAGCTGCTCCCGCACGGCGGGGTGGTCCGCCACGTAGGCGGCGATGGCAGGCTTGTCAATGCGCACAAAGCGCTCGCCAGCAGTGAAGGCCGCCAGGAGCGCCTGACGCGCGGCGGGGTCGAGCTCCACCGGCGGTGCGCCGTCCACGGCCGGATAGCGGTCAAAGTCGGCCTCGGTCAGTTCCAGCGTAAAGGCCCGGTCGAGCACCTTGGGGCTGAAGGCATGGGTGGTCTCGTCCACGTTGACCGTGCCGATGACGTAGAGATTGGGCGGCAGCCGCAGCTCCTTGGGCGGCAGGTCGCCCTCGGCGTCGTCGGGGTAGAGCAGGCGCAGCGGCTCGCGGGTCCAGCCGCCGGCGTCGCGGCCCGCTTCCAGCACGCTGAGCAGATCGGCAAAGTAGTACTCGACCCGCGCCAGGTTCATCTCGTCCAGCAGCACGAACCAGGCCAGGCCGTCGCCGGCGCGGTAGCTGTGCGCGGCGCGGAGCAGGAAGCGCAGGAAGGGCGTCCACTCGTAGGTGCCGGTGAGCGGGTTGTAGTAGCCCAGCAGACTCTTGCTGTCGCGCCAGTCGGTGCGGACGGGGACGAAGAGCAGGTTGGAACTCGACATAGATAGCGGGTCATCAATCGGTATCAATGCGTTTCTGAGGGCCGATGGGTGGTTGATGTACCCAAACAACGTCCTCACCTCCGCAAGCAGGAGTGGTTTGCTCAGTTGTTTTTGCTCAACCACCTTGCACCAGGTTTTGAACTTCCAGCCCGACTGACTGTCTGGGCCAGTTTTACCTCTTTCGTCTGGCAATGTAATGTCAGGCCAAGGACTGACGATTCCCTCGTTTCCCGAGCGAGTAACCAACTCGGTTACAGTATAGACGTGCGTGATTTGATCGCCATAGATGTAGAGATTAAATGGACAATGTAATGCACTGGCAACGTCGTCGCGAATAGGGTAGCTCCACCAGTATGCGAATGGCCCACGGCCCCAATACTTTTGATCTACAGTGACATCTGCAGCCCCCAGCAAGGCCACAGTGGTCGGCTGCGGCAGCGCCGCCGCGAACGCCTGCGCCAGCCTGGTCTTGCCCGTCCCGCTGATGCCGCTGAGGATGACAAAGCCTTTGGTCTGCAGGGCGGTATAGAAGGTGGCGATCTGCCAGGGGGTAAAGTAGAGGCCACCGGCCATCAACGCACGATCGAGCACGAGGCTCAAGTCCAGCTCAATAGCAGGCGAGACAGACTCTGGCCGTTTCAACCCGCTGCGCCCGGACGCAGAAGAACCTTCGCCTTTGAGGAATTCCCGGACAGCCTCGGGGATCACCGCTTCCCATAAGGGGAGCACGGTTTCGTATGTCTCCATGATCCGAGCCACAATGCCTTCGCCCAGCGCGATGGCCTCGCTTGCTGTCAGAGTCTGGCCAATGCTTGCATCCCACCCCTGGTTTTCCGGCAGGCTCTCAATCAGGTGCAAGAGTTCCGCAGCATTCTGCGGATGATGACCTTCCTTTTCCCATTCATACAACCCGGTATGCCAACCGGCCTGGCTGCCTAACTGCTCCTAAGCAGTCACAAACTCGGGGTCGTGCTTCAAAGCATCAATGAGGCGTCTGCCATCTTGATCAGGATCTTGTCCATACTGCGCCACTTTCATCGGCGGGGTGCATTCTATCATCAGGCCAAATTCAAGTTGTGCCTTTTCAATGTCACGGGATAGGTACGGCTGCGCCTGGTTAGCCCACACCGAACGCGGCGTTCCTCTTGGTGAAAACCAGATGGTACGCAGCCGGTCGCCGCGCGCTATGTATGGCGCAGCGTTAAACGGCACACCATACCAGACCTGCAAGCGATCTTGGAGTTCGTGCCAGATGTGCTGCCCGCCGTGCTCCTCTTGTTTGACGTAACGCTCGAAATCCTGTTGTGTAAAGCGGAAAGCCATCGTTCATACCTCCTCAAACGGTTTCATTGGCAGCGCGCCGACGCCGGACAGGTCGCCGGTGATGATCTCGGCCAGCGTGACCGGGGACACACGGCCGCGGCCCACGGCGTAAAACAGGGCCTCGTCGCCGGGATAGAGCGCCACGGCGGCCCGCACGCCCAGCGCGTCGCGGTAGGTGTGCATCTTGTAGAGGTCGGCGCGCCGGGCGGTCGCCTCCGGCATGTCGGCGTCCTCCGCGCCCCACGGACGCTCCAGGCGGAACTTGGCGTCCAGCACCACCTCGGGCCGGCCCTGCCGCCGCCAGGTGAAATCCGGGCGCAGCCCCACCGAAAACGAGGGCGGGGATTGGTTGTAGACCAGGTTGCCGGCCGCCCCAAGCCGCGCCACAGCGTTCCAGCGCAATCCCTCCTCCACCGAAACGCGCACGTCCAGCGCGGGGGAAGCATCCAGGACCACCGCCAGTTCCTCCACCAGCGCGAAAAAGACCCAGGTCTCGTAGAGCGTCGCCACATCGCGCACCTCGACCGCGTGCTGCAGCGCCCCAAAGAGCGGCCGCCGGGCGCGCTGGAACTGCTGCCACAGGGCCAGCAGCTCGCGGTAGCCGTCGCGCCGCAGCAAGACCTGCGAGGTCAGCGGCAGGACGTGCAGCGGCCCCACCTCGGCAAACAGCGGCTGGCCGAGCGTCTGCCGCAGCAGGCTGATGCTCTCGACGACGCGCCGCTGCCGCTCCGGCGGCACGTTGGGCCACCAGGGCTGGCGGGCCAGCCCCTCCGCCGCCACGAGCACCTGCTCCAGAAAGTGCCGCACGAAGCGGTTCTCCGGCGTGTCGTAAGTCTCCTCAGGACGGCGCTGCCACACCCGCGCCGGTGCGTGGCCGCGCAGACGCTGCGCCAGCGGAAACGCGCGCGCCGCCGGCTGCCACTGCTCCGTCGCCGTGACCACGCTGAGCAGCACCTCCGCGTCGGCCTCCGCCGCCTGGGCCAGGGGCAGCCATGCGGGGTGCTCGGTGAGGCAGCGGTGCGGCTGCGCCTGGACGAGCGCCAGCGCCTCGCGCAGGGCAGCGGCGTACTGGCAGAGCAAGTGCAGCACAAAGAGCGGCGAGGGCGGTTGGACGGCCTCCACCACGCCCCGGGCCGTCTCCGCCTGCACGGTGAAGGGCAGGCGGGCGGCGCGGGTGAAGAGATCGGTCAGCAGGCCCTGGAAGAACGCCACGTGGGCCTGCGGTGTGGGAAACTTGGGGGAGAGCACCTCGACGCCCACGGGCGGGCAGAGCGGGCGCGCCTGGGCGAACGGCTGGAGAATCGTCAGGCCCAGGCGGTTCTCCAGGCGCAGCCGAAAGTACGCGCCTACGGTGGGCGTGAGCCACGCATCGCCCACGTGCAGGCGGTCGGCCTCGGGCAGATGCAGCCAATAGTCGCACCACTCGTACAGGTAGAACTGCGCCGGGGCGAAGGCGGCGCGGAAGGCCTCCGGCACGGGAGCGAGGCCGGCGGCGGCGAGACGTTCGGCAAGGTTGAGGGTCATAGTTCAGCTTCCGGGACGTCCGGCACATACCCGGCGTGGCGCAGGAGATCGTACAGCGGCTCCAGCCGCTCGAGGCCGGCGGCGCGGATCAGGTCCAGGGCGCGCAGCGCGTGCGCAACGAGGCCGTGTTTTCATCCTGCCCCTTGGCACCGGCGACGCGGCCTTTCATTTATCGTCCTGGCCCGCTTGCTTTTTGACCTCCCGCTTCCACTTGAGCTTCACGGTGTAACTCGCCTCCGCGCCGGCCTTGGCCACGGCAAAGTTGCCGACCTCGCCGGTGGCCTTGAGGCCAAAGGTGACCTCGACCTCGTCCGGCGGGTCGGACAGGGAGCGCACCTTTTTGATAAAGGCGCCGGCGTTGTGGCGCACGACCTCCAGCCCTTTTTCGAAGCTGTCTTGAGCCTGGGAGACGACCCCCTGGGTCGCATCGCGCAGGCCGGCCTTGACCACGCCGGCCCCCGTTTCATCCTCGGCCACCTCGACCAGGATCGTCGCGCCGTCTTCGGTTTCGAATTGGATATAGTGGGTCATCGGTTCCTCCGAACGTCAGGATTACGTTTCTCGCAAGCGCAGCGCCGCGGCGGGGATGAGAAATGCCGCCCGCAGGCCCGGCTGCCGCTCGGCGGCGACGATCATCCCCACCACGCCGCCCGCCGTCTCGTCCCACACCGGCCCGCCGCTAAAGCCCGGCGCGACAAAGTAGCCGGTCTGTTTCACGTCCTCGATCTGCACCCAGCCGCCGGCCTGGCGCCCCAGGATGCGCCCGGAGGCCCACACGCCGTTCTCGTGCCCCGCCGGGAAGCCAAAGGCGCGGAAGGGGTGGCCCCACAGGTCGCCGGCGACCACCAGAGAGACAGGAGCGGTCGCGGCAGGCAGCGCTCCGGTCAATGCCAGCCCGGCCACGTCGGCCTGCGCTTGCCAGGCAGTCACGCGCGCCGTGAACCGCTGCCCCGGCGCGAGCAGCGGAAAGTCGAGCTGCACTTTTGCCTGCGGCGCTGCCGGCGCGTCGTCCGGCAGGCCCAGCGCGGCGGCGACGACGTGGGCGCAGGTGAGCACGCGCCGCTCGCCGGCCAGGAACCCCGCGCCGGCCACGCGGCCCTGGGCAGTGTAGATGCGGACGATGGCCGGGTCGAGAACTGCGGACGTGACGGCAGATTCTGCGTGGGGCGCAGGCTGTCCGGCAATATAGTTCCCGGCCACGTTGATCTGCGTGCCGACGGTCTGCCCGCGCTGGTCAAAGGTCGGTTTACCTTCCACAGGTATTGGCCCTGCCACCGTCAAGGAACCTACTTGCTGGAGCGCATCTCGAAGATCGCGAGCTAAATTGTGCGCCGACCAGCCATAGGTCTCGGTAGTGTCCAGGAATTCCCATGCGTTCCCATCGGCGTCTGTTTCCACGAAGCCTTCGCGGGGAATATCCCATTCATAGCACCACAATGCCACACTCAACCCGTCTCCAACTTTCAGCGCCGTCACGATCCCCAGAGGAAACAAGTCCTCCCATTTCTTGTGTCTAACGTCCCACTCTCCCGGCGCTATGCGTTTCACAAAGTACCACTCTGCCAGAAACCGCTCAAAGTTGACCAAGTCCATTGCCACGCCCGATATCCGCTCAACCAGTTCGCCTTTAGCCACTGCTACCTTCTGTGCTAACATGAGTGGGACAACTCTGCTCTGGGAATTAGTGTAGAATATAGAGAGCAGAGGAGACCATAGGATGGCATTTCACGACTCACTAACCGACATTTCTGACCCTGAAGCTGTGCCCAAATCCAGGCAGCGCAGACTTAACGCGAGAGATAGTGTTCTGCCCAACTATAACGCTGTGGGTCTTTCTCCAGCAAGTACCGAGCTACTTCCTGTCGTCGAGCCGCGTCAGTCATATTGTCTACCGCAGATCGAATGCTTCGGTCTATTTCACGCTCTCCAGACCCCAAACTTTGTGCTCTCTGGAAACACCCCTCCCCTTTTTCAATGTTGCCACGTTGATAATAAACCGCACCAAGAAGATTCCAGGGATAGTGACTGTCTGGTTGGATCTTAATGGCTTTGTTTGCACAAAACTCAGCTCTGTTAAGTTTCTGTAGATCTCGATAGGCGCCACCACGCATTGTAAGAATCATGCTGTCTTCGCACGTTTCTTCACGGTCAGTTATCTCAAGCGCCTTGCTAGGCTTACCAGCTCTCCGCCATTCACTACCCGCTTTAGCCAAAAGCCCCCTTTGTTGATAATAGACAGCCAGCACGGGGTGGAAGAGCTCCTCATCCTCCAGCCAGGCAACTTCATCAATGAAAAGATCCCGTTTACTTTCAAGTTTCAGAAGAATTGCGTATAGAGGCGAGACCGGAGAATCATCTGAATAAAACATAACGCCATACTTCTGTTTCAATGATTTGAATTCCTCGACCGCTCCTGCTTCAAGGGCTCGTTGTCGCCGCTGCGCTTGCTGCCTCTGCTGATTTTCGAGTTCAGCACCTTGGAAATTCCTTAACAATTCCCAAAGTTGACTGGGTATGGTGATCTCGGTAATGGCGTTTATCTCAAGCGCCTTAGGCCCCAGCATTCGAACACATTGGCCGGTTTTTTCAGCATCATCGCTAAATTGCACGTGGAAACGTACGCTCTTTTCATCCACAACTTCGACTTCAAGCATAACACCTTGGCCCCATTTGTTATGTGTGAGGCGAGCCCCTTTGAGACTACGCCAGATTTCAGCCTTTCCAGAAGCATACTTGAACAAGGTTGCAGAATCGGTCCAGTTTTTGGAAGTCATTTGTTTCTCCTCCTCTCCCGTCTCCCGCTCTCAATAATCCACCCGCAGCCCACCCGCGTCGGGCGCGGCATCCAGGCCGGCGGTGCGCCACTGTTCCTGCTCGGCGTCGGTGAACGGCTCGACGTAGAACTGGCGCATCTGCGATTCGGCCACGCCGCGCCGCTCCGCTTGCCAGGCGTACTGCCGGTAGGAGGCGCACGAAAAGCGGGCGTCGCAGTGGCGGCAGACGCGGGTGGCGAAACGGACGTTGCGCGTGCCGAGCCGCACCTCAAGTCCTCCAGCGAGCGCGGGGCGAAGCGGTTCTCCTCGATGGCGTCCACCGCCGCTCGATCTGCACGCGCAGGTCGTCCCATTCCCATTTCTCCTCGGCGGCACAGTAGCGCTCCTTGAGCACCGTCAGGCCGGCCCGCGCCTGATCCGGTCAGGAGGAAGCAACGACCGATGCCGGCCCGCTCGGGGAACTCGAGGTACAGCGGGTCGAGGGGGATGAGTTCCGGCTCGACCCGGTAGGCCAGCCTGCGAAAGAGCGCCAAGAGGTAGCCAGGATCGCGCGCTAAACGCAGGTCTTCCAGGGCCAGGTGGCGAGCATGAGCCATGTTTTCCTCTTGCGCTGGATGCCAGGTGTGCCAATCGGCCGTACCTTCCGGCGGTTCCGTCGAATACTCAGGAGCAGAGGCTCTCGTATATCAGTATACTCCTATCTCGGTTCTGTGCAAGTCCTTTAGCAAGAGGGGACGAGGTCAGTGGTATGAGGTGATGCGACAGGTGCCTGGCGTGTCTGAAGTGCACGACCTGCACGTGTGGACGGTGAGCCCCGGCTACGTCGCGCTCAGCGCGCACGTCGTCCTGGCCGACCAGGCGCTGAGCCAGTCGCAGCGCGTGATGGACGGGTTGAAGCGGGGCCAGCACACGACCATCCAGTTCGAGTGCGCCAACTGCGGGCAGGGGGCAGCGACGTGCCTGGGGTAGAGCACCGTCATTGGGTACAAGTCGAGAGTTTGGGGAGGTTATTTGAGGGTGGTATCGGAGTCCCAAACTTGTACGTACTATGCATGCCGTTTGGTGTGCTCCTTGTGGATGTGGTATAATCTACCGGCAGACCTTTGAGCCAGGAGTGGATACGATGGGTGACGTTCACCAGATTCCAATTGGCACAGTGGCACAACGCTTGCAGGTACTGGCCAGGCTTTACCAACAGGGCCAGGCCAGTGCTTTGATGGACCGCACGTTGAGCAAGCTGTTGGCTCACGAAGCGGACGTATGCCGTACGCAATTGAGCCAGTTGCAGGCTGACCTGGCTGAGTTTGAGGAACGGCATGGCCTCTCCTCTGCCGATTTCTACCGCCGTTTCCAGGCCGGACAGACCGATGACCGGATGGACTATGTCGAGTGGGCTTCGTTGGTGCAGATGACCCGCAATCTCCAGGAACGGTTGCGCTTGCTGACCGGCGAGGTCCATTCGTGACTATCGTCGAGTATTTTGGTGCCGTCAAAGAGTGTCTGCTAACCAGCCCTGTCATGTCGCGTTTCCACGTGATCCGGGAGTTCAATTCTTGGAATGCGCCTGGCTGTCCCTTCCTTCGGCAGACCGCGCAGTGTCGCGCTGACCCTGTTGAACAATAACCCCACCCGCCAGAAGGCAACCGCCGCCATGCCGTGCGCCAGCACGGCGAACAGGGGCGGCGTCTGGCGGGTGTAATAGGTCCAGCATAGCCGCGTGGTGCCCCAGCGCTCGAGAAAATACCCCAGGCCCACTCCAGCGGCGAACGTCAGCAGCGCCAGGCGGTGATCGGCCGGCGTCAGGATCAAGAGCGCGCACAGGGCCAGCGACGCCAGGGTGAGCGACTTGCCCGCCGTCGGCCACACAAACACCAGCATCAGCGCGTAGAACGCCGCAAAGGCCGGCCAGTATGCACCCCGCACCACGGCGCGGGGCAGGGTGGGCACCAGCCGCTGCAACAGGCGTGCCAGCCGGTCAATGGACAGGCTGGCGATGGGCCAGGCCGGGATGATCCACAGCGGCGGCCGCTCCCGCGTGTAATAAGTCCACAACTCCGTCTGGGTGCCCCAACTTTCGATCACCAGGCCCCCCGCCAGTCCCACCAGGACGATCAGGGCGTCGGCCTTCAGGTCAGCGCCGGCCATGATCAGGAGCGACATGGCGGCGAACACCCCCAGCAGCAGCCAGTCCACCTGGCGCCACAATGGGCGGCTCCAGTCCACGTACTCGAGTGCCTCCTTGGCCAGCGGCCACCACACGACCCCGATCACGAACAGGGTGGCCAGAAATGCGCTCAGCAGGACGTAACTTGAGCGTGTCCAACCCAAGGCTGCCGCCAGCCGCCGCCACCAGATGATACTCTCCGCTGATTCGCTGGTTCGCTGACTCGCCGATGCGCTGCGTTTCATAAATCCTGCGGGATTCTTCGCTGCGCTCAGAATGACGGCGCTGCGCTCAGAATTCCGCATTCCGCATTCCGCATTCCGCAGAC
>Ga0315291_10011346_pt1 | contig 10870 bp, 11 predicted proteins | sample YL17G12_20_MG_FD_203070 | JGI IMG/M metagenome (GOLD analysis project Ga0315291, IMG submission 203070) | Sediment microbial communities from Yellowstone Lake, YNP, Wyoming, USA - YL17G12_20 | ecosystem: Environmental > Aquatic > Freshwater > Lake > Sediment | place: USA: Wyoming | collected... | reverse complement strand
GCGAGATTCTTGATCTTTTCAAGACGCTCCATGATGTGTCGTCCACGAGCTTCCTCATCATCACCCACGACCCGGACGTCGCCCGCAGGACGCAAAGGACGTATCATCTCACCGCCAGCGGCCTGACATAACCAAGCCATCGCGCCTATGCGTAAAAAGAAATCGTTCATCATCGCGGCGGTCGTCCTCCTCCTCGTTTTCTCGGCCGCTATGGCCTGGCACCTTTTGAGCAGTCCGCCGCACGCCGCCGGAATCGCTTCCGGTAAGGGCGCGTCCGGAAAGGTAATCGAGATATTCTACCTGCCGCATCCGCCGGCGGTAGCCGTGGTGCGGAAGATCGAGGCCGTCGCGGCCAAACATCCGGATTTCAAGTTGGTCGAATATGATTTCACGGACGCCGCGAACAAGGACCTGCTAACAGCCCGCGGGCTGACCGAGCACATGCCAGTGGCCGTCTTCATCGGCGGCAATGATGAATTCGACATCGACGGCAGGAAGGTCGTCTTCACGAACTTCCCGCAGGGGGACGCGTTCCTGCCCCTGTTCGCGGGAGCTTGGAGTTACGACGACCTGGAAAAGGCCATAATTATGACGAACGGCAAATGACCGCGCTCTTCGGAATCATCGTCAAGAACCGGCTCTATTACCGGCAGAAGACCGTCCTGGGCGTCCTGCTCGCCGGCCTGCTCTTATTTTTCGGAGCCGGTTCGATCCTGCTGGTCAGGCAGGTCAAGGCGCTGGCCGACAAGCCGCTGGAATCGCTCAAGACCGAGATACTGATCCAGGTGGACAAGACGAACAAGAATCCGGGAGAGGTCAAGACGAGCGGCATCATCCAGCCGTTCGACCTGGACGCGTTCGACCGCGACTCCGTGCTCGGCAAACTGCGTCAACTGCCGGGGGTCGAAGCGGTCTCGGCGGCGCTGGTGCTGTGGCAATTCGACCTGAGCAACACCAAGACGATGGTGGGCATCGACGTGGGTGACCCCCGCGTCGGTCTGCGCGACATCCAGTCGTTCCTCATGGCCGGCGGCGAGTTCTTCAGCGGTAATGACGCCGAAGAGGTCATCCTGGAGCGCCACTTCGCCAAGCTTTTCGGGTATGAGCAGGGCAAGTCGTATCCTCTCGCGGGCAAGCAGTTCCGCATCGTCGGCGTCGTCGATTTCAAGGAGCAGAGCAACCTGTCCAACGCGCAGATCTTCCTGCCCTACGGGACCGCGCTGCGCCTGGCCGGACTGGAGGGGCGCGTCGCCAACCAGGCCTACGTCTCCCTCGCCTCGGCCTCGAAGCTCGGCCAGGTGACCTCCAGCGTCACGGCAGTCCTGCCCGGTTACTCGATCATCACCAAGGACAGCCTGCTGAAGAACCTGTCCGGCCTCGTCCAGACGCTTTACCGCTTCGGCGATTATTTCGGCGCCTTGGCCGTCTTTTTCTCGGTCCTGCTGGCCGGCTGGGTGATACGGCTCCAGCGTCTAGAATTTCGGGAGCAGACGGAGATTCTGAAGCTCATCGGCTGGCCGAGGAGGCAGATAAGAAACTGGGCGCTGCTAGACACCGGACTGGTCCTGGCGGCGGCGCTGGTCTGCGCCGCCGCGCTCACCGCGGCCGCCGACCTGCTCCTGATCTCCCGGGTCGTCGCCGGTCCGTTGTTGAACCAGGGCTTCTCACTATGATGAAAAGCTACTTCATCGCCTACTGCCGTCGGAACAAGGCGAAGATCGCCATCCTCATCATCAGCATCGGGGCATATTTAGCCCTCCTCGTGACGGTCGTCGCCGTGAGCCGTAGCCTGCCCGAAATCGCCGCGCTGCCTTTCGCCAAGATAGGGGTCGAAACGATCGTCCAGAAGAACGGCCAGATACCGGCACAGATGGTCGGACCGGTGCTGCCGCACTCCAACGGACCGATTTACGGGGACGAAACGGCGAAATTGCGGTCGCTGCCTTTCGTGCAGGGATCCGATGACGGCCTATATTTCTGGTTCTTCGACAGCAGCTATTTCAAATCGGTGCTCGGGGTCGAACCCGGCGGCCTCGTATACGGACTGCTGAAGAACAACGTGGAAGAGGGAGAGCTTGCCCTGGGCGCGACGGACGCGCTTATCACCAGGAGTTTCGCCCAGAAGAACGGCTTGAAGCTGGGCGACGCCGTGCTCCTGGGGCAGGAAAAGTTCTGGGTGAAGGGCATCCTCCGCTCGAACGTCAGCGGCAACATCATCCCGGCCGACGTTTACGTGTCCCTGCCGGCCGCGAGGGGCATCGTCAGCGGTTCGGCGGAAGCGCAGAAGCTGTACGGCTTCGGCGACCGGGAGTTCGTCAACGTGGTCATCCTGAAGAGCAATCCCAAGTGGCAGGGCGACAAGGAGACGCTCATCAGGAAAATGAATCCGGATTACCTCGTCTTCAGCGAGAAGACGTTCTCCCAGGAGGCGGTCGATCAGCTGCGGGTCATTTCCTCCTTCGGCGGCGGCGCGCTCGCTTTGCTCGGGGCGCTGCTCATCGTCGCCTTCGGCCTCCTGAACGCCTACGCCATCAGGACGCGGCAGTCGGACATCGCCGTGCTCCGCATCGTCGGCTGGAGCATGCGCGACCTGAAGCGGCAATTCCTCGCGGAAAGCCTCATATTCCTGGCGGCCGCGCTGCTCTTCGGCAACGCCCTGGCGCTGGCCGGCCTGCGGATCGCCGCGGCCCAGAAGATCCGCCTGGAACTGCCTTGGGAGATCTCGGCCATGCCGCACTTCCTGCCCCAGGAGAATGCGATCGAACGGACCATCGAGACCACGATTCCCGTCAACTATGATTGGAAGCTTTTTGTCATCGTGACGCTGGCATTCCTCGCGGTCTTCGCCGCCGTCAACTTGTTCGTCTTCAGGAGACTGAAGAACATTAAACCGGCATCGTACTTGCGATAGGGAGGCGCGGCTCCAGCCGGGTCCGACGCCCCATTCTCGCAGTCAAGTCATTATCAATTACTCGGGGACAACCCAGAAATCATATGCGAGTTTCCAAATACCTTAATATCGCTGTGCTGCTGACGCTGGCTGGGACACTTTTTTCCGGCTATCTGGCCGGCACGAAGTTTTTTAGCGCTACCTGCGCTTTTGGAGAAGAATGCCCGATTTTCCTCGGCTACCCCGCCTGTTACTTCGGCTTCGTACTATTCCTGATGATGTTCGTTTCGACCGTTTTTGCTTGGGCTACCAAGGTCAGCACTAAGTGGCCGGTCACGGCGAACATCATGATTGCCGGTCTCGGCGTCCTATTCGCCGGATACTTCACTGTCGGCGAAATCGCAAGCTGGTTCATATCCGGCTTTCACGCTTTCGGCAAGCTCGGCCTGTCGACCTGCGCCTACGGCCTGGTATTCTTCGTCATCATTTTGGTCGTTTCCCTGACGGTAAGGGATAAATCCAACGCAACCATTACCCATCCGGTAGCTAGTAATAAAAATGAGACAATTTGAGACACTGCCGCGTTGATGTGTACCCCGAAAAGCAGACACGCGCGTCTGCTTTTTTGAGATAAGGGTATAATCAACAGTGACCAAACATCACCATGACGCCCATGACCAAGAAACCGTTCACCGACGACGAGATGAGGGCGCTTTCCGGAAATCCGAACGTCGCCCGGTGCGGCCGCGTATCGGTCCGGTACGCGAGATCCTTCAAGGCGGCCGCGCTCCGGCAGTACAACGAGGACGGCCTGAGCGCGGTCGAGATCTTCCAGAACGCGGGAATCGACCTCGGCATCATCGGCGTCCGCGCCCCGAACCGCATCATGCACCAGTGGCGGAAGGCCCTGCGCACCGAGCCGGAGGCGATGCCCGACGTCCCGCGCAAGCCGAACGACAACGTCAAAATGCTCCGCGACCAGGTCGCGTACCTGAAGGCCGAAAACGATTTTTTAGCACGGCTCCGGGCCCGGAAGGAAAAATAGCGCTCCGTCCCCGGCAGAAGTACGCGCTCATCGGCAAGCTCGGCGGCGACACGAAGAGCCTGTGCGGCATCGCCGGGGTCTCGCGGGCCGGGTACTACAAGTGGCGCAGGGGCAAGGGCGGACTGCCCAAGGACCACGCCGACTACCTGACCGTGAAGGATATCTTCGACAAGGGGCGGGGCAAATACGGCTGGCGGACCATCCAGATGAGGCTTTGGGCCGAGCGCGGCGTCGTCATGAACCACAAGAAGATCGCGCGCATCAAGCGCGACTACGGACTCACGACCAAGGTCAGGCGCCGGAACCCGTACAAGGCGATCATGAAAAAGACCAAGGAGCACCGGAGCTTCGAGAACGCCTTGGGCAGGAAGTTCCGGCAGGAGCGGCCGGGGATCGTGCTCTGCACCGATATCACGTACCTGCCGTTCGGTCCGCGGACGGCGTACCTCTCGGCGGTGAAGGACGTCGCGAGCCGCGAGATCGTCGGCTGGCACCTCGGCAGGAGCCTCCAGATGGACCTCGTCTTCCGGACGCTGGACGACCTCAAGCGGAACGCGCCCGGCGAGAAGGCGATGCTGCATTCCGACCAGGGCTTTCACTACACAAGCCCGGAGTTCATCCGACGGGTCAGAGAGATGAATATCGCGCAGTCAATGTCGAGGAAAGGCAACTGCATCGACAACGCGCCCATCGAGTCGTTCTTCGGGCACTTCAAGGACGAGGTCGACTACAAGAGCTGTGGAAGCTTCGAGGAGCTGGAACGGTTGACCGCCGACTACATCGATCACTACAATACCGGCAGGCGGCAGTGGAACCTCGGCAAGAGGACTCCGGCGGAGTACCGGGAGCACCTGCTGCGCGAAGGCGGCTGATCGAGCCGCCCGTCGTGTCTGCTTTATGGGGTACACATCACGTTGCCGTGTCTCATTTGTCTCTTTTTGAGCCTATCAAGGGACTGTCGTTTTTGTCGCATTTTGGATACGCCGATGTGTCGTTCTCGTGTCCACTTTGTCCATGTTGTCCGTTTTGAGACACAGTCTTTAGCCTCAAGAAAGTCTCAACGTGTCTCATTACGGGATTAGACACGAGACACGGTTTTTAGCCTTAAGCCGTGTCTAACTGACATTCCGTCATCGTGTACGATTTGTCCGATTTGGCCCTAACCCACATACCCGAAGCCGCCTCGCGGAACCGACCTCCGAAACAGCCCTCAACACACCGTAATCTTGGGGCACCTAACCCGGCTACACCGCCACGTAAAAACGCCAGACCAGCTGGCGTTTTTACGTGCCCCTTCGTGTCGTTCGCGGATCTCGGATTCTGCGAAGATGAGGCTTCATCTTAGGCAACACCAGCATCCCGTCGCCAAAAGAAAATAACTTGAATCCCGCGTTTATTGCCTTCCGGTATAAGACCAACAATTTCTCCCGTCCGATGAAAGCGGAAACCAGCATGAGCAGGCTGGATTTGGGAACGTGGAAATTGGTAATCAGTCCGTCAACGACGCGGAAACGGTAGCCTGGCCTGATGAACAATTTGGTTGTTCCACGCTTGACGATGCCTTTGGCGACGGCGGCTGATTCTAGCGCGCGGACGACGGTGGTACCGACGGCAATCACCGGCCGTCCCGAACGTTTTGCAGCCAGAATTTTCACCGCTGCCGACGTGGAAATTTCGTACTGCTCTTCATGCAATTCTCCCGCCGTCACTTGTTCGGGCTTGAGCGGCAGGAATGTCCCCAAGTTTACGTGCAAAGTCACGAAAACGACGTCGTGACCGGCAGCGCGCACGGCGCGCATCAGCCGCGGCGTAAAGTGCAGCGAGGCGGTCGGCGCGGCCACCGAGCCGGCGCGGCGGGCGAAGACGGTCTGATATTTTTCGCGCACGTCCTTCTCGGCCAAGGGCGTTTTCTTGAGATACGGCGGCAACGGCATCAAACCGTAGCGCCGGCAAAGCGCGACCGGCGAACCACCGCCGATGATCTTCAGAGTATAGCGGCCGGCGCTGACGGCCTCGACCAGCAAGGACTTTTTCGCAATCCGAACGTTGCTACCTACGGCCAACGACCTCTCGCAGAGGGCCTCAAAACGACCGGGGCCGACATCGCGCACGTAGAGCAAAAACGCCTTACCGCCGGTCTCCTTGATTACTTTCAGCCGAGCCGGTATCACTTTAGTCTCATTGAACACCAGGCAAGAACGTGGCGGCAGGTGCCGACCGAGACCCCGGAAGGTGTCATAAGCCGCCTTATCCGTAGCCGAATCGTAAACAAATAGCTTGGCCGCATCGCGGGGCACGGCCGGCTCCAAAGCGACGGCGGATTTCGGAAAATCGTAGTCGTAGGACTTGAGCAGACGGGCAAAAGAATCCATATCAGATTCGGCCGCGCCGGATGTCTTCGCGCACGCGCCTGACGGCCTCGTTGAAATACCAGAGATTGTGGATGGTCAGGAGCGTACCGGCAGTCATCTCCTTGGCCCGATACAGGTGACAGAGGTAGGCGCGGGAATATTTGGCACAGACCGGACAGCCGCAGGCGGCATCGAGCGGCCATCGCGATTTCAGGTGCTTGGATGAATTGATTTCGACGCGGCCGCGGGTGGTGAAGGCCGTGCCGTGCCTGGCGTACTGCGTCGGCACCGTGCAATCGAAGGTATCCACGCCCTCCTTGACGATGCGGACGATGTCCTCCGGATGGCCGATGCCCAAGAGATGTCGCGGCTTGTCTTCGGGCAGTTCCCGAACGACGACGCGGAGCATCTTGGTCATGGTCCGCTTGTCGTCGCCAAATTCCCCACCGATGCCGAACCCGTCGAACGGCAACGCGGCGATGACCTTGGCGGACTCGCGGCGCAAATCCTTGAACTTGCCGCCCTGAACGATGCCATACAGCGACTGCTTGGGGTCGCGTGACTGGAGGCAGCGCAGCGCCCAACGGTGGGTACGTGCAACGGACATCTTGGTGTAGGCGCGATCGGCGTTGGGCGGCGTGCATTCATCGAAAGCGAAGGCGATGTCCGCTCCCAAGGCCGCCTGTATCTTCATGGATTCTTCCGGTCCCAGGAATATCTTGCGGCCATCCAGATAAGAAGTGAAGGTCACGCCCTCTTCGGTGATAGCGAGCAGCTTCGGTTTATGCTTCAAGCCGACTTTGGCGGTCAGTCCCTTGTAGCCGATCTTGCTCAACCCGAAATCGCGGCCAAAACCCAGGCTGAAGACTTGGAAGCCGCCGGAGTCGGTCATGATCGGCCGGGACCAGCCCATGAACTTATGCAATCCGCCCGCCGCCTTGACGAACTTCTCGCCGGGTTTCAAGTGCAGGTGGAAGGTATTGCAGATGACCAGTTGGCTGCCCGCGGACTCGGCCTGCTCAACAGTCAGGGCTTTGACGGCCGCCTGCGTGGCTACGGTAACCAAGGCGGGAGTCTCGACGACGCCGTGCGGCGTACGCAAAAGTCCGAGCCGGGCGCGGCTCTTGCGGGAGCGTTTCAGGATTTTCAGGCTGACTCTGGCCATAGAAAGCCGAACGGTTAGTTCCAGTCAGCCTAGACGAAAAAAGGCCCTTTGACAAGCCTCATAACGAGCTCGATCTCCCGCGCCGGACATCGTCGGCAGCTACCACCGCTTCAGCCCCTGCGCGATAAACATGGAGTCCGTCAGCATCTCGACCGGAGCCAAATCATCCGTAAATACTTCGGCCTTGGGGTCGTATTGGGAACGATAGGCGTCTTTCAGGGCGAGGCTGACGTCGCCATAGGAAGGCGGCAGCGCGGCCTCAGCCGACCTGAAATCAGGAGCCTGGTCGCCGGCGAAAATCAGATGATTCCAAGTATCGCCGGCCACCGGCAAAACGTAGACTTCCGGAAAAGATGAGGCCACGGAATTGACGGTCGCTTTCAGCAGCCGCGACTCTTCATCGGGCGCGTTGACGTTCATGACCAGAAAACCGTCCGGATTAAGCTTGGATTTGGCCAGAGCGAAAAATTCCTTGGTAATCAGATGCGGCGGAATGTAGAGCTGATTGCTGTAAGCGTCAATGATGATGAAGTCGTACTTCTCCGGAGTCGCGGAAATGAATACCCTGGCATCGGCGTTCACAATCTTCATGCGCAGGTCATCAAGGTCGAAATATTCCCTGCCGACTTCAATGACCGCCGGATCTATTTCCACGCCGGTGATGTCCGCGTGTTCGTCGGCCGGTAACAGTTCCTGGTAACTGCGGATGAGGGAGCCGCCGGCCACGCCGAGCATCAGGACCTTCTGCTCGCGCTGGCGCGGTTTGATGAAGGGCAGGATGCTGAAATAGTCGAAATAAAAATCGGTGCGACCGCCGCCAGGCCGGTAAATGGTCTGAACGCCGGTGCCTTCGTTGAAATACAGCAGCCGCTCGCCTTCCCGCTCCGCGACGCTGATGAGCTGATAAGGAGATTCTTTCTGCGCGAGTATGTCTGGAGACGCCGGCCGCACATCCAGCAACGAAAGGCCCAAGGTGGGCAAGAATAGCACCACAAACAATCCGCGTTTTTTTCCCGCAAACATCGAGAGCCCCATGAGGAACATGGCGACGGCGAACAAGGCGACGGTCCGCTTGGTGCCGATGGTCGGCACTAAGAGGAGCGTCGGAGCGATCGTGCCGACGACGCTGCCGAAAGTGGAAACGACCAAATACCGGGCCGACACCCGGCCTGAATCCCCGCCGTCGCGCAACCATTCTTTGATGATGATGGGACTGGCGGCGGCCGCCAACATCACGGGCAGGGCGAAGACGACAAAAGAGGAAAGCAGGGAACCGAAAAACAGCGTTGCGGACGCCACCGACCACTTGTTCACCAGCCAGGACAACGAATGGGCGAAGAGACCGAGCGAAAACGTGCCGACGAGCATCACGGCCGCTGACGAGCACAAAAGGATGCCCAAAGCCCGTTTGCCGCCGTTCTTTTCCGCGACCAGACCGCCTAACCAATAGCCGAGGGACATGGCCAAGAGCACGGTGACGATCAGGCTGGTCCAGACGAAAATCGAGGTGCCAAAATAGGGCGCCAGCAGCCGGGAGGCGGTGATTTCCACGGCCATGACGGCCGCGCCCACGATAAAGGCGCAAACCGGCATCAATAATGATTTTTTCCTGGTGAAGGGAAACATGTCATCCGCCAATCCGTCAGACCGGACTCCGCAGGTACAGCAAGCCGGTCACGAAGAGGAAAAAAATGTAAACCGCGGAAATGATGACCAGGACGCGTCGCGGCACCTGACGCTTGGCACGATTGTTGGCGTAGATGAACAGCGACAGGCAGGCGCCCATGAGGCCGGCGTCGCGCACTGTGATGTCGTCCGGCCCGACGGGCAAGAAATAGGCCAGGAGGAAGATGAAAGCCGCCGCGGCAGCTTCGCGCACGTACCATCCGGTCACGAGCGCTATGCCGGTGGCCATCTCCAAGACGCCGTTGACCACGATCCAAACGGCAAACGGCCCGGGCAACAACAGGGCCAGGAAGGTCGGCAAACGGGCGAACCAGGAGACGGGATCGGTCACCTTGTCCAAACCAAACCAAAGGAACATGCTGCCGACGGCAAAACGCAGGATAATGATGCTGAGTTCGCGGTGTTCCTTGCGGAAGATGTCCATACGGTCGGAAATATGGGTTATTGAATCGGAGAAGCGGAGTCGGAATCTCTTTTCCTCATCGTCTTCGCGCTCATCGGCCGGGTCTTACGCGACCGCACGGTCAACCAGATGCCGACCGCGACCATGACCAGACAACCGTATTGCGCCGGCGTGAGATTCAGGAAACGGACATCCGAATTATCGAGGTCCCAAGCCCGAAAAAAATCGAGGACGAACCGGACGATACCGTAGGCGAGGAGGAATATCCGGAGGAATCCCCTCTCCCGGTCGGAGGTGAAACGTCGGTTGACGGCGAAAAAGATGGCGAAGAGCGCGAACGAAAAGACCGACAACAGGAGACCGTGATCGAGCCGCCCGCCGCCCGGAAAGGCGACCGCGAAAAAAAAGTCGGAACGGACGCCAATATGATCATGGATAAGAAAACAGCCGATACGGCCGATGGCGTAGCCGAGAGGCAGGACATAGGCGGCGACATCCGCATATGGCCAAAATCGGATTTTGGCGGTACGGACGGAGATGGCGGCGCCCAGAAAGGCTCCGATGAATCCGCCGATGCTGGACATGCCTCCGTGCCACAGGCGGAACAGCTCCAAGGGGTCCTTGATGAAAGGGGCGGGGTCGTAGGCCGCGGCGAAAAACAACCTGGCCACGACCATGGCCATCACTATGATCCAGGTGGCGAAGTCCACGAAAACGCCACCGTCCAACCCTCGCCTCCGGGCTTCCCGCCAGCCGACTGCCACGGCCATAAGGATGCCCGCGGCCACCATCGTGCCCCAAACCTGGAGGCGCAACGGCCCGACGGCCACGCTGGTCAGTTCAAAGTACGGAATCATGAGCGGGGTCCTTTACGTATCTGAAGGAAAAGCCAGACCACCAGGACGATGGAAATCAGGAATCCCGCTTCGCCAACGGACACGCCCAACACGGCCGCACGTTGGTCGGCCCGCAATACTACGGCCGAACAGACGGCCAAAGCGGCGGTCAGGAGCGCCATCACGCGCAGGTCGTTCTGCCGATCGAACTCGGCCTTCAAGTCGTAGAGTTCCCGCATGTCGATCTTGACCCCGACCTCGCCTTTCTCGAACCGTTCGAGCATCTTGCGCGTCTCATCGGGCAACGTCTTAACGAACTGCAGGACGTCAAAGACGGACGTCTGCGCGGTCTTCAGGGCTTTTTCCGGACCGAATTCCTTAGCCAAGGCGGCGTATAGGTGCGGCCGCATGGCTTCGACCAGGTCGATATCCGGAGCCAAACGCAAGACGATGGTCTCGACGGTCAAGAACGCCTTGCCCAACAGCACCAGATC
>Ga0315291_10011343_pt1 | contig 10871 bp, 10 predicted proteins | sample YL17G12_20_MG_FD_203070 | JGI IMG/M metagenome (GOLD analysis project Ga0315291, IMG submission 203070) | Sediment microbial communities from Yellowstone Lake, YNP, Wyoming, USA - YL17G12_20 | ecosystem: Environmental > Aquatic > Freshwater > Lake > Sediment | place: USA: Wyoming | collected... | reverse complement strand
AGCGGCCCTTGGCGAAATAGGCGTTGGCCGTGGCCATGATGCTGTCGTCGGCCAGCCGGCCGGTGGGGTCCTTCATGCGGATGGTCTCGTAGGCCTTCAGGGCGTTGCCGAAGGTGTCGAACCAGGGCCGCTCCTTGTCGGTGACGTTGGGTGTCACCGGCCAGTGTGCGTGGGCCGCCTCGAGCTGTTCCCAGTATCGGCCGATGGAGAACAACCGACTGGTGACCGTGTCCAGGTAGCGGGAGTTGTCGTATTTCTTCAACAGGTTGTCGTAGGCGTCTTGTGCCTTGGGATACTCGTCCGCAAAGAAGTAGCACTCGGCCAGCCAGAACAGCGCGTCTTCCTCGAGCACTGAGTCGGGCCAGCGCCCGGCCGCCGACTTGTATTTCTTGGCCGCCTCGGCGTACTTCTTCTGCTCGAAGAGGGTCTTGCCTTCCTCCGTGAGCTTGCGGGCGAGCCCTTCGTCCGGCCCCAGGCCGACCGCCCCCTTGACGTTCTTGACAATGTTGTTCGGACTCAGATCGGACCACTCAAAGCCGGAGTCGTCGTCCTCAGGTGGCACTGGCGTCACGCCAGTGGCACCCGCCGGGGGAGGGACGGGTTCGGAGGCCGATGCCGGAACAACTCCGGGAGCACCCGGCAGTGGCACCGGCGTCGCGCCAGTGGCACCCTGCGAGGCCTGCGGCTGGCGGCCCATCAGCCGATCGAACAACCAGCCGCTGTTCTCGTCATCCTCGGCCGATGACGAGACTCTGCCCGGCGGGCGGGTGTTCACCCGGTCGGGCCCGGGCGGCACGCCTGTACAACCGGCAGCCGAGAACAACCAGGCAAGAAACGCCACCAGCGTGCAACAAGACCGCCGGCAGACCGCCGGGATTGGGAGGCAGAATACTCGGGGACTGTCTCCACCTCCCCCATCTTCGCGCGACGAAAACGGAGCGGTCCCCGCGCAATACGGCAAGAATCTCCATCCCTGGGTGGACATGCCGGACATCCTTGTCCTTCGTTGGTGGCTGCGGCGAAGTGTCAATTCCCTCATCATGGGCCTGCCGGGGCTTCGCTGCCCGCCTCGCAGACCCGCAATCGCCGGCGGCAGACCTGCCGTCGGTTCCGGCGTCCTGCGACACCGGCTGCCTGTCCAATCAGGCGTGCCCCCCCACCAGGTACGCGTGCATCCGGGGCCTCCGCCCCAACAGGTTGGTCAAGTAGCGGTTCAACACGCCGCGGATCTCGGCCAGTGTTGGCGAGCCAATCTCGATACGCCGCCAGGCCTCGGCCTCGGGATCGGCCAGTCGCGTCATCGTCCTCAGCGTGCCTCCGCTGACCGAGACAACCTGCTTCCTTCCCTTGCGACAGCTCTCACAAAGCACCCCACCGTCGAGTTCTCCGAAGGCGACCCGGCCCGTGGACTGCACCGGCACGGAGCATTCGACGCAGCACCCGAGCGAGGGCAGGTGTCCCAGCAGCCGCAGGGCGCCGAGCTCAAATCGGACCACCCGGCGGGAAACCGCCTCTCCGGCGGCCAGTGCTTCCAGGGTCTCGTCGGCCAAGTCGAACAGTTCCGGATGGGGGTCGCAGTCGTCGGTCAGGTCCCTGAGCAGCTCGGCCACGTAGTAGCCGGCGTAGAGACTGGAAAGGTCCCTACCGGCCGGGCGAAACCGCCGCAGGAGCTTGGCTTCGGTCAACAAGTCGAGGGCTTCGGACGATTTGTGGAGGAAGACTATTCGACAGAGGGTCAGCACGTCAAGAGCAGAGTCGAAGGGGGCCTTGGGGCGTCTGGCCCCCTTCGCCAAAGCCCCTATCTTGCCGAACTCCCGGGTAAACAGCGTCACCACCAGGCTCGTCTCGCTGAACTCCACGGTCCGCAGCACGACGGCGGTGGCTTTTTCGGTGGGCATGGCTCAGAGCGTCGGGGGACGGACAACGGCCCCGCTCCTGACGGGAGCGGCAGAAGCGTGGATACTTCGCAATCCCAATGCGGTGCAACAAGGGAAAAGGGAAAAGGGGAAAAACGGGAATCAGAACACGAGCATCCGTCTTCCCTTTTTCCCCCTTTCCCCGTTTTCCCTATTACACCTGAACTGCACTGCGCCGAACAGTCGGGGATCAATAGGTCTCGACCGCAATCTCGGGGATGTTCTGGAAGTGTGCGGGATTTCGGGTAATCAGCCCATGTCCGGCTGCCATGCAGGTGGCCGCGATCAACACGTCCATGTCGCCGGCCGACTGCCCGATCTGCTGTAGGTGGGCCGTGATCCGTCCGAAGAACCGAGCGGCCCTGTCGTCGAAGTCGAGGATCGCCAGTCCTTCGAGGGCTTCTTCGACGAGTTGACCTTCCCGGTCCGGATCATCGGCTCGCTCGACGCCCACGTAGAGTTCCGCCACGTTGAAGCGTGTGGTGGCGAGGAACTCACCGCGGGCAAGCAACTCCTGCACCTTCTGGAAAGCCCGGTTGCGCAGGTTCGGCCCGCGGCGCGTCAGGTCCACAAGGATCGTCGTGTCCAAACAGGCCACACTATCGGTCCCTCGTCGAAGGCTGGTGACGCCGGCGGACCTGCTCCTCGATCGCCGCGGCGGCCTTGTCGCTCAGCGAGAGTCTTTCGAGCCGCCGTCGATAGGCCTCAAAGTCCAGCGGTGGCGGAACCACCCGCTTGATCGTCTCGCTGAACGACTCGTGGTCCCGCTGCACCGACTTGAGCCGCTTGTAGGCCTCGAGGTCTACCGTAATTGTTTTCGTCGCCACGGAAAACTACTCCTGTTCTTCGTGTGCATACATGTACACGTATTCTGCCGAGTCGCTACCGTTCCGTCAACTGCAAACGTGCGCCTGAGGCAGCTTCGCCTCGTACCGGCAATAGCGGACTCGCGGGGGGCGTTTATCCCCAAAACGGAGGGTCTTAATCCTGACGTCACCCCGTTACGTTGGAGCTCCAAAACCCACGATGCGGCACCCTTGGGTGTGTTCCGGTTCCACAACCGTAAGAAAGACCCGCGTGATGTACTCATATGGGATTGCAACCCGGTCGAAGAACACTTCATCCGTCCCGCCGGGCTTACGGCGCTAGGCTTTGGTCTCTTCAGTCACACCTTCTCCCGGGTAGACCTGCAGCATGACGTAGCCTCCTTTGGCATCGTCAGGATGATAGTTGCGGACGGTGTAGCTCGTCCCATCAGTCAGATGGACGGTAACAGAGCAGACGCCGTGCCCCAGTTGATCGATCTGCCGGCTCAGGTCCGTCGTGAAGTATTCGGCATTCAGCATCACTATTCCTCCCGGGGATACCGTTTGAGGTTGCGCTTGATCGACTTGAGGAGCATCTCAATGTACCAAGTAAGGTGCGACGATTCCGGTTACTCCACTCTTACGAACGAGCGCAAAAGCCCTTCAAGGCAAACAATCACTCGTCAGCCGCCAATCTGTCTTGATGCCGCCATCGCTTCTCGTTCCCGTCGCCGTTGGTCTACGCCGTTTCCCGCCGGGGGCGGTCGAGGACCTCGATGCGGACCCGTTCGATGCGGCGTCGGCTGGCCTCCAGCACGGTGATCCGGACGTTGTCGGCCAGCAGTTCTTCGCCCACCTTGGGGATGTGTCCTAGGCGGCTGAAGACGAAGCCGGCGATGGTGTCGAAGTCGTCGTCTTCGGGCAGGTGCAAGGCGAGGCGTTCGTTCAGCTCGTCGATGTGGACCTTGCCCAGGGCCTCGCACAGCCCCTCGTCGAGCTGGCGGATGCCTTCGACCAGGTCCTTGTCGTATTCGTCGACGATTTCACCCACGATCTCTTCCAGCACGTCTTCCATGGTCACCAGTCCGGAGACGCCGCCGTACTCGTCCAGCACCACGGCCATGTGGTTTCGGGTGCGTTGGAACTCCTGGAGCAGCACGTCGATGGGCTTGGTTTCGGGCACAAAATATGCCTCCCGCAGCAAGGCCGTCCACGGCCGCACCGGTTGGCCGGGTGCCTTGGCCAGCTCGGGCAAGAGGTCCTTGGCGTAGAGGATGCCCACGATGTCGTCGAGGTTCTTGTTGGTGACCGGGATCCGCGTGTGGCCCGCCTTGACCACGAACTCCACCGCCTCTTGCCAGGAGAGCGACCGGGGCATGCAGACCATGTCGGTCCGCGGGGTCATGATCTCCGAGACGTCGAGATCGCCCAGCTCCATGACCCCTTCGATCATTTCGCGGGCGTCCTCCTCCAGCAGGCCTTCGCGGTGCCCTTCGGTGACGATGGTGCGGATGTCCTCTCCGAAGGATTCTTCGTCGGGTAGTTCGGGTGTCCGTCCGGCCAGGCGGTGCAGCACGGCGTCGACGAATCTGGCCAGCAGGACCAGAGGGATCAGCAGGAAGCTGACGCCCAGCCAGCAAGACCAGGTGTAGTACAGGAACGGGGCCGCCCAGAGGCGGGCTACCGACCAAGGGATCCAGATCTCGACGGCCAGCAAGGTCATGGCCCCGGCGGTCAGCCAGAAGGCCACCAGGGGCCAGCCCGGCGAGCCCTCCGCCTGGGCCTCGGCCCAGATCCAGAAGGCAGCGGCGCCCACGAAGGCGGCGGTAGCCACGACCTGCAACGTTTCGGTCGCCAGGGCCACCTGGTCGCGGCATCTGAGGATCTGGCTCAGCCGGTCCCGGCGGTTGCGGCGGCGGCAGATCTCCTTCAGTTCATGGGGAGAGAACTCGGCCAGCGAGCGGGCGCCGATCGCCGCCAGGCAGGTCAGCAACAGGCCGGTCGAAGCCAGCCAGAACATCGGGCCGAGAATCACGGGACCTTCTCTTTTTCTGCGGCAGCGGGCTGCGGCGGGGCGTCCGACTCCTCGTAGCGTGCCTCGATACCGAAGCGGGCCAGACACGCCCGTTCCCGCCGGCGTAGATCAGCCCGCTGCTGGGGCGTGGCGTCGCGGTAGCCGACCAGGTGCAGCGTGCCGTGAATGACGTACAGCAGCAACTCGTCCTCGGGGGGCCAGCCGAAGCGGGCGGCCGTCCGCCTGGCCGTCTGGCCGCTGACGATCACTTCCCCCTCCAGGCAGTCCTCGCTCCGCTCCAGCAGGAAACTCAACACGTCGGTCGATTCGTCGGCTTCCAGGTATTCGCGGTGCAACCGGCGGATGGTGGGGTCATCGACTACTGCCAGGCTGATCTGGGCGCGGGCCACGGAGGCTTCTTCCAGGACGATCCGCACGGCGTGCTCGAGCCGACGGTGGTCCAGCGGCAGGTCCGATTGCTCGTCGGCTATTTCGACGGTGATCACTGGAGGATAATCGTGGGTCAGCTTGCCGTGGTCAGGGGGCCGCCGTGCCGGCGGCCGCTAAACGATTCGCACTCCGTGCAACAATGATCAACTGATCATTCAGCATTCAGCATTCAGCGTTCAGCATTCAGCATTCAGCATTCAGCATTCAGCATTCCCTACGCGGTCCTCTGGTCGGGGTATTTGAGGCGTCCGTGGTACACGGCCGTCAGCGACTTGACCATGCTCCGTTCGATGGTGCGGAGCTCTCGCAGCGTCAGGCCGCTTTCGTCGAACTCGCCGCCGTGCAAACGGCGCTCGGCGACCTCGCGGACCAGGCTTTCGATGCGTGCCGGGGTGGGATCGACCAGGGTGCGGCTGGCACTCTCCACGTTGTCGGCCAGCATCAGCACGGCGGCCTCCTTGGTCTGCGGCTTGGGGCCGGGATAGCGGTACGTGCTCTCGTCGACATCGGCGCCGTTGGGGTCCGACCGCTTCTGCTCACTGGCCCGCTCATAGAAAAAGCCCACCCGCGTCGTGCCGTGATGCTGTTCGATCAGATCGATGATCGGCTGGGGCAGGTGGTGCTGGCGTGCCAGGTCGGCGCCGTCTTTGATGTGGGCGACGATGATCAGGCTGCTCATGGCCGGGACCAGGGCTTCGTGGCGGTTCTCCTCCGCGCCCTGGTTCTCGGCGTAGTACCCCGGCTTGAGCATCTTGCCGATGTCGTGGAAATAGGCCCCCACGCGGACCAGCAGTCCGCGGGCGCCGATGCTGTCGGCCGCCGCTTCGCCGATCGACCCCACCGTGACCGAGTGGTTGTAGGTGCTGGGTGCCCGGCGGACGAGTTCCTGCAAGAGGGGATGGGAGACGTCGCCCAACTCCAGCAGGCTGAGGTCCGTGAGCACACCGAAGAGGCGTTCCACGAAGGGCAACAATCCGGTCATCAGGAAGCCGGCTGCCACGGCCCACAGGCCGTTGCGCGTCGCAGCCCGCAGCAGTTCCGCGTCCGTGGGCTGGTTGTCGACGATGCCCAGGCCGGTGGTCAGCAGGGCGGCCACGCCTCCGGAAAACAGCCCCACGTAGATCAGCTTGCTGCGGCTGCGGATGCGCCCCAGATTCAGGTTGGCGGTAGCGCTGACGCCCATCAACAGCACCAACGTGCACAGACTTTGCTCCAAGGCCAGGGCCAAAACCAGCGCCAGCACGCCGCAGAGCAAGACGGCCAGCTCCTGGCCATAGACGATGGCCATGGTCATGCCGAAGAGCATCAAGGGGACGAGTTCCGCCCGCCATGGCGCGACCGAGGCCCACCGGGAAATCGCCACGGTGATGCCGGCCAGGGTCAACATCACGCCCAACTGCGTGATGTCGGCCAACGGGCCGTGCTGCCGATAGCGCATGTAGATGCCGCAGAGGACGAGCATCACGAAGATCATGACGACCACCGCCGCGGCCCGCATGAGCCTCTGGCGTGCGGTGGGTGCGGCAGGCACCTCCGGGGACTCTGCCGCAGGCCCGCCGACATTCGGCCCGTCGGCCGATAGGCCCTGCCGGGCGGGGGGATCCCATGCCCGAATCAGCGCCCCCATGATCAGCGCCGCCAGCAGAGCCAGGCCGATCCGCCCCAACACGTCGCGGCGGCGCAGACTGACCCAGGCGCGTTCCCACTGCCCGGGAGCCAAGTCCAGGGCGGCCACGCGTTCGGACCGGGTACGTTTTTGACCGCTGGCGGCCATAGGATCAGTCGCGCGGCTCAGCGCCGCTTCTGGGGTCCGTGTTCGTAGGCGCTGACGATCAGTTGCACCAAAGGATGTCGGACGATGTCGGCGCGGGTAAGCTTCACCGAGGCAATCCTCTCCAGTCCACGCAAGCGCTCCAGCCCGTCCACCAATCCGCTCTTACAGTGGGGCGGCAGGTCGATCTGGGTGGTGTCGCCGGAGACGACGATCTTGGAGCCGGCGCCCATCCGTGTCAAGAACATCTTCATCTGCGCGACGGTGGTGTTCTGGGCCTCGTCCAGAATGATGAAGGCCTCGTTGAGTGTCCGCCCCCGCATGTAGGCCAGCGGGATCACCTCGATCAGGTCCGCTTCCCTGTAACGTTGGATCAGCTCGTGATCCATCATCTCGCGCAAGGCGTCCATCAGCGGCCGCAGATAAGGATTGATCTTGGCCTGCAAGTCCCCCGGCAGATACCCCAGGCTTTCCCCCGCTTCCACCGCGGGGCGGACCAGCACGACCTTGCGGACCGTCTGGGCCTTCAGGGCGGCCACGGCCATGGCCACGGCCAGGTAGGTCTTACCGGTGCCAGCCGGGCCGGAGCAAAGGACCACGTCGTTGTTGCGGATGGCCTCCAAGTACTTTGCCTGTCCGGAGGTGCGAGGCCGGATCTGTCCTCCGGCCCTGAAGACCTCAATCGGTGGCGGCCCGGCGGACGACTCGCCGTTTTGGACCGAGGCCAACACGCGGTGGACGTCTTCGGGCGCCAGGCTGCCGTGGCGATGGGCGTAGGCCTGAAGCTGTTCGAGGACCGCGGTGGCCGAGGATACTGCCTGTTGCTCGCCCTCGATGTAAATCCGGCCGTCGCGGGCCGAGATACGCACGCCCAGCGAATCGCGGATCTTCCGCAGGTGCTGATCACAGGCGCCGAACAGCGTCAGCAGAGCCTTCGAACTGACAACCGAAATGGCTGTTTCAATCATTCAGATGCACGGTAGCGCCCCCGGGGCGCTGCCCAACGAACCACCAAGGGCCTTCTTAATCATGTAGTATACCAGACTCTAGCCCGGCGGGGCCAGCCGCAGGCACCCCGTTGCCACAACACATTGCCCAATCAGGACTTGCAGACACACCCCAGCCGCCGGCCACCGCCGGGAGGCACCGCCGCCGGGGCACGGCTCAAAAGTCCTGCAGCTTGCCGATGTACGTATGGCAGTAGGGGCAGATGTGGGTCGCCGCCAGGATGAGTTGGTTGCACTTCTCACAGCTCTTCAGGGGAGGCCCGCCGTGCTCGGTTTCGGACGGCGCCGTGGGACCGAAGGGGTCGGCCACCTCTTGGGCAACGCCCTCCCGGAGTGGGGCTGATTTGGGTGGCCCCAGGATGCCCAGGATAGCATCTTCGGACAGCTCGCCTCTGGGAAGCTGAGGGACCTGCACCCTGGCCTTGCACGTGGGACACAAACCAATCTTCCCGGCAAGACCGTCCTTGACGTTGAGAATATGCCCGTTGCGGCACACTACCCGGATCGACATCGTACCGTTCTCTCCGAACGCCCCCCAACGACTCGGACGTCTGTTCCGATGCCTCTGAACTGGGTATTGCCCTCCTCGTTCCGACTCCTTTCTGGAGCAGCTTGCCCTAGAAAAGCCCGACACCCGACGGACAGCACACACCCGCTGCGTGGGACCGCGATACCAGTCCCGCTCCTACCCCCATCATATCACATCCCAGTCAACCGAGAAGGTGTGGCACAGTTCTTTTTGGTCCGACAGGCAGTCCCATGCGCCACCCTTAGGGGGGTAGTTCGGACCGTCAAGCTTTGGCAGCCTGACCTATCTTCCCACCAGGCCTACCGCCCAGCAAAACCAGGCGACGGGAGCCGCCAGCAAGAGAGAGTCCAGCAGGTCCAGCACGCCGCCCAACCCGGGTAGCCAGCGGCTGGAGTCTTTCAGGCCCATGTCCCGCTTCAAGAGCGACTCGGCCAGATCGCCTAACATGCCGGCGGTGCTCAGCAGAAGCCCGAAGAGCAGCCAACGCCAAGGCTCGGGCTTGGGCGTGGCGGGCGCCATCAGGGGTACGAGCCAGTGGAACGTCACCCACGACGCCAGGCAGGCAAACAACAGCCCGCCGATTGCCCCTTCGACTGTCTTCCGCGGGCTGAGGACGGGGGCCATCTGGTGGCGGCCGATCAATCGGCCGACCAGGTAGGCGCCGGTGTCGGCCATCTTGACCACGATCAGCAGCGAGGCCAGCGCGGCGACGCCTTTGGCCATCCGCAGTTGAACCGCGAAGCTGAGCATCAGCCCGACATAGACCAGCGTAAAGACGGCCGCGGCGACGTTCACGGTCACACCGCCGGGCTTTCGGTAGCGGCGCATCTGGCCGGCGAGCACCAGCATCACACCCACGGCCAACGCCAGCAACGGCCAGACCGACCTTGCGGCAAGCGGTGCCGCTGGCGGGCCGGCGCAGGCCACCGGCGGCAGCCAGCTACTGAAGACCAGCAACAAGTTGCCGCCGTAGACGGCCCAGGACACCGGGCGGATGCCGCCGGCCGCGACCAAGTGCAGCACTTCTCTAGTGGCTGTGACGGTGAAAAAAACCGCCACGGGAAGAAGCCAAGCCCCGACCGGGATCGCCGGATAACGAACCTCGGCCAGATGGTCCAGCCAGGCCACGCCGACCAGGGCCGCGACGATCAGAATTCCCAGCGCTAGTCGCCAGCGGAGCATGACGGGTCTGCCAAAGTGTTCGACGGCTTCCGTTGCGGAAAGACCTGACTTCGAGGGTGGCTGGTGGCTGAACGTAGTGAAGCCCCAGATTTCGACGGCCTGGGGCGTCGCTACGCTCCGCCGCCAGCCACCCCGTAGACCTTCGGCAACAGCAACTCATTAGAGCCGGCCATGGTACCACGTCGCGGACCGCTTTTCTATGCGGCCGCCGACAAGGCTCGTGGGGACCGGCGGAAGACTTCCTGCAGGATCAGGGCCGCCACTTCGGCGGCGGCGTCGGGGCGGGCCAGCCGGCGCATGGCTGCCGACATGCGGGCCCGCCGGTGCGGATCGCCCAGCAGGCTCCCCACCGCCTCGGCCAGGTGAATGTCCAACCGGCCCGGCGGTCTGCACTCGTCGAGTGTGACGCAGCCGCCCGCCCTGCTGAACACCTCGGCATTGCGGCGCTGGTGGTCGTCGGTGGCGTCGGGGTACGGCAGGAGGAGGGCGGGCAGGCCGGCGGCGGCCAGTTCAGCCAGGGTCGTGCCACCCGCCCGACACACGGCCAGGTCGCTGGCGCCCAACACCTCCGGCATCCGATCGATGAACCCTGCCACCGTGGCCTCCAGGCCCAGTTTCTGATAGAGCAGCCGCGTTGCCTCCCGTTCGGCCTCACCCGACTGGTGGACGACCTTCCAGCCGGCCAACTCTCCGCGGATCCTGTAGAGCGCCAGCGGCACGTGCTGGTTGATGGATCGGGCGCCGTTGCTGCCGCCCAGGATGAGAAGCTGGCGGGAAGACGGCCCGGAAGAAGAGCCGCGTCCCCTTCTCCTGCGGATCGGCGTGCCGGTCACGTGCACCGGGCATCGGCACCGCAGGTTCGCCCGGGTCTCTGCCAGCCCGGCGCAGACCAGGGTGGCGGACCGGGCCAGCCATCGGGTGGCGCGGCCGGGTACCGCGTTCTGTTCCAACAGCACCAGCGGCACGCCGCGTCGGCTCGCCGCCCGAGCCATGGGCACGCTCGCATAGCCCCCCAGTCCCACCACGGCGGCCGCAGGCTGCTCGTCGAGGAGCCGCCCGGCCGCCAGGTACCCGGCCAGGTTCTCCAGTAGGAACGGCCACAGCCCCCGCCCTCCTCTGGGCAGCGGGCGGCACGGCAGGACAAGGTACTCGAACCCCGCGGCGGCCACCTCCCGACGCTCGAATGGCTTGCCGCT
>Ga0315291_10011339_pt1 | contig 10872 bp, 10 predicted proteins | sample YL17G12_20_MG_FD_203070 | JGI IMG/M metagenome (GOLD analysis project Ga0315291, IMG submission 203070) | Sediment microbial communities from Yellowstone Lake, YNP, Wyoming, USA - YL17G12_20 | ecosystem: Environmental > Aquatic > Freshwater > Lake > Sediment | place: USA: Wyoming | collected... | reverse complement strand
GCAAGGACACCCTCCGCACCGTCGACGTCCTCCAGCGGCAGTCAACGCCACCGTCATCCCGCATTGTCGAGGCCGACACCGTGCACATCGGGTGGTTCGACAAGCGGGCATCTTCTACTGGGTGGGTGATACCATCCATCGAGTGAAGGATCTGTCATTCAGGTATGCCAATGTTGACAGCACGTGGTACTTGACGTCGTCGGATTCCACGATCCAGCTCACATTTCAGCCTGTGGGCAAGCGCACGGGCAAGACCAACATGCTGGGGTTGCTGGTGTCGGACTACGAGCAGCCCATAGGCACTTTTGCCGGAACTATTCGCATGCCTGATGGCCGTGTCGTGACCGTGGGGACCATGCGTGGGGTGACAGAGGAGCACACCGCGAAGTGGTGAGGTGACGGTGGGTATCGGCAGGCTCGCAGAGAGCCTTTGGGCGATGAGCGGGAAGTGACGAGTTACGAGCAAGCGAGTTACGAGTTACGAGTGGCTGTGACTTCCTGACTCCCCGGTCGCTGACGGCGCAGGGCCTGACCTTCTCAGTTTTCGATTCTCACCTCTCGCTTCTCCCTCCTACGAACCATACTCCGACAGCACCACGCTCTTGTTGTTCTCCTGGAAGTATGTCAGATGCCACTCGCCGGGAAAAAGCACCACGGTCTTGCCGTTGCGATCTTCGGCCACGTCGGTGCCCGTGGGTAGCCGCAGCTCCGAGCGCTGCGTGGGGCCCTCCTTGATCCAGCGTGCAAGTGTCCACGCGGTCTTCTCCAGCCTGGCCGGCGCCTGGTATTCCGACTCGAGCCGGAACTGCACCAGATCGAACTGCAGCGGACCAACCGCTGCCAGCAGCGGCATCTTGACAGCGGCGCCCGCAATCTGGTACTGATGCACCAACCCCTCCTGCACCAACTGCTCCAGCCCGTTGGCAAAGCGCTTGTAGTTTGACGGAATCGGATTGTAGATGTACGAAAAGCACTCCGGCGGAAAGCGCGGTATCTCGGAGTACGCGATTGAGGGATCCTCACTGAGCGTGTCTCCGATGCACAACTGGTCGCCACCCACAATGCCGATCACATCGCCGGGAAACGCCTCCTCGACCGAGACCCTCTCGCGGCCAAACACGTTGTTGGAGTTGGAGAGACGAATTCGCTTTCCCGTGCGCACGAGCGTCACGGGCATGTCCTTGGTGAATACGCCCGACACGATGCGCACAAATGCCATGCGATCGCGGTGCTTGGGGTCCATGTTCGCCTGGATCTTGAAGATGAAGCCTGAGAACGCCGGATTGTCGGGGCTCACCACCCTGTCAGCCGTGTGCCGCGCCTGGGGCACGGGGGAGAGCTCTACGAATCCGTCAAGCAACAGTTGGACGCCGAAGTTGTTGGATGCGCTTCCGAAGAACACCGGTGTGGTCTCGCCCTGCAGGATGTCGTTGACATCGAACGGCGCACCCGCGTGCTCCACCATGGCCACTTCTTCGCACACCGTGTTGTACGTCCTCTCGTCAAGGGTGCTCTTGACGAACGAGTCGTCGAGACCGTGGGTCTCGACGGGAGCGCGGTACGCGCCCCCCGGTGTACGCTCGAAGAGGTGGGCTTGCTTGGTGCGACGGTCCCACACGCCCTTGAAATCGGCGCCCGAGCCCAGGGGCCAGTTCAGCGGGCAGGCTTTGATCTTGAGCACATTCTCGATTTCGTCGAGGATGGACAGCGTGTCCAGCGCGGGCCGGTCCATCTTGTTGACGAAGGTGAATACCGGGATCTTGCGCTTGCGGCACACCTCAAAGAGCTTCTTGGTCTGCTTCTCGATGCCTTTGCCGCCGTCAATCACCATGATTACCGAATCGACTGCGGTGAGCACCCGATAGGTGTCTTCGGAGAAGTCGTTGTGTCCGGGAGTGTCAAGCAGATTGATCTTGAAGCCGCGGTAGTCGAAGTTGAGCACCGTGGAGGAGACGGAGATGCCGCGCTTGCGCTCGATCTCAAGCCAGTCGGATACGGTCGACCGCTCTTTCTTGCGCGCGGTGACCGAGCCGGCAAGCTGCACGGCGCCACCGTACAGCAGCAGCTTCTCGGTGAGGGTAGTCTTGCCCGCGTCGGGATGTGAGACAATGGCGAACGTGCGGCGTCGGGCGATTTCCTGCTCGGCCAGCATGCATGACTCCTGGGATTGCGGTGCAACGTGTGATAGCCACACAAAATAGTTGGTGAGACCGTCAGAGACCGGATTCTGGACGTGCGGTGGTCGCTCGATCTGCGGGGCGTGGTTGGGGAAATGCAGAATATGCAGTCTTCGTGTTGCCTGCGGGCGAAGCGGGGATCTGCGGCCCCCCTCACCGCAGTTTCTTCGTTTGTCGGCCCAGCCGAGGAATCCCGCCTCAAAACGGAGCATCGCCCTTGCGCGGCACCCGCACTCCCAGCTTCTGACAGAGCCGCTCGTACTCGCGGTCCTCCACATCCACCGGAACCCCCTTGAGTGCCGTGCGAATCTGCGCCATCTCGCGGGAGCTGAACTTGACCGATTCCACAATGTGCGAGTCAAACGCGTCCATCACAATCGGACACACCGCGCGCACGTGCGTGGCCATCACCTCGGCATACGCGCGAATCTCGTACTGCGCGTGGGCATCCATGCGCAGGGCCAGGAAGCGCAGCATGTTGTGCAGGTCGATCTGCCAGTACCATTCGGTGTACAAGCTCAGTGGCAGGTTGATGCGGGCCAGTTCGCGGGCAATGTTGTCGTCGACCAGCGACTTGTAGTTGCGGTACACGCGCTTCTGGTCATCGGTGAGAAGCTTCAGCACCTTCTGCTGCACTGCCTTGGGCACCGCCTCGGTAGATCGGCCCTGCTTGTTGTCGGCGCTCTGAAACGAGATGTGCTTTGCCGCGGGCACGTAGAACTCGTCTTTCATGATGGAGTAGCGGCCTGAGATTTCGTTGACGCGTGCGGTGCGGTGGCGGATCCACTGGCGCGCCACGAAGATGGGCAGCTTCACGTGGAAGGTGAAGACCACCTGCTCAAACGGCGAGGTATGATCGTTGCGCAGAAGGTAGTTGATGAGGCCCTTGTCTTCGCGGAACGTCTTTGTGCCCGTGCCGTAGCTCACGCGTGCGGCCTGCACAATGCGATCGTCGCTACCCATGTAGTCGACCAGGCGGACGAATCCTTTGTCAAGAACCTTGAACTTCTTGTCGAGAATCTTTTCGGCTGCGGGGACAATGCTGTGGGGCATGTGGGGACTCCTCGAACGCGGTTGCTGGGATGGGGTGACGCTCGGCGTGGGTGCCCGAGTAGAGCCGGATTCGAACGCTTCAGGAAATGGCCAGGAGACTCTCCGTTTCGACGTCCTCATTCACATCGGGCCAGCGGACGCCCACACCATCTCCGATCGGTTCCCAATGGCGACGCTGCTCGGGTGTTGCGCTCAGCAGGCGGGGAAACCACTCCAGCGGCGCCGACACTTCGCGGCCATCGGCCAGAATGACATGGAGCGAGTCATTGGTGAATTCGACGTGCGTTGCCAGGGGCTCAATTCGGACGTTGTTCGGCATCGATTGCAACACTCCTATGGTGAGGAAAATAGCATTTCCCTGGTTGGTTGGCCTCTGGGATGCCGGCGATCGGATGGGTGGTGCAATTGCCCCGGTCACCTGCTGCTGGTCGGCTGTTGCTTCGCGCGGAGGAGCTCATGTATACTGACATGGGACGCACTCTTCCGGGGGTATCAATGATGACCGACATCAAGTGCGGAAACGACGCCCACCGTCGGGCCAAGAAGACCGCCAAGGACACAACTGCCACGTGCCACCGCAGGCCACGCCGTCGGAGATCCTCTCTGCGGACGCCGGAGGGGCCGGAGACTCTCTTCGCGGATGTGCGCGGCAGAACAGTGTACCACGCCGACCTGTGCGAGCCCACCACCGATGAGTGGAGCGATTTGAGGTAGTTGTGCTGCACTCATGCGAGGACGGTCGCTTCTGACCAGCGATGAGGCGATTTGGCGGTTCAACCGCAAGTGCGTGTGGTGAAACTGCGCGGGGTTGTGCCAGGTAAGTCGGGGCTCAGACCGGCGCCGGTTCGTATGAGACGCGCAGTGCGATCCGAACATCCTCAAGCCAGGCCCGCAGACTCCCGGCATCCTTCGGGGCGCGTGTCAGTTCCGCCCCGTCAACGATTCGCCATCCGGTGGGGCGCGTCCTGCTCAGGAAGGCCTCAATGACGCCAGGTTCCGACAGGTCTCGGTAGGCAGGATCCCCAGCCCAACCACCAAGCTCATTGCGGCCTTCGCCGGCAATGAAGACGCGGATGGCCGTTGCGGGCCCGCTCTCGGGTTTCGCGCTTGTCATGAGGGATCGGGGAGCTCGCGGAGTGTGCGTTCGTCTCTGCCGTCGGCGTAGCTCAGCCACAGCTCACCGAGAGCATACACCTTGCTGCGTTCCTCGAAGTTCGGGGTCTTGGCAATCGGCATGGCTCGCGTTGTGCCTGCAGCGTCTCTCCAGACAACCGAGACTTCGTCGGGCAGCATCTCGTTGATCACCAGCGGACTGTGCGTCGTCAGAATGACCTGTGTTGTCTGGGAAACCGCTCGGAGAACGGCCATGACATCTTTGATGCGGGCTGGGTGGAAACCGTTTTCCGGCTCCTCGACAAGAAGCACGAAGGCTGGGGCAAGGAACCGCAGAGCGGAAAACGCCATGTAGTAGAGCATTCCCTGGCTGACAAAGTCGGCAGGCACGCGCGTGCCGTCGTGAAGTTCAATCTCCAGCACTTTCAGCACGGCGGATGAATCGCCCGGTTGCTCCACGTTGCGGATACCGATGCTCTTGACAGTGGGGAAGAATCGCTTGACCGACTCCCGGATTTCGAGGAATCCATCGATAGTGCGGATCATCAGCGCATCGAACACCCCCGCAATCCCGTCGCCTCTCTCGTCGCTGATGTCAATTGGGCGAGACGACGGAATCAACCGGCTGGGTGCACGCAGAGCGTCGAAGTCAAGTCGCATGAGGCGGGGAGCGGCCGTGCCACGGAGAACCTGCGATGGACCGTCGAGGCCGGCAATCAGCGAAGGTGGATCCCAGAGCTTTCGAGCGTGCGGGGAGGGGAATTCGTCGCCCCCCGGAGCCCGGACCGATTCCTCCACGGTGTCCTCGCGCAGGACAGCCCGGAAGTCGGCACCGTCTGAAAAGCCAATCTCAACGACCGCCTCTTTGTGCGTTCCCGGATCGAACGGTCGACACACAGCAGTAGGCGCGAGTCCCGGCAGTCCACCCGTGAAACAACCCCCCGACAACTGCACCCCCGTCCTGATCGTCCGAAGAATCGTGCTCTTTCCGCTGTCGTTGGGGCCGATGATTGCGTGGAAACGACCAAGGTCGATCTGCACGTGCTTGAGACACCCGAAATTGGTGGCTGTGAGCGAGCGCACGTATCGCAGTTCGTTTGTCGGCTTCTCCACGCAACCCTCCTTCGCTGGATTGGTCAGCTCGTGTCCGACAGATCAATACCGATAGTGCTCCGGCTTATACGGCCCTGCAACCGGCACACCAATGTAATCGGCCTGGTCCTTGGAGAGCACCGTGAGCTTGGCACCGAGCTTCTTCAGGTGCAGGCGCGCCACCTCTTCGTCCAGGTGCTTGGGCAGGCGGTACACACCCACCTTGTAGGTGTCTTTGTTCTTCCACAAGTCAATCTGCGCCAGCGTTTGGTTGCTGAACGAGTTTGACATTACGAAGCTGGGGTGGCCTGTGGCGCAGCCCAGGTTCACCAGACGGCCCTCGGCCAGCAGGTAGATGGCGTGGCCATCGGGGAAAATGTACTTGTCAACCTGGGGCTTGATGTTGGTGTGCTTGATGCCCGGGTACTTGGTGAGCTTTTCGACCTGGATCTCGTTGTCGAAGTGGCCGATGTTGCAGACAATCGCCTGATCCTTCATCCTGGCCATGTGCTCGATGGTGATGATGTCGCGATTGCCCGTGGTGGTCACGAAGATGTCGGCAAACGGGAGCGCGTCTTCGACAGTGGTGACCTTGTAGCCGGCCATGCACGCCTGCAGCGCGCAGATGGGGTCGATCTCGCTCACCCACACTTGTGCCTTTTGTCCAGCAAGCGAATCGGCTGAGCCCTTGCCCACGTCGCCGTAACCGCAGATCATGGCAATTTTGCCCGAGATCATTACGTCCATGGCGCGCATGATGCCATCGACCAGCGAGTGCCGGCAGCCGTAGATGTTGTCGAACTTGCTCTTGGTCACCGAGTCGTTTACGTTGATGGCGGGGACCAGGAGCTTCCTGGCCGCTTCCATCTGGTAAAGGCGATGCACGCCGGTGGTGGTTTCTTCGGAGACGCCCTTCCACTCCTTGACAACAGAGCGCCACAGCGTGGGCTTCTTCTCGTTGATCTTGATGAGAAGCTGCTTGATGACGTCTTCTTCGTGGCTGGATGATTTGGTCTTCACCCATGCGTCGCCATTCTCGAGTTCGAAGCCTTTGTGGATGAGCAACGTGGCATCGCCACCGTCGTCAACAATGAGCTGCGGGCCCTTGTCGCCGCCGAACATGAGCGCCTGGAACGTGCAGTCCCAGTACTCTTCGAGGGTCTCGCCCTTCCAGGCGAACACGGGGATGCCGGCCTTGGCGATTGCGGCGGCAGCATGGTCTTGCGTGGAGAAGATGTTGCACGATGCCCAGCGTACGGTTGCGCCCAGGGCCTTGAGCGTCTCGATAAGCACTGCCGTCTGAATGGTCATGTGCAGCGAGCCCGTGATGCGCACTCCTGCGAGGGGCTGTGTCTTGGCGTACTGCGCGCGCGTCTGCATGAGGCCCGGCATCTCCTGTTCGGCAATGTCGAGTTCCTTGCGGCCCCAGTCGGCCAGAGAAATGTCGGCCACAACATGCGCGGGGGAAGCCCAGAGATCGACCTTCGGTGCCATTGCAAGACTCCTTATGCTGGTGGTTTCGGAAATGTTCTTCGTGGGATTGTCCAAAATAGGTGATGCAGACCACTGGATGGCGGCACGGCACCGCGTTGTTCAATCATTGAACGCTCGTCGGAGACATCGTGGACACCTGACGTGGCTCGCATTCCGGGTCGGTCATCGTCCGAGCAGAGGCACATGCATCTGGATGGCACTGCGCCGGGTGTGGGGTGGGAGGCGACGTTGCAGTTCGAGGCGACGGAGTACCCCCACCCGCGAGGCTGGGTTGCCGATAGTCTCGCCTATTCGCCCTCTGTCAACGCGGCCCGAGGGAGCCGCGGAAAGGCCCGTTGAGACGCGGGTTTGCTGCGGGCTGCCCCGTTGAGACGCACGGTCGTGCGTCTGCGTCTCAGAAGCTGTCCCGCGAACCGCCTGCTCCAAGGCTGGAATCCGCTGGCGGGGTTTCGGGCCTCGTATTTCTGTAATCCGAGGCCCGAAGTCCTTCACGCCTCGAGTTCCACAAAGGACGGAGCCATGTCGATTGACGATCCAGTTGTTGAGCATCCCTTGATCGGGCGCACATACGAGCTTGGGCTTCTGCGCACCATTGTCGAGTCCGGCAAGGCTGAATTCATCGCAGTACACGGGCGTCGTCGTGTTGGCAAGACTTTTCTTATCCGACGCTTTTTCAATGACATCGGGGCAAAGGCATTCTATGTCATGGGCGAGCGCGACGCGGGCAAGTCCCGGCAACTGGCACTGTTCCAGAAGAGCCTCGAAACAGCCTTCTACGGCGGAGAACGACTCCCGCGTCTCACCACCTGGAGCGATGCCTTTGAGATGCTCGTCGCTGGTGTACGGCAACAAGTGCGCTCCGAACCATCCCGACCGATACTTCTCTTTCTGGATGAGCTTCCGTGGCTGAGTACCCCCAAGGCCGGACTTCTGTCGGCGATCGATCACTCCTGGAACACCGAGCTGAGCCTGATTGCTCAAGTGAAGCTAGTTGTGTGCGGCAGCGCCGCCAGTTGGATGATACGCAAAGTGCTCCAGGCAAAAGGGGGCCTCTTCGGAAGAGTCACCCGGACCCTCGCTCTCAAACCGTTCTGCCTTGCGGAAACGCGGGACTTCCTGTTGTCGCGCAACTACGCTTTGAGCAACCAACAGATCACTGAGCTCTACATGATTCTGGGTGGTATCCCCTACTATCTTGAACAGTTGCAGCGCGGTCGCTCGGTATCGCAGAACGTCTCGGCGCTCTGCTTCGGGGAAGGCGCACTGGCCGGAGAATTCGACCGACTCATGCACTCGCTGTACGAACACGCGCAGAGCCACATCAGCATGCTCACCGCACTGGCAGCTCGCCATAGCGGACTGACACGACAGGAGATCTGCGGCGCGACAGGGATATCGGCCGGCGGAAGGCTGGATCTGTGGCTTGACGAACTGGAGAAGTCGCATTTTGTCGCCCGTATCGACGATTTCTCCCGGAAGCGCTCCTCCGTCCGATATCGGCTCGTAGATGAGTTCACGCTCTTCTATCTCACGTGGATGAAGAATAGTCCGGGGGGGGTTCTGGGGCCCGACCCCAGCGAGAACTACTGGGGCATCGTGTGTGGAACTCCGGCGCATGCGTCGTGGAGCGGATATGCCTTTGAGAACCTGTGCCTCAAACATCTGCGGCAGGTCAAGTCTGCGCTGGGCATCGGCGGGATCGTGACTTCCGCTGGATCGTGGCAATACCAGGCCGCCGGAAGTCGCTCGACCAAGCAGTCCGTGCCCTCGGGGGAAGGGGAGACCGAACTGCGTGGCGCTCAAATCGATCTGCTGCTCGACCGCGCCGATGGCGTCATCTCGATGTGCGAAGCGAAGTACGCACAGAAACCGTTCGTGGTGGACAAGGAAACCGCGGAGATTCTTGAGAGGAAGATCCGGACATTCAAGTCGGTTACGGCGACTGCGAAGAGCATCTTCTTGTCAATTATCTCCCCGCACGGCGTCGCGGCCAACGAGCACTCCCGCCGGCTGGTCTCCAATGTTGTGACAATGGACGACTTGTTCAGGCCGTGACGCTGTCCCCCGTTGAGACGCACGGCCGTGGATCTCGGTCACGGAGGCGTCTTGCAGCAGGGCTCCCTCGATCCTTCCCAGTGGGGCGGACGACCAACGTGTAGAGACGCACGCCGTGCGTCTCTACACGTTGAACCGAATGCTCAGGCAATCCCCGTCCTTCACCACATACTCCTTACCTTCAAGCCGGAACTTGCCCTTGTCCTTGATGGCTTTCTCCGACCCCAGCGTCATCAGGTCGTCGTAGGTGAAGCACTCGGCAGCAATGAAGCCGCGCGCAAGGTCGGTGTGGATGGCGCCTGCGGCCTCGACGGCGGGCTGACCGCGCTTGATGTTCCAGGCGCGCACTTCGTCTTCTCCTACCGTAAAGAAGCTGATGTAGCCCACGGTCTCGTAGGCAAGCACCACGAAGCGGTCGCGTGCCGACTCGGTAATGCCCATGTCATCCATGAACGCCTTGGCGTCGGCGTCGTCCATGCGCGAGAGTTCCATCTCGAAATTGCCCGCAAACTCGATCACGCGATAGATCTTGGCAATCTCGGCCATCAGCGCGTCGTTTTTGCGATACGTCTCCTCGGACGAATTGACAACCACGACAAGGTGCTTCTTGGTGAGGAACTGGTAGCCCTTGACAAGCGTCTCTTCTTCGGCGGTGAATGTCAGCTCGCGGATGGGCTTCGATGCGCCGAGGTGATCCTGAATGCGGGCCATCACCTTCTCTTCGGCCTTGAGCGCGTCGGTGTTCTGCCCTCGCTTGTAGCCGGCGCGGATCTTCTCCACGCGGTTCTCGGCAATGATGAGGTCGGAGAGCAGGAACTCGTCGGTGATCTTCTGCAGCTCGCCCGCCGGGTCAGCCGGTCCACTCATCTCGCTATCGAAACTGCGCAGTACCACGGCAAGCGCGTCGGTATTGCGGATCTGCTTCATGAGCGCGCCGGAGAGAGCGTCCTCTTTGGCGGATCCCTCAGTGACGCCTGCAAAGTCGGCAAACTCAACGGTGGCGTACACGGTTTTCTTAGGCTTGTACATGGCCGAGAGTTTGGTGATGCGCTCATCTTTGACCTGCACAACGGCAATGTTGGTCTCGCTCTTGCCGGTGTCGTAGGCTGAGACAGCGGCGGTTGCTTTGGTGAGCGCATTGAACAGGGTGGTTTTTCCGGACTTGGGCAGCCCAACAAGACCGATCTTCACGAAGCCTCCTGAGAAAGGAAGGGGGATGTGCGATTTGCAGAGAGGAATAGCAGAAAATACATCCGGAATGGACAGCAGGGAGAGTGCGGCCAGGGTCACAGACGCGCCTGGGTGGCCCTTCGGGTCCCGCATGGCGCATGTGCGCCAAGTCAATGGCGTTCGGTTCTGGAGCGTGGGGATGGGATCTGCTTGTGGTTTGAGCGCCGTAGGCGCGGCACCTCTGTAACAACCGGCACGCAACAAGGCGGCCTGGAGTCCCGTAGGGACGGCACCCACCTCAAAGCATCAGAGCAGGTGCCGCCCCTACGGGGCTCATGGCCGCATTCTTCACTGGCTGCTACAGAGGCGCCGGCCCTAACGGGCCTCAAGGCAAGCAATCTGTGCACTAACTTGACGCGCATGCGCATGGCGGGATCACCCCCTTGAGGCGGCGGTGCAGGCGCGGGCAGCGGAATGGGGGGACACGCGAAGCTGTCAGCATTTCCCGGCAGAACACGTCGTCATTGGCATCGCGGGCGCCGACCAACCAGTGTTGCCATTGCGGTCCTGGGGGATCCCCCGTCCCCGTCTTTCTCCGCGGCCTCCGTCCATCTGCGGGAGACCGCTCCCCTCTTGCTCCTCTCCGCGCACTCCGCAGGAGACTCTCCTATCTTGCTCTTTTCTCACTTCTCACTTCTCGATTCTCACTTCTCAACAA
>Ga0315291_10011336_pt1 | contig 10874 bp, 14 predicted proteins | sample YL17G12_20_MG_FD_203070 | JGI IMG/M metagenome (GOLD analysis project Ga0315291, IMG submission 203070) | Sediment microbial communities from Yellowstone Lake, YNP, Wyoming, USA - YL17G12_20 | ecosystem: Environmental > Aquatic > Freshwater > Lake > Sediment | place: USA: Wyoming | collected... | reverse complement strand
ATGACGGTACCGGGACTGCAATTTACGGCGGGACTTATGGTAATGGACAACTCTATAAATACAACAAGACACTGGCAGCATGGTCACTGGTGGCGGCGAAGGCAGGAGAAACTTACATTTACTCTCTTGTAACGTATGATGACGGTGGATTAAATGGTACTTCAATTTATGGCGGGACTGCTAACAATGGAAAGTTATTCAAATGGCAAACCTTTACCACAAAACCCAACACCACATTCACCGCAAACGTCACTACCGGCACCGACCCAACCGCCGTCCTGTTTACCGAAACCTCGACCAGCACCGGCACGTCATGGAGCTGGAAGCGCAATAACCTCACATGGTCAACGGGAGAGACGTTCAGCACAGCGCAGAATCCCGTGCAGACGTTCAATGCCGGTAACTGGTCAATCAATCTCACGTCAACGAATACGGGCGGCAGCAACCTGTCGGCGCAGGTGACGTGGATTAATGTAACGGCTGGAGGTGGTGGCGCAGTCCTCCCCATCGTCCAGTGGACTATCGATAAGCAAACCGTCCGGGTGCCCGGCACCGTCACCACCGTGGACACATCGCTGAATACTCCGACCTCGTGGCAATGGTATTGGGGCGACGGAAGCGCCAATGGCACATCGAACCAAGAGCAGCACAAGTATGTGAAACGCGGGGTATACCAAGCGCAACTGACGGCTACCAACGCTGCGGGCAGTAATACGTCATCGAAACAAGTACGGGTTATCGGTTATGACCAACTATACTAAACTACTGATGGCATTGCTCCTTGCGGCACTGTGCGTAGGCACAGTGAGCGCTGATGCCGTCACGCCCCCGGACAACATCCGCATTGCAGCATACATCAGCACCCATAACCAGATCGGAATCTGGTGGATTAACCCGACGATTGCGGATTTCGCCGGTACTCAGGTGTGGTTCGATAATGTGTTTGTCGGGACGGACGGGGCGGCAGTGAAGTTCCATTACTGGGAGTTCCTGGCGCTCGGTGACCATACGTTTTCAACGCACACGATCGATAGTTTTGGGAATGTAAATCCGGTATGGGAAAATATCACCATTACAAATAACGGATTCTTTGCCTGCGATGAGCACTGGTATTATTATGAAGAGTATTGCACTCCGGCAATGCCCTGCTATTTTGTGAATCTTACAGGGACTACGGTTCTAAACGGAAGCCAGAGCTGGAACGTCACGCTTGGTAATATGACGTGGGGCACTAAAATAATTAATGCCACTGAAGGAAATGTGTCATGGTATCAATGCGGCATTCAGAATATCACTATTCCACAAGTATCCATTACAACAATCGAAACAACGGCTATCCCAATAGTGACGATTCCGAATCTCCCGGTTGGAACGAAACCATTTGAGTTCCCGCAATGGGGGTATGTTTTATTATTAGTTATTGTGATATTGTTAATCATTATGCTAGCTAGGAGAAGATAACGATGAAACTCATATGGATTATTAGTCTAATCATTTGTCTGGGTATTCTGGTATGTCCGGTGATGGCAGAGACGTTGACGGGTGAGATAAGTAATAGTGGTACAAGTTACCGTTCATTCACATTGAGTATTCTAAGTGGTTATACTGGGCCGTCAAGTGTATTTGGAGTTCTAAATGTATACACTATTCAGAACACCTTAGGATTTAAAACCTTGATTCGAATGGATAATGGAAAAAGACCGACATATTCGGTTGTTAAAAGTGGTGGGACTGCTCCAGTATCCGTTTATCACGGTGCACAACTTATTGGAACCGGGACTTTTGGGTATGTGAGGCTCTGGAATTTTATTGGAGTTGAACAGGATGGTTATCAATATTTGTCGATGGATACTTGGGATGTTGGATCGTTGACTGGTGACGAGAGTTTAACTATTACGGGTGGTGGAATTGACGGGATCACGTGTACAATAGCAACGTGTGCAGGTGGGGGGACTCCTGCGGCCGGTAATATAGTCTGGGCTCAGTCAGGGCCCATGGGTCAAAGTGGTAATTATATAAATTATAATGATTTAATCACCAAAAGTTCATATGTTGCCATGAGTCCCTCTGGACTTGGGATAAATGGAACATTAAATAAAACTGTATCGGGAATTGCATACGGATCTCGTGGACTTGTAGTAAATGCAACTGACATGCATTTAATACAAAGTCAGGATGTTGTATCTACAAACGACATGATTTTTAACATTTGGAATGCCACAAGTATTAAATTGGGAATGCAAGATGCACTCGGAGTGATTGTCTATTCACCCGCATTATTCACAGCACCCGTTGCACCAATCCCAACCCCAACACCACGCCCGGGCGAAACGGATATCCCGAACGGATATTATCGAACACACTATAGAACAACAAATGGGATTACTGGCGCATTTATAATCGGAACGAATATTCAACTGCATGATAACTTTAATAACTCATGGCATAACTCAACGGCAGATGCTGATGGGCTTTGGTATATTGATACATTACCAGAGGCGACGATTGACGCATATGCACAGTATACAGCGATAGCCGGTGCGTATACCCCAGTACATTATTCAAATGATTATGCTGCCAATGGTGGCACATACAATCTGGAAATGTTTCCATCAACTACACCACCACCAACCGGACATATCAATCTATACATCACGGCTAAAGACGATTTCACATATGAAAATCTGGCATCAGCTCAGGTAGACCTGACATTTAATAATGCGTTCTTCGGTGGATACGGAACCGGTTCATCTGGTACAATCCTCGCAGTAGTCCCGAATAATACAACAATCTATATCAAGACAAGTAAGGTAGGATATAACACTGGGGAAACTGTAATCAATTCCGGGGAAAACCCAACTAACGCGCAGGTTGTTTACATCCATCGCACATACATAACGGCGACTCCTACTGCGACTCCGGTTATCCCGGGCGTCACTGTGACATCTACTGGTGTGCCCGTGAGTACTTATACACAAACTGAAAAAGGGACTAGAGCATTCGGTGTTCTGATTGATAGTGCATACGATATAATGGTTATAGCTGTTGGATGCGTGATAATATGGTTGATGTGGTTGGTTGTTTATCTGATGACCGGCGGGAAAATTATTGATAAGATTATGAGAAGAGGAAGAAGGTAATATCATGATAAATCATCGCATAAACATATTGATAATAATTATTTTATTATTGGTATGTACACTTCCGGTATCTGCTGCTATTCTCAATGTGACAGATATTTACTCTCAGAATTTTGATACCATAATTATAGAATCTGGTTCTGTAAATTCATATACGCTAGACCTTCAAACTGGTTCATATGTAATGGGGGGTAATGGCGGTTTTGGTGGCGGTGGGGCCGGGGGTCGTGGCGATTCTACTTCTACCGGGGTGATTAAAGATTATCGTAGTAGGGTTATGGGCAAACAGGTAATCCATTATACTTATGAAAATGTCAAATTAAATTTTCAATACGAAAGAGTTGATGGCACAAAAATAACGGGATATATTTTACTTATACCGAGCAATTCAAATATATTCTCTGGTGATAAAATTGTACATATTAACGAAAATAATTTTAACTCTTCGATTCCTTATGCACGGGCCCCGGTTCTTAATATTCTTTATTCTTCAAATATGCAGGCATTCTCAGTTTTAGATCCTGGCACTATGCAGCAATATTTTACAATTGCTGAAAGAGTTGGTGGAACAGGAGTATCAATTTATTCATGGGATAATTCAACTGTGGCAAATATACCAGTAACAGATATGACAAAAAACCCTATTTATAAATTATCTTTTACGAGCACCAGCCCCTTCACTTTAACAACGTATGCAATAAGTATAGAAGATTTTACTAAAAGTTTAGGCAAAGCAATTGATACTGGTGTGTGTACAGGCAATTATTGGTATTGTTTGCTTGATTGGATATTCTCTCCATTAAAAAATGCAATAAACGAGTTATCTAAATTCGCATGGGACGTAAAGGGATTTTATGACGGAACGTATGCAATTGCAGCATTCATATTCTCCGCACAAATAATTGTTGGAATGACTGCATTCTATACTGCAATTGCTATTCTTTTATCCATTGAAGATAGTGATGATCTCTTTAAGGCATTCGGAAGTTTCTGGAGAAGAGAGATGAAACTCTTTAGATTTTACATGGAGATATTCCGTGCAATAAAAGATATGATTAAGTGGTGGTAATCCTCTCTCTTTTTATTATAGTAACATTATTAACCCTGCCATACTAATAATAATATTAATGACACTCCGCAATACAATACGGGTTTATCTTTTATCTCTTTTGAACTGGGCTAAAACTAATCAGGAATATTGGGGAGATATTAATAAACGGTATCAGCAAACCCTGGATGAAGAGAGACTGCTTGCAAGGTTGCGGAAAGAAGCAAAAGAAAGAAAGAAAGCAAGTTTGAAGGACGGTAAGTGATATGGGATTTATCAAGAAATATATTAAGAAAATCAGAAACCTGTTCCATATCCCGGGCGAAGATGTTATTCTTATTGGACTCGATGATCGGAATAAATCTCTGCGTATCTATGATCTCTATGTTAAGGCCGGGTCTAAGTTTGAATCCAAGATGGAAAGCAAAGTTGTTGAGGGGAATGTCGCACAAGTATTTCTATGGTATCTTAGGCAGAGGATTGATCATGTATTCACCGGGCACTACGATATCGTAAACCCTAATCTCCTGCATATTGAATTTACTATTGATAAACGAGAAGGCTGTATTTTTAAGACTGATGATAAACCTGAGGGCATTGCCTATCTTGTTGATATGCAAACCGGGCAGGGGGCACAACTCATCCGAAAGCAAAAGAAAGAGTCTTTGTTTGAGAAAGAGGGCGCTATAATAACAGAGGACTTGTCTATTGCCGGGAATGAATACAGTAATATTTCTATTCCACAACAGATTAAATTGCACCGCGACCCTGTGATCGATATGCTGGTTTCTATCAATCCATATTTTTGGGGCAGCACAATTGATTCGTTCATTGCAACCGAACTATTGCGTGGAAAAGTTGAGATGTGGAAGACTATCTTAATCGCTGCAGCAGTTGGTGTATTCTGTTTGATAATAGGACTTGGTATGAAATAGGAGTTGATGATATGTTTCCAAATATTTCAAAAGAAGATTTGGCATTAATGGGAATCCCGGAAGAAGAGATCCCGGTAATCATCTCGTATACGCGAATACGAATGGTTGCAATGCTTGGATGTGGAATAGCTCTCGGTATGACAATATGCCTATGGTTTATATCAGTAGTGATTATTTTCGGATAGTAAATCATGTCTGAACTTTCTGATGCTTTAGCAAAAGTTCTGGATGATAAATCCGATAAGAACTACGATCCGCGTATGGAAGAGTTGATGCGCTCTGACCGGCTCATCGATCCGACCAACGAAGCATTATCGAAACTTGAAGAACAAGAGATATTTCATATTGCTAAGATTCGTGGAGCACAGGAAGGGTTTAGAATACCAGTCTGGAAGATTCGGAAAGTATACGATCAACAATGGATGCTTGACTACCATTCAGATTACATCGATTATATCCGCAGCCTGGATATAACAAAAGAGCACGAGAAGAAAGAACTAGAGTCAGTAATAGGGGGTCTTGCCATGACAAACAAGATGATCGATGAACTAATTAAACTTCGTCATGCAGAAGAAGCATGGACGGCAAAGCTCTATGCAGATTCTATTAAACCGCAGGTTGCTAATGCACCTGCACCAATGCAGATGCAGCAGGACCAGCAGGAAGGGTTCTTTGCAAAGATGATTAATTTTGTCTTTGGGAAGAAGAAAGAAGAATCGTCCGGGTATTCTCGGAGATAAGAAATGGTTGAACTAAATACCCCTTTAAAATTCCATATGAATGATCTGGTTTACTATTTAGGTATTTCTTCCGGGGGGAATTTAGGTAAACAGATATCGTTGCTTGGCGCTATTGCTGCAATGGCTAAGGGAATGCTATACCGTTTTAACTCAATTGAGTTTAAGGAGATACAAGATGAGATCGATGAGTTCGTTATGCTGACGGATATGCTGGACAAAGCGTATAATCCCCTAATTGATTCAAATCCGTATATGTTTCCAAAAGCCCGAAGGATTCGGAAAGGAGTACACATTGCCGAAGTTCTTGCGTTCAGCATTATTGAGAAGCACAACCTGGTAGCTGGGAATATAATGAGAGCCCGGCTTGTTGAGCAGTTCGGGAAGGAGCGGATTAAATCACAACCAACTATGGGGGATGTCGATGAACTTGGATAAGATATTTATTCTCTATATTCTGTTAAGTCTTGTTCTTATTACGAGCGGATGCATAGACACAAAACCGGTGCTCGATCTTGTTTCTCCAGTTGTTATGCTGAAAGGCAGCACACAGTATTGTAAAGAGTTTCCGATTGAATGCGGAATAAATGTCACTGCTGCACCAACCCCAATCCCAGAACTTACACAAGCACAAGCTACACCTATTCCAACGATCACAGTTGAACCATCATCGAAATACAAATATGTAAATCCGTATGAGAGCGGAGAACGCTGGATCGGTCAGTGGTTCCGGTGGGTATGGTTGAATACGTCCGGGTATCAAAGCACTAGCAGGGGCATTGTTGTTTATGGGCACAATTACTATAACCGGTTAACACAATGGAATGACGGATTGGGAAACTATCAAAATCTCAATGCCACAAAAGGATATCGGTTCCTTGCTGTATATGTGCACCAGGAAGATTTCAGCCCTGATGATACAGGCATGTGGGGATACGATTCAAGTTATTTTAAGCTTCAATACAACCAGAAACTGCATCCCGAATTTATAGGGTATAATAAAACTTTGCGCATTGTTGAGATAGAGGATTCTGTTAATAATTATTATAATATCGAACGGGTTTTGCCATTCGGTATTAAGCGGATATTTGCTGGATATCGAAACTCTGAGCTCGGAGGATATTATATGGAAACCCTCTGGAGCGTGACACCAGGGCGTGGTAATTCGTGGGATGGGTATATCCTATACGAAGTCCCTATTTCAATCACTGATGATGATATCCGGATCGTTGGTAACTTCGCAGAGAGGGGGGTTAATTGGCGGTTCGATACGGATATTAAAATATATCCGATGTATCAGACACCCAGTGAAACACCACTACCAAAACCCACAGCTACAAAACGGATTCCGGTAATGCCTAAGCGCAATGTAACGATTGTGAATAATACAGATGGTGAAAAGATATGACATTTAGTTTTGAACCTATAATTGCTGATAATATAACTGGTGAACTTGCAAATGTCGCAACCAGTTGTAAATTATACGGACTTATTTGTACTCCATATCAGGAATATCAGAAATTTACAGTATGGATTGCCGTTTTTGGTATGATTGTCGGAGTAATCTGTATGTGGTTATTCCAATATACCAGAAGAAAGATGGCAGAAAAAGAGCAAGAAGAAGAATACGAGGATAATAAATAGATGGATACTTCCGTCGAACAGAAACCTATTTCAAAAAGTATATTCTCGAACGAGATTAACTGGACAGATGCAATAAAAAATAGGTTTCTTAAAAAGCCGGGCGAACATTTACTGGAAGTAGGGATCACGGGATCGGGGAAGACACAGGGACTTTATCACCTGCTTAATGGCATTCTTGATTATTCCAAAAGTGAAACGATCTTGTGGATCACCTGCGGAAAGTCGGCAGAAGAATTAAAATTAATGCAGTTCATGTCAGTAAATTATTTATTTCCCGCTCGGCGTTCTATTGAGATTAAATTGTATAAGGAGACTTATCCATATACTTCATATGAGTTCAAAACCATTCCTGATATCTTTCGACATATAAACAAAGGGCAGATTAATATTCTCTGCCTGGCTCCATACTTCCCCGACCCGGATGATTATTCGATTGTGATTACCGAGTTTTTCAGGACGTTGATTGTTATGGCCCGCGACGGGTTAATATGTACTCCGCTCGCTATTTTTATTGATGAGTTTCAGATGGTGGCTCCTGCGCGTGGACAGGCCCTTAACGTGGAGCATGGGATAGGTGGGCGCTGGATGCAACGCAACCTTGATCAGCTAAGAAGTATGCAGATACGGATTGTTGCTGCAGCGCAATCGTGGCGTAGAGTTCTGCAGGGTGTTCGCACATCATTTGGATGTATTATGATTCGCCAAGGGGCCGAGTTCAATAATGATATTCCGCGATTGATGGTTGCGAATGATCGCTGGCAGGCGCTCGGGAAGGAAGATATGATCTTTGCATTCCGTAATCGGTTTTATTCGGATACTATGAAACTACCCACCTACGGCGATGGGCACATTGTCGGAAATATTACATATCTTGATCATACCAATCGCCAACGAGTTACAGATATTAGTATTGATGATTTCCTGGATCTGCACCAGAAAAAAGGGAAGAAGGAAACAGTTATGGAAGAAGTTTAATATATTTATAAAGTAACACTATCATCTTTTTCACCTCATCTAAAATGCGCACACGACCAGACCTTTAACCCGGCTTCGTGCGCTTCTACCATCAGTCCGCACTTGTATACAATGTCGTCCATGTCGATGTGGTAGTCCCGCCCGCAGCACCGAGCGCAGAGCTCGCTGGTGGGGAGCGGGGTGGGAGTCATGGTGTGCCCCAGTAGGTTGCCATTGCTTCAGCGATCCCCAGGAGCGTTCTGCTGCGGTTCTTCCATCTGTCTTTACCTGGTGATTCATAATGTACTCGTGGTTTTCTCCCCTCAACTATTTTAGTTGGTATTAATTTCGGAAGTCCTTTTAGCCACAAGCACGTTGCTTTTGTTTCTCCGTGTCCAAATTGCCATGGGTGTATTATCTGATCGGGTTTGCGGTACAATGTGGACATTATCCCAATGGGATTTTCTATTGCTATTTTTGGAATCTCTGAATTAATCAACTCAAAGAAAAACATAATTGCTTCGTTTTGCAGATCCAATTTATCCTTGAACCATCTTGCTCCAGATACTGCAATGTGTGTACATGGTGGAAACGCAATCATCAAATCCCACTTCTCATTTAGGACTTCAAGCACATCGCCTTGTATATGCTGCCCCGGTTGTTCTGATGGTAACAGATCACAGCTCCACACATCGTGTCCAAGTTTCGCAAATGCTTCACGAACGATTCCCGAAAATTCACACGCTACCAAAACTTTCATCGCTTTCATCACCCAACACCCTCAACCCACCCACGGGTCGCCGTTGCCCGGGTCGCCCTCCGCGTCTTATCCCATTGCGCTTTCAATCGCTTCGTGCCAATCGTGCCGCACTCCTGCCCGCAGTATACGCTGCGACGCTCGCCCTTCGGGATGCTTCTACCGCAGACTTTACAGAAACGCACCGTGAGCTCCGGGCGTTCTGTGTGCAGATTCCTATGCCGGCACTCCGGCTTGTCGCACCTGGTCCGCCGGGCGTCCATCTTGGTTATGGGGCTCCCGCAAACCCGGCATGATAGGAAAGACATTTACCGCCACCCCCTCCCTTCCGCCACGACTTTATGCTTGTGCTTGTCATTGTAGACTTCCAACTGCGTAGGATGTAAGCCAAGATTGAACTCGTATGCCATTCAGAACCACGTCCCGATCTTGCCCTGCTCCTGTGCTTCCAGCCCTTTGTGTGAGGTCACGGTTCGCTCCTCCGCAGGGATTCCCCTTTAATCAGTTTAGCATACGCATATTCTATGTCATCAATCGGTACTTGCTGCATCTCAAAGAGCATCCCCTCAGATTCCATAGCACCCCTACAGTAGGATAGCAGTTCGTCCAACACCCTCTCACGTTCCTTCTTCGCTACTGCTGCATCGTGCTTCTTCACATCCATATAGAACGAATTGCATAAGGGCGTCGTTGCGTTTGAACCGGGATACGGACACTCTTTTTGTTCGTATCTCTGACAGTCCCAACAATAGCATCCTTCCGGTTGTGTGTTTAGTCGGATGGGGACATCCATATAGAACGAATTGCATAAGGACATCGTTGCGTTTGAACCGGGATACGGACACTCTTTTTGTCCGTATCTCTTACAGTCCCAACAATAGCATCCTTCCGGTTGTGTGTTTAGTCGGATGGGGTCGTGTTCAGAGAGTGGACGGGCTAACACAACTTCCATAAGGTCGTGCATCATGGGCAAACTTATTGCGTTCTCTAACGCCTGTCCAACCTGTTCGTCCGTGATTACAAAGTCACTCATGCTTCACAACTCCATTTGTCCTGTCAGTCCTCCACCCGGTGCTGATGGCGGACTGGTTATTTGTCCCCCGAATCCACACATGGTTGGATGCTTCTCAACTTTTAAGCAGGAGGGGGTATGAGGTATGATATGCCCACATTTTTCACACCACTCAACCCACAGCCCGATTTTTCGATAGTATCCAATAATTTGCCAATGCCACCCGTCGGATGAATGACAAATAGGACATTCCGATAAAGACTTTTGCTGTGGATGTTGTGCGTGTTGCTGCTCTACCGTGTCAGCACCGGGATGTCGTGCGGTCATTCTTTCACCTTCAACGGGCAGTCATTCCATGCAATCGTATTCTCGCAGAACATGTAAATACATGCCGGGTGGTTGCACGGATGTTTCTCGCCGCAGGCTAGCGGCAGATTCACTTGCTTCCCGCGATACTTGCAGTCAGTGGGAGTCATTATCTCCTCCAGTAACTTTTGCAGCCCCATATCCACGACACCACTATAACAAAAATTGTAATGTCCCCAACGATGGGACATAACCAAGGGTACTTTCTACGAGCACATGTTGCACATGAGTTCATGTCCTCATTCTCCTTAGATAATGCAGGCACGCTCCGGGAAACCGCA
>Ga0315291_10011333_pt1 | contig 10875 bp, 10 predicted proteins | sample YL17G12_20_MG_FD_203070 | JGI IMG/M metagenome (GOLD analysis project Ga0315291, IMG submission 203070) | Sediment microbial communities from Yellowstone Lake, YNP, Wyoming, USA - YL17G12_20 | ecosystem: Environmental > Aquatic > Freshwater > Lake > Sediment | place: USA: Wyoming | collected... | reverse complement strand
TACGCATACGAGGGATTACCGGGCGGTAACCCTTGCGCGCGCTCTCGCCTCGCAGATGGGGCAACGAGCCCCGAATACTGGAACGGCAACGGCTTTATCGCATTGGTGAACAAGCGATTCGCGCAGCTCGTTTGCGTGCGTGTGGATACGAGCATCGGGGAGGTGAGCTTCACGCGGCTCGCTAGCTTGTCGGGCCGAACCGATCCGAGTTTCGCGCTGCCCACGACGGGCAGGACGCTCGTCTTCGATATTGGCGCGGGCAACGTCACCGCCACCTTCAGCGGCGCAGTCGCGACGACAAACAGCGCGGTCGGTACATACCCGAGCACGTTTGCCGGCGGCGAGTCGATGGTTGTGAAGATCGAAGGTGTTGAATACACGATCGTCTTCCTCGCGGCGGATTCGACGCAGAACCAGGTCATCTCTCGGATGAACACGGCGGTCGGGTACACAGCATTCGTCAACGCAGGTGGCGGCGTCACGCGTTTCGACGGGAAGATCAAAGGGACAGTTGGCGATATCGAAGTCGTCTCGGTGAGCACCGCGCTTGTCACGACCGCGACGGGCTTCTCTGCCGTATCGGCAAGCGGTACGGGCAACGTCCCGAACCTCGCAGCGATCACGGATGTTGATGCAAACGCGGTTGTGAACGCGGCATCCGCGAGCGTGATTGTCGATCGTGATGCGAACAATGCGATTCGCATCGTCAACATCGGCACGCCGGGCACAGGCACCATCGAGGTGAAGAGCACGAGCACCGCAACCGAGTTCGGGTTTGCCCTCGATACCGAAGCGGATGCTGCCGTTGGAAGCGATGGCGTAATCCCCGCTGGGACACGCGTACGCACAGGCGCGGGCAAAGAGTTCGTCACGATGCAGACGACCGCTGTCACGGCTGCAAACGCGGGCGCTTACACGATCCGCGTGCGACATGGGCTCGACGACGGTACGGGCACGAGCAGCGCCGTCTCGACCGTGAACGTCATGCCATACCCGCTCGATGCAGGCGCGTTTGCCGTCACGAATAACCTGCCCATTGGCGCGGCGAAAACCGAGGTCGAGATCGACAACCTCTACCTTGCTGCGATTGGGAAAACGAAGAGCATTAAGACAATCGTCAAGAAGACCAACATCATCGTCGGCGCTCGACAGAGCAACACGATCCGCGCAACGCTCAAACAGAACCAACTCGATGCATCACAAGAGGGCTGCTTCGGGCGCATCGCCTGCATCCGTCCCCCGCTTGGCGCGCGTCGGGTAACAGCCAAGAGCAGCGCGCAGCCGGGTGTTGGAGCCTATCGAAATCGCGGCGTTGTGTACTGCTACCCTGGCGTGCGAACGAGCATTCCGCAGATCGCACAACGAGGTCTCGCGGGCGGTGCGGGTTTCACGGCGGATGGCGTGATCAACACCGGGTTTGATACGTGGGTCGCGAGCGTGCTTTCTCAGCTTCCGCCTGAAGAAAACGCAGGACAAGAGACGGGATATCTCGCTGGTATTGTCGATCTTGAAGACAACGCGGATGTCGCAGATCTGGGAATCGGCGATTACATCAGCTTCAAAGCGAGCGGTATCGTTGCTCCCCGCATTGATGACGGCGTGTGCGTTATTCAAAGCGCCGTGACGAGCGTGGATCCCGCTGTCGATCCGGCCGGCACACCAATCTCTCGCAAGCGGTTCACGTACTACCTGCAAGACACGATGGCTCCTCGCTTGAACGCGTATTCGAAGAAACTTGCAACGAACGAGCGAAGGGCGCTCATCGTTGGTGAGGTTGACGGATTCAGCGCGACATTGCTTTCGGAAGGACAACCGCAGCTTCAGCGCATCGAAGCGTACGAGATCGATACGCAGAGCGCGAACACGCCTGCTCTTTTGGAGCGGGGCGTCTTCCGCATCAAGTGGCGCGTAAAGATGATCGCCTCGTTCATCGCTATCGTCCTCGAAACCGAGGTGGGTGAAACTGTTCAAATCACGAACGCCGCAACGGCGTAATGGAGGGCGTAAGCCATGGGTGACAGGATTAAGGGCCAGGAAGTGTCGATCCGTGTGGTCGACAATGGAAACCTGGTCGCAAGTCTCGATTCAATCGCGAGCTTCAACGAAGAGATGAGCAGCGAAATCAAGGAAGACGGCTTCCTTGGTGAAAGCACGAACCGCTACGACGACATCCATAACGGATACAAGGGCGACTTCGAGTTCCAACTTCGCCGCTCGGATTGGACGGATTTCCAGCTTCGTGTGCAGGCGAGGCAGGAACGGCGCAATCCGAACATCGTGTTCAATGTCGTGCGCACGGACCTCTACCCCGATGGCACATCGACGGTCTTTACGTATCTCGATGCGAAGTGGGGCTCGATGTCGGCGGGTGCGGGCAGCCGTGCGGACTTCGTGAAAGCGAAGGCGCAGTTTGCCTGCTCGAAACGAACGGTGAAGCAGAACGCGCTTCCGCTTTTGTAAGCCCGCTCTTTCGGATCGATCCGAAAGGAGAGCGCCAGGTATTGAGCTTGACCAAAGCTCGAACCTGGCGTTTCTCTTTGCGCAGCCTAGGAGGGCTTTACGATGGCTGACGCGCAACAAGTACAGGGACACCCGGCTTGGTTCGAGGAAGACGGCAAAGAAGGGCAGCAAAAGGGTCTTGAGGAGGAGGGGCAAGAGCTACCGACAGAGGATGACGGCCCCGTGCTCGATGAAGTGCCGGTTGAGGAGCTTCAGCCAACACAAGCCGAGCTGAAAACCAAAGAAGAGCAGGCCAAGAAAGCGACGCAGACGATCCCCACGGCAACGCGGCGGGCTCCTTCTTGGGCGAAGATTCCCAAGGACATGAAGTTCCCAAAGGGCATTGACGTGATCTTTGCTCGAATCCGAGCATCTACGACGATGTATCCGGGCAAGGGTGATCGACAGGTGATCATTTGGCCCATGACAGACGCAGACCAAAAACTCGCTATCGGGCGAGCAATGGGCGATCGGAATCGCGCGAACATCGAAATCACGAAACAGATGATTCGCTCAATCGACGGGCAGCGCATCAATTGGACGGGAGACCCAAGCCAACCGGGCGCGGATGTTGACCAATTCTGGCACGACATTGGACCGAAGGGGCGCAACCTGCTTGATCGAATTTGGACGCAGCTACACACGATGAGCGCGGACGAACTCTTCGATTTTTTCGAGAACTGCATCGCTGCCGTGAGAACGGGCTAACGCACGATGCAGAAGGGTTTCTTGTCGATCCTGATGTACGCGCAGAGAAGCTCCTTTTACTCGCGCGGTACACGGGCAGCGATGCGGAGGCCTTCGCGTTTTTCGTGTCCTTCCAATACGCATTCGATCCGAAGCAGCTCGAAAAGGATCGAATCTGGAGGCACGTTTACCTCGCCCGATATATGCGTCTCTCCCCGTCCGAAATAGAGGCGATGCCCCTCTCCCTTATCGGGCAATACATCGCTACCCTCTCCGATCTCATCAAGAAGGAAGCAGGTCCGAGCCAAATGGCAGAGACCAACTTCACATGAGCAGGTGATAGGGACCAAGCGATGGCCAAGACAACCGAAGTTAAAGCGCGGCTGAAGGTCGAGGATGGCGGCTCTGCTTCCGTCCTCGACCGGATCAAGGCGGGGTTTCTCGGCGCCGGCAATGCTGCCGATGATGCAGGCGAGAAGGCCTCGAGCTTCGGTGAGCAGGTTGCAGCCATCGCGATTGGCGAGAAGATTGGCGAGCTTGCCGATCGCTTTTGGGAGCTTGGCCGAAGCGTCGGGGAAGCGGCAATCGAAGGGCAGAAGGGGGACAAGGCCATCGCCGGCCTCATCGCAACCGCACAAGGAAGCGAATGGGGCTCTGCCATCACCGCCGCACAAGCTCTTGGGGATGAGCTAGACGAGATCGGCAATCGCGCAAATCAGAACAAGGACGACGTTGCGGATGCCTTCCAAACGATGGTCGAGATCAGCGGCGCAACGCAGGGCGGAATCGCGAAAGCCAAAGAGCAGACGGAAGGCCTCGCGCGCATCGCCAACACGCTAGGAAAGAACACGGCGGACATCGCCCGGGAATTCGCCTTCATGGGCGAGGGCGTTCTCAAGACCAAGGGGCAGCTCTTCCAGCTCCTTCAGGGCACAGGTATCTTCGGCGAGAAGACCAAGGATGCAGCCTCGTATTGGGCAAAGATGACCGACGAGAGCCGCGCCGAGCAGCTTTCCTATGGGCTCGAAAAGGTGGCGGACAAGCTCGGGGAAAGCGAGCCCGTGATCGGCGATTACCTCACGACGATCGACAACCTCTTCGGCATGACCAAGGAGAAGCTAGGCGAGCCGATCATCAATGAGATGAAGCCCGCGCTTGAAGACCTTATTGGCAACCTCAAGAAGGCGATGCCGGCGATCGAAAAGTTTGGTGTGATGCTCGGTAAAGAGATGGGCGATTGGGTCGAGAAAGCGACCGAGCAGGTTGAGCAGGGGTTTGAGTATCTCCAGACGCACAGCGAGGAGATCAAGAACGCGATTGTCGAGGGCTATACGAAAGCGAAGGAAGTCGTCTCGTGGATCCTCGACCATAAAGAAGAGATCGCCATCGCGTTCGGCGTTAAGACGGCGATGCCCGCGCTCAAAGCAGGCGCATCGGCAGCGAGCACCCTGCTCGACGTAAGCGCGAAAGGCATTGGGCCCCTCGCAGGAACGGGTGGGGGCTTGGGTGCGGGAGCTGCTGCGCTTGGTGCCTTTGGTCTCGCGGTTGCAGCCTTCGCTCTTGCCGTCGACCAATGGCAGGATTTGATGGGGCAGAGCAAAGGAGGAATCTCCGATGCCGCGCAGAACCAAAGCGCCCGCAAAGACTACTTCGAGAAGATGGCCAAGAGCCCGGCAATGGGCGAGTCGTCCGCGGGAGACATCAAAGAGTTTGAGCGCATCCGTGCGGCGTACGTGAAGCAAGCCGAAGAGATGGGTGAAAACAGCCGAGCGGCGGGAGAGCTTGCTGATAAGGCATGGGCCGCGCACAAGACCGTGCGGGAGATGGTCGCACCCGTCGAAGAAGCGTCGAAGATGTTCGATAACTTCGCCAAAGCAAGAAGCGCGGGGATGATCCCCGATGAGCAGAGCATCGCAACGGCAGACGCATTGATCGGGCAGGTAGGCGCGAGCTTCACGAAAGCGATGGCGGCGCAGAACACGGGAGCCGCGCAGTATATTGCCAACCTGCTCGGCAAGAGCGAGAGCTTGCAAGGTGCGTTCTTGGCGAGCGCGAACCTCACGAGCGAGGGGTTTGAAGCGCTTGCGAGCATGGTCGAATCGCAGAGCAGCGAGTTCGCAGAGTTATTGAGGGGACGCGCAGCGGAGGGGAAGAAGGGGGCGGCAACACCGGCGGCGCCAAAGGTGGTCATGACGGGCGGGCAGGTCTTCAAGATTCAGCAGGACTTCCGCGATCAAGACCCCGACCGGGTTGCCATCATGTTCGAGAAGGGAATTGGTCAAGCGATTGAGAGGAAGCTCGTCGCGGGTGCGAGCGTGTTTGGCACCTAATCGGCGTTGTTCCGAGCAATGTGCAAAATTCGTTTTATTTGATTCGCGTCAAAACGCTTACCCGCACGCGAGCGGATTCCAGCGTCGTCGAGCTGCGCCGCGATACCGCGGAGCGAGAGACCCGTTGCGCGAAACTCCGCTGCCATACGGAGCACGGCTTGCTCGTGCTCGACGGGCTCGAGCTTGCCGTCCGCGCCGACGCGCATGCCGTAGGGGGGCTTTCCCCCGATAAACTCGCCTCGGCGTCGCTTGTGTTTCATTGCGTCGCGGGTACGTGATGAATGTGCCCGTTTGAGTTCAGCCAACTGCCGTTCGACTTCTTGCTTTGTGAATTCGCGAAGTGTTGCTGCATCGGGCTCGACAATGATGACGGTCGGTTCGAGAACACGTGGCATGCATCTGGCCATAACGCGAGCATGCAGCGTCTCCCTTTCGGATCGATCCGAAAGGAGGAGCCTCGCCATCCCGACAAGCACGGTGCTACGGTCGAGCATCAAGAACGCCCGGTAACCCAAGGGCAAGGAGAGCAAGACCCATGAAATTTGATTGGTCGTTGGTTTCGCCCGAGGTCGTGGGCGAATTGGAATTGGCCGCTGCCGATGCACTAAACGCAGGCGAGTTCGGGCTTGGTGAGATGCCAGGGCTCGAAGCGGAAGGTGAAGGCCTTGAAGCTGAAGGCCTCGCTCACGAAGAAGGCGAAGAGAGTGCCGAAGACGAAGCAGCCGAGGACATCGAGACGCAAGCCGAAGAAGCGATCGATGGAACCGAGCTGCACGCCGAAACGATCGACCCGACCATCCTTGGTGAGATCGCAAGCGCATGCGCCGACGAAGCGGAAGAAGCAGCGGTGAAAGCGGAGGAAGCCGCTGAGTTCGCCGCCGACAGCGACGTCGAAGGCGTTGACCCCAAGGAAGCAAAGATGGCAGCCAAGGAAGCACGCAAGGCAGCCGATGACGCGAAGGATGCCGCCGACGAAGCGCAGAAGGCCGTCGACGGCGAGGACTTCGGCAAGGCGTTGGAGCTTTACATGACCGCGGGGGAGCATGCCCAAGCGGCAAGGGAAGCAACCGAGACGGCAAGGGCAGCGGCGAAGATGGGGCAAGGAAAGCCCGTTGCGCCTCCAGGCGGGAGCAAGGCGGGACAGGGAGAAAAAGCCCCTGCAAAGCCGCCCGCTGCGCCGGCAATGGCCAAGGGTGCGAAGGGGATGGCGGGTTGGGCCGACAGGATGCTTCAGGCCTAGGGTGTTTTCTTGCGGTTCAAAGCAGCAGCAAGACGCTCTTTTGCTTGCTGCTGCTTTTTATCCGCTTCTTCTGCTTCACGCTTCAATTGATGGATCACGCATTCATCCGCGATGAATGTGGCGACAATTGGGTTCGGCTCTTCAGGATCAAAGATCCTATCGACCAACATGGTTGCAGTTTGCTTCAGAATTGCGATGCTCGGTATTGCATCGGGAAGAAGCTCATGTTCGCAGCATGCTTTTGATTTCTCTCCAATCACGCGCACTTCTATTTTGATTGTCACGTGACAACTCCTTTCCGAACCGACGACCCACGCTCGTCGTTCGGCAATTCAATCCCGAGTTTGCGCGCCTCTGCCCGTAGCGGATCAACATGATGATGGTTGTCGCAATGACGCCAAAGCCCAAGGAGCCGCTCGGCTAGCACCTCCTTGGGCTCATCAAGAAGCTCAACCGTCACCCGATATTTACGAATCGAAACTTCGCCATTGAATGACGAAGGGGATGTCGACATGTCGCGTTTCCATGCAGGAAACGGATCCGTATACATTTCGTAAATGCGAGGCGCGTGTGGGTTTGGTTTAGGAGGTAGAGCATCGCAGACCGAACACGACCCGACCTCGTGCTCGTGTGGCGGCGTTGCGTTCGGTTTAGGAGCGGGTTTTCGTTTCGACATGAATTGAGCATGCCGCATCAATCACGAAGCGTTTGCGGGGCATTCACGAGCAGCCACTTCCGAGCGTCTTCGCCTACATGCGCCTCTCGTACAACGAGCTTCCCTTCTTCGTTTTTCTCCATAACGACGACTGCCGTTTGGCTTGTGCCGTCGCCTAGGTCGTAGCCGACGATTGTTTTCGTTTCAGGTATCGTCATCCCGGCCCCCACCACGTCCAATTCGCCCATTGGCTACTCGCCGCCATATTGACCGCGAACCGAATTGCTTCAGCTCGTCCTTGCCCATATCCCCTCGCATATTGATACGAATGCACAGGGAACGATGTCCAACGGAGAATCGTTTTCCAAAGTTGTCGTAGGAAATCATGCATACCTAGGAGCATGCAGCATCACCTCCCCCTTTCGGATCGATCCGAAAGGGAAGCCCGGTGATATCCTCCCCTCGTGAGCACGGTCGTCATCGAAGAGCTGGAAGGGCAGAAGCGCACTCTCACCCTGAACGGTCCCGGCTTGCCGCTGCGAGGAGCGACATGGAGCGGGGAGATGCGCCTTGTCACGACCTTCCCCCCGGGACGCGGGGCAGAAGCGACGCAGCAAGTGCTCGGGGCGGTGGAAGAGCCGAGCGATTGGGAAGGCGTTTGGAACACGACGCGCATGGTTGCCGCCCCTTCCGTCTTGAAAGCCAACGGAGACGAATCGCAGATCACGCGCGCCTTCACGCTCATGACCGTCTTCGAAAGCATCGCTCGTTCGGGCTCGCTTCTGCGCGTCACATGGGCAACGACGAACAGGAAGATCAGCCGCGAAGGGCGCGTTGGGGCCTATAGCTTCCCCGTCGATCGCGAGGATGACATCCGATGGTCCGCGTCATTCGTGTGGACAGGACGAGGAACGGGCAACGACGTAACACCCGCCACGCAATCATCGGAAAACGTAGAGGCTGCGGTGCGTGCGATGAATGGCGCAGTCACCGATTTACAAAGCGCAATCGTGGGCGCTCCTGTCGCGAGCGTGGACGCGGATATCCCCGCGGGCCCCTCGTTCCTCACGCTCGGAAACTTGGAGCAGATCGCAAGCACGCCCAAGCGCTTCATCGAAGGCGTGAGCGATGTGGCTGCATCGCTCTCAACGAACATCACGCGCACCATTGGCGTGATCGAAACGGCGCGGGCTCAACCGGGGGAGGTTGCGAACGTGGCAGCGACGACCGCGAGACAAACTCAGGTCGAGCTTCTTGCGGTGCAAAAACGAATCAGCCGCATCCCTCCGGAGGTGATGGCGGATCCGGGTACGCCGCTTTCAGGTGTCGCTGCGAGCGCTGCTTACTTCGCTGTGATTGGGGGGAAGAACGCGCTCGCTTTGCAGCAGGCCCTTGTCGTCGAGACGGCAGCGCAAAGGAACGTGAAGGCGGGCCAAGCGATCCGAGGAGCAGATCAAGCTCGTGCGGCGAACATGCTCGCGACGATTTGGGTGAGGGCGGGGGACACGTTTGCAAAGATCGCGTCGATTTATTACGGGACGGCGGATCTTGCTTCATCGCTGGCACGGGCGAACGGGTTTCCTGGTTATCAGGTGAGCCCGCCCGTGGGCTCACGCGTCATCGTGCCGGTGCTCGGCGCATCGGACGGGGTTGCTCGTGCCTGAACAAGAGCTTCTCGAAGCACGACAAGTTCTTCTTCGTGTCTCTTGACCGCGAACTCGAGCGCCTTCCGTTTCGCATCATCGACGTTTGCTGCTTTGACGGCATAACCATTGCGCTTCCACTTTCCACGGAAGTGCATAAGACTGACCACGGTGTGCCCGTTTAATTTGTAACTCCACAGCACATCGCCATTCTCAGGTTTCAGACCAGGTGCTTTCAGCGTTTTATTGACCCACATAGGATCAGCATGCCGCGCATCTCCCTTTCGGATCGATCCGAAAGGGAACCGCGCGTAAAACAAGGGCATGCCCCCTCGTGAGCAGCCCCGTCAGAGCTACATCCCCCGCGCTCGCCTTCAACTCATCGTCCGTTTAGAAGACTTTGGAGACCAGGCCAACCCCATCACCCTTCCCCCGAAGATGCCCCCTCATCTTCGCTCGGGAAAACAGAAGGGCGGATCCTTCAGCGACAAGCTGCGCGTCGAGAAACAGGGCAATCGCTTCGTGCTCACCTCCCCCTCGGATGGGCTCAACAAGGGCGATCCACAACAGCAGGTCAAGAGCCGCGACCAACGCACGTTTCGGATTGATGGGCTCGTTCCATTGCGCGCAACCCTCAACCGCAACGGGCCGCGCATGGCCGATACGCTCTCGCTCTCCATCGCGTTTCGAGACCTCCCCCTCGACCCGCGCGCGATTCGTTCGATTGCGGTCCAGTATTGGCTCGGCTGCATCACCCCCGAGCAGCTTGCCAATGAAGCGGTTGGGAAGATCGTCACGCCTTGCCCCGACACGTTCCTCGATACCTACGGGCGCATGCGAGAGAACCTTCGTTTCCAAGGCTTCGTCGATGATTTCGAGGTGACACTCAACGAAGGCGCCCCCGAAGTCAGCCTTGAATGCACCGACAACACGCGCATCTTGCTGGATCAAGATTCGCCGATGAAGCTCACCGTAAGCGCCGATAAACCCATTGATGAAGCCGTCGCGGATTACCTCGCAAACTTTCCGCAATTTATTGGGTTGTCCGTGGAATACAGACCAGGCGGGGTGAAGATCCCGTCCCTCGCGACCGCGCTCGCGAAGACCGCCTTCAAGCCCAAGCTAGGGCCTCCCCCGGCGGGCAGCGGAGGCGCTGGCAAAATGTCAGTTTGGGATTATCTGACGGACATTTCGGGCGCGCTTGGCCTGCTCGTAAGGTTCGAGGGGACAACCGTCATTTTCCAAAGGCCTCGCACGTTTTACACGGGACGAGGGAAAGCACGACCTGATGATCCGTTTTCGGGTCGCATCTTGCCATCGGGGCGAGAGATCAACACGCGCCTGCTCGTCTACGGGCGCAACGTGAACGAGCTTGGCTTCAAGCGGCGTTTCTCAAGGAACATCTCGAACAACGTCGAGGTGCGCTGCTACAGCCCTCGTCTTGGGAAAACCCTTGTCGTGCGTTACCCGAGCACGGATCAAAAGGATCGACAGACCAAGCCAACACCCGGTGACAAGACCGATGAGAAGTGGCGTGTGGTCACGGTGCACGGGATTGAAGACGAGCCAACGTTGCGCGTGATCGCGCAAGGTGTCTACGAGCAGCTTGGTCGCGCAGAGCTGACTGGGAAGATCGTCACACAAAACCTTGGGAGCTTCGGCGGGAGCAACACGGATCCCGATCTGCTCGACGTGCAGGCAGGTGACAGCGTGCAGGTGGAAGTGCAGCGCGACGAACCCGGCCTCGCGACCATGGGCGGCAACGTGAATGCGGGCCAAGCCGCATCGCTACTTGAGCAGGTGGGCTACCCATCGAGCTTT
>Ga0315291_10011331_pt1 | contig 10876 bp, 8 predicted proteins | sample YL17G12_20_MG_FD_203070 | JGI IMG/M metagenome (GOLD analysis project Ga0315291, IMG submission 203070) | Sediment microbial communities from Yellowstone Lake, YNP, Wyoming, USA - YL17G12_20 | ecosystem: Environmental > Aquatic > Freshwater > Lake > Sediment | place: USA: Wyoming | collected... | reverse complement strand
CGGCCTGCGTCTGACCGAGCTGGGCCAGGCGGTTTCCCTGGAGAAATCCACCATGACCGGGCTGATTGACCGGATGGAGCGGGCGCGGCTGGTCCGCCGCCGGGCCAGCCCCAACGACCGGCGGGCTTTTCGGATCTGCCTGACCGAGCGGGGCCGGGCGATCGCGCCGGAGGTGCAGCGCGTGCTGAAGCAAGCCTACCGGGAATTGACCCGGGGGATGAACGCCGAAGAGTTGGAGCAGGTTCGGGCGAGCCTGGTCCAGTTGATCCGTAACGCCTACCGTCGGGAAAGGAGCAGGAGGAAAAAGCCATGATCAAGGAAATCAAGCGAGCGGCGGTGCTGGGCTCGGGAGTAATGGGCTCGGCCATAGCCGCGCACCTGGCCTCCGCCGGGCTCGAGGTGGAACTGCTGGACATCGTTCCGCCGGGCTTGAGCGAGGAGGACCGGAAGAACCCGGCCAAGCGCAACCAGTTTGCGGCCACCGGCCTGGAAAAGACGGCCAAGCTCAAGCAGCCGGTGTTCATGAGCAAGGATGCGGTCTCGCGGGTCCGGCCCGGCAACTTCGAAGACCACATGGAGCGCATCCAGGACTGCGACTGGATCATCGAGGTGGTGGTGGAGGATCTCAAGATCAAGCGGGAGGTGTTCAAGCGGGTGCAAAAGCATTGGAACGGCCAGGCCCTCGTGTCCACCAATACCTCCGGCATCCCGATTAACGCCATCTCCGCGGAGTTGAAGCCCGAGCTGCAAAAAAATTTCCTGGGCACGCACTTCTTCAACCCGGTGCGCTTCATGCACTTGCTGGAAATCATCCCCGGGCCCAAGACCGACAAGAAGGCGCTGGCCTTCATGGCCCGCTTCTGCGAGGAAGAGCTGGGCAAGGGCATTGTCTGGGCCAAGGACACGCCCAACTTTGTGGCCAACCGGGTGGGGGTGGCCGGGATGATCTATGCCATGAAGGCCATGCTGGAGATGGGGGTCAAGATCGAGGAGGCGGACGAGATCCTGGGCCCGCCCATGGGCCGGCCCAAGTCGGCCATGTTCCGCACCGCGGACCTGGTGGGGCTGGATACACTGGTGCATATAGCCAGGAACACCGCGCCCCTGGTCAAGAAGGATGAGGCGGAAAAGTTTTTCACCTTGCCGGCCTTCATCGAGCAGATGGTGGAAAAGAAGCTCTTGGGCAACAAGACCGAGGCCGGGTTTTACAAGCGGACGGACAAGAAGAAGTTCCAGGTGATTGATCCCCAAACCCTGGACTACCGCGACCAGTCGGGCGAGAAGTTCGAGGTCCTGGGCTTGCTCGCCTTTGAGCCGGACCCGGGGAAAAGGGTCAAGGGCTTGCTCCAGGCCGGCGGCCGCGCCTCCGAGTTCGCCTGGAAAGTGTTCGCCGGCACTTCGATCTACGCGGCCGAGCGCATCCCCGAGATCGCCGACAACGTCGTGGAAGTGGACAACGCCATGCGCTGGGGCTTCAACTTTGACCTCGGCCCCTTCGCGGCCTGGGACGCGGTCGGGCTCAAGGAGTCAATCGCCCGGATGAAGGCCGAGGGCTTCAAGGTGCCCAAGAAGATCGAGGACATGCTCAAGGCTAAGAAGCAGAGCTTCTATAAGACGGTCCAAGGCAAGGTCTCGTATTACGACTTCAAGAAAAAGACCTATGTGCCCCTGCCGGCCAACCCCAACCTGCTCCTGCTCAAGTCGCTCAAGGACCAGAACAAGGTGGTGGCCAAGTGTCCCACCGCCAGCCTGATTGACCTGGGCGACGGCGTCTTCTGCGTCGAGTTCCACTCCACCATGAACGCGCTGGACGAGGACATGATGAAGATGATGAACACCGGGATGGAGCGGGCCGAGGCCGAGGGCGTGGGCTTGGTGATCGGGAACCAGACCAACGCGCTGCCCGGCGCCTTCTCGGCCGGGGCCAACATCAACGTGGTGCTCCAGGGCGCCCGGGCCGGCCAGTTCGCCGAGATCGAGCGGGTGGTGAAATATTTCCAGGACGTGAACCAGCGGCTGAAATACTCCAAGGCGCCGGTGGTCTCGACCCCCCACGGCCTGACCCTGGGCGGCGGGGCCGAGGTGTGCATGGGCTCGAACCAGATGGTGGCCGCGGCCGACCTGTATATGGGCATGGTGGAGGTCGGCGTGGGCCTGATCCCGGGCGGCGGCGGGTGCATGAACCTGCTCAAGCAGCACCAGAACTCCATCCCCAAGCAGGTGGCGCTGGATAACCTCCAGCCCTTCGTGGTGCCGGTGTTCGAGATGATCGCCATGGCCAAGACCTCCAACTCCGCCCAGGAGGCGCGGGAGATGGGGCTCTTGCGGCCGGGCGACCGCATCGTCTTCAACCGCGACCACCAGATCGCCGCGGCCAAGCGCGAGGTGCTAGGCATGCACCTGGCCGGGTTCAAGCCGCCGGAGCGGGAAAAGGTCCAGGTGATGGGCGACTCCCTGCGCGGCGCGGTGGACGTGGTGCTCTTCAACCTGCGCCAGGGCAACTACGCGAGCGATTACGACGTCTTTATCGCCAAGAAGCTGGCCTGGGTCCTGGGCGGCGGCGACGTGCGCGAAGGCACTTTCCTCGATGAGGAGGAGTTGTTGATTCTGGAGCGGGAAGTGTTTGTGGCGCTGTGCCACGAGGAAAAGACCCAGAAGCGGCTCGAGCACATGCTCATGACCGGCCGGCCGCTCCGGAATTAAGGTGCCAGGGTGTCAAGGTGTCAGGGTGTCAAGGTTGAAAGATTCCGGCATCCGACATACGAAATACGAAATACAGAATACGAAATACGGGAGGAATTCCGATGAAAGAAGCGGTAATCGTTTCAGCGTTACGGAGCGGCGGCGGCCGGGCCAGGCGGGGCCTGCTCAAGGACACCCGGGCCGATGACCTGATCGCCCAGGTGATGAAGGCGGTGCTCGCGCAAGTGCCGCAGGTGAAGCCGGAGATGATTGAGGATTTTGTGCTCGGCTGCTCTTTCCCCGAAGCCGAGCAGGGCCTGAATATCGGCCGGCTGGCCGCGCTCCTGGCCGGGCTGCCGATCAGCGTGCCGGGCTACACCGTGAACCGGTTCTGCTCTTCGGGCCTGCAGGCCATCGCCCTCGCCGCCCAGAACATCATCTGCGGCTGGTCGGAGATCGTGCTGGCCGGCGGGGTGGAGAGCATGACCAAGGTGCCCATGGGCGGATTCGTCACCCGGCCCAATCCGGAGTGGACGGTCGAGTATCCGGAGCCGTATGTCTCGATGGGCATCACCGCGGAGATCGTGGCGGCCAAATACGGGATCACCCGCCAGATGCAGGACGAGCTGGGCGTGCGCAGCAACGCCCGGGCGGCCGAGGCCCAGGACCAGGGCTATTTCCAGGGCGAGATCACCCCGGTCCAGGCCACCCGCTACGTGGTCAAGGGGGGCAAGCGGATCAAGGAGACTTTCACCTTTGACGCCGACGACGGCGTGCGCCGGGGCACTACCCTGGAGGGTCTGGCCAAGCTGCCGGCCGCGTTCAAGGCCGGGGGCACGGTCACCGCGGGCAACTCCAGCCAGATGACCGACGGGGCCGCGGCCTGCCTGCTGATGAGCCGGGACAAGGCGCAAGAGTTGGGGATCAAGCCCATCGCCAAGTTCCACCAGTTCACCGCGGTGGGCGTGCCCCCGGAAGAAATGGGCGTAGGCCCGCGCTACGCCATCCCGGCCCTCCTGAAAAAAGTGGGGAAAGAGGTCAAGGACATTGACCTGTTCGAGGTCAACGAGGCCTTTGCCTCTCAGGCGCTTTACAGCGTCAAGGAGCTCGGCATCCCGGACGACAAGTTCAACGTCTGCGGCGGGGCCATCGCGCTCGGCCACCCGCTCGGCTGCACCGGGGCCAAGCTCACCGCCACCCTGCTCCACCAGATGCGCCGGCTGGGCAAGAAGTGGGGGGTAGTCTCGATGTGCATCGGCGGGGGCATGGGCGCGGCCGGGTTGTTCGAGATGTTGGAATAAGATTGATCACCGTAGCGGCGCGATTCCTCGCGCCTTCTGTCTCGAGTCGGGGCACGGCGGACCGTGCCCCGACTTTATTTCATTGCCCCTACGCCCGATAATCGGGCCAGGGTTAAGAACCTTGATGCTTGAGTGCCAGACGTCGGGCCAGTTCCAGGCCAAGGGTGATGTGGTCGGCCAGGGCTTGCTCGCGGATGGTCTCGATGGTGTCGGCCGGGGTGTGGATGCGGGGGTTGAAGGAGGAGAGGTTCACGCCCTGAAAGCCGGCGTGGAGCACGGGGAAAAGGTCGGTGGCGGCGCCGACCGGGAGATAGACCAGGCGGAAGGGGATGGCCTGGGCATGGGCGATCTCGGCCAGGGCGCGGTTGAGCTCGGGCGAAATCTTTTTTCGCGGAATTCCGTAGGCCGAGAGCGCGAGGGCGCGGGAGCCGTAGCCGGGGCTGTCGTAATTAATAAAATAAGTCGTGGCGCCGGCATTCTGCCGGTGACCCTTAATGAATTCTTTGGCCCCGCACAGGCCGAGTTCTTCGGCCGCCGTGGCCGCGAAGACCAGGTTGAGGCCGGCCGGCGGTTCGGCTAGAAGCTCCCGCGCGATCTCGGTGATCACCGCCACCCCGGCCGCGTTGTCGAGGGCGCCGGGGGATTCGTTCTGGACGCGGTTGCAAAGGAGGGCGGCGGAGATCAGGAACACGGCCAGGGCCGACCAGGTGAGCGGGTTTTGCAAGGCGGTCGCGATTCCGATGAGATCCAGGATCGAGACCAACGCCGTCAAGCTGGCGAGGGCCAGGCCGCCGAAGCCTCCGGCCAGGAAACAGAAGAGCCGGAGCCAGAGCGGGAAGGTCTGGCTCTTGGAGTCATAATGAGCCATGAAGACGAGAGTGGCCACAGGTTTCAAACCTGTGGCACTCAAACCGGTGCCACTAGCGATAATGTTGGCGGTCTGGAATTTTTTGCCCCGATGGTCCCAGCGGGCAAAGGCGGTTTTGAACTCGCCGGCCAGGAAGAAAGTAAAGCCCACGGCAATGAGAGCCGAGAGAAGTGACACGAGCGGGTAGCCGGCGCGGAAGCAGATGGCGGCGATCAGGAGGAAGGAACCGCTGGGGACGAGGGCCCAGCGGGCCGCGGTGTTGATGGCGAAGTCCGAGGCCTCGAACTCGGCGGTTTCGACCGAGAGGCCGAGCGATTTCCATTTTTGGATAATAAGCCGGCGGGCGAGAGTTTCTCCCCGGGAGCCGACCAGGCGGGGGAAGGCGAGCTCGGCGGCGAACTGGAAGGCTCTTCTCGCCGCGTCCCTTAAGTCATAAGTCAAGCACTGACCCCTAAAAGCCTAGTGTAGTGTATCACTCTGATGGCACATTATTCTTGGACGCCACCGAGGAGGCCCAAGGCTGTAGGGGCAGGGCTTGCCCTGCCCGTTCTTGGGCGCGGCAAGCCGCGCCCCTACGAAAAAGGGTCCGATCGTCATGGTTTTAACCAAAAACATGGATGACCTATTTTTCAGGTTAAGCATTCGTAATTTTGATACACTACACTAGATCTTCAGGATATGGACGGACATGGCCGCGGCCTCGATGCCGATGGCGCCGCCGCCGTTTTCGGCCAGGCCCACCTTGGCTCCGGGCACCTGGCGGTTGCCGGCCCGGCCCTGGAGCTGCCAGACCAGCTCGGCGATCTGGGCCACGCCGGTAGCGCCGACCGGATGGCCCTTGGACTCGAGCCCGCCCGAGGTATTGACCGGCAGTTTGCCTCCCAGTTTGGTGTGTCCCTCGGCCCCGAAGACCGCGCCCTCGCCCGGCGGACAGAAACCCAGTTCCTCGCAGGCCTGCACCTCGCCATAGACCGTGGCGTCGTGCACCTCGGACACGTTCACGTCCTCGGGCCCGATCCCGGCCATCTCGTAGGCGGTCTTGCCGACCCGGGCCACGATATCCGGGGCGTTCATCGTCCGGTCCATGCCCGAACCCAGCGCGGAGCCGGCCACGATCACGGGCTGGCGTGCGTTGAGCTTCTGGGCCATTTCCGGCGAAGCAAGCACCGCGGCGGCGGCGCCGTCGCCGATGGGCGAGCACATCAGCCGGGTCAAGGGGAAGCTGACCAGGGGCGAGGCCAAAACCTGCTCCGGGGTGTAAACGTCGCGGTATTGGGCGTGGGGATTGAGGGAGCCGTGGAAGTGGTTTTTGGCCGAAATGACGGCGAACTGCTCCTGGGTGGAGCCGTATTTCTGCATGTGCATGCGGGCGGCGATGGCGTAGAAGTCCATGAAGATGCTGCGGCCGCCGCCCCCGCCGGACTCCGGGCCGGTCTTGGCTTCGGGCTGCTCTTCTTTCTTGGTTTGCTGGAGGGCGAGGAACTGGTTGATGATTTCCATGTCCATGGCCGAGGCAATGGCCATGAAAGATTTCTTCTTGTCCTGGTGGTAGAGCTTTTCCACCCCGAGGGCCAGCACCAGGTCATACATGCCCGAGGCCACGGCCAGCCAGGCGAGGTGGAGGGCGGAGGAAGAGGACGCGCAGGCGTTTTCGACGTTGATGACCGGAATGCCGCCGATGCCCAGGGGCCGCAGCACCACCTGGCCGCGGATGCACTCCTGGCCGGTGACCAGGCCGGCCATGGCATTGCCCACGTAGGCGGACTGGATCTGCTTGGGTTCGATGCCGGCTTCCGCGAACGCGGTCAAGCAGGCTTCACGGGTCAGGTCCTTCATCGAGCGTTCCAGAAACTTCCCGAAATGGGTCATGCCCACGCCGATGATCTTAACTTCTCTCATGCCACGTCTCCTTCCTCAAACTTCTCCTATTTCGAGACTAACACCTTGATCCGGGTGGCCTCGGCGGTGGCCATCAGCTTGGACTCGTCCACCCCGGCCGGGGCCTCGGCTCCGGGTTGCTGGGCCTGCTGGCGCGCCTTCTGGGCCAGCTTGCGCTTCTCCTGGACCCGCTCCGCGGATTCGTAATAGGTGATAATATCGGCCTTGCCGTCGCCGTTGAGGTCAGCCAGGTCATAGACAATGGCGGACTCGAGCGGGATCACCTGGTCGGGCTGCTTGGCGAACTCCACTTGCGCGTTGCCCCAGTAGAAAGCGAGCTTGTCCGAGCCGGTGTCGGCCACCAGGTCGGGAAACTGGTCGCCGTTGAAATCGCGGAAGGTGAGCAGGGGCTGGAATTTGCCCTGGATCAGGGTTTGGAAATCGAGGAGGATGCCGATGATGTCAATCTTGTAGTTGAGGATCAGGCGGCGGTCGGGCCGGGCATAGTCCTTGCCCTCGCCCTGGCTGTAGCGGCCGTTGGGACCGCACAGGTAAAGCTGGAACTGGATCTTGATGGAATTCTGGGTCATGATCTTGAAGGCCTGGGCCGGGGCGAAGTGAAAATAGGGAATGATCAGGTCGAGCTTCTGGTCGTGGTTGAGGTCGAGCACTCCGAATTCGACGCCGGCGCTGGTCGAGCCGATGATCTGGTCCGGCTTCGGGTTGAACTTGAGCCCGGGCTTGCCGAAATAGAGGAAGCGGGTCATCTCGGTGCGGTTTTCAGTGGAGCCCCACTTGGTCATGAGCAGGTCAATCATCCCGTCCCGGTCCAGGTCGGCATAGGTCAGGGCCTCGCCGGTGAGGGTGAGCTTCTTCTCCTCGGGGGTGAGGATGCTGAGCTCGATCACCGCGGTCGGGCTCTGGGGAAAGCTGCCGTCCGGTTCCTGGCAGAAGATCCGGAGCTTGTTGCTCAAAAGCCCCAGGAGGTCGGTGCGGCCGTCGCCGTTGGCATCCTCGAAAAAGAGGTCGGGCATGGTGTGACTGGCAATCACCCGCTTCGCGTAGGTGTGGAAGCGCAGGAACTGGTTGATGTCATCGGTGATGAACACATCGCCGAAGCTGCCGATCCGGTAGGAGACGACCGGGGGCAGGGCGATCTGCTGCCGGAGCGAGAACTTGCCTTCCGGATTCCGGCGGAAGATGAGGGGACCCCCTTCCGCGGGCAGGATGATCTCCAGCTTGCGGTCGCCGTCCAGGTCCCAGAGGACGCGGTGAAGCATGACCTGGCCGGGTTCCGAGCCGGTGAAGAGGTTTTCGCTGGCGATCAGGGGCAGGAGCCGGCCGAACCCGGTCGCGGTCTTTTCCACCCAGAAGACCCCCTGGCCGGTGACCACCACCAGCTCGTCGCCCGGGGGCGGGGCCACGTCGCCCACGGCAAAGACGCGGGCTTCGGCGGGAAAGGTATAATCCAGGTTCGGCCCGGGACCGAAACCGCCGTCCGGTTTTTGATAGAAGACCGCGGCAAAGGTCTTTTTCTCCTTGTCGCTGCGGGTGTAGGAGACCAGGAAATCCCGGCGCTGATCGCCGTTCAGGTCGGCGATGACCCGTTGCTGGACGGTGCCGGGGAACTGGCACTCGCTTTCCCGGAAGGAGATATCCGCCCGGGCCGGCCCGGACAGGGTTCCGGCGCCGAGCAGGCCGCACAGGGCGAGGAGCAACTTTCTCATAGCACGAAATCCCTCTTCTTGACGGCGACGATGGAAATTGTGAAAAATATCGCAAAATAGATGGAGCAGATGATGACCATCTTCTGGATGTCCCAGGTCCACCAGTTGTCAATGGGCACGCCGGTGGGCAGGTCGTCGAGGATGTATAGGGGCACGTAGCGCTGGGAAGGGAAGCCGAGGGTGGCGTAGGGGAAGAAGTTTTCCCCCAAACGGATACCCAGGGTGGCGGGGATAAGGCCCAGGATCTGGAAGAAGACGAAGGCGATCAGGCCGATGATCACGGCGCCGCCGGTGGTGGAGGAAAAGGCGGAGATCATGAGGGCGAGGGAAGCGATGGTCATGAAGGGGATGAGCAGGAAGAGGAAGCCGATGGCCATTTCCTGATAAAGGTAGCTGGCGCGGAAGAGCACGTATTCGTTTTCGGTCAGGTCGCCGAGTCCGTAGTAATACCAGCCGGTGCCGAGCCCGATCGCGGAAAAGATAGCCAGACAAACCACGATCATGATGAGGGCGGTGATGTATTTGCTCAGGATCAGCTCCAGCCGGGTCACCGGCCGGGTGAGGATGCACTTGATGGTCTGGTTCCCGACTTCGAGGGCGAAGAGGATGCAGAGGATCACGAAGAGGATGGGCGCGCCGAAATCCACGCAGCGCAAGACCAGGCTGATGGCAAAGGCGTAACCCGAGCCGCTGGTGACGCGGATGGCCTGCTCGCCGTGATAGACCAGGTAAGCGCCGAGTAAAGCGATCCCGAACATGGCCCCATAGCCGGCCAGGACCACCCAGTAGCGGAAGAGCTTGGTCATATCGGTCCGGACCAGGCGGACGTAAACCAGGGCGGATTCCCGGACCCGGTCGCTAACGGACATCCTTGGACTCCCCGGTCAGATTGACAAAATATTCTTCCAGCGTGCGCCGGCGCGGGGCGATGGAATGGACGGAGAGCCCGGCGGCGACCAACTCCCGGTTGACCGGAAAGAGGTCCCGGTCCTGCAAGGGAAATTCCAGCCAGCCCGGCTTGATGAGCTGGGGCTCGATCCCGAATTTTTCCTTGAGCAGGGTTTTCGCCCGGTCGGTCTGGTCCACGTGAATCGAGGCCATGTCCGCGGCATGGCCGAGCAGCTCGTCCACCTTGCCCTGGACCAGGGTCACGCCCTGGTGCATCACCCCGATCCAGTTGCAGACCATTTCCATTTCGCCGAGCAGGTGGCTGGAGAGAAAGATGGTGGTGCCTTCCTGTTGGGAGACGCGCCGGATCAGTCCCCGGATCTCCCGCATGCCTTGCGGGTCCAGGCCGTTGGTCGGCTCATCCAGGATCAAGAGTTTGGGCCCATGGAGCAGGGCCTGGGCAATGCCCAGGCGCTGGCGCATGCCCTGAGAATAGCCCTTGACCTTGGCCTCGCCCCAGCGGCCGAGCCCCACCATCTCCAGCACTTCCTGGATCCGGGAATCCGACACCCCGCCGGAGAGCCGGCCGTAAATCTTCAGGTTCTGACGTCCGGTCAGGTAGGGATAAAAGGCCGGACCCTCGACCATGGCCCCGACCTGGCGGATGGCCTGGCGGAATTGCCGGCGGATATCGTGCCCGAAGATCCGCGTGGCGCCGGCCGAGGGCGAGATCAAGCCCAGGATCATGCGGATGGAAGTGGTCTTACCGGCCCCGTTCGGGCCCAGGAAGCCATAGACATCGCCCTGCCGAATCTGGAGGTTCAAGTCCTGGACCGCTTGCAGATCCCCAAACCGCTTAGCCAGGCCCTGGGTCTCCAGCACTACCTCGCCGGTCATAGCCCTACAATTTAGCGCAATCCTTCTTGAACATCAAGGCTGACTCGGCTTTTCGGCCTCCCCCTTTCTGGTCTTAGCCGGCTTTTTTCCGGAAGTGGTCGAGCGAGAAGCGGTCGTGCTCGGACGCCCAGATCCCGATGGTGATTAATATGGTAAAGACCAGATTTTGGGCGACCACTTCCGGTTTTTGAAGAATCACCTGCCCGAAGATCAAAGCGGCGAGCAGAAGGCCGGTGGCCACAAAAGTCCATCGGGACAAAATCCCGGCCAGCAGCAGCGCGCCGAGGCCAACCTCAATGAACGGTAGCGCATACGTGAAAGGCAGGAGTGCAAAACCCGGAAGCCAGGTGTCCTTGAAGAGATTGATCATCCAGCCGGCGTAGTTCGAATACCCCATCATAAACTTGCCCAGTCCATAGAAGAGGAAGATCATCCCGAGGGTAATGCGAACCACCAGAGTCACCAGGCTCAAACGCATTTCACGATCAGAATTGTCGGCCATCTTAGTATCCTCCTTTTCTGCTTTTACTAATGGGAGCATGAAATATTGGACACTTCCCGCGGCGGGCAAACCCCGTAGGGGCACGGCATGCCGTGCCCCTACAATCTGTGCCGGGGTTCCTCACTGTCCAATG
>Ga0315291_10011328_pt1 | contig 10878 bp, 11 predicted proteins | sample YL17G12_20_MG_FD_203070 | JGI IMG/M metagenome (GOLD analysis project Ga0315291, IMG submission 203070) | Sediment microbial communities from Yellowstone Lake, YNP, Wyoming, USA - YL17G12_20 | ecosystem: Environmental > Aquatic > Freshwater > Lake > Sediment | place: USA: Wyoming | collected... | reverse complement strand
CGACAACTCCGGTGTAGGCGCCTTCCGGTCCGTGGCGTTGGGGGGTTCGAGCTGCCGGTAGATTTCCTTCCACAGGCCCAGCCCGCCCTTGTTGGCCACCTCCTGGGCAAGGTAGAACCAGAACAGGCCCTCAACCTGCCCGGTCATCTCCGAGCCTAGAAGCCCCGACTCACCGACGGTCCGGCTCATTTCCTCAAGAACCTTGTGAACCAGCACGGACTCGAAGTCCCTGGCGGCCTTTTGGGCCGCCAACGGAGGGCCTCCCTGCCCGATGCGCCCCTCGGCAAGTGAACCCATGGGCAGCAACAGGCCCAGCCCAAGCGGTTCGGTCGGTAGGCCGATCCCGTCCATCCGTGACTCCTACATGACCTTGAGTTCGGCCTGGAGCGCCCCGGCCTGGCGCAGCGCCTGGAAGATCGAGATGATGTCCCGCGGGGCCAGTCCCATCGCGTTCAGCGCCCTCGCCAGCTCCGCCACCGACACCTGTCTGGGAAGCACGTGCAGATGGCCTTGCTCCTCGGCTGTGGCGATGGCCGTCCGCTGGGTCTTCTCGGTGGCGCCCGTCTCGGAGAACGGCAGCGGCTGGGAGACATAGTCCCTCTCCTCGGTGATTATCGAGAGATTCCCGTGCGAGATGGCCACGGTGCTAATGCCCACGTTCTCACCGATGATGATGGTGCCGGTTCGCTCGTTGATCACGACCACGGCCGGGAAGTCCACCTTGACCGAAAGCGACAGGACCTTGTCGACAAAGCCCGCCAGGTCCGCCTTAGCCAATCCCGCCGGCAGGCGGAGGCGGACCGTGCCGTGATCGACGGCCGTGCTGCTGCCCGCGTAGACGGCGTTGATCGCCTCGGCGATCCTGCCGGCGGTGGTGATGTCGGGATTCTTCAGCAGCAGCGTGATCTCGCCGTTGCACTCAACGAACTCGGTAGGCTCCTCTCGCTCCACGGTAGCCCCGCCGGTCATGAAGCCGACGGTGGTGTGGTTCTTGGATATGGCGCTTTTCTCTCCCGTCGCCGAGAAGCCGCCGATGACCAGCGCCCCTTGTGCGACGGCGTAGACCTCGCCGTCGGCGCCCTTAAGCTCCGTCAGGAGCAGCACGCCGCCCTGGAGGCTGGTGGCGCCGCTGTCGGCCGAGACGGTCAGGTCGATCCGCGAGCCGGCCTTGGCGAAGGGGGGCAGCTCAGCCGTCACCTCCACGCTGGCGATGCTCTTGCTGGTCAAGTCGTTGGCGGCCAGGACCAGCCCCGCGCGGCGAAGGCGGTTGCTGAGCAACTGCTGGCTGACCTTCGAACCGTCACCGGTGCCGTTGAGGCCCACCACCAGGCCCACTCCGACAAGCTGGTTGGAGCGGACGTTCTTGATGTCCACGATGTCCTTGATTCGCTCGGCCCCGGCGGGCAAGGCCGCCGCCAGCACCGCCGCCAGTATGACCGCTAACCGCCGCATCGCTTGCTCTCCGCTACGCATGGCTCAGAAGGGGTTGAGGAAGTTGAGAATCCTTGCCAGCCAGCCGGGATTCGTGAACTGGTTCTCCTGGCCGCCGGACTTGTAGACAATGTGGAACTCCGCCACCTGCTTGCTGCTGACGGTGTTGTTCTGCGTTACGTCGCTGGGGCGGACGATGCCGCTGACCTGCACGATCTGGGAGTCTCCGGCGACTGTTCGGGTCCGCGAGCCAAGGACCACCAGGTTGCCGTTGGGCAGCACGTCCTGAACGGTGACGGTGATCCTGTCCTCCACCTTGCGGTCGCTGTCGAGTTCGGCCTTTCCGTCGAACTTGGTGTCGGCCTCGGAGCTAAAGTCCATCTTGTGAAGCCCGAAGAGCTTTCCGGTAGCCTGGTCCAGCCCGCGCAGCAGGTCGAAGCCGCCGTTGACCTTGGCGCTGCGGGAGTCGGACTTCTCCATCTTGCGCTGGGTGTCGTTTTCGATCTTGCTGTGCTCCTCGATGACGATAGTCAGGGCATCGCCCACGTTCCTGGCCACGTCGTCGGTCAGCAGCGCCGCGCTGTGCTTCTTGCTTTTGGCCCATATCGATCCGCCCTGAAGCGGGGCCTCGACCAGCAGCAATGCGACCACGGCAATGGCCGCTGTCCTCATCGCCCTCATTGCCTGTTCTCCTCGCCGACGCCCGGCCTGACCGAGCCGTCGGAAGCCACCTTGGCGGCCACCACGCGCCTGGAATCGATGTTGAGGACCCGGATGAAGTCCCCGCACCGTCCGTCCTGAAGCGCTTGAGCCACCGTTGAAAGCCTGAATCCCGGACCTTCCAGCCTCATTGACACAAGCTGGTCACGCTTGATCACCACCTGCTTCGGCGCCATGACCGCAGCAGAGCCGATCACCGCCCCGGCGGGCAGGTGCTTACGAGCGATCATGCCATAAGGCGGCGCCCAGTTGGCCTCCGCGGGCCTGTCAGCCATTACCGTCTCGATGCGCACGTTGTCGGCCGTGACGGCCTGGCCGGCGGAGATGTCTTTCGACGCCACGGCCTGCCGCACCTGGTAGGTCTGCTTGAAGACAAGCTCACTGGCCGCCAGCTCCTTCTGCCCGCCGCAGGCGGCCACTAGCACGTTGACCTCCTCGGCAGCGGAGTTGCTCCCAAGGCGGGGCCTGAGTTGGACGTCCCCGCCCGGGACGACCGTCTCCACCGGCTGACGTACCAAGCGCCACCCGCAGCCGGGAGGGGCGGGCTGCTGGGCTTCCAAGAGTTTTTCCGCCGCCGCAATGATCTGTTGCGGGGAAAAGACCGTCTCCTTCCGTCCCACGGTGACCTTTTCCGCCCCGGTGATCGTGACCGCGCCGGCCTCGATGCCGCTGGAGGCCAGGCGCGACAATACCGTGTGACGGTCGATGACGAGCTTCTCCTTCTGCCACGGCGCCCTGCCCATCGGGATCTCGCAGGCCCGGCTGACAAGCTGCTGGTTGCCGCTGAGGACCCCGATGGCGCCCAAAGTCAGGCTGCCGCCTTCCACCTCGACGCTCTGGGGCATGTACAGGCGAAGAGCGGGCGCCTCCCCGCCGGCCGGTGCGGTCGCCAGGCTAAGCAAGCCCGCCATGATCACGATTGTGCTAAGCCTCATTTCCTTGCCTACCTGACTAGCTGACTTGCGATGGTCAGCATCTCATCCCCGGCGCGGATGGCGCGGGAGTTTATCTCATAGGCCCGCTGGGCCTTGATGAGGTTGACCAGCTCGGTGACCATCTGGACGTTGGACCGCTCCAGGAACCCTTGCTGGAGCATGCCAAGCCCGTCCTGCCCGGCCGTGCCGGAGGCGGGCGAGCCGCTGGCGGCGGTCTCGGCCAGCAGGTTGTTGCCCTCGCTGCTGAGCCCCGCCGGATTCATGAACCTCACCAGCAGGATGCTGCCGACGTTGGAAGTCCCGGTAGCGGTGGTCACCGACACCGTGCCGTCGGCGGCGATGCTGACGGACTTTGCACCGGCGGGAACGCTGATGCCCAGCAGGTCGCCGTTGGCGGTGACCACGTTCCCGTTGGCATCCACGTGTAAACTGCCGTCGCGCGTGTAGCGCGTTTCCCCTCCGGGTGTGGTGACCTGGAAGAAGCCATCGCCCTGGATGGAGACGTCCAGCGGGCGGTCGGTCTTTTCCTGCTCGCCCTGAGTGTAGACCTTGGTGGTGGAGGCCGCCTTCACGCCGCTTCCGATCTCAAAGCCGGTCGGGGCGACCACGCCCGCGGCGGCCTCGGCGCCGGCCTCTTGGAGCTTGACGTACATCAGGTCCTGGAAGCCAACCTGGCTCCGCTTGAAGCCCGTCGTGTTCATGTTTGCTATGTTGTTTGCAATCGTGTCCACGATCGCCTGCTGTGCCGTCATGCCCGTCGCCGCGGTTGAAAAAGCCCGTAACATGCCTTCTCCTTGCGATTAGCTCATGGCTACCTGAAGCAGGTTCCTGGCCTGCTCGTCCTGCTTCTCGATGGCCTTGACGTTGGCCTCATACAGCCTGGTCACGGCTATCAGACCCACCAGCTCCTCCACGACATTGACGTTGGAGCCTTCCTGGAAAAACTGCCTCACCTTCGCGTTGGCCGTCGGCCCGGGCGCGGCGCCCGCGGGGGCGCGGAAGCAGCTCTGACCGACCGGCTCGAGGACCGAAGGGTTCTCGAACCGCACAAGGGAAAGCCGCCCAACGCTCTGCCCACCGGCCCACACCGTTCCGTCCTGGGAGACCGTGATCCGTGAAACGCCCACGGCCCCGGGCAGGACTATCGGCCCGCCCTCGCCGGAAACGGTCCTCCCGGAGGCATCCACAAGCTGACCCTGGGGATTGACCTCGAAGGAACCATTGCGGGTGTAGAGCGGGCCTTCCGGTGTCTCGATGACAAAGAAGCCCTCGCCCTCTATCGCCACATCCAGCGACCTGCCGGTGTTGGTCAGCGGACCCTGGGCATGATCTATCGTGACCGTGCCCTTGACCTCGCCCGTCAGGACATTCGCCGGATCCGCTCCTTGCATCTGGGCCTCCAGCAGACACTGAAAGGCGGTCAGCCGCCGCTTGTAGCCGGTGGTGTTGGCGTTGGCCAGGTTGTGCGCTATCGCCTCGTACTGCCTGGTCAGGGCCTCCATGCCCGATGAGGTGATTTCCGTCGATCCAAGCATCCGCTTATCCCTCCTCAGCCGATCCGGCTTGCCCGGCAGCGGTCTGTCCGGCCGTGCTGGGGGAATCAACCGTCAAGCTCAGGACAACCTGGCTGCCGTTGCTGGCCATCACCGCGGCGTCGAATTCCCACATGACGCCCCCGTGGGGGTATCTCAGAAGCCAGCCATCGCCCCGGCGGCAGTCCACCTTGCTCCTGGGAACGTCGACCACAAGGAACGACGGTCCTATTTCCCTGACGACCAGTTCAAACGCCTTCTTCTTGCCCAGGGCAACGGCGGAGATGACCGCCCCCGCCTCCAGGGTTCGCAGGGCCCGCTGGCGTTGTGCCGGCTGAACGGCGGTGAACTGAAAGCCCAGCTTGCCGCGAACGTCGGAGATGAGCGCCCGCATCCGGTTCTGTTGGCCTGTCGGGGCCTGGCGGAACTTCCTGGAGGAACTGAAATGACTTGTGCTTTCCTCGAAGAGTCTCCTGTTGTTGACAATCATGTCCGGGGTGTCGCTGTTAGCGGTTAGGGCGATTGCCCACAGCAGTTCGGTCTCGCGCTGGTCCAGGCCCGCCCGACCGGCCCGGCGGGCGAAGATCGCGTGCTTGCGCCGCTTGACGCGCATCTTTTGGGCGACAACGAAGACCGCAATCGCCGCCGCCACCGCCGCCAGGCCGATCAGCAGCGCGGGAATCAGCCAGGGATTTTCCGAGGTTCCGGAAGGCATGTCCCTCATGGCCCTGAAGCGCCCGCGCGCGTCGAGTGCCTCAATTAGGGGCGCCAGCGCCGTCAGAATGTCATGGAGCAGCCAAGTCACGAGCCTTGCCCTTGATCAGCGGATGAGGCCGGTCAGCTCCCGCAGCATGTCGTTGGTGACCCTGATGGTGCGGGCGTTGGCCATGTAGCCGTTCTGGGCCTGGATAAGGTTGACGAACTCCGCGGCCACTTCGACGTTGGAGCCTTCCAGCGTCCCGCCGTGGATCGCTCCGGCCCCGCCCGACAGGCCCTTGGTGGGCACAGGCTCACCGGAGTTGGCCGAGGCGGTCAGGAAGTTGTTCCCGATGCTCTCCAGGCCGGAGGGGTTCTGGAATGTGGCCACGCGGATAGCGGCGATGTCCTTGCGGATGCCGTTGGTGAACACGCCCACCAGCACTCCCTCGCGGGTCACCGAGAGGCTCGACAGCACGCCTGAGGCGTAGCCGTCCTGGCCCGTCGGCGAGACAGTGGAGGCCCCGCCGAACTGCGTCAGCCCGTCGAAGTCACTGACGGTGCCGAAGTCCAAGGTGATCGTCTTGGTGGCGTAATCGTCGTAGGCGAAACCCAGTTGAACCGTGGCGGTGTCGCCTATGTCGGCGTCCAGCCCGCCGTAGCTGCCGTCCGACTTGAACGTGATGCCCTTGACGCGGCGGTCAATCAACTGGACGTTGCCGGTGACGGAGCTGATGACCATGTCCCAGGTGTTGCCGTTGGCCGCGTCGGTCTTGACGAAGGAAGCCGACAGCGTGTGGCTGATGCCCTGGGAGTCAAAGATCGTCAGGTTGGTGTTCCGCAAGGCCTCGCCGCCGGGGGTGAGAATCTTGAAGTTCTTGGGCAGTTCCAGCGTTCCGCTGGCGCCGTCTTGGATCGTGAGCGTCATGATTGTCTGGCTGTAGCCGGCCTCGTCGTCCTTGAGCATGATCTGCCCGTTCTGGAGCCTGGCCGTGCAACCAGCGTCGGTGAACGCCGTGTTGATCGCGTCAATCAAGTCACCCACGCTCGTGTCGTCATCCACGACGAGGGAGGCTTCGGTTATCTCCGTGCCATCCGGCTTGGTCCCGTTGATCAGTAGCGTCCCGCTGAAGGATTCCGCCTGGTCGAGGTCCACTATCAGGGTCTCTTCGCTAGCCGGAGAGTCGCCGGATGTGTAGGTGATGCCAGAGCTAAGCTCGTTGGTAGTCGGGGCAATGTCGGGATTGGCCGTCAGGTTGCCGCCGAAGTTGATGTTCCCTGTGGCCTTGGCGGGCAGGGCCATGTCGTAGGGGATCCGGATGGAGTCGTTGGCCATTTCCTGGAACCCCTCGGCCACGCCTTCGTTGCCCACGCGCTGGACCCGGTAGCCGGAGCCTGAGTCCACCAGGTAGTACTGGGAATCCACCGAAAAGGTCCCCACGCGGGTGTAGATGTCGCGCTCGCCGTCGTTGAGGACGAAGTAGCCTTCGCCCTCGATGGCCATGTCCAGGGGCTTTCCCGTGTTGATCAGGCTTCCCTGGGACATGTTGCGGTCCACGGTGGACAGCTTCACGCCGCTGCCGATCTGCTGCGGGTTGGTGCCGCCTATCGCGGTGGTCGGCTGGGAGGCCTCCTTGATGGTCTCGCTCAGCATGTCCGCGAAGGTCACGCGGCTGGACTTGAAGGCGTTGGTGTTGAGGTTGGCCAGGTTATTTCCGGCCACGTCGATCATCTTCTGATGCGCCTTCATCCCCGACACGCCTGCCAGTAGTGCGTCGCTCATGGCTGGATCCTTTAGCTGAAAGGTTCGCTAGTTGCTGATCGTGCGGATTGCATCCAAACTGACGCCATAGTCGCCGACCCTCAGCCACACCTGTCCGTCGGCGATTTCAACACCGTCAACCCTTCCCGATTCGGTCGTGGTCGTCCCGTCGGCCTGCGGTGAGTCAAAGGTCACTTCCTTGCCGATCATCGCCGCAGCCTGGTTCCGCTGAGCGCCCAGCAGCGCCTGCTGGAAGGTGGCATTGATGGCCGCCAACTGTTGGGACTGGTTCTCCAGTTGCTCAAGTTGCGAAAGCTGCGTCAGTTGGGAGGCCATCTGGTTGTTGTCAAGCGGCTCCAGGGGGTCCTGGTTGCGCAATTGCGCCACCAGGAGGTTGAGGTAATCCATTCGTATGTCTTGCGAGTTGGTTGATGAAGCGATGGCAGTCATTTCCGTCCCTTTCCTACATCCAGACGTTGACCGAATCGTCGCTGACCACGGCTTGCCGGGCGAATCCCACCGCCTCGGAAGCCGCCTCCTCAAACACCGATCCGCTCATTACCGGCGGCTGGGCGGTGAGGATTTCCTGCTGCTGCGCTTGGCCTTGGCCATCCCGCGGCGTCGAATGGGAACCTTCCGTACCGGCTTGCTGGCTGGGGTCGTTCAGCACTATCTCCATGCGGCGGAGGTTGACCCCGCTGTCAGCCAGGCGGGAAACCAGGATCGGGGCCTCGCGCTGAAGCTCCCCCAAGGCCCGGCGGTTGTCCACTTCCACCAGGCCGCACAGGTCCTTGCCTTGGACCTGAAGGCTCAGGCGGACCCTTCCCAGATCGGGCGGGTTGAGGCGAATGACGATCTCTTGGCCTGCACGCAGGCCGCCCGTCTGGAGGTAGTTGGCGATCTGGTTGACAACGGAGGTCTCTTCCGGCAGCGCGCCGGCCTGGACAAGCGTCCGCGCCTCGGCGGGGGAAGTCGTATCTGTCATAGCAGTTGGGGTGGCCGACTTGGCAGCCCCGCCACCGCCCTCCCCGGCCACAAGCTCAACCACCACCGTCTGCGGCGAACGGTCGCCGTGGAGGGATAAGTCAGCCTTAGGCTCCGTTGCGGACTTTGCGCCAATCGGCGCGGGGAGGTTCTTTGATGAGTCGTCTCCCTTGGGACCGGTCTTGACCGGCTCGGTGACCTTGGGCTTGTCCGCCGGCGTCCTGCCTGCTTGCGCGGGATCGCCGGTTGTCGGCGGAACCGTCTGCACCGGGGCTGACTCCGGGCGAATGGCCGGCGCGTCAGCCTTGCCGCCAGCCGTGGGAGGGGGCAATGGGGTCGCGGGGTTCTTGGATGCCTGCGCGTCGGCCTTCGCCTCGACCGCTTTCCCAGCTTGCGGCTCCCGCTCAGCGGACCCAAGTTGCCTGGGCATTGCACCTGGCTTCGTCTGATTCGCAACGGGTTTGCCTGAAGCTGTGTCGCTGGCCGGGATGGCCTGCTGCTCGCCCGGGGCGGGGTTGACCTTGCTCCCAGCCGTGCCCGAAGGCCGCGGTCTTGCGCCTGCCACAGAGCTTTGAGCCGACGTCGACTGGCCGGCGTCACTCGCGGGCGGTGGTTTCACGCGCTGCGCGGCGGTTCCACTGGCCGCTGATTGGCCGGTGGCTTTGCCCATGAATTGCTGAACGATCGCGGCGAATGCCCCACCGGCTGCGAGCACGGTCTGCGCGGCCTCGTTGGACCCTGGGGACTCTAGCGCCTTTGCCAGCCGTGCTTGCCCGGCGCCTCCACCCGTCAGAGACTCACCGTTCCGCGTGCCCGCGGCCCGTCGGGTCTGGCCGGTGGGGGTCGAACCCGTCGTCTGCGTCACAGGGCCGGCCTCAATAGCCGCCAGCGACGCCTTGGCCTTGCCCGCGCGATTGGCGTTCCCAATCGCCTGTCCTCCACCTCCCGCCTGGCCGAGGGTGCTGGGCATCGTCAACACGTTCACAATGTTGGCCTGCAACGCGTTCATCGATCTTGCAACACCACTTTGCGAAGGTCGTGCCAGACCGGGAGCAAAGATTCTCCGTGGCACGTAAGGCCCTTTGCCCGCATGGCTTACAGCCTTGTGCGACCCCTTTGTTGCTCCATGTCCAATGTTGCCCGCGCTGCGGAGGTTCCTTCCGCCAGGAGGCGGAAACCTCCTCATCCCGCCGCAGGGGGTGTTAGAATGCCTGTGCCCAACCTGGCGATTCCATATGGACCAGCGCGCAAGCAGGAGATTCCGGATTACGCGGCGAAAAGACATCGCCAAAGTCTTTCAGGAGGGCCGGCGGGCGACGGGGAAGTTGCTGACTCTCCTGGCCGCACCGAGTGGGCGCGGGTTCTCTCGTTTGGCGGTGGCAGTCTCTAAGCACCACGGCGGCGCGGTACGACGCAATCGCATCAAGCGTCTCTGTCGTGAGGCATTCCGCCTCGCGCGAAGTGGGCTTCCCTCCGGCTGGGACTATGTCATGATGCCTCGGAAGGCAGCGGAGTTGACCCTGGCGGGCTTGCAGGAAGCGCTGCGAAGCCTGGCCGGCCGCATCGTCTCCCAGGAGAACCAAGGGCGCCGTCAATGACCGACCGCTCCAGGCGGCTTGGTTGGTTCGCTGCTATGCCCTCGGCCGGGCTGATAGGCCTCGCGCGGCTGTACCAGGCGACGCTTCGCCCGATACTGGGCGGTCAATGCCGGTTTGTCCCCACCTGCAGCGAGTACTGGATCGAAGCCGTGCGAACGCGCGGGGCAATCCGCGGTGGAATCAAGGGATTGTGGCGAATCCTGCGTTGCCACCCCTTCGGCGGAGGCGGGTACGACCCGCCGTGATGCGTTGTCGCAACGCGGGTCGGCTAGCGGCGGCTGTGCTTGTAGATCCGCGCAGGCTTGCCGATGACCGTCCCCTCACCGGTCTGGAGCCGATGGCCCTGGGTCACCGGGGCCGCCTCGCGCGCACGTTGAACCTGCCGGGCCTTTTCGATGATCTCCATGGCCTGGCGCAGGTCGTCGGTGATAGTGAACAGCCCAAGATCCTCCGGGGAGATCATGGGATGCCGGATCTCCAGCGCCGACTTGCGCATCCAGCCGACCAGGCCGTTCCAATACTTCGCACCGATGAGGATGACCGGGAATTGTTCGGCCTTGCCGGTCTGGATGAGCGACATGGAATTGAAGAACTCGTGCAGCGTCCCGTAGCCGCCGGGGAAACAGACGAACGAGCAGGCGTACTTGACGAACATCACCAGCCGCGCGAAGAAGTAGCGGAAGTCCAGGCGAATCCGGGCGTGGGGGTTGGCCTTCTGCTCCTGCGGCAGGGAGATGTTCAAGCCCACCGAGACGCCGCCGGCTTCATCGGCGCCGCGATTGGCGGCCTCCATGATGCCAGGCCCGCCGCCGGTGATGACGGCAAGGCCGCTCCTGGCCAGCATCTGCCCCAGCTTGCGCGCCTTGGCGTAGTCCGGGTGGGACCTCGGCGTGCGGGAGGAACCGAAGACACTCACCGACGTGCCGATCTGGCTCATCAGCTCAAACCCCTCGACGAACTCACTCATGATCCGGAAGACTCGCCAGGGGTCCTCATCCAGAAACCTGATACGATCCGACATAACTGCTCCGTTTGACTCAAATAGCGCTTCGGTCCTCCACACTTCGGCGCCCTTGCACGGGCGAGGCGACGAGGACAACTGCCTTTTCTATATCGGCGATTCGGCGGGGTCTCCATAATCATTACGGCCGGTCGCGCGGGGAGTTTGACAATTCGCGGCCCCGGGCTTACCTTGCGCCTGCGAGGTGGTTTGTGAAGAC
>Ga0315291_10011326_pt1 | contig 10879 bp, 9 predicted proteins | sample YL17G12_20_MG_FD_203070 | JGI IMG/M metagenome (GOLD analysis project Ga0315291, IMG submission 203070) | Sediment microbial communities from Yellowstone Lake, YNP, Wyoming, USA - YL17G12_20 | ecosystem: Environmental > Aquatic > Freshwater > Lake > Sediment | place: USA: Wyoming | collected... | reverse complement strand
AGAGACCTTGATCCACGAATAGTTGCTGCCGGTATAGCTGACGTAGATGCGTATCGAGTTCTGTTTCACGCTGCTCTGGTCACTGATGGCATACTTGACGAGGAGGCCGGTCGAATTGACGTACTGACCGCTGACCGGCTGGGTGATGTTGATCACCGGCCCAAGGGTATCGATCGTCACGAACTCCATGTTCATCTGCTGCAACGAGTTGCCCGCGATGTCGGTCCCGGAGAAGTTGAACCAGTATCTGCTGAAGGAGGCTAATTTTTGCGAGGGGGTGAAGGTGACGTTCTTCCCGGTCCAGTCGAACGCCCCGGATACCTTCCCTGAGGGGCCGGTCATCGAGAACGACCTCTCCACCGAGGTCCTGTTCATGGCTTCGGTGAAGTTGACCGCGACCCTCGAGCCCACCGGCACGTCTATCGATGCGTTCTTCGGGCTCGTGGCGTTTACCTGGGGAGGTATAGAGTCTATCCTGAACTTGCGGGAGACGTTCGAGCCGTGGTTCCCGGCAAGGTCCCTCACGTCGACCCTGATGAGACCTTCTTTGGAATCCAGACCGACGGGGACCATCCAAAGGTACGAGCCGGTGCTGTTGAGACCTGTCCCGGCGACGGACCATGAGGTACCGTTATCGACCGAGTAACTGATGTTCACGCCCCCGACCGGTATCGTCCCGTTCTCGACCACGGAGTACTTGATCTCGTGAGGCTGAGAGTTCCATAGCTCGTCGACCTTCGGCTCGAGGACAACGACCTTGGGCGGCCAGATATCGGTTGTTATGAACCTGCTCAATATCGCTATTGCGAGCGGATTCCCCGCCAGATCCCTTGCCCCGACGACGCGGACGACGTACTCGTGACCGACGGACAGGGGCTGGTTAGGCGTGAACCTCATCAGGTCGCCGTTCCAGGTGAAGACCCCGACCAAAGGAGGCCCGCCGGATGCTAGGGAGAAGCCCGATTCCGTGCTCGTACGGTTCATGGGTTCTGAGAACCTGAGCGAGACCTGCGTGGAGACCGAGATGTTGTAGGCACCGTCGGGAGGAGCCACCTGTATGACGTAAGGGGCCCTTGTGTCGAGTTGGACCGGGACTTCAATAATGGCAGGGTTTCCGAAGACGTCGGAAGCGTTGACCCGCAACCAGGCGATGGCGGTCATCCCGATCGGGGGGCTCCAGTGGTACGTCGCGGAGTTCGGGAGCGAGGATGCCAGCGTCGTCCATGTCATCCAGTCCAGACTGTACGATACCGAGACGGAATCATCGGGCATGCCGGACGGGTCGTTCGACGAATACCGGACGTCGGCACCGGTCATGTTGACGGTCTGGCCCTTCGCTGGAGACGTCAAGGCAATTGTCGGTCCGGTGCCGTCCCCCCGCTTCAGGAACACATCCATGTCCCCCCGTCTCGTGTCGCTCCAGACGATGTATACGCTGCCGTTGAGCGACGCGGCGGTCGAGGGGGAGTACTGGGTCCAGTTCTTGACCGTGACCGGAGACTCCGGCGAGAAGCCGTCCGTGGCATATTCGGAGTACATCAGCTTCTTCGAGGTGGTGTTCTTCCAGACGATCGTCGGCACGGTCGTGAACACCGCCGATAGCTCGCTTTGATAGACCTGGTTGAGCGTGATCTTCGAGTTGAAGGTCGCACGGGTGACGTTCTGGGTTATGGTATAGAAGACCTTAGGGAACTTTTCCCTCTGGTCGAGCCAGAGGACCCATATCCGGCCTGCATAATCGACCCCGACGCACGGACCCTGCTGGACCTTGGCGGTCTGGTCATCGTTCACGCGCATGGGAGGGGCGAACGTCTGCCCTGAATCCCAGGACATCGTTGCATAGATGTCGAGATCGCCATTCCTTGCGTCCTCCCAGGCAAGGATCACTTGACCGCTCCCGTTGACCGCTATGGATGGATGCATCTGGTCCGCAGGGGAGACCGTGACCCTCACCTCGGGATCGAATGTCACGCCCCGGTCGTGCGACGCGCGCACATATATGTCCCAGTCTCCGCTCCTGTTGTCCATCCACGTTACATACATTGCGTCCCCGGTCGCGGCAATGGCCTGCGAACCCCGATCCTTCCCGGGGGGTGCTTGATCCATACGCGTGACGTTGCCGAATGTCGCGCCTCCGTCCTGCGAAGAGCGAAGGCATATGATCTTGCCGGTCAAGTTGCTGGAGACCCAGACCAGGTACAACATACCGGAGGCGTACGCCAGCTTGGGACTCGTGCCGTTGGTGGCCGGTCCAGCAGTGCCTACGTCCCTCTCCAGCGAGAAAGATGTCCCGTTGGTCGAGGACCTGAACCGGATCTCCCAGTGGGTCAGGTTCCATGAGGACCATGCGACGTATATCTCTCCGGAGGGGGATGCGGCGACGGATGGCTCCACCTGGTCTCCGATGGTATAGTTGTCGACCAGGACCTCGCCCCCTAGTTCCACTGTCGAGCCGTTGCCAGGCGTCCCGATCGACCGGCAAAAGAGCGGAAGCATGGGGCAGGAGACCAGCATCAACGATATTAGAAGCGGGACCCAGCTGGTGCTCCGGGAAAGGCTCACGTCCTATAGATAGCGTGAGCATTATATGAAGGTTTTTGGCTTCACCTGAGGATCAACCACTTTCGCGAAGGGTGGTCGCGCTTCGATCACCTATCGTGGGTCAAGTATGGTGCAACTGGCAATAAGATTTAATAATATTCGCCATTCTTCTCCGATATATGCCTGCAAAGGCAAAGAAGAGATGCCCCGAATGCGGGGCGACCGTCCGGATCGACAAGCTCGAGGACCACATGAAGAAGGTCCACCCGAACGTCGATCGCCATGCGGTCCTGACTGAGGAGGAGAAGAGCGGCATAGAGAGAAAGAAGAGGAGCATCGACAGGAGGCCGATCTCGAAAAAGGAGGCATCGCTCTACGCCATCGGCCTGGTCGTCATCCTCGTCGTCGTCCTGGTCATAGTCTTTTACAAACCGCAGAACATCCTGCAGCCTGGCGAGCCTGCCCCGGACTTCATCGTCAAGGACACGAATGATGCCACGTTCCACCTTGCATCCAAGCAGCCGAGCGTCATCCTCCTGAATCTCATGGACGCGAAATGCAGTCATTGCCAGATCGAGACCAAGAACGTGCTCGTCAATCTCTATAGCAAGTATAGCGGGCGAGTGGTATTCGTTTCGATCGATGTCCAGATACTGGGACCGGACACCGTGGCGACCCTCAAGGCGTTCATGGCCGCGAACGGCGCCACCTGGACCTACTGTCTCGATACCGACAATGTCAAGGGAAAATACAAGGTCGAGGCTACGCCGACCACTTATATAATAGACCGCGACATGAAAGTGTTCTATCACAACTCGGGGACGACGACATTGGAGACACTCACGGCAAAGCTCGACGCAGCGCTCGGGTGAGGTCGCACCTATCATGGGTCAAGTATGGTGCAGATGGCAATAAAGCTTAATAACTTTGGTCCATCTACTTTATTATATGCCTGCCAAGGCAAAGAAGAGATGCCCCGAATGCGGGGCAAGCGTCCGGATCGACAAGCTCGAGGACCACATGAAGAAGGTCCACCCGAAAGCTGACCGTAAAGGCATCTTAACGGAGGAGGAGAAGGTCGAGGTCGAGATGAAAAAGAAGGTGGTGGATAGACGACCGATGTCCAAAAAAGAGATGTCCTTCTACCTTATTGGATTAATAATCATAATAGTGGTCGTCCTTATCGCTGTGTTCAATAAACCCGGGGAGACATCACTGATCGGGAAGGATGCTCCGGACTTCACGGTGACGGACACTGATAGTAGCACGTTCCATCTTAAATCAGAAATAGGCAGGGTGGTTCTACTGAGCCTCATGGACGCGAAATGCAGTCACTGCCAGATGGATACGAAGAACACGCTTGTACCGCTCTATGCTAAATACAATAGTAGGGTGATGTTCATTTCGGTCGATGTCCAGATACTTGGAGCGGATACCGACGCCGCCCTCTTGAGTTTCAAGAGCAGTACAGGTGCGACATGGAGATTCTGCCTTGATACGGATGGGGTTCAATCGAAATATAATGTCGGTCAGACACCGACAGATTGCATAATTGATACTAGCGGGAAGGTATTTTCTTACCATCTGGGAGAATCAAATTACAATGAGATGGTCTCCACACTGGAAAAGGCTCTGAATGGGTGATTCGAGAAGATGAAGGAAACGACTGTCATCCGGGTAGCGATGGTATGCGCGATGGTGGGGATGGGGCTCTCCCTCTACATACAGTTGATAGAAAGCGGATTCGATGCGCCCGGATGCAGGATCAACAGCTGGATAGACTGCCACAAGGTGCTGGAGTACAAGCAGTTCACAGGTATCATATTCGGGATACCCAACCAAATCGTCGCCTTGTGCGGGTTCAGCCTTGTCTTCACGCTGGGATTCCTGCGCCTCAGGTTCCCGGACCTACCTCACAGCGACAAGATAATATTCGTCATGACTGGCCTTAACACCTTTGGTGCGTGCCTTGGCACTTACCTGCAGACCATCTCGGTCACGGTGATACACTACGTCTGCCCGTTCTGCGTATCTGCGTACACTTGCGACCTGATATCCCTCACGTTCGAAAGCACGTTTCTTATCGGAATGTATAGGAAATACCTCGAACGCAAGAAAGGGGAAGGCGATAAAGAGAGCCCTACCTCTTCCTGAGCGCCGAAGCTAGGTCCTCGATGATGTCGTCCACGTCCTCGATCCCGACGGATAGACGGACCGTCGAGTCGGATATCCCCATCGCCTCCCTCTCCTTCTTCGGCACGTGGGCGTGCGAGGTGTTCACGGGCATCGAGGCAAGGCTCTCGACCCCGCCGAGGCTCGTGGCCGGCGCGAAGACCGATAAGGAGTCGAGGAACCGCAGAGCGTCCTTTAGGCCGCCCTTGACGTCGAACGTCACCATGCCGCCGAATCCGTCCAGCATCCGTTTCGCGAGCGCGTGCTGTGGGTGGCTCCTTAGCCCAGGATAAATGACGTTCGTTGCCCTAGGATGCTCCGAGAGGAATTCCGCCACCGCGAGCGCGTTCGAGTTGTGCCTCTCCATCCGAAGCGCCAGCGTCTTCATCCCGCGCGCGAGCAGGAAGGCGGCGTGCGGGTCGAGGGTCGGTCCGAGCCTGATGCTCGACCGGAGGACCGAGTCCATAGACTTCGCGTCCGAGGCCACGACCCCGGCAATAATGTCGCTATGACCACAAAGATATTTGGTCGCACTGTGGATGACGATGTGCGCCCCGTGCTCGACCGGGCGAAGGTTGATGGGGCTTGGGAACGTGTTGTCTATCGCGATGGGGAGCGAGCGCTCCTTCGCCACCTTGCCGATCTCATCGAGTGCTGCGATTCGCAGCGTAGGGTTCGTGACGGACTCCAGATAGATCAATCTTGTTTCTTTTCTCACATGCGAGGCCACATCGCCGGGGTCCGTCTGATCGACGTAGTCGACCCCTATCCCGAAATTCGGCAACGTCTGGAACAGGCCGTACGTACCGCCGTAGAGGTCGTGGGTCGAGAGGAGACGGTCCCCTTTACTCAACAATCCCAGGACGACGGACGATATCGCGCCCATGCCCGAGGCGGTCACGAGCGCGCGCTCGCACCCCTCCAACGAAGCGACCTTTTCCTGGACCGCCCTCAGGCTCGGGTTCCCCCATCGGGTGTAGACGTTCACGTTCGAGACGTCGTCCTTTGCTATCGCCTCATAGGAGCGCTCGTCGAAGTAGAAGGTCGCCGACTGATATATCGGAGTTGTTATCGGTCCCTGACCAGTCTTGGGCTCACCGGTGTGGATCGCCCGTGTGCCTATTCGTTTCATTCAATCGTCCTCGGAATAGGCATCGGTCAACAGTAGTTCAAGTTTACGAAACAGATGGGCTCAGGCAGATTCGAACTGCCGACCTCCGCGTTGTAAGCGCGACGTCATAACCACTAGACCATGAGCCCAGCATGCTGAGTATCAAAGGCCGATTTAAATGGTTATCCCTTGGGCGTCTGCCTCTTGGACCGACTTACGCCGTGGTCTTCTCCGGCTCCTTCGGTGGCAGCGGGGCCGGAGGCTTTTCCGGCTGCTTGAACGCGATGACCGAGTGCGTGTATATCGGCTCGTAGTGCTGGGGGACCATATCTATGACGTACTTGGGGCATGTGTCCGCGCAGTATCCGCATAGCACGCATCTCAGGGAATCGACCGTGTTCGTCTTGCTCGCCTTGTCGATCATGATCGCCTTGGAAGGGCAGTTCCTCGCGCAGATGTTGCAGAAGATGCAGTCCTCCATCCTGGCGAACACCATCCTGCCGCGCCCGCCCTCGAAGGGCGTCCTCTTCTCGAACGGGTACCGCCTGGTGGCCGGCTTCTTGAACAGGTTGCTCAGCACTATCTTGTTCATGCCTGGCATGTCATCACCTCTCAGTGCACGATATGCACGGGTCGATCGACAGTACGATCACGGCTACGTCAGCAATCTCGCACCCCTTCGAAAGCATCGCGACAGCGGGCCAGACGTTCGCGAACGTCGGCGTCCTGACCTTGCATCGCTCGAGGTTCTTGGTCCCGTTCCCCTTCACGTAGTAGAACAGCTCACCCCTCGGCGCCTCGACCCGCGAGACACACTCCCCGGGCTTGACCACCGGCGGAACCTTTACGGAGATTTCACCTGCGGGAAGTTTGGAGAGGGCCTGCCTTATCAGGTCGATGGATTGGGAGAGCTCCTTCCACCTGACGACCGCACGCCCGTACGTGTCGCATGAGGTCGCCGTGATCGGACTGAACTTCACGTCAGCGTAGGCGTCGTATCCGGTCATGCGCAGGTCCGCGGCAACGTCGGATGCGCGAAGCGTCGGACCTACGGCACCGGTGACCTTCGCCTCCTTTGTTGTAAGAACGCCAACCTTCTGCGTCCTCTTCTTTACCGAGTAGTCCTTGACCACGTCCTCGATGCTGGAGAAGTCTTCCTCGAGCTTGCCCATGAGCCCCTCGACCTCCTTCGCCAGCGCTGGCGAGAGGTCGCGCCTCACACCGCCCACGGCGTTGAAGGCATAGTAGACACGGTGGCCGGACATCCTCTCGAGCATGTCCATGATCTTCTCGCGGTAGTTCCAGGTCTGCATGAAGTAGCTCTCGAACCCGACCGCATCGCCCAGCAGCCCGAACCAGAGCACGTGGGAGTGCAACCGGTTCAGCTCGTTCAATATCAACCGCAGGTACTTCGCCCTGGGCGGGATATCGATCCCGAGCACAGCCTCGACCCCTCTGCAGTAGGCGGTGGTGTGCGGGGATGAGCATATGCCGCATATCTTAGCGGAGAGCGCTGGATTCACCTTGTAGTCGTTCAGCTCGAACGCCTTCTCGATCCCCCTGTGCACGTAGCCGAGCACCGGGGTCGCGCCCACGACACGTTCATCTACAACCTTCAACTTGAACTGTATAGGCTCCGGGAAGACCGGGTGCTGGGGGCCGAACGTTATGCTCGACGACCTGTCGACGACCTCGTCGTGCATCACTTCACCTCCTTCTTCGGCTTGCGCATCGGCATCTTCGGCGAATCCTCGGAGAGGAGGAACCCGCCCTGGATCCCCTCGATCTTCGCACCGAAAAGGTCGGTGACCTCCATCTCTATCAGCCTTGCCGCTGGGTAGATGCCCGAGATCGACGGGATGGTCTCGTCATATCCGAAATGCAGCCGCAGATTGACGAGCTTGAGGTGGTCATCGAAATGGTAGATCATCTCTAGCTTGTCGCCGAGGTCAACGCAGGTCGCGATCGCGAACCTCGCCTCCTTCCCGAGCAGCGCCTTGGCCTCGGTAATCAGGGTCTCCTTGGTTACAGCGATACTATCCATGTCATTTCACCTCTTCCTTCTTATCGGGCTCTTTCTTCTCCGGTTCCTTCCAGGTACCTTCCTGAAGCTTCTTGAGCTTGTCCAGCGCCAGCACGACGCCGTCGATGATCGCCTCGGGTCTGGACGGGCATCCTGGAACGTAGACGTCCACCGGAACGACCTTGTCGACTCCGCCGAGCACGTTGTAGCAGTTGTGGAACACGCCGCCGGAGCACCCGCACGCGCCAATGACTATCACGACCTTCGGGCTCGGTATCTGGTCGTACAGCGCCTTCAGGACCTTCTTGTTCTTGTGGTTCACGCTGCCAGTGACGAGCAGTACGTCCGCATGTTTCGGGTTCCCTTTGTTGAGGATACCGAACCTCTCGATATCGTAATAGGGGGTCAGGCAGGCGAGTATCTCGATGTCGCACCCGTTGCAGCTCGAGCAGTCATAATGCAGGATCCATGGGGATTTCAGCCGTGCCTTCTCTACGATTCCCATGCTCATGCACCTCCTGTCAGCGCCAGATAGAATATATTGATTCCCACTAGCGTCATCCCGATGACGAGCGAAAAGACGACCATCTCCTTCCATGTCAGCCTGGGCGTCACGTTGTCTATTATCATGACCACGAAGTAGACGACGACGATCATTATGACTATCAGGATGGCGCTGAGGATCAGGTTGCCAGGGATGATGAGGAACAGGGCCATGATGCCGAGCAGGAGCGACAGCTCGTACCAGTGCGCAATCTTGATGAGGGCCAGGTACTTGCCGGAGTACTCGACCATCGGGCCGGAGATCACCTCGGTGTGCGCGGTGGAGATATCGAACGGAGACTTCTGCATCTTTATCATCAGGACTATGACCATCGACGCGAGCGCGAGCGGGACGATCATTATCAACGGTCGGTCGAGCTTGAAGATCGCATCGACGCCGAAACTGCCAGTCGCATACCCCATCGCGAAGATGGCGATCAGGAACACGGGCTCGTAGGCGAGCATCTGGTAGACCTCGCGGTTCCCCCCTATGAAGCTGAACCCGGACCGGACGCTGTAAGCGCCGAGGGCAAAGAACACCATCCCGGTGCTAAGGATCAGGAATATCAGTAGCAGGTCCGCCCTGAGGCAGAGGAGAAGCGTGGAGAACGCCACGGTGGCAAAGAACATGAGCGCAAATATGATTTGGGTCCTGTTGACCATGAGCTCGGTCTTGCCAAAGAGCTTGACCACATCGTAGAACGGTTGCAGGACTGGCGGGCCGATGCGGTTCTGGAGCCTTGCGGTTATCTTTCTATCAAGCCCAAGTATCAGCATCCCGATGAACGGCGCGAGCACGAACGCGACCACTCCGACGACGAACGGCAGCCAGTCCATCTCATGCACCTCCTGTAGCGAGGACGATCGCCGCAAGCAAGATCAGTTCGAGCACCAGCGCGATCCCGACCGAGTTCACGTATATGTTCAGGCTCTTCTCCCCGACGTAGTCGTCGAGATACGTGCCTCCAAGCTTGGTCTCGAACTCCACGCCAGAAGTGTAAGGTGTGGTCATATTCTTTCTATCGAGCTTTATCGTATACGGTATGATCAGGATGAACGCAAGGAAGACCGCGATCAGCAATGAAGAGAAGAATCCCACAGGCGTCGTAAGTCCGATGATCGAGTCCGCTTGGATGACGCTCTGGTAGCCCATCGCCATCGATGCGGGGTTGACTATGTACTCGACGACCGGGATTATCAGGATCGAGAGCGTAATCGCAAAGAAGAGCAGGGCGGTCAGCGGATAGAAGAAGAGCGATGGTACTTTCTCGGGCTTTGGCTCCGTTTCGCCCTCGCTGCTGATGATCCGTCCGAGCCATTTAACGTAGTATGCAATAGTTGCGGCGCTGCCAAAGGCAAGGAAGAACACAACGTACGGGAACCCGACCGCGGACTGGACCGCAAGGTATTTCCCGAGGAATACGCCGAACGGCGGGATTATCATGGTCATTATCCCGCACAGGATGATCGTCGCGACGAACGGCTTCTTGATTATCATCCCCTCCATGTTTTCGATGCTCTTCGAGTGCGTCTCGTGCTGCACGACCCCGACGCCGAGGAACAGCATCGCCTTCGATATCGCATGGAATATCGTGAGGATGATCGCCGCGCTAATCGCGAGCGAGGTGTCGATCCCTGCGAGCATGATTATCAGCCCGAGGTTGCCTATCGTCGAATACGCGAGGACCTTCTTGGCGTTCGTCTGCGATATCGCGAGGATAGCGGTGGCTGCGAACGAGAACCCGCCGATCATCGCCAACGTGTACCCGACGAACTGGACGTGTTCGAACACCGGTGCCACCCTGACGATTAGGTAGATACCGAGCTTGACCATCGTGCTCGAGTGCAGGAGCGCGGACACGGGCGTGGGGGCGACCATCGCACCGAGTAGCCAGCTCTGGAACGGCACCTGGGCCGACTTCACGAGTCCGGCGAAGCATATCAGCGAGAGCCCGAGGATCGTCATCGCGACGAAGCTGTTGGTCTCAAGCAGCTCCCTGAAGGTATATATCTTGTACTGGACCCCCATGAAAACGATCGCCACCGCCATCGCGACCCCGCCGCCGAGGTTCAGCTCCAGGGCCCATTTGGCGTTTCCCATGGCCTCATCGGTCTCGTCGTGCTTGATGAGCATGTAGCTGGCCAGGGTCGTGAGCTCCCAGAAGAAGAAGAACCAGAGCAGCTCGTTGCTGAAGACCGCGCCGTTCATCGCGCCAAGGAACCCGACCATGTACGCGAAGAACCGGTTGCGTTTCTTGTACGTGTCATCCATGTACTGGAGCGCGTATATTACTATGAGCGAGCCGATGATCGAGATTATCAGGCCCATGATCCCGGACCAGTAGTCGATGATGATCGGTTCTGTTCCTTGAGGTGGCTTGACCGAGAACTCGTACCAAGCGAGGGGTATGAACTGGAGGAGCGCGAACAGCACGGAGATGTAGCTCCTTATCATCGCGGCCAGTGCCACGAACCCGAGCATCAGGACG
>Ga0315291_10011325_pt1 | contig 10879 bp, 7 predicted proteins | sample YL17G12_20_MG_FD_203070 | JGI IMG/M metagenome (GOLD analysis project Ga0315291, IMG submission 203070) | Sediment microbial communities from Yellowstone Lake, YNP, Wyoming, USA - YL17G12_20 | ecosystem: Environmental > Aquatic > Freshwater > Lake > Sediment | place: USA: Wyoming | collected... | reverse complement strand
GTGCAGCTTGACCTCGAGGATGTCGCCGAACATGTCGCGGACGGTGTCGAAGGTCTCCTGCGTCCTCTTCTCGTCCACGGTTATCTCGGGTTGCTTGAGTTGCTTAGCGTCCTCGGGTTCCTTGATCACCGGATCGAACTTCCACGCGCCGCGGCGCTCGGGGCTGTCGGTCTGTCGGGCTTCCAGGCCCCAGCCCGAGTTGCTGTAAGCGAGCCCGACCTTCAGATGCGCCTCGATGACATTGTCGTCGCGCAGGTGCTCCCAGCGGTAGATGACGTGGCGCAGGTGCCATTCCCAGCGGCGGAAGAATGGATCCGACACACTGAGGCTGTCGTCCGGCAGCAAGTCCTGCCATGCCCCTTCGGGGAAACAGAGCACCATCGCTTTGCCGGGCTTGAGGCCGTTGTGGCGCTTCCACTGCGCGCGATTCGCGGCATTCTGTGGGTGCGCCGCGATCTCCGCCACCTGTTTCGCGAGGTCGCGAAGCGTCGTTCTCTCAGCGTCGGTCACTGGCATGAAGGTCTCCCGTCGCGAAGGTATTACTGCGCAAGGCGCGCGAAACCTCCAGGAGCGAGGCAGTCTGCGGTCCGGGCGGTGACGAGCGGGTTGGAAATCGGGGCAACTGGAGGCCCCTTGCGTCCGTGATGTTGCAGGGCAGGCGACGAGAAGGAGGGGCCTGACATGACGGGCGTTCGGCGAGGCACGAGAAAGGTGTCAAACCGTAGGGCGGGAGCTCGCCTCCTGCCCAGATCACTGCGCTGGGAGCGACGCCGGCGGCGCCGTCGGATGCGCGATATGCAAACCTCACGCCTCGCGACGACCCAACAGCTCCTCGAAAAACAGCGGCCGCCCCTGCTCGACGCACGCGGCGGCATAGAGGTACATCGCGGCGGACCAGGTCTGCCAGTCCTGGCCGCGCGGCGTGCCGTCCTGGGCGCGAATCCACTCGTTGAAACCGAACGGCAGCGACGCGTTTCGGAAGAGCCGCACCAGATCGGTGAGCGCCGCCAGCGATTTCTCCGCCACCCGCGGGCACCCCGCCGCCAGCGCTGCCGCAACGTAGAACCCGCAGATGAAAGGCCACACGCCGCCGTTGTGGTATTCGCCGGGCCGCCCGAATTGCTCGTAGCGCGCGCGCCAGTCGGGGTCACTGGGCTTGATGTAGGGGAACAGGCAGGGCGGAAGATCCAGCGCGAGGTCCCCGCGGTCGCGCAGCGCATCGCACTCATCCTCGACCCACCTGATCAATGCCGTGGCGCGCGTCGGCGGCGCGAGCCCGGAGAGCACGGCAAGGCTGTTGCCCAGCAGGTCAAAGCGCTCATCGCCGTAGATCTTGTAGGCCCACAGCGCATAGTAGGGCTTGTGCGGCACCACCAGACCAATGTGGACATGCTTGTGGCGGGCGTGGTCACTGATCGCGAAGTGACTGGCGAGCTTGCGCAGCGTTTCGGCGCGGTCCTCGTAACCATAAAGGCGGAGGTATGCGTAGACGATCGTGTTCACGTAAAGGCCGAACCCCAGCACCCACTGCTCGTCGCGCCAATCGGTGGTGGGCAGCTGCGCCACCATGACCTCGTCGCCCGGGCTCTGGTACTCCATCCAGGTGAGGGCCTTCTGCGCCGCCTCCTCGAGGAAGTCGGGCTCGCCGACTGCCTTGCGGAAGAAGTGGAGCGCCAGCAGGAAGAGGGGCGTTGTGTCGCTGGCTCCCAACTCCAACGGATCGTGCACCAGCGACGGCATGTGCCCGCGCGGGGTCTGATTATGCGCAAGCGTCTCCAGCACCCGGCGCAGCACCCCGATGAGTTCCTCGTTGCCCGAGGCCAGGATGCCGAGGGCGGAGATCATGAGGTCGCGCGTGTACGGCTCAGGGTACCCCCAACCGGCGGTGCGCGGCAGGCCGTGGAAAGGCCCATGCGCGTTGTGGAGCAGAACGTTCAGCGCGGCCCGTTTCGCCTGCTCCACATCGGACTCAACGATCCGCTTCGCACTGCGGCTCGGCGTCGGCCCCGGCTCGCAGAGATCGGGCTTTGACGGCGCCGGCGCGACCACTTGCGGATCGTGGTTCGAAGGCTTGGTTGGTCGGCGCGATCGCATCACTTCGCCATCGCATAGGGTTCCGGCTGCAGCGGCGATGCCGAACCGAGCAGACGCCGAGTCACGATCTCGAGGAACCTCTTCGCCACCACGCGATAGTCGAACAGCTCCACCGCCCGCCTCCTGCCCGCCTCGCCCAGGCGTTGGCGCAGGTCGGGGTCGTAGATCAGCCGGCCCAGGTGTTCCGTGATGTCACCTACATCCGCGCGATAATCGGCGATGCGCGGCGGGTCGAAGACGACCCGGTGGCCTTCGTTGAACCCGGCGTCTTCGCCCAGAATGGCCTCCTTGATGCGGTTCACCTGTGCAACCCCCGCCAGCAGCGCCGTCTGCCCATGAACCAGCGTATCGAGCATGGCCATGGCCCTGATGCCGAGCACCGGTTTGCCGCACGCCCCCGCTTCCATATGAGGCATACCGAATCCCTCCAGCCGCGACGGCCCCGCGTAGATGTCGCACGCGCCGATCAGGTAGGGCATGAAGTTCCGCGACGCCATGCCGTTGACGTAGGTGACGTGGGGTTCGATGCCGAGCCGCCGGGCGAGCTTCAGATCCGCGGCGTTCTGGGACTCGGTGCGCGGCTGCGGCCACACCTTGCACACGTACTTCCAATCCCGGCCTCCGCCGCCGATGCGTGCCAAGGCTCGCATCACCTCCTGCGCGCCCTTGGACGCCGCATCACCGCCGACGGTCAGGATCATGACCTGGTGCGGCGCGACACCAAGCGCCTCGCGAATCGCCATGATCCTCGGGTCGCGCGTCTCCCTGGGCACAAACGCGTCGGTATCGCACCCGACCGGCAGCACCTCGATGGCGTCTCCGCCGATCCCATCGCGGATGTAGACTTCCTTGACCCAGTTGGAGGTGGCGAGGATAAGCGGCAGGCTGTTCAGCTCGGCCCGGTAGTTCGCGATATAACCATCCGCGACCAGCCACGGCACGGGCTGCACGCCGTGTCGCAGGGGATGCAGTACAATGTATGGCGCATGGCCCCAGTAGCCCACCCCGACCGCGACGTCGGGCTTGAACCACCGGTAGTACCATTCCTTCTCCTGGTCCGATTCCAGGTGCACCGTGTGCACGTCGACCCCGCGCTCCAACAGGCCTCTGAACAGGAGATCCCCCTGCTGCGCCAGGCCTCCCGGCACCGCAGGATACTCGCCCATCACCAGCACTTTCATCACTGCCCCTCGTTTCTCGCAAGCCATGCCGTGACTTCTAGCGGCGACGCAAACGACCAGAACGCCTCGACCTTCGGCGTCGTACGCGCCTCCCATGAGTCGGGGGCGAAGCCGTAGATGTCGCGGATGATCTTGTACTTCTCCTCCCAGACCGTGGTTGGCAGCGGAAGCCTGATGGATGCGTCACCTACTGCCTCGGGGAGATGGGAGGGGTTGCCGTCGTCATAGGCAAAGAGCCACAGGCTCGCGGCGCGAATTCGCTGCTCGCGCCACAGGGCGACGACCGCGTTGGAGGTCTCGATGTGTCTGCGGTGTCGCGTGTACTCGCCGCGCGGGCCATGGGTGAGGAGAAGATCGAATGCGCTGTCTGCAAGCAGATCGCAGACCGCGGAGCGGACCTGCGTTTCGGGGAGCGGCGCCTGTTCGGGTCCGTCGTCGAGATCGGCCATGCGGCCCGAGGCGCCCAGGCGTTTCAGCGCTGTGTGGAACTTCGGCGCGCGGTCAGGATCATCGCCGCGGCACAGAGCAAAAATGCTGCACCGCCAATGTGGGTGCAGGAGCACCGCGCCGCCGGCCCAAAGGGTCTCGTCATCCGGGTGGGCCACCATGAGGCCCACGCTACGTGAGTCTGGATCGGTAGCCATCATCAGCTGCTACCATTTTAGTCCGCATGGCAAGCGACCCTTGTCAGGTTGGTGCGCCAAAGTGCAGGCTTTCGCCCTCCGGCCTGGCAAGGAAGGCATTGGCTGCTTGGCGCGTCGGGGGGAGCCGGGAGGGGGCGGATGGGCGGCAGGGGCCGTCACGGGAGGTTGCGGCCAAGCGCCGGGCGAGTGGTGGATGGCGGTTGCCGGAGGTGCCGGTTGGCCAGGGGCCAGCCCGAACCGGTCGTCAGGCAGGCTTCGGACGCTGCCGCCGTCCCGTCATCCTCGAACCTGATGGCAGTGCAAAGCATCCAGGGGGCGGCGTGGAGACGTGCGTGGCGGCTCTCCGGCTGTGAGCGGCGATGCAGGCTTCAGCATCGAAGGTCAAGCCAATGTAACGCTGCTCGGGCTGGCTGAAACTCTGCAAGAGGTATGCGTACTTCGTCGCTTCGCTTTCACAATCGGCGGCCCCACGTCGCCACCGTCGTTGATCCGCCTTCGCGCGGGGCTACGGTGGACTGGCGGCTCCGGTGAGCTATGTGGGGCACCCTTCGCCGAGCACATCCGAGACAACGTCCTCCGTCCAAACGTGGCTTGCCACCCGAAGCTCCTTGGCGCTTCAACGAAGCGACAAGGGCGAAGGGTGGTGGGCCCGGCAGGATTCGAACCTGCGACCAACCGGTTATGAGCCGGGAGCTCTACCACTGAGCTACGGGCCCCGATGTCAAAGAGGAGGCACGACCGCGGGTCTATTGCAGCTTTGCAGGGGCGGACAGCGCCCGTCCGCACAACCATAGCGAAAAGAACACACGCGCCCGCGAGTCTGTTGCGGCCGAGTCGAGTATATCACTGGGGCATTGGCGGGTCAATCGCGGTCTCGGGTCAATGCCGCGACCGGCGACACAGGGCGAGTCGTCGGAAGGATATGCCGTTGCTGGACTGGAATTACGCTTGACCCCGGCCGAGATCAACGGACGGCGGCCGGGGCGCATATCGATTGCACAGAAGATCCGCGCATCAACCATGCGCGCGAAGGAGGAGACTATGCGGAAGAAAGCTGCTGCGGCCACGAAGGCCGACGCGAAGCCGAAGGGCAAAGTGATTCGATGCGGCGTCGTCGGATATGGCGCCGCGTTCAGCATGGGCCGCAACCATGCGCGCTGGATGGCCGAGACGCCCGGCCTCCAGCCGGTAGCGGTGTGCGACGTCGACGGGAGCCGCCTCAAGGACGCCGACAAGGATTTCCCCGGCGTCGAAACCTACACCAGCGTCGCCACCATGCTGCGCAAGTCCAAGCTCGACCTGGTGACCGTGGTTACCCCGCACAACACCCACGCCCCGCTCGCGGTGCAGTGCCTCAACGCGGGCAAGAACGTCATCGTCGAGAAGCCGATGTGCATCACCGTCGCCGAGGCCGACCGCATGATCGAGGCCGCCAGGCGCAACAAGGTCATGCTCTCGGTCTTCCACAACCGGCGCTGGGACGGGGACTTCATGACCCTGCGCGACATCATCGGCCGCGGCATTATCGGCGATGTCTTCCACATCGAGACCTACGGCGGCGGCTACGGCCATCCCGGCAAGTGGTGGCGCGCCAGCAAGCGCATCTCCGGTGGCGCGTTCTACGATTGGGGCGCCCACTTCGTGGACTGGGTGCTCAACCTGGTGCCCTCGAAGATGGAGTCGATCATGGGGTACTTCTTCCAGAACATCGTGTGGAAGGATGCCACCAACGAGGACCAAGTCGAGGGCATCGTCCGCTTCGCGAATGGGGCGGTGGCCAATCTCCAGCTCTCTCAGGTCGCCTCCTGCGGCAAGCAGCGCTGGCGCATCCTGGGCACCAAGGGCGGCATCTGCGACGGCCGCCGCGATGGGCATTTCCTGGTCGTGACCGATGTGCAAGGCCTGCGCGCGGAGATGGAAGTGAAGCACCAGCCGAGCCGGTGGGAGGGGTATTACCAGAACATCGCCGACCACCTGCTGCGCGGCGCCGAACTCGCGGTCAAGGCCGAGGAAGGCCGGCGCGTCATCCAGTTGATTGAAGGCGCGGAGAAGGCCTCCAAAGCCGGGAAGCCGATCAAGCCGAAGTACGGGTGAGCGCGCGCGGACAAGACAATCCGCAGATTACGCAGATCGCGCAGATTCCGGATAGATTGAAGACCGCCAAGGGCACGGCAATGCCGTGCCCTTGGCTATGCGCGCAATCTGTAGATTTGTGGATGATCCGCTTCCGAACCCGGCTACACGCCCTGCAGGAACGGGTTGTGCCGCCGCTCCTGGCCGATGGTCGTCTCCGGGCCGTGGCCGGGGTAGACGATCGTCTCATCGGGCAGCGACAGCAGCTTTTCGCGGATGCTCTCCAAGAGCAGGTACTCCGATCCGCCCGGCAGGTCGGTGCGGCCGATGCCGCCCGCGAAGAGGCTGTCGCCGCAGAACACGACTCCCTCGCCAACCAGCGACATCCCGCCCGGAGTGTGCCCCGGCGTGTGAATCACGCGCAGGATCACCGGGTTCGGATCCTTGTCGCCGATCGTGATAGCATCGCCCTCGCGCAGCGTCCGGTCCGCGGGCGCGGTCTTGACATTGAACCCCGACCACGCAAGCAGGTTGGCGTGCGCGTCCGTCAGCATCGCCGCATCCGCCTCATGCACCCACACTGGCGCGCCGGTCGCCTCCTTTAGCGGGACGTTCCCCGCCATGTGGTCACCGTGGCCGTGTGTGTTGATGATCGCCTGAAGTTCGAAACGATTTCGCTTCAGGACATCGAGGATAGGGCTCGGCGGGCCGCCCGGATCTATGGCGACGGCTTCGCGGCTGGCCTCGTGACCGACGACGTAGGCGTTAGTCTGGATGGGACCGACGAGAAGGCGGCAGATGAACATGAGGTCTCCGTTAGTCGACCGAGAGCCGGGGCCGGTATTCGCCGCGGCGGCGGCGGACGAACTCCCACTCGTAGGCGTCGAGGTCGCCGGCGTATTGCCGGCACGATTCGGCGTCGCCGTCGAGCCCGGCGAGGTAGTAGGCGTCCGCCATCAGCATCGCGTAAGAGCGGTTGCGCGGCGCCCGCTCGATCGCGCGGCGGTATGCGATGATCGCGCGCAGCGGCTCGCCGAATGCCACCAACGCTGAGGCAAGGCGGGCGTAGTAGTAATCATCGTAGGGCGCCAACGCCACCGCGTGCTCGAGCTGCGCCACCGCATCGCCCAGCGCGCCGTACTCGAGCAGGCATTCGGCCAGGCGAAATCGGTAGAAGGCCTGCCGCGGTTCGAGTTCGACCGCATAGCGCATCTCCGACAGCCCCTCGCTGCGCATCCCGAGCGACCAGCAGATGTCGGCGAGCTTGTAGCGGTAGAAGGCGCGGCTTGCGTCCAGCCTGGCGGCTTCGCGGTAGCGCGCGAGCGCATCCTCCATCATGCCGTAACGACGATAGAGGTCGCCCAGGCTGGCATGAGCATCGGCGCAGTTCGGCGCCGAGCGCACTACCTTGCGGTATTCCTGGATCGCCTGGTCAATGGATTCGACCAGCACCAACGCGTCGGCCAGGCGCGTGCGGAACAGGGGATTGTTGCCGTCAAGCTTGAGCGCGCGCCGGTATTCGGCGATGGCGCGCCGCGGGTTGCCGCCATCGAGGTATGAGTCGCCCAGCTTGACGCGCAGGAACGCGGTATTCGCCTGGAGGTCGCGGTCGCGGTAGCGCCGCAGGTCGTCCTCGCGCTGTATCTCCTCGAAACGGCGTATTCGTTCGTCTAGCTCTTCGTCGTGCGCCATCTCCGACGCCATGGGGGCAATGCTTTGCCTATTATAGCGTATCGGCGGCGCAGTCGCAAACCTGAGCGCGTTGGCGAGTCGTGTGAAGACGGGGTGCGGAACGAGCGCCGTGTGGCGTGAGATTGGTCGCGCAGCCGGCTCGGCTGCGCGCAGGTTGGCAGGCGAGACGCCTGCCCTACCCAAGAGCGTTCGGACCCGGGCGGTGCCTCACGCCCCGAACTTCTCCTGCACGCCGACGAGGTTCGTCAGTATCGGCATCAAGTCCGCGCCGCGAATGCGGGACAAGCTGCCCATCGCCGCCGCGCGCTCCCCGAACTCGCGCACGTTGTCGGTGCGCACGCAGGGCCCGGCGATGGCGATCGGCAGCGGGTCCCCCGAATGATCCTTGACCATCACCGGGGTCGAGTGATCGCCGGTGATTACGATGTACGCATCTTCGCCGAGCTTGTCGGCCACGTACCCCACGAGCCGGTCGAACTTCCTTATCGTCTCGATCTTGCGCTTCGAGTCACCGTCGTGGCCCGCCAGGTCGGGCGCCTTGAGGTTGCACAGCACCAGGCCATGCGTTTCCAGGGCGGCTACGGCGGCCCTGGCAAGCGCGATTTCGTCCGTATCATAGCCGCCGGTCGCACCGGCGACCTCCGGGACATCCATCTTGAGGTAGCGCGCGAGGCCCTTGATGAGCCCGACCTCGACGACACAGGCTCCGGCAAGCTTGTGGCGGTGCTGGAACGGTTCGAGGTGGGGGGCGATCCCGGCGCCGCGCGGCAGCGCGATATTCGCGAGCGGCTTGCCCTGGGCTCGTCGCTGCTCGTTGATGGGGTGCTGGTTCAGGATCTCGTAGGAGCGCCGGACGAATTGGTTCACGACGCGAGCAGTCTTTTCGCTCGGCGCGTCTTCGCCACGCGCCTCCCAGACTTTGGCGCCGGCCTCGTGGGGATCCGTGTCGGTCACGGCGTGACCGAGGCCCTCGCCGCGCAAGATGAGGGCCGCGCGGTGCTCTACCGACTCCTTGAACAGAACCTTGACCCCCTCGATCTCCATGCCGTCGAGGGCCTGCGCGAGCTCGTGGGTACCGGAGTCGATGCGCCCGGCGCGGCGATCGAGGACGACGAAGTTGTCGTCTACGGTCGAGAAGTTGCAGCGAAAGCAAATGTCTCCGCCGCGGACATCCATGCCGATGCCCGCCGCCTCGAAGGGGCCGCGGCCGGTATAGGTGGTGTGGGGATCATATCCCAGCAGCGCCAGGTGCGAGGTATCGCTGCCGGCGCGGATGCCGGGGCTGATCGGGTCCATGATGCCGCACTCGCCGCGCAGGGCGAGCGCGTCGAGGTTCGGCGAGTCGGCCGCCTCGAGCGGCGTCTCGCCGTCAAGCTCGGCGCAGGGCCGGTCGCCCAGCCCGTCGGCAATCAGGATTGCTGTTTTCGCTGTAGCTTCGCTCACGTCGCCCTCCTTGGTCAGGCCCGGATCATGCGTAAGGCGCTAAGCATTAGGCTTTTCGGCGCCTGCGCGAGGTTCCCTTTCATTCGCGTTGACCATGCTGGAGGCACTGTGTTAACATCCATTTGCGGCGAAGTGCGGGCACAGCTTGGAGGGTGTCTCATAATCGAAGATGGCGGGTCGGCCAGGAGGCCGACCCCTACGGCCGTGAGCGTGGATCGTAGGTGTCGGGTTCCATCCCGATCCGTGCCCTCCCAATTGTGGGACGCCCTCCTTGCTGTGCCCTACCCGTGATTTTCGCCCACAATCATGGCCGATTCCGTCAACGCTATCCTTGCCACCGACTGCGGCAGCACCACCACCAAGGCGATCCTCATCCGGCGCCAGGGCGATGAGTTCCGACTGATCGCGCGCGGCGAGGCGCCGACCACAGTAGAGGCCCCATTCGATGACGTGACCGTCGGCGTCCTCAACGCCGCCAGCGAATTGGAGGAGTTGACCGGCGGCTCCTTCATCACAGACGGCCGCCTCAATATCGGCGACGGCGGTGGCGCGGACATCTACGTCTCGACCAGCAGCGCGGGCGGCGGGTTGCAGATGCTGGTCACCGGCGTGGTGAAGACCATGACCGCCGAGAGCGCGCAGCGCGCCGCCCTCGGCGCCGGCGCAATCGTCATTGACGTGCTCGCGGTTGACGACGGCCGCGAGGATCACGAGAAGATCGAGCGCATCCGCAGCCTGCGCCCCGACATGATCCTCATGTCCGGCGGCACCGAGGGCGGGACCATCAGCCACCTGCTCGACACCGCCGAGATCCTGCGGGCCGCCGCGCCGAAGCCGCGCCTCGGCCGCGGGTTCCAACTCCCGGTCATCTACGCCGGCAACACCGAGGCGCGCGACCCGGTCGCGCAGATCCTCGACGACATGGTCAAGCTGACCTTCGTGCCCAACCTGCGCCCGGCGCTCGAGCGCGAGAACCTCGAGCCGTCGCGAACCGCAATCCACGACCTCTTTCTCGATCACGTCATGGCTCAGGCGCCGGGATATGACAAGCTCCTGCAGTGGACCAATGCGCCGGTCATGGCGACCCCCGCGGCGGTGGGCGAGATGGTTAAAGTCGCGGCGGCGATGGAGAACCTCAACGTCCTTGCGGTCGACATCGGCGGCGCGACGACCGACGTTTTCTCGGTCTTCGACGGCGAGTTCACGCGCACCGTCAGCGCCAACCTGGGGATGAGCTACAGCATATCGAACGTGCTCGCCGAAGCCGGCCTGGCGGGTATCGCGCGTTGGATTCCGTTCGCGGCCGATGAGGCGGACCTGCGCAATCGCCTGCGCAATAAGATGATCCGCCCCACGACGGTGCCGCAGACCGTGGACGATCTGCTCATCGAGCAGGCGGTGGCGCGCGAGGCGTTGCGGTTGGCCTTCGCCCAACACCGTCAACTCGCCGTGGGCCTGCGCGGCGTGCAGCGCAGGCGCACCGTTGGCGAGGTTTTCTCCCAGGAGACTGGCGGCGAAAGCCTGATCAACATGATGAGCCTGGGGCTCATCATCGGCAGCGGCGGGGTGCTCTCCCATGCGCCGCGGCGCGAGCAGGCGGCTCTGATGATGATTGACGCCTTCCAGCCCGAGGGCGTGACGGAGCTGGCGGTGGACAGCATCTTCATGATGCCCCAGCTCGGCGTCCTGGCGCAGGTCGAGCCCGAGGCGGCGCACCAGGTCTTCCGCCGTGACTGCCTGATACTGCTTGGC
>Ga0315291_10011324_pt1 | contig 10879 bp, 8 predicted proteins | sample YL17G12_20_MG_FD_203070 | JGI IMG/M metagenome (GOLD analysis project Ga0315291, IMG submission 203070) | Sediment microbial communities from Yellowstone Lake, YNP, Wyoming, USA - YL17G12_20 | ecosystem: Environmental > Aquatic > Freshwater > Lake > Sediment | place: USA: Wyoming | collected... | reverse complement strand
TGCGGCAACCGAAGCGCCCAAGCGGCGCGAGCCGGTGGTCATGGATCAGCCGATCCAAACTGTCGGCCGTCGCAAGGAGGCTGTGGTGCGGGTCAGGCTGATGCCTGGCACCGGGCAGTTCAACCTTGATGGCCGCAGCCTGGAGAACTACTTTCCCAACAAGGTGCACCAGCAGCTCATCAAGGCGCCGCTGGTGATCGTCGACCGGGTGGACAGCTTCGACATCCACGCCCACCTCGACGGTGGTGGCCCTTCCGGCCAGGCCGGCGCATTGCGGTTGGCGATTGCCCGAGCTCTGATCCTGGTGCAGCCCGAGGACCGTCCGGCACTGAAGAAGGCCGGATTCCTCACCCGCGATCCGCGTGCCATCGAGCGTAAGAAGTACGGCCTGAAGAAGGCCCGTAAGGCGCCGCAGTACAGCAAGCGCTGAGCCGGCACCTTCATGGGCCGATTATTCGGAACCGACGGCGTTCGGGGCGTCGCCAACCGCGACCTGACCGGTGAGCTGGTACTGGCTCTCGGTTCGGCCGCCGCCCGGCGCCTCGCGCGGCCCGACAGTCCAGACAGGCCCGGCACCCCTGGCGCCCACAGCGTGGCGGTCGTCGGTCGCGATCCTCGAGCCAGTGGTGAAATGCTGGAGGCGGCGATGATTGCCGGGCTTACCGGTGAGGGCGTCGACGTGCTGAGCGTGGGCGTGTTGCCGACTCCGGCAGTGGCGTATCTGACCGCCGCCTACGGGGCCGATTTCGGCGTCATGATTTCGGCTTCGCATAATCCGATGCCGGACAACGGCATCAAGATCTTCGGCCCCGGAGGTCACAAACTTGACGACGACGCCGAGGACCGTATCGAGGAGTTGCTCGCTCAGGGTCCCGGGTTGCGTCCGGTCGGCGCCGGACTAGGCCGGGTTCTGGCGGCGCCGGATGCCCTCGACCGCTATCTTGCGCACATCGCCGCCGCCAGCATCGGACTCGGCGGGCTCACCGTCGTGGTCGACTGCGCCAACGGTGCGGCGTCGGCGGCCGCCCCGCGTGCCTATGCCGCGGCCGGGGCGCGAGTGATCGCAATCAGCGCCGAACCGGACGGGCTCAATATCAACGACGGCTGCGGCTCGACCCATCTGGCCCAGTTGCAGTCAGCGGTGGTGGACCACGGCGCCGATCTGGGACTGGCTCACGACGGTGACGCCGACCGGTGCCTGGCGGTGGATGCCGATGGCCGGGTCATCGACGGCGATGCGATCATGACGGTATTGGCGTTGGCCATGCAGGAGTCCGGTGAACTCGCCGCTAGCACACTGGTCACGACGGTCATGAGTAATCTCGGCCTGCACTTGGCGATGCGCGAGGCGGGGATCGAGGTCCGCACGACCGGTGTGGGGGACCGCTATGTGCTCGAGGAATTGCGCTCCGGCGATTACAGCCTGGGCGGAGAACAGTCCGGACACATCGTGATACCCGCGTTCGGGACCACCGGTGACGGCATCGTCACCGGCCTGCGACTGATGTCCCGGATGGCGCAGACCGAGTTGCCGCTGGCCGCTCTGGCCGCGCCCATGCGGTCGATTCCACAGGTGTTGATCAATGTTGAGGTCGCCGACAAGGCTACCGTCGCGCAGGCTCCCGCAGTGCGCAGCGTCGTGGCGCAAGCCGAGGCCGAACTCGGTGATACCGGCCGAATCCTGTTGCGGCCCTCCGGGACCGAGCAGCTCGTTCGTGTCATGGTGGAGGCCTCCGATGAGGACACCGCTCGGCAGGTTGCCGATCGGGTTGCGAAGTCGGTCAGCGCCGAGGGCTGATTCCGACCGGTTCAGCGGAACCGCCTGCGGCTCCGCCGCGTCATACCCGTTATGGGAACAATGTCGGTCGACCCGGCCGCGCTTCAGGCGGCGGCCCTGCGGATGGACACCGCCGCCGACATCGTGCTTGGGATTCTCCGCGCAAACCTTGCCGACCTGAGGTTTGACGCCGCGATGGCGGGCAGCGACTATGCCGCGGCCGGTGCTGGGGTCCGGGAGGTTCTCGACCGATTGATCGCGGATATGACGCAATGGGCCGTCGCGGCCCGTGAGACCGGCGCGGCGCTGCGCGTCGGTGCCGACTGGTACGCCGATGCTGAGTCGCGAGCAGTTGCGGCTCTGAGATGACGCCCGACAGTGGGGTGCGGCTCGCCCTCGAGGCGCTGCAATCCGACGGTGCTGCCCTGACAGCCGCAGCCAATGCAGCCGAGGAAGCCCTTGGGGTCCAGCGCGGGGCATTGGATGTGCTGGTGGAGGGTTGGCGCAGCGACGCTGGCACCGGTGCCCTTGATTTCGTAGCGCGGAATTGCGCTGCAGCCGCCGAGATCGTGACGGCATTGCGGGGTGCAGCCGTTGTGTTGGGGTCGCTCTCGGAGAACCTGGGAATTCTGGCGGACGCGAAGGCCGAAGCACCCCTATCGGACGAACCCCTATCGGACGAACTCCTGTCGGACGAACCCCTGCCGGACGAACTCCTGTCGGATCAGGTCAACGGCGACTGGTACCCGCCGATGGACCCGATGATCGACCGGATAGACCCAGACCGGATGAATCCAGCGGTCGGTGCGGCCTATGGCGACGCCTCCACCCGGCTCGGCGAACTCCCGATGTCCCGGTTCGAGGCGCCCATGCCGCCGCCGGCTGTCCCGTCCGGTGTGCCGGCGTTGCCCAATCTCGGTGGCGCACTGACCGGACTCATCGCCCAGATCGCCGAGGCGCTGGGTTCCTACTCGGAGCTGGGTTCCTACTCGGAATTGGACTCCGAACCCGAGCCGGAGACGGAACCTGAGTCCGAGACGGAACCCGAACCTGAGCCCGAGTCGGAACCTGAGCCCGAGTCGGAACCTGAGCCCGAGTCGGAACCTGAGCCCGAGTCGGAACCTGAGCCCGCACCCGAACCTGAGCCCGCACCCGAACCTGAGCCCGCACCCGAACCCGAACCCGAACCCGAACCTGAACCGGCACCCGAACCTGAGCCCACGCCCGAACCTGAGCCGGTACCCGAGCCGGGGAGTGCCCCCGGAGCTCTGGCCGCCGAGTCCGCTGACACCGCCACCCCGTGCGAGATCGCCGCGGACGAACTTCCGCAAATTGGCGGTTGAGGCGGCTCAGTCCACTAGTCCCTGCAACTGCTCGATGAAATCGACGTATTCGGCAGCGTCGCCGGTCACCGGGGTGGCCAGCAGGGTGGTCACGCCGGCTTCGGCGAAGGCCGCGATCCGTTCCTTCACGTAACCGCGTGGGCCGATGAGCGAGATATTGCGCACCAGTTCGTCGGGCACCGCCGCGATCGCCTCTGCCTTGCGCCCGGACAGATAGAGATCCTGGATACGATCGGCTGCCTCGCCGAACCCGTACTTGGTGGCGACGTTGTGATAGAAGTTCTTGCCCTTGGCTCCCATGCCGCCGATGTACAGCGCCAGTTGGGGTTTGGCCCAGTTCAGTCGTTCCTCGACGTTGTCGCCGATGGCAAGTGAGACGCCCACCATCACGTCGAGTTCGCCGAGTTCGGGGTCGCGTTTGGCCGTGCCGGCCCGCAGTGCCTCACCCCACACGCGATCGGCTCGTTCGGGGTAGTAGAAGATCGGTTGCCAGCCTTCGGCGATTTCGGCAGTCAGTGCGACATTCTGCTCACCGAGTGAGGCGATATGGATCGGAATCCGTTCGCGCACAGGGTGATTGATCAGACGCAGCGATTTACCCAGTCCGGTGCCGCGATCCGGCGGTAACGGGATCTGATAGTTGCGGCCCTGGTGGGAGACCTTCTCCCGGCGCCACACCTGGCGGCAGATCTCGACGACTTCACGGGTGCGGCCCATGGGCGCGTCGAACGGCACGCCGTGGAAGCCTTCCATCACCTGTGGACCCGACGTCCCGATGCCCAACCTAAAGCGGCCGTCCGAGACATAGTCCAGGCCGGCGGCCGTCATCGCCAGCAGGGTGGGCGTGCGGGTGTAGATCGGGAAGATCCCCGACCCCAGTTCGATGGTCGAGGTCTTCGCCGCGAGATAACCCAATTGGCTCACCGCGTCGTAGGAGTACGCCTCGGCAACCAGGACGATATCGACGCCGTGGGACTCCAGGACGACGACCTGCTCGACCGACTCCTTGAAACCGCCCGCGTAGGAAAGGAAAACTCCGGTGCGCATACTGCCGGACGCTACCGGAACAAAGCGACGATGCGATCCTCGTGGGTGACGGCAGGGGCATCGGGGTCGGGCAGGGTGGTGTGCGGTAACTCGGCGTCGGTTTCGGCGAACTCATGGTAGGTCGCGTCGTCGGTCAGGTGGAACAGGAAGAAGCCGGTGAGCAATGCCCGCACGGTCTTCTGCGTGCGCGAACTGGGTCCCGGGAAACCGAGCAACCTCAGCGCGCGGCGTTTTTCGGCCAGGCCCGCCGCGTTGGCCTTGTCGATCACCCGAAGTACGGCGCCGTCCCAGGACTCCGCGACCTCGAGGGCGTCGGTGCGCAGCGACTTCCGATCGTCGGGGGTGGCCAGCACCAAACCCGGGACCGACAGCGTTGCCGCGCATTCCTCAGCCGACGGCTTAGTGACCGACGGAAACACCGCCGCCACCGCTTTCGCCCGGGGTCCGGCCGCCGCGGCGAACACCGCTGCCGAGCCGCCGAAACCATGCCCGGCCACGCCTAACTTCTGCGCGTTCACACTGATCTCGCCGGAGCCCAGTCGCACACCGGTGATCACGTCCAGGGTGGCATCGAGGTCGGCGGCCAGCGTCAGCACAGACGGGGCCAGACCGCGCTGGGTGTCCGGCGCGGCCGTGACGACGCCCCAACTCGCCAGGTGCTCACAGGTATCGGCGTAATGGGCGGCCTCGGTGAGCCAATCGTGACCGAAGGCCACCGCGGGCAGTCCGAAGCCCGATGCCGGGGTGTAAACGACGCCGGGAATGCCGGCAAATCCCAGGTCACCGCGCAGCACTCGATGCGGTCCCGGCCGGGTCAGCGCGGCGAAGAGCTTGCGGTTGCGGCGAGCCATCCTGCGACGGTAGCCGACAGTGCCGGGGGTACCGGAGGACTACCCTTGATACCCGTGTGCGGAATCGTGGCTTACGTGGGGCACCGTCCCGCCCGTGAGGTCGTCGTCGATGCCCTGCGCAGGATGGAGTACCGGGGTTATGACTCCGCCGGACTGGCCATCCTCGACGGGCAGGGCGGGCTCGCGGTTTGCCGCCGGGCCGGCCGCCTGGCCAACCTGGAGTCCGCGCTGGCCCAGTCCGACGCAAACCAGTCCGACGCAAACCAGTCCGACTCCAGCCAGTCCAATCCCGGCCAGTCCGACTCCAGCCAGTCCGACGCCAGCCAGTGGAGTGGGACGGCCGGGATCGGCCACACCCGCTGGGCCACCCACGGCCGTCCCACCGACCGCAACGCGCACCCGCATCGTGACACCGCCAGTGAATTCGCCGTGGTGCACAACGGAATCATCGAGAACTACGCCACTCTCCGCGGTGAACTCGAGGCCCACGGCGTGGAGTTCACCAGCGACACCGACACCGAGGTCGCCGTGCATCTGGTGGCCCGCGCCTACCGCGAGGGTGCCACCGCCGGGGATTTCGTCGGTTCGGCACTGGCGGTCGTGCGCCGACTTGAAGGCCATTTCACACTGGTCTTCGCCCATGCAGATGATCCCGGCACCATCGTGGCTGCTCGGCGTTCCACGCCCCTGGTCGTCGGAATCGGCGACGGGGAGATGTTCCTGGGTTCCGATGTCGCGGCGTTCATCTCCTACACCCGCGATGCCGTCGAACTCGGCCAGGATCAGGCCGTGGTGATCACTGCGGACGGCTACCGGATCACTGACTTCGACGGCAATGACGCCTCCGGCCATGCTCGCCCTTTCCATATCGACTGGGATCTCTCGGCTGCCGAGAAGGGCGGCTATGACTACTTCATGCTCAAGGAGATCGCCGAGCAGCCTGCCGCGGTCGCCGACACCCTGCTCGGCCATTTCGTCGGCGGCCGCATCGTGCTCGACGAGCAGCGGTTGTCCGACCAGGAGTTGCGCGAGGTCGACAAGGTCTTCATCGTCGCCTGCGGCACGGCCTTCCACTCCGGCCTATTGGCCAAGTACGCCATCGAGCACTGGACCCGACTCCCGGTGGAAGTCGAGTTGGCCAGCGAATTCCGTTACCGCGACCCGGTTCTGGACCGCGGCACGCTGGTGATCGCGATCTCGCAGTCCGGCGAAACCGCAGACACCCTGGAGGCGGTGCGGCACGCCAAGGGCCAGAGGGCGAAGGTACTGGCCATCTGCAACACCAACGGCAGCCAGATCCCGCGGGAGGCCGATGCCGTCCTTTACACCCGCGCCGGGCCGGAGATCGGCGTGGCGGCAACCAAGACGTTTCTGGCCCAGCTCACCGCGAACTACCTTGTCGGCCTGGCCCTGGCCCAGGCCCGGGGTACCAAGTACCCCGACGAGGTGGCGCGCGAATATCGCGAACTGGAATCGATGCCCGCCCTGGTGGAACAGGTTCTCGCGCAGTGCGATTCGGTAGCCGAACTCGGTCGGCGTTTCGCCGATTCGTCGACCGTGCTGTTCCTTGGCCGCCACGTCGGCTACCCGGTCGCACTGGAGGGAGCGCTCAAGCTCAAGGAATTGGCCTACATGCACGCCGAGGGCTTCGCGGCCGGTGAACTCAAGCACGGTCCTATCGCGCTCATCGAAGACGGCCTACCGGTCATCGTGGTGATGCCTTCACCCAAGAACGTGCTGCACGGCAAAATGCTGAGCAACATTCGGGAGATCCAGGCTCGCGGCGCGGTCACGATCGTCATCGCTGAAACCGGTGACGACACGGTGCGGCCCTACGCCGACCACATTTTTGAAATTCCCTCTGTGTCAACGCTTTTTCAGCCGCTGCTCTCGACGGTCCCGTTGCAGGTGTTCGCGGCGTCGGTGGCCCAGGCCCGTGGTTACGATGTCGACAAGCCGCGTAACCTCGCCAAATCCGTCACCGTGGAATAGCGCCCGATGCGCTACTACCACTCCGCCGATCAGATCCGCGTGGCTGAGGCGCCTCTGCTGGCCACCTTGGCCGACGGAGTCCTAATGCGCCGTGCCGCAACAGGTTTGGCGAACGGCGTCGCTGTCGAACTGCGCAAGCGCACCGCGGGCGTTGCCGGCCGCCGAATCTGCGCCATCGTGGGCACCGGCAACAACGGTGGGGATGCACTGTGGGCAGCGACCCTGCTGCGCCGCCGTGGTGTCGCCGCCGATGCGATCCTGCTCGCGCCGCAACGCACCCACTTGGCCGCCCTGGCCGCGTTCCGCAGCGCCGGGGGCCGGGTGGTCTCGATACCCGATCCCGCAACCGATCTTGTGATCGACGGTGTCGTGGGGATTTCCGGTCAGGGCCCGCTGCGACCGGCGGCGGCGCAGCTTTTCGAGGCCGCCTGGGACGCCGGTATCCCGGTTGTCGCGGTCGACGTCCCCAGCGGTGTCGATGTGACGACCGGGTCGGTTGCCGGGCCGGCGGTACGCGCGGTGCTCACCGTGACCTTCGGTGGCCTCAAACCCGTGCATGCCCTCGCCGACTGCGGCCGGGTCGAGGTCGTCGATATCGGTCTGGACCTGCCCGAAACCGATCTGATGAGTCTCGACGCCGCCGACGTCCGGGCCTGCTGGCCGGTACCCGGGCCGCACGACGACAAGTACACCCAGGGGGTCGTGGGCATCCTGGCTGGCTCGCCGGCCTATCCCGGGGCGGCGGTGCTGTGCACCGGTGCCGCGGTCGCCGCGACCTCCGGCATGGTCCGTTACGCCGGTGCCGCGGCGGCCGAGGTGGTGTCGCACTGGCCGGAGGTCGTCGTCGCGCCCGGGGCATCGGTGGCCGGTCGGGTCCAGGCCTGGGTCGTCGGTCCGGGTCTGGGCACCGACGCGGCGGCACTGGCGGCGTTGACGGCCGCCCTCGACAGCGACGTTCCGGTGATCGTCGATGCGGATGGATTGACACTGCTCGCCGCTCATCCGCAGCTGGTGACGGGTCGGACGGCGCCGACCGTGCTGACCCCGCACGCCGGGGAGTACAGCCGGTTGGCCGGGGAGTCCCCGGGCGCCGACCGGGTCGCGGCCGCCCGCCGACTTGCGCAGGAGTTCGGCGCGACCGTGCTGCTCAAAGGCAACGTCACCGTCGTCGCCTCCGCACAGGCGACGTACCTCAATCCGGCCGGCGGGTCCTGGGCGGCCACCGCCGGATCTGGCGATCTGTTGTCCGGCGTCGTCGGCGCACTGCTCGCGGCCGGCCTGCCCCCGGCCCGGGCCGCCGCCGCCGCAGCCTTCGTGCACGCCCGCGCCGCCAATGCCTCGGCCGCCGATCCGGGACCGGTGTCCGTGCCCACTTCGGCCTCGCGCATCCTTACCCATATCCGCCACGCGATCGCCACCCTGTAAGTGCACGAGGAGAGAAGCCCATGCCGCACGTGAAATACCGGTCCCCGTCCATCGCCCCCGCCTACACCGGCCGGCTGGCCACCAATCCGATCCCGTCGCTGCGGCTTCCCGATGACGCGATGGAACCCGCCGCGGCCTACCGGTTCATCCACGACGAGCTGATGCTCGACGGGAGTTCACGGCTGAACCTCGCCACCTTCGTGACCACCTGGATGGATCCGGAGGCCGAGAAGTTGATGGCCGAGACGTTCGACAAGAACATGATCGACAAGGACGAGTACCCGGCGACCGCCGCGATCGAATCGCGCTGTATCTCCATGGTCGCGGATCTTTTCCACGCCGAGAATCTGCGCGACGACGACTCCGCCAGCGCGATCGGCGCGTCCACGGTCGGATCCTCGGAGGCGGTGATGCTGGCTGGACTGGCACTGAAATGGCGCTGGAGGCAGCGGGTTTCCGGTACCGACAAGGACGCCTGGAAGACTCGCACGCCGAACCTGGTGATGGGTTCGAACGTGCAGGTGGTGTGGGAGAAGTTCTGTCGCTACTTCGACGTCGAACCGCGGTATCTGCCGATGGCGCAGGACCGCTACGTGATCACCCCCGAACAGGTCGTTGACGCCGTCGACGTCGACACCATCGGGGTGGTCGGAATTCTTGGTACCACCTACACCGGTGAACTCGAGCCGATCGCCGAGATCTGCGCAGCGCTGGATAAACTGCAGAAGGACACCGGGCTCGACGTCCCCGTGCACGTCGACGCCGCCAGTGGTGGATTCGTCGTCCCCTTCCTTCAGCCCGATCTCAAATGGGACTTCCGGTTGCCGCGAGTGGCATCGATCAACGTCAGTGGGCACAAGTACGGACTGACCTATCCGGGTGTCGGATTCGTGGTGTGGCGCAACTCCGATCAACTCCCCGAGGAACTGGTCTTCAAGGTCAACTACCTCGGCGGCGATATGCCGACCTTCACCCTGAACTTCTCCAAAGGCGGCAACCAGGTCGTCGGCCAGTACTACAACTTCCTGCGGATGGGCCGGGCCGGCTACACCAGCGTGATGAATTGCCTCTCCGATACCGCTCGCTGGCTTTCGGACAGACTGCTCGAGTCCGAGCACTTCGATGTCATCTCCGACGGATCTCAGATCCCGGTGGTGGCGTTCAAGCTGTCCGGCGACTTCGGTTACAACGAGTTTGACGTCTCCGCTGCGCTGCGGATCTACGGCTGGCAGGTGCCGGCCTACACCATGCCCGAGGGTGCCGAGAACATTGCTGTACTGCGGGTGGTGGTGCGCGAAGGGTTCTCCGCCGATCTGGCTCGTTCGCTGTGGGAGGACCTGCGCGCGGTGATCGACCATCTGTCCGAGATCAAGCCGGGTGGGCACTTCACCGAGGAGCGCTTCGCTCACTAGTGTGCGAGCGCATGGGACGGGGCGCATGGGACGGGGCGCATGGGTCGGGGCGCGTGGGAGAATGCCCGACGGTGACATGAGCATGCAAACCACAGGATCGACCCCGTCGAGCCCCGCGCAGAGCCCTGCGGTCAACGGCCGGGCCGTCGTCGACCTTGATGCCATCGCGCACAACGTATCGGTGCTTCTCGCCCACGCCGGTCCGGCCCAGGTGATGGCCGTGGTGAAAGCCGACGGGTACGGCCACGGTGCCACCGCAGTCGCCCGCACCGCGATCGCGGCTGGCGTGGCCGAACTCGGTGTCGCCACCATCGCCGAAGCGCTGGCCCTGCGGTCGGATGGCATCACCGCCCCGGTGCTGGCCTGGCTTCATGCCCCCGGAACCCAATTCGATCCGGCCCTGAACGCCGACGTGGGAGTCGGTATCACCGCGCTGCATCAGATCGGGGATCTCCTGGCCGCGGTGGCTCGTACCGGCCGCACCGCGCAGGTCACCGTTAAGGTCGACACCGGCCTGAATCGCAACGGAGTCGGCCCGCGAGAGTACCCGGATGTGCTCGACGCTCTTGCGCGCGCTGCTGCCAGTGACGCGATCCGGGTCCGTGGCATCATGTCGCATCTGGCCAGCGGTGACGAACCCGAAAACCCTCTCAATGATGTTCAGGCGCAACGGTTTACCGGAATGCTTACCGAGGCCCGCAGTCGCGGAGTCGATTTCGAGGTGGCCCACCTGTCGAACTCGCCGTCGACGATGACCCGGCCTGATCTCGGCTTCGACATGGTGCGCCCGGGTATCGCGGTGTACGGCCTGAGTCCGATACCGGACCGCGGCGACATGGGGTTGCGGCCGGCCATGACGCTGACCTGCCCGGTGGCGATGGTCAAATCGGTGCGGGCCGGGGACGGCGTTTCCTACGGCCACGCCTGGATCGCCCCGGTCGACACGACCGTCGCATTGCTGCCGATCGGATACGCAGACGGCGTCTACCGGGCGCTGGGCGGCCGCCTGAATGTGATGATCAATCAGCGGTT
>Ga0315291_10011323_pt1 | contig 10879 bp, 5 predicted proteins | sample YL17G12_20_MG_FD_203070 | JGI IMG/M metagenome (GOLD analysis project Ga0315291, IMG submission 203070) | Sediment microbial communities from Yellowstone Lake, YNP, Wyoming, USA - YL17G12_20 | ecosystem: Environmental > Aquatic > Freshwater > Lake > Sediment | place: USA: Wyoming | collected... | reverse complement strand
CTAGTCAGAATGGCCATGGTCTGGATGGCAGGCCTGCTCGTAGTCGGAACCTTGGCGGGCCTGGCATGTTCCAAGAAGTCTGCTTCCACTGGGGACATCACGATCACATCTTCCATCGATTCGGGCCACAGCCATGCCGTTACCGTCCTAGGTGCCGACATTGAGACTCCCCCCGCAACCGACCAGACAATCGATACCACCAGTTCCGGCGGCCATAAGCACACGATCACACTGACGAGCCAGGATTACCAATCCATAAAGGATGGCAATGAAGTCACAGTAACCTCTAGCTCGAACAGTGGACACACACATACGTTCAAGATCAAGAAGTGATCGCGGGCGGTGGACTGTTCTTGTCAATAGACAGCATTCCACCCACGGGGTTCAAAGCAGATCTTGCCCTGTGCCCAGAGGGCGCTGTCTGCACGTCAAACCGAAGACCCTCCTGCTCCACCCGAAACGTGAGCTGACGGTTACGCCGTTGCATCGAGTTTCCTTACGAGCGGCGGCGTTGTGGCCTCCTACTTGCCTGACCCCTTGCCTGACCCCTTGACAAGCCGCTCAACAGGTGTTAAGATATATCGCGATATATCCCGATATATCCGACAGATAATCGCAGAACTGCAAAGAAGGAGCCGGCCATGTTCAATATGAACAAGCGATTTTGGGGCCCATGGCCCGAAAGCCCATTCCAGAAGGGAGATTTGAAGTACGTCATTTTGGGTCTTTTGGACGAACAGCCGCGACACGGTTACGAGATCATCAGCATCCTGAAGGAGCGTTCCCACGGCTGCTATTCCCCAAGCCCGGGTGCCGTCTACCCCACCCTGCAACTGCTGGAGGAAATGGGATACGTCACCGCGAATCAAAGCGACGGCAAGAAGACCTACACCATCACCAAGGAGGGCAAGCGTTTCCTGGCTGAGAAAGGGCCCCAGGCGGAGACCGTCAGGCGACACATGAAGGACACCTGGAGTTCTGATAACGCCGCAGAAATGCGCGAGATAATGGCTGAGATCGGCAAACTGGGGCGGCTGGTCGGGCCGCGCTTCCGTGGTCTCAGCCCGGAAGACATCCGGCGCATCCGGGAGGTGATTGCGCGGGCCAACACTGATATAGAAAGCATCCTGAATCCGTAGCGATCACAGGCCGTGAAACCAGGCTGCAAGTTGAGGTCACTAGAAGGAGGAATCGGACAATGGGCATGATGGACGAGATGATGGAGTCGATGATTGGAGGAATGACCAAGGAAGAGAAACAGGAAATCATGGGCAAGATGATGGAGAAGTTCTTCTCGGGCATGACGACTGAAGACAAGCAGAAGATGATGGAAGGAATCAACATGGCGGAGATGATGCCCAGGATGATGATGGGCATGATGGGCGCCAACAGTGGAAGGACGCCGATGGGGATGATGTCGCAGATGATGGGAGGAGGTCAGGCTGGCGGCATGCCCATGATGGGAAACATGATGACGCAAATGATGCCCCAGTGCGTTAGCACGATGCTGCCGGGTCTGCCAAAAGAAGAGAGGGTGGATTTCGTATTGAAGATGATCTCCACTCTATTGGATCGGGCTTCGGCGGACATGTCGGAGAAAGAGAAGAATGATCTCGTAGCCAGGGCTTTGGAGAGAATCACGGCCTGATGGTAAGGCACACTCTCAGACATAGTCTCTACAGCAGGCTTAGTTCCCGCGCCCGGGCTACGGCCTGCGTGCGGTTATGAACGTCGAGTTTGAGGTAGATGTTGAGCAGGTGAGCTTTCACCGTGCCTGTCACCAGGACCAGTTCCTCGGCAATCTGCTTGTTGGATGCGCCGGCGGCGAGCAGCCGGAGTACTTCCAGCTCCCGTCCGGTGACCGGCTCGATGGTCGGTTTCATACGGCGGCCGGAGAATGGAGTGGAGCCATCCTGCCCCGTGGGGGTGCCAAACGCAGCCAGGAGGCCAGAAACGTAGTCCGGCATGATCTGTCGCGCCAGCGCAGACCGCAGAAGCTCAGCCATAGACTGCCCTGCGTCTACGAATATGCGCACATACCCCTCGGGCTCTGCCAACGAAAGGGCCCTCTGCAGCGTCACCAGAGCTTCGTCGGTTCTGCCTTGAGCACGGAGCGTGGTGGCCAGCAGGACCAGGATCTCCAGCACACTGCCCATCCTTCCTTCCGCCTCCGCCCTCTTGCGCACCCGGTCCAGCATCGCCGGGATCCCCTGCAATTGCCCCCTGGCAATCTTTAACCGGGCCAGCGTGAGATACTCGAATTCCAGCGCAAACTCGAGCCCATCATCCGAAACGCCCCCGGGAGTCTCTCTGGTAGCCGCCCATTGCAAAGCCTGAACGATGTCACCCCTCGCCAGCGACAGCCGTGCCCGCCAGGAGGCGGTGACTCGAGCCATCACGGCGCTGCGAGATGCTGTAGCGACGCCCTCCAGCTCATCCAGAGCATCAGACAGGGCTGTCGTTTGTCCAATCAACTCCGTGAGCGGAGCCAAGCCGGGCACCGCCATCACGGCGATGGTCAATTGCACCCCCTGCCGGCCAAGCTCAATCGCCCGGTTGACATAGTGAATCGCCTCTTCAATCTCATTCCATTGGTAGAGGATCTGAGCCAGGCATATATGGGCGTAACTGGTGGCTGGAAGGGGCTCCCCACCTCCCCACTCAGTCCCCAGGCGGATCGCCTTCCGACTGGTCTCTGCTGCCTGGTGAAGACGCCCTTGTCTGAGGTAGATGTCCGCCAAGTGCCCCATGGCCACCAGCGTAATGAAGTAGTTCCCAGTGGTCTGCCCGTAGCCTGTCGCCTCCTCCAGACACAGCATGGCCTTCGGCATGTCTGCCTTCATCCAGTGGGCCAATCCCAGCAAGAGTACGCACATACAGCGCACCGTAGGCTGGTCGTCCGGCGACTGCTCAAGTGCTTCGTGGCACAGGCGAATGGCCTCGTCGATCTCCCCGCGGGCCAGCACCAATGGAATGCGAAGAGACGTCAAGTGGTTACGGATTCGGCGTTCTGCCTCCGCATCTCCGGGCGTCCTGTCAGCCCCTGCCCGCGAGAGGATCGATTCCACTGCCTCCACCAGCGGCTGAACCGCGGCAAGTTGTCCGCGAGCCGACCGAACATTGGCCAGGCCGATGCACAGCCACGGGCGTGACAGGATCACGTCTTCTGGCAGCTTCTCCAGCCAGCCCTGCGGCGCCGATATCTTGCCCTGTGATATGAGCGGTACAGCCACCAATTCGATGAGGTCAGCCGCACGCTCGAGGTCCTTGGCCGCCAAAGCATGGTAGATGGCCTCGGAAGTCAAACCCTCATGTTCAAACCACGCGCTGGCCCGGCGATGCAGTGCAGGGATACGGTCAGCCTGCGTCTTCTGCAGGCGATCGCGCAGCAGATCGGAGAACAGGTGGTGGTATCTGAACCATTTGCGGCTCTCGTCCAGCGGCACCACAAAGAGGTTGGCCGACTGCAGATGATCCAGCATTTCCTCTGCGTTCTCCGCCCCAGTCACGGCATTGCATAGCGGGGCGCTCAGGCGATCAAGAACAGAGGTCCGTACCAGAAACTGCTGCACGCTCGCCTTTTGACGTCCGAGCACTTCCTCCACCAGATAGTCCATGACGTGGCGATGGGTGCCGGCAAACTCGGCAATGAAGCTGGCAATGTTCTCGCAACCCTGCATCGAAATAGCGGCCATCCGGATACTGGCTATCCAGCCCTCTGTCAGAGAGTCCAGTGCTTTGACGTTGTCAGTGGTGAGTCCCAGTTCCATGATGTCATTGAAGAAGGCCGCGGCCTCATCCGTGGTGAAACGCAGGTCGGCGGCGCGCAGCTCGTTCAACTGCCCGCGAACCCGCAGACGAGCCAATGGAAGAGGCGGATCAACCCTGGTGGCCAGAACCAGATGTGCCTGCGGGGGCAGATGGTCTATGAGGAAAGCCAGGGACTCATGCACTGATCGGGACGTTATCTCGTGGTAGTCGTCCAGAACCAGCACGAACTCGCCCTTGGCTTGGCTGATCTCATTGACTAAGGTGGTCAGGACCGCCTTGATGGAGGGCGCCTTGCCGGTCTCGAGCATCTCCAGGCAGCGTTTTCCCAGATTAGGCTGTACGGTCTGAAGCGCGGCGACGAAGTAAGTCCAAAAGCGTTCCGGATCATTGTCTTCCTTGTCCACCAAAAGCCAGGCAGTAGCCGGAGCAGAAACGCCACTCGAATCCCCTTGCATGGCTATCCACTCGCTCAACAGCGTGGTCTTGCCGAACCCGGCGGGGGCGCAGACCAATGTCAGTCGGCAACGCCGCGCCGCCTCCAGCCGTTTACTGAGGCGGGGACGTGTAAGCCACCCCGGGGGGACGGGGGGAACATGCAACTTCGTGATCAGCAGGCGTTCGGGCGTCGTATCCGTCTCCTGAATGCGAACACAAATGAGCGGACACGGAATCAATGTCCGCCGTGTTGCTGGCCTATGTACAGCGCGATTCTACCATTGGCTTTCGTTTTCGGCAAAGGTGAATCATTCAAGGTTGATAGTGTGGAAGGCCACGAGGATATCGATGCACTTGTGGTGGAAGCGGTGGGCTATATGGGGCGAAAGACAGAACTGTAACCTTCGAGCTGGACTTCAGTCGAGTGTAGTCGCACCATACCTACCCCGGATGGGTTTCGAACCATCAATCTTCTATCGTGTTCCCGCACCATTCCACGCCTCATTCCCGTTCTTGAACACGGCGTTGAACACCTTAGCAGGAAGGTTGGTCTCCTCAACGTTGGGGAGCTTGGAGCCACCCACGTTTCCGTAGCCGGGGGGAACATACACAATAAAGTCCAGAGGCTTGGCCTGGCCGCCGAGAACGCCGGCGATGTAGTTATGTGCACCATCAGTCTTAGGCTCGAATAGCAGGTCACCCGTGTATCGCCCTTCATTCTGAACCAGGTCAGCATAGCGAAAGGCCATGCCATAGAGACTGCGCATTCCGACCTTGTTCGGGAACTCCACATCGTAGAGCATGATGCCCACTGAGACATACGACGCCAGAGCATAACTGGGCCATTTGCCCTTGCCCCAAGTGAGACCAGCGACAAACGGGTCAGGCATCTCTAACTCCAGCAGGGACATCCTATAGGCAACGAGTACCGTAGTGCCGTAAAAGAAGTGTTTGAATGGCGCAAAACCCTTGGAGCTCCACGCCGGATTGCTGAGCTTCAGGAGGCTTGAGATGTAACTGAACGACCCCCGGTGTACGCCCAACTTCTCCTTCCCTATTACAGACCCCATGATACCCATTGCCGCAAGGGCATAAGCACTGAGGCCATTCCTGCCGAACTCCTCATAGCCGACCACGCCGTCCCCATTCTCGTCGAAGGCCTCCAAGAACTCCTTCTTCAGCGAAGAGCCCACCAGTTTATCCACTGCCTCCAGGTAGCTGAATGAGGTCAACTGCAGGTCCCATGGCATCTTGTAGGCATCGTAGTAAAGCGTTCTAGTTACCAGGTCAACGAAGCGTCTATCTTCAAGGAACCCTAGATGGCCTTGAAGTGAGATTATATCCGAGCCCGTAAGCCCATCATTACCTACAACGTGGTATTGCCTTCTCCCCAGATCCCTCTTTTCCGCATACCGGAAGCAGTCATCCCTGGCGATTGCACAATCGTATCCTGTGCTGGTGGCGATCTGGTTGGATTCTATCCTCGGCACCGGCACTCGCTGCGCAAAGTGACCACCGTTGCCATCATCCACCCCGGCTTCTTGGGCTTCATCAAATGGTGCGCTCCCAAACATATAGCGCGCACAGAGAAGATCGACGGCAACCGGATCAAGACCCGCAATGACCAACCCTTCCGCCTCTCTGGTGCCCGGCATTCGGCCGGTGTGGTCCAGATTGATCACCTCAATGGCATCAACAATGTGCAACATGTAGATTCCTTGGCTGGCTACTGCCCTGATGATGTCGACCATCGTGGCCAGTATGCCACCCGTCTTCTTGACTACGGGTTTCCCAGTCATATCTAACTTGGGCTCGCCGGTCCGGGGATCTGTCTCTGCCACCCAGACTGAATGCGGTATGCCACCCTTGAGCCCCGGCACCGCATCCCAGGGTGAGCCGTACATCCAACGGCAGTCACCCGCCCCGGCCTTCTCGGCTGCTTGCATGGGATAAAGCCCTATGCCGAGGTTCTTTATGGCATTAGTCAATAGGGTGATGGCATGAACTTTCAGCTTCGGCACGTTGACCAGTACACTGCCCGGATAGGCCTTCAGATCTTCACGGTCAGAGGGATCCCCGCCAACGATCGCTTTGTGCAAGGTGATGTGCTGGAAATTGACCCCGTCCGGCACCTTGATCACCCTGCCCTTGGAGGGGTCATCCGCGATTCGATTCAGGTCATATACCATGAGTTTGTCCCGGCCCATTCCCGGGGGCACATAGGTGGCGCTAACGCTTTCCTGATAGCCTTTCATAGGGTCGTCACGATGGGATGAGTCATGGCTTTGGGCCAGGTATCTTCGCACAAAGTAGAAGCCCCAACCTCCGTAGAAATTGCCCGCTTTCCCCTCAATCGCAGCCTCTGCTGTCACCGGCCCGTCTTTGCTCATCATTGTGAACAAGCGCGCGGCGGCCGGTGTCATGCTCGCCGCGTCCCCCACAGCCATCGCATGGTAGCTGATATCCAACCTGTCGTGGAACCACCTCATCAAAGCCGCCACGAAAGGCCATTCGGTGCAAGTCGTGCTTCCTGATCCAGGCCCGTGAGTCTGGGGATCTATGTTAAATATACTCACCAGATTAGGCTTGAAGAGCAGCCGTTGCCCCTTCTCCATCCTCGCCTTCAATTCGCTGCTGAAGGCGGTTTCCGCTTCCAACGGACCCAGGGCAAGATCGAGATTCTCGTACGTGTAGTCGATCTTGGACTTGATCAACTCCCAGGCCTGTTCATCCGACTGGTTGATGTGCATCTGGAGAAGTTGACCGATGCCTGCATAAGATTTGCAGGCATCCATTCTGACTACGCCCACCGGAGAACCCGATGCATCTATTTCTCTCATACCAATCGATGTGTCCACCAAGGTATGTTTAGAGTGAGCCATTTCAGCCTCCTCTGTGTCGATGTCTTCTATCGGCAGTGTATCGGGAGATCTAATGACCGATGCCGCTGGCTAAAAGACTCAGTCAGAGGCATCCTCTCCAAAGAAACAATCGCCTTCCGAGGGTGTTGGCAGTTTCAATTGGCCAAGTTGCTCTTCACTACTTCTTTGGACTTGTCTAACCCCAGAGTGCGTCCAATTTCATGAACGCATGCGGTGCGAACGCCGTTGGGTCCACTTCGGCTACGACGCTGCCCGGCAGCATCAGGTGTGTGGAAGCCTTATCCGATCTGCCATATCCAGGACAGATAGCCCGAATTGAATCACGCCAGCCACATCCTGTCAATATGCCGAATTGACTCATACTCCCCGTTGCCGAACCCGATGCCGTTGCTCAGAAGCAACGCTATAGAGACTGGAAATGACGACCGCCCGATTGGACGTCAATGAGTATGTCTGTTCCGGGAGAGGGATTGGCATGCTGCGACCTCTATGAGGAAGGTAGGCAACATGTCGCACGAGTTGTGACCGTGGTGGGCCACCAACGCAAGTCTGTAGTGATGTTGCTCGGACAGAACACCCACGTGTAATCTGCCAACTCTTGCCTTACACTGGCGAACTTCTGCAAGCAGTGGTGGGCTCGCCCGGATTCGAACCAGGGACCAACCGGTTATGAGCCGGCCGCTCTGCCGCTGAGCTACGAGCCCATGGGGTATGGCAAGATTATAGTGCCTCAAGAGCGGATTTTCAAAGGACGGCGCTATAAGCCGAGGAGCTGTTTCTTCTTGCGATTGAACTCTTCTTCGGTGATGACTCGCCTGTCCCGCAATGAGGCCAGCTTGTCAAGCTCGTCCAGGTCGGTGGTAGCCACTGATGGCCCCCTGTTCAAACCGCCGGTCAGCTTGGCCTCCAGCGCCTCCCGGAAGGCTTCAAAGGCCCTCTGCTGCCCGGGCCTGAAGGTGACGATGGAGTCGTAGATCTCATACTCGGAGTCCTTGTCATCCCTCTCGTGGTTGTGCATCAGAATGAACTCTATGTACCCGTTGTTGAGCAGTCCGGCCTTCTTAAACTGTATGCTCGCGATCTGAGAGATCAGGATGTCCTTCTCTATTCTTGAGGCTCCGCTCAAGAAACTGCCTATCCCGACGCGCTTGATACGCACCACATCCTTGAACAGCAGCACCCTGCCGTTGATCCCGGTGGCCTCCATGAGCGCATCATTCATGTGGTTCCTCCCGCCTCCTATTCTACTTCAGCGATGCAAGAGCCATTTTGATCTCTTGCTGGAAGAACGCGACTGCCACCACCACACCCGTCTCGGCGACCGCCTGTGCCGAATTGTGTGGCTGAACCGTCAACCCCCTTTGTCCCCCATTCCTCCTGAGACGGATCTTCCATCTTGGGGGAGGTTAGAGAGTTGGGGAACACCCCTCATCCTGAGGCGAGTCTACGACCAAACCCTCGGCAGGGCTGAATCCCTGCACCTTCTCTTCACATACGGGAAAGTGTCTTGACGGCCAAGTGGGCTGATGTGCAATTGGAGGAGATGTGTGTCTGAACGGAAACATGGTCGGGGTGAGAGGATTTGAACCTCCGGCCTCATGGTCCCAAAGCAACTCATATAGAAGGCGGGGACCGCTCGCCTCCTTTCCGGATGAGAGTCTACTCTGCTGAGTCCAGAGGTGTCAATTTTGTACTAGATCGTTATGGCATGTCGCGCCATATCGACTCGCAGGAAATGGGAGATTATGCTGGCTGCGGGGGCCGTTCACGGTGAATTCCGAGGGTAATTCTGACCTGGTGAGGCGGTCGCCACCTGTGCCACGTCAGGGCGGCCGAATGGGTAGCGATTCTGGACTCCTGTCTCCCCATGAGATCCACCTGTCGGGGTCCCTCTCCATTAACCCCAAGGGCAGGGTTCCACGGGCGTGCCCGTGGGGTAATGAGAACTCGCCCGTAGGGCCTCAGGCAAAGCTTGTCATCAAGAAGTGCCACGGGCTTGCTCATGGGTATCTTCAGGACTCGATCCTGCTGGCGTATTTGGGCCAGTCGACAACTTTGCCATGAGCCCTCCATTTAGGGGCAGCCGCCTGACGTAGCCGATGACAGAAGTCAATCAATTAGTCAATGAGAATTCATCTGGCCCCGTGGCATCCGGGCCGGAGCGAAGCCTCCACTAAGAAGACCTGAGCGGCCATCTCTGCCCCCTTTCGTGATGCGAGTCCCGACCGGAGTCCTCATGAAGCCTCATATTCAACCGTTGCCACGTTGTCTGCATTGCGTGGACTTCTGACCAACTGAGATGGGCACGAGCTGTTTCACTTTGGTGGTGGGTCGATCCGCTATCCAGGAATTTCCGACAACAGAGGGTCGAAACCTGCTTGAGGTCTCAGTGCCTACACTCGCCAAGTACTGTAGCAGTGGCCACCAAAGGAGGAGGGCACTCGGTTGGATCCACCTCATCGCTTCTCCTGGAACAATTTGCTACATATCGATATGATCGACACAGTCTCTAGAAGACTATTGCGAGCCCCTGCCCATAGCTCAAATAGAGGGATTACCCCAGCCAACATAAGATCCGGATAACCCAGAGCGGGAGGTGCTCCGGCTGACTTGGTACAGGGAGCCGGGCCACAGTCCTGGATAGACTATTGACTCCACTCCCGAATTCAGCGCCACCATCTAGGTGCATCTTGGGAGCCTTGAGGCGGTCCTCTATGGCGATGAACACCTGACCTCTGTCCCCAAGTGGTGGCGCCGGTTCCCGAGTCTCCATCTGCCAGGCTGACACCAACCGCGCAGAGACCAGTCCTTACCATTACGTAGTAATGGTAATTCTCGGAGATGCAGCCCGCCGTTGCCCACGGTTTCTTGCCGACATAGGCCTGATGGCCTGATATCAACGGGCGACTGTGGGGCCGGCCTTGCCCCCCTTCCAGGGGCCTGGGCGAACACCTATGGAAGTGGTCGGCTTGAACGCTAAGACGACCACGGGCTAGCCGAACACCTGTGGAAGTGGTCGGTTTGAACGCTAAGACGACCACGGGCTGGTTGGCCTGCTACCCACAGAGCTCCTATGGCGCCTGAATCGACCTTGGCTTGAATACGGTGCGGCAACAGTCTCTTAAGGACTATGGTCTTTGTAGGCCTGTGGTCTGACATGCCCCAAAAGACGGCACTATTTGCAGGGGGTGTCCAGCGTGGCGCTGCCTGGCCGCGGGTGTCCAGAATCTGGCGATTTGTGAAGGAACATACAGTCGCCCCATGCGCGGGGGCGTGGATTGAAACTGGAACTCCATGCAGGCGACCCACCCGGGCTGCTCGTCGCCCCGTGAGCAGGGGGGCGTTCAATGAAGCGTAATAAGGATCGGCCAGAAACGGCATGTTCTTGAGCGTGGATTAGAGCCGTGAATCCTGAGTCAACAATCGACCGATTTTTGATCACTCTACCCGATGAGTCCTCATGATAGCGCTGCCCGCAGTTCAAGAATTTGAAAGTGAGAATACGATCCCATGACTCAAGGTGGTTAGACCTCCTATCCTGAACACAGAAGGTCATTGGTTGAAGTCCATTACTGCCCACCACTGCCTGCAGAAGTTGGCAGATCAGTTGCTGCGTGTTTGAAGGATGTCCAGTCTCGCGTAATCCACCTAATCAGCGAGTCAGGCTGACCTGCCCCAAATAGCTGTACCTCTCGTCCAGCCGGGCCCAGTAGTCAGACTATCCCACTTCTCTCTTACAACTTTGTGATCTTTTTCTCATAACACCTCGATATAGTATGGATCACTATAGA
>Ga0315291_10011322_pt1 | contig 10879 bp, 7 predicted proteins | sample YL17G12_20_MG_FD_203070 | JGI IMG/M metagenome (GOLD analysis project Ga0315291, IMG submission 203070) | Sediment microbial communities from Yellowstone Lake, YNP, Wyoming, USA - YL17G12_20 | ecosystem: Environmental > Aquatic > Freshwater > Lake > Sediment | place: USA: Wyoming | collected... | reverse complement strand
CGCATCGGCGGCCGGCGGGCCGGCCGGGAGATGGCGCTCCGGGCGCTGTTCCAGATTGACTTCGGGAGCGTGTCTGCCGAGGAAGCGTTTGCCACCGTCTCCGACGCGGAGCGCTATGTGGAGGATACCATCGAGTTCGCGCGCGCTCTGGTCACGGGCGCGAGCGCTCACGCCGCGGCCATTGACCGGGTGATCGAGAGACACGCCCGCGACTGGTCGCTCGATCGCATGGCGAACGTAGACCGCAACATCCTGCGGCTTTCGCTCTACGAGCTGCTGTACCGGCCGGACATTCCGCCCAGCGTCGCGGTTGACGAAGCGGTCGAGCTGGCGAAGAAGTACAGCACTGCGGAGTCGGGGCGGTTTGTCAACGGCGTGCTGGGGAACGTCGTCAGGAACCTGGAGGAGGAGCGAGCGGGGCTGTGAACCGCGACTATATCTTCACCGTCCGACAGATCACCAGGTATCTCAAGGCGCTGCTGGCGCAGGACGCGACCTTGCAGGAGGTGGCGGTACGGGGCGAGATCTCCGACTTCGTGAGGCACAGCTCCGGGCACGTCTACTTCACCCTGAAGGACGAGTTCTCGCAGCTGCGGTGCGTGATGTTCCGGGAGGAGGCGGCATCGCTGACCTTCGCGCCGGAGAGCGGGGCCGAGGTCATCGCCCGCGGCACTATCACCATCTACGAGGCGCGGGGGCAGTACCAGCTCATCGTGCGCGAGCTGGCGAGCGCCGGCATCGGCGACCTCTACCTCGCGTTCGAGCGTCTCCGGCGGAAGCTCGCCGAGGAGGGGCTGTTCGATGAGGGCAGAAAGCGCCCCATCCCGCTTTACCCGCGCCGGATCGCGGTCATCACCTCGCCGGTCGGGGCGGCGGTTCACGATGTCCTCACCACAGTTCGCGCACGCTGGCCCGCGGCCAGCGTCGTGGTGATCCCGACGCCGGTGAGCGGGCCCGGAGCGGCGCCAGGGATCGTCCGCTCGTTGCAGAACCTGGATTCGCTGGCAGGCATTGATGTTGCGCTGCTGGTGCGGGGCGGCGGATCGCTGGAGGAGCTGGCCGGGTTCAACGATGAGGCGGTGGCGCGAGCGATCGCAGCCGCGCCCGTCCCGATCATCACCGGCATCGGCCACGAGACGGACTTCACCATCGCCGACTTCGTGGCAGACCGCAGGGCGCCCACGCCGACCGGGGCGGCAATGGCCGCGACCCCGGACCGCCACGCGCTGCTGCACCGCGTGCAGTCGTTCCGGCGCGGCCTGGCGGATCGGCTGCGGCGGCTGGTCGTGCGATACCAGCGGGAGCTGGCGCTGCTGCGCGCGCGGCCGGTGCTATGCCGGCCGCGGCTCGTGTTCGCCGACCACCGGCAGCGGCTCGATGATGCCGTGGAAACGGCGAGGCGCGCGCTCGGCGAGCGGGCGCGCTCGCTCGGGGAGCGACTGCTGCGCGCCCAGGACCGGCTGGAGGCACTCCGGCCGCAGGCGGTGCTGGCGCGGGGCTACTCGCTGACGCGGCTGCCGGATGGGACGATAGTGCGCTCGGTGCGACAGGTGCGGGTGGGTACACTGGCGGAAGTGGTGTTCGCGGAAGGCGCGGCCGGCGTAAGCGTGCGGGAAGTCAGGCCGCCCGGGAGAGAAGATGGTGCGTAGGTTTCCAGTCTGGATCGTGCTGCTCGCCTGCACAGTCGCCGCCTGGGCGGCGGAAACGGAACCGGCCGGGCTGAGCGAGTTCCGGGCGGGATGGCGGGAGGTGGCGGCTCCGGCGTCGAGGCAGGAGGGGAAGGGGGCGCTTCAGGCCCGCCAGGAAGCGCTTCAGGCGGCGATCCCTCTTCTGGAGGCCGCGGTTTCGGCCGAGCCGAGGAACGTCAGCTATCGCATCTCCCTCGGCTACGTCTACCTATCTGCCGGTAAGTACGAGCAGGCCAGAGAAGCCCTGTTCCAGGCGACGGAACGCGACCGGAAGAACCCAGTGCCCTATCTCCTGCGCGCCCAGGCCGAGGCAGCGCTTGCTTTCATGAATCCCGACACGAAGGCTCAGGAGATCGGCACCGCGCTCCGTTCGTTCGAGGACGCCGCCCAACTCGACCAGACCAACTCGCTGGCGCTTATCCAGGCCGCCAGCGTCGCTTTCGAGGTGGGGAAGCAGGAGGTGGCGTTGGTGAAGCTGCAGGGGGGGCTGGCGCGGCCGGGGATGACGCTGTACCGGCTGCCCATCCCGGGCGATCTCAGCCCGGACACCAGCACCTCGATCAAGATGTGGCAGCAGGCACAGATGTGGCAGTGGCTGGAGATGCTTTACCGATGCCAGAACGTGGCGCGGATGCTGCTGAAGGAGGGGAAGGAGAAGGAAGACGCCGGCGACCTGGACGGGGCGGATGCCGTCTACAAGCAGGTGCTGGCACTCGGGCGTCAGGTGGGGAACGCGCACCCGAACTTGTTCATCACGGTGAGCACCGCCCTGAACACAATGGAGGACGCGTACATCGGCCTTGCGCGCGTTTCCGAAGCGAGGAAGAGCCGAGATGCCGAGGCGTGGAACGGCGAGCGCGGGGTCGTAGGGATCGGGCGAGAGGAACTGCTGGGGCAACTGCAAATCTACACCAAGCGCCTTGATGAAAGCGCTCCGGCTTCGATTGATGACACGCTCGAACTGGAGGCGCAGAGCGTGGCCTGGGTGATGCGCGGCGTCGGATTGTCGCCGACGCACGAGCCGCTGCCTCTGGGAGGCAAGGCACAGACGGGGGAGGAAGCAGGGAAGCCGGAATCAGGTAGGCGGAAGTAGGTCGGCCGTTTTTCCCGAAAGGAGTCGCTGGTTGGCTGAGAAGGCGAGACGCCAACAGAAGAAGGCAGAGGAGAAAGAACAGACCTTCGAGCAGGCGCTGGCGCGGCTAGAGGAGATCGCGGCGCGGCTGGAATCCGGCGAGCTGGCGCTGGAGGAGGCGATCGCGCTGGCCGAGGAGGGGCTGAAGCTCTCGCAGTACTGTGAGAAGCAGCTCACCGAGGCGGAGGGGAAGATCGAGCAGCTCGTCGAGCGGATGGGCGCGGTCGGCGCCGAGCCACTGCAGCCCTCAGCCAGCGAGGAAGAGGAGGAGTAGGAAAGACGTGAGCAGCCTCCTCGACCGGATCAACTCACCCGCGGACCTGAAGGCGCTGGCGCGCGCGGATCTTCCTGCACTGGCGGAGGAGATCAGGGCGCGGCTCATAAGCACGGTTTCACAGACGGGCGGACATCTCGCCGCCAGCCTGGGGGCGGTGGATATCGCCATCGCCATCCACTATGTTTTCGACTCGCCCACAGACAAGGTGATCTGGGACGTCGGGCACCAGGCCTACGCGCACAAGCTCATCACCGGGCGCAGGGACAGGTTCGATACGCTGCGCCAGCAGGGCGGCATCTCGGGGTTCCCGCGCCGCAGCGAGAGCGAGTACGACGCGTTCGACACCGGCCATGGAAGCACGGCCATCGCCGCGGCAGTGGGAATGGCGAAGGCGCGCGATCTGAGCAAGGAGCATTGCTCGGTGATCGCGGTGGTGGGCGATGGCGCGATGAGTGGGGGCATGGCTTTCGAGGCGATGAACCTGGCGGGTCACCTGAAGACGCCCCTCATCGTAATCTTGAACGACAATGAGATGTCCATCTCCCGAAACGTGGGAGCGCTTTCCAGTTACCTCAGCAAGCTCCGTCTTGATCCTCACTACGTGCGGGCAAGGTCGGACTTCGAATCCATCGCGTCGAGAATGCCGCTGGGCGAAAGCCTGATCCAGGCGGTGGAGCGGTTCAAGGATGGCGTCAAGCAACTGCTGCTCCCAGGGATGCTGTTCGAGGAGCTGGGGTTCACCTACCTGGGACCGATAGACGGGCACGACCTGACGAGGCTCGTCGAGACGCTCGAGCACGCGCAAAGCCTCGACCGGCCGGTGCTGATCCACTGCATCACCCAGAAGGGAAGGGGCTACGTTCCGGCCGAGAACGACTCCGCGAAGTGGCACCGGACGGGCGCCTTCGACATCGAGACGGGCGAGCCGCTCAGCTCGTCGAGCGGCCTCTCATTCACCCATGTCTTCGGCAACGCATTGGTCGAGGCGGCCGAGCGCGATCCCAGGGTCGTTGCCATCACCGCGGCGATGAAGGAAGGCGCCGGTCTATCGGTGTTCGCCCAGCGCTTCCCGGATCGGTTCTTCGATGTGGGGATGGCGGAGCAAACCGCGGTCACATTTGCCGCCGGCCTCGCCGCGGAGGGAATGCGCCCGGTGGTGGCGATCTACTCGACCTTCCTTCAGCGCGGCTACGATCAGATCGTGCATGATGTCGCGCTGCCGCGGCTGCCGGTTACGCTGGCGCTGGACCGGGCAGGGCTGGTGGGGGAGGACGGGCCGACTCATCACGGGACGTTCGACCTGTGCTATCTCCGTCACATCCCGGGCCTGGTAGTGATGGCGCCGAAGGACCTGACTGAGCTGGCGGCGATGCTGCGAACCGCGCTCGAGCTGGGCGGACCGGTCGCCATCCGCTATCCCAGGGGCGAGGGAGCGAACCCGCCAGAGGGGGAGGTGGGCGGCCTGGAGATCGGCCGGGCGGAGGTGCTCCGACCCGGCGATGCCGCCGCGATCATCGCGCTCGGGACAATGGTCTGTCCGGCCCTGTCGGCAGCGGAGCTGCTGAGCAAGGGGGGGATCGAGGTCGCTGTCGTGAACGCCCGTTTCGTCAAGCCGCTCGACGAGGACCTAGTGTGCGAGCTGGCCGAGCGCTGCGGCCGCCTGGTGACAGTTGAGGAGAACGCGGTCGCCGGCGGGTTCGGCAGCGCGGTGCAGGAGATGCTCCAGCGTCACGGCCTCGCCGTGCCGGTGCTGACGCTCGGGGTGCCCGATCGCTTCATCGAGCACGGGCGGCGGGAGCAATTGCTGGCCGAGATCGGGCTTGCCCCCGACGGCATCGCGGGCGCGGTCAAGCAGTTCATTGCGGCCGGCGCCCATTTGCTGGCGCGGTGATGCCCCGCAGCGCTTCACGGGGAGCGGCCGCGCTCCCGCTCACCTACCTCCTTCTGCTGGCCGGTTGTGGGGCGCCCACGCCGCCATCACCCGCGCCGCAGGAACGCCCTCCTGTCATCGTCATCACCGGCGACATCCTGCTCGCGGGCCGGGCGGAGCGGCTGATTGAGGAGAAGGGGCCGGCGGCGCCCTTTGCGGAGGTGAGCGCGGCGCTACGGGAGGCCGACCTGGCGATTGGCAACCTCGAGTGCTCGCTCTCGACCCGGGGAAAACGAGCGGACAAGAAGTACACGTTCCGCGCCGACCCGAAGACGGTCGCGGCGTTGAGTGAGGCCGGGTTCGATGTCATGACACTCGCCAACAACCATTCGGTTGACTACGGACCGGAGGCCCTGACTGACACGGTGCAGACGCTGAGTGAGGCCGGCATCGCCGTCGTCGGGGCGGGCGAAGACGCCGAGCGCGCCCGCCAGCCGCTGATCGTGGCACGCGGTGAGCCGCCGGTGAAGATCGCGGTGCTGGCCTTCTCGAACATGGAGCCGGTGAGCTTCTACGCCGGACGCGACCGCCCCGGCACGAACCCCGCACTACCAGATGCAATCAGGGAGAGCGTATCAAAGGCCAGGCGCCAGGCCGATGTTGTGATCGCGCTGTTTCACTGGGGCGATGAGCACAGCACATCGCCGACAGCGCGCCAGCGCGAGCTGGCCTACCTCGCGGCCGATGCCGGCGCCGATCTGGTAGTGGGCCACCATCCGCATGTCCTCCAGGGATTCGAGCGAAGAGGGAGTAGGCTGATCGCGTATAGCGTTGGCAACTTCCTCTTCCCGAGCCGCGGCGTGTGCCGAAGCACGATGATGCTGCGTTACTCGCCCCGGCGGGATGGTCGGGCCGTGGTCGAAGTCATCCCATGTGTCATCGAGGGATTCCGTCCGCGGCCCGCGCATCCGCATGAGCGAGCGGAGTGCCTCGCCCGGCTCGCCGCATTGTCCCGCCCGCTCGGCGCCGAGACGCCGGACCGCCGGGGCGTCATCGCCATGCCGGGGAGGGGGAGTTCGGTTGACAGCGCTCCTCGCTCTCCCTAGAATGCACCCGTAGGGCAGGAGCTTGCCTCCTGCCCCTGTGAGGTCAATACCCCGCGGGTAGCACCATGCCACGCTGTCCTCGCTGCGATCGCGACAACGACGAAGAAAGCAGCTTCTGCAAGCACTGCGGCTGCCCGCTTGGCGCGGGGGAGGCAGGCGCCGAGGACGACGACACGCTCATCATCCGCCTGCTCGATGAGCGCCCCGAGGAGGCCGTCTCCAGGCGAGCAAGCTTATGGTTGCTCGATCCATCCGGCGAGCACATCGCCAAGGCGAGCGAGCTGCGGGACGACGTGGCGGTGATCGGCCGGAATCCGGACTGCGACATCAGCCTGCCCAGCAGCACGGTTTCCCGCCGGCATGCGCGGATACGAGAGGCCGGCGGCCACTTCTTCCTCGAGGATCTCAACAGCACCAACGGCACGCTGCTGAACAGGGAGCCGGTCATCGGGGAGGAGCTGCTCCACGACCGAGACGAGATCGGTGTAGGGATATACCGCCTCATCTTCAGGTACTCCTGAGAGCCGCTGAGGGAACCGGGCAATGCTCCAGACGCTGACCGAGTTCCTGATCTCGTTCGCCCTCGGCATGGCGCTCTCGCGAGCGTTCCGCCGGAGCCTGTTCTGGCTGCGGTCGCGCGAGCGAAAGCCCGGCAAGGAGAAGATCCACCGGCTGTTCCCGAAGCCGCGGCGTCCGCTGGGCGGAGGGCTGGCGATGATGATCGCCGCCACCGCGGCGCTGCTGCTGGTGCCGCTGGCCTGGGGCGGCGCGCCGAGACCGGAGACGTTGGTGGTGCTCCCGGTCGCCTGGGCATACGCGGCCATCGGCCTCGTTGACGATCTGCGGAAGGCGGGAGGACGAGGCCTCAGGGAACGCCCGAAGTTTTTTGTTCAGCTCGGCGCGGCATTGCTCTTCGGGTTGCTGCTCTGGGGCCTCGGGGGGAGGCACGAACTGCGCCTGCCGTTCGTCGCTGATCCGGTGCCGATCGGTCTTCTCTACCCGCTTGTCGCTGCCCTCGTGATCCTGTCCACCGCGAATGCGGTCAACCTGTCGGACGGGATGGATGGCCTTGCCGCAGGCGGCCTCGTCATCGCGCTCGCCGGGCTTGCCGCGATCGGCTATCTCGACCCGACGCGGGCAGTCGGCCCCATTGCCTGGCCGCTGTGCGGCGCGACGCTGGGCTTTCTGCTGTTCAACCTGCCGCCGGCGCGATTGCTCATGGGCGATACCGGCGCGCTGGGGATGGGCGCGGCACTGGGGGCGGCGGCGATCGTCGCCCAGGCAGAGCTCTGGCTGCCACTGGTCGCGGCGCCGTTCGTGGTCAACGCAGCCTCGGTGATCGTGCAGATGGGGGCCGTGAGGGGCTTGTGGCGGGTGGTGAAGCCGCTTCGCCACAGCCGCACTGAGACGGCAAGGCCGTTTCTGTGCACTCCGCTTCATCACCACTTCCAGTGGCTTGCCTGGCCCGACCGGCGGATCCTCGCGCTCTACTGGGGTTTCGGGGCGGCGATGGCGCTGTGGGCGCTGCTGTCGCTGCACTCGGGCCTCGTCTGGCTGGTGGGCGCGGCGCTGATCCCGGCCTTCCTGGTGGTGGCCGCGGCGCAGAAGCTTCTCCGCGGAAGCTACTTCATCGGCCTTGTCGAACGGCCCGACCAGCCCGCCGTCGTCGCGCTCTACTGCGGGCTGCCATTGGGGGTGATGGGCTGGCACCTCTACCGGCCGGTCACAGAGACCACCATCACGGAGAGCATGCTGGTGGGCGCGACGGCGGAGAGCATTCTGTGGCGGCCGGTCTCGGAGGTGGAGGCGCGCATCATCCTTGGCCGGATCTACGCGGACCAGCGGCTGCTCGATGAAGCGCTGGCCGAATGGGAGCAGGTGCCGATGCGAAACCTGCTGCTGCGGCCGAGCGTGATGCTGCGGATGGCCCGGATCTACTACGGGCGGGACCGGTTGCTGGAGGCGATCAAGCTATGGGAGCAGCTTCCGGGCGAGCGGCTGGCGGAGATGCCGAACGTGCGGGAGGTGGTTCGAAGCGCCAAGCTGCGACTCGCCGACGTCGCCAACAAGTCGCACCGGCAAGCGATGCGACTGGTTGCACAGCGCAGGCGCACGCCGGAGGACGCGGAACGTGTCGAGGCACACTTCTCGGCCGCGCGCAAGCTGAACCAGGAGCTTCTTTCGCTCCTTCTCTACGAGAGCGGTAAGCTGCGGGGCCGGGCGGCCGACCCCGAGGCGGCGCGGGCGCGCCGCGAGATGCTCCGGCACAGCCGCGACGTCGTGCTCGCGCGCATTCATGAACTCGATGAGGCACTCGCCGAGCTGGCGCGCACTACGCCCGGGCCGGCCGCGGAAACCGAGCAGCAGGCGGCCGACGCGGCGCAGCGCGCTGCGATGGAGCTCGGGCTATCGCGGGCGGACCTGCTTCGAGTGCTTATGCGGGCCGGCCAGGGCGAGCCCGAGATCATCCAGGTGGCGGTCCACCCGAAGGCCTCCAGAAACACGGTCTGCCGCCTGGGCGTTCGCTGGCAAGGCAGCGGGCCAGCCAGCGTGATCGCGAAGCTGTACGCTGCTGACAGAGTTGACTTCTTCTCTGCCTGCTACCGCCGGGAAGAGGGAGTGCTGAGGCTGTTGGGGCAGTACGGCGCGGCGGTTCCCCGGGTGTACGCGGGCGAGCTGTGGGAGGACCGCGGCTTGCTGCTCCTCCAGGACCTGGGAGACGAGACCCTGGCGGAGCGCCTGGAAGCATCGGAGTCGGCGGCGAGGGGACAGTGGCTGCGGTCGGCGGTGAGCGCGCTGGTCGCTTTGCACGGCATCGGGCAGGCCCACCTGCGCGAGCTGGCTGCGGAGATCAGCAAGGTCGAGAAAGAGGTGCTCCGGCCGGAGTACTACCTGAACGCGCTGCGCATCGCGGTGACCCGCATCAGCGAACTGGCGGATACACCGATGGAGGAGCCGGACTGGGAGCGGCTTGCCGAACAGGCGCGGCCGCTGGTGGATCTGCTCTCGGAGCGGCGCCAGGGGTTCATCCACTTCGAGTTCACCCCACATCATCTCCTGGTGACAGACGCCTCTGCCGAGGCCGGCCGCTCGCCGCTGGCGACGGGGGAGACGCGCGCCGGCGGTCTCTTCGCCTTCGATTTCGAGCAGGCCACCATCGGCCCACTGGAGTTCGACCTGGCGACGCTGCTGGTGCAGCCGGAGAGCGACGTTGGCGGCCCGTCCGGCGCCCTGAAGGGTCCCCTCGGGGTCCTGAGGGGGGCGGGCGAGCCGAGATGGGAACCGCTGATCGAACAGTACTACGCGACCGCCTCCGAATCGGGGATTCCGCTGGCGGCGCGAAAGGAGTTCGAGCGCGGTGTCGCTTACGCCGCCCTGCTCAAGTGCCTGGGATACGCGGGCGCGGCGGCGAACTTCCTGGCGAAGTTCGGGGGAGAGTATCACCTACAGCGGCTTCATCACTACCTGAACACCTGCCAGGCGCTGATGCAGCGCTGGCCGCCGCTCCGGCCGCTCGGGCAACTGCTCGCGCCACGCTTCCGCGCCGCCCGCGGGACCGGCGCGCACGGGGGCCCTCCTGCTCGCGAGCAGACCGCCGGTTGACGTTGGTTGCAGCCCCAGCCTATAATCCGAATGGGGGGAACGGCTGTGCCCAGGGAGGGCTTGTTCGTGGCCGGATTCGCGGGGATTCTGCTCATGGTGGCGCTGGTGCTTATCAGCGGCCTGATCGCCTATGTCGGCGACATCCTGGGCCGCCGCCTTGGCCGCAAGCGCCTGAGCCTCTTCGGTCTTCGCCCACGCCACACCGCCATCGCTGTCTCGGTGGTGGCCGGGATGGTGATCACCATCATGACGCTAGTGGTGGCTATGACGGTGTCCCAGGATGTCAAGGACGGGTTCCTGAAGGTGGTCCAGATGCGCCAGCGGCAGGCCGAGTTGGGCCGCCGGGTGGGAGAGCTGAACGAGACCGTGGCCGAACTGGAGGGCACGCGCGACCGGACCCAGCTCGAGCTGCAGAAGCGCCAGCAGGCGCTCGAACAGGCCGGCGAGGAGCTGCGCGCCGCGGCCGCGGATCTGGAGAAGACGAAGAAGGAGCTTGCGCAGGCCGAGGCGGCGCTGAAGCGGACAGAGGCGGCGGCGAAGCGCACTGAGGGGGCGGCCCGACGGATCGGCGCGACCAGCATCGAGCTTGGTCACCAGCGGGACGAGTTGCAGCGCGAGGTGGAGAACCTGCGGGCCCGAGTCGCGGGCGGGATAACGCTGGAGCGCGCCACCCCGGTGGTGTTCGGGGCAGGCAAGCCGCTCGACTGGCGGCTGGTTGATGGAGATCGCCCGGTAGGCGCCATAAGGCAGGACCTGGACGAGTTCGTCGCCCGACTGGACGCGCAGGCGAGGCGCGCCGGCGCGGAGCCGCTGGAGGGGGAGAACCGCGCCATCATCATCCGGAAGCCGGTTCTCCAGAAGGCGGGCGACACGGTAGGGCAGGAGGAAGCTCCTGCCCAACAGGTGGCGTGGTTTGGCGAGGACCAGGTGCTGGCGGCGCTGGCGGAAGGGATCCGCGAGACGGCCGGGGGCGTAATCGTGCGGGCGTTCTCGGTGTTCAACACCCATCCGGGTGAGCCCGTCCGCGTCGACTTCGAGCTCTTCCGCAACCGCCTCATCTTCCGTCGGGGCGAGGCGCTCGCCCAGGCGCTGATGGACGGCCGCCAGTCAGAGCCGGCGCTGATGGGTGGACTGCTGGCCCTGCTGCGCGAACAGGTGAACGCGAAGGCGCGCTCGCACAACATCATGCCGCGACCATATTCC
>Ga0315291_10011320_pt1 | contig 10880 bp, 8 predicted proteins | sample YL17G12_20_MG_FD_203070 | JGI IMG/M metagenome (GOLD analysis project Ga0315291, IMG submission 203070) | Sediment microbial communities from Yellowstone Lake, YNP, Wyoming, USA - YL17G12_20 | ecosystem: Environmental > Aquatic > Freshwater > Lake > Sediment | place: USA: Wyoming | collected... | reverse complement strand
TGCACCGATTACCTGCGCGAGATGGGCGAGGCGATGCAGCGCTACCGGATTGAATTGCCGGACCGGCAACTCGCCTGCGTCCCCGTCAACTCTCGGGAAGGCCAAGCGTATCTGGGCGGAATGCGCGCCGCCGCGAATTTCGCCTGGGCCAATCGCCAGGGCATCACGCATTTCACCCGCGAGGCGTTCAAGCGCATTTTCGGGCAGAAGGAAGAACTGAAAGTCATCTACGACGTCTGCCACAACGTCGCGAAACTCGAGCGGCACAAAGTGGGTGGCCGGGAACGGGAGGTGATGGTCCACCGCAAGGGCGCCACCCGGGCGTTTCCTCCGGGGCATCCGGATGTTCCCGCCGTTTATCAGGACGTCGGACAGCCGGTGCTCATCCCGGGCTCAATGGGGACCGCCTCTTACGTTCTGGTGGGAACCGAAGGGGCTATGCAGGAGACCTTTGGCACCACCTGCCACGGTGCGGGCCGCGTGATGAGCCGCACCGCGGCCAGGAAATCCGCCCACGCGCAGAACGCCCGGCAGCGCCTGGAAGAACGCGGCATCCTGGTGCGCGCCGAGACCCGCGACGGCATCACCGAAGAAATCCCCGAGGCCTATAAGGACGTGGACGCCGTGGTGGATGTGGTCCACAACGCCGGACTATCGAAGCGCGTCGCCCGCCTGAAGCCCATTGGAGTGATCAAGGGATAGCGCCTCGAGACTGGCGACTCGGCCTGCCGCCCAGAGGGCACGGCGGACGGGTGAGGGGCCGCGCGGCTGGCGTAGACCTTGTGAGGTCTGCCTATCACGGAATTGGCCGGTGTGAGTTCCGGCGGCTCGGAAGCGGGAGGACCGCGAGGGTCCTCCCCTACAAACGATGCCCGTCCCGCAAGGTGGGACGGCCGCTACGCGGCGCGGGCGGAGCGGCGAGCGTGAAAGCCGCTGATGAGGCTTTTCGCCATCTCGTCGCGCTGGATCTGGTTGGTGCCTTCGTAGATCTGGGTGATCTTGGCGTCGCGCATGTACTTCTCGATGGGGTAGTCGTGCATGTAGCCGTAGCCGCCGAAGATCTGCACGGCATCCACGCTGACTTCCATGGCGACGTCGGAGGCGTAGCACTTCGACATGGCGGAATAGAGCGTGGGGCGCTCCTTGGGTCGCTTATCGATATGCCGCGCGGTAGCATAGACGAGCGCGCGGGCAGCCTCGATCTTCATCGCCATGTCGGCCAGCATGAAGCGCACTCCCTGGAATGAGCCGATGGGCACGTCGAACTGCCGGCGCGTGCAAGCATACTCCAGCGCCAGATCGAACGCGCCCTGCGCGATCCCCAATGCCTGCGCGCCCACGCCGGGCCGCGAGGCGTCGAAGGTCTTCATGGCGGTGATGAATCCGGTGCCTTCCCGGCCCAGGCAGTTCTCCACCGGCACGCGGCAGTCCTGAAAGATCAGCTCGCGGGTGGCGGAAGCGCGGATGCCCAGCTTGTCTTCTTTCTTGCCGAAGCTGAAGCCCGGCGTGCCTTTCTCGACCACGATGCAGGAAGCGCCCCGCGGTCCTTTGGCGGGATTGGTGAGGGCGATGACGGCGTAGAGCTCCGCCTCTCCGCCATTGGTGATCCACTGCTTGGTGCCATTCAGCACGTAGTGGTCGCCGTCGCGCAGGGCGGTAGTCTTGACGGCGGCGGCGTCCGAGCCGGCCTGCGGTTCGGTCAGCGCGAAGGCCGCCAGACGCTTGCCCGCCGCGACGTCTGGCAGCCAGCGCTGCTTCTGCTCCTCGCTGCCGGAAAGGATGATGGGAATCGCGCCCAGCGCCGTCCCCGCAAAACTCAAGGCAATCCCCGCGCAGGCCTGGGAGAGCTCTTCGGTCACGATCACCATGTTCATGATGGGTGTGCCGTCGGTGATGCCGCCGTATTTCTCGTCGATGAAAACGCGGAACAGATCCGTCTCCGCCAGGACTTTCACGATGGGCCAGGGGAATTTGCCTTCGCGGTCGTATTCTGCCGCCACGGGGCGAATTTCTTTCTCGGCGATCTCGTGCGCCAAGTCACGGATGGCCGTCTGGTATTCCGTCAATCCGTAATCCATCATCAAAGGATCTCCTTGTCTTTGCGCGCGGGGCGTTGCCTAACGACGACGGCTGCCGCAGGCGCGCCGCCGCTCCGGCCGCGGGTTTCGTCGTGAGTCTATGCTCTTTCGGTCCCAGGAGTGCCGGCGGGAACTCCCGTAGCTCCTGATGTGACCAATGCCAGGTCCGCGATGCTACCTGCCGACCGACAATATACGCATTTGGGGGGCAGAAGGGAAAGCGGTTTCTTCGCGTGTAAAGGTCGAACGAGAGGTGAGAATTCGATGACCGCGCCGAGGTCAGGTCATAGGGAGCGGCCACAAGGAACTGGAAGTCTGCAGGACAGCCTGGATGGACGGAGACCCCGCCATGGGGTCAGGAGGAGGTTCTGCCAGCCCCGCCTTCACGGGCCAAGGAGGCCACAGCTCAGCGGTTCGTCGCCAGTTGAGGCGCCGGAGCAGCCGCCGCAGCCACGGCGGGCTGGACCTCGGGCTCTATGGGCATAACTATCCAGGCGATCAAGTAGGCCAGCACGCCCCAACCGCCCACAAACACCAACATGATCCAGAGCAACCGCACCAGCGTAGGATCCAGATCCAAATAGTCGGCGAAGCCGGCGCAAACGCCCCCGATCTTCTTATCAGTTCGAGAGCGCGCCAGCTTCTTCCGTGCTGCTGTTGTGGGCACGAACATGGCAGCACCGCAATGGCAGCAGAAATTGACTGTCTGGCCATATTCCTTTCCGCACCGGGGACAGAACATACAGGGACCTCCCTCGACAGCAATGCTGTCTCTTCCCTGGAATACGCACAGCCGCGACGATAAGTTCCCGGTCCTGCTCCGCTCGCGGCTTGGGCAGCCCACTCGCAGGAAGGGACTGGCGCGGAATTCCTTGCCCCGCCGCCCTGGTTTTGGCGTACAATGCGCCTGCCCCAACCCTGGCGGGTCCCAGGTCGAGCGTCGGAGTAACCGTTCTGATTTTTCGGGGGAGCTTCAAAGAATGACTCGGGGGCCGCGGAAAGCATTCACGGTCTTCGCGCGCGGTACGTCTTTGCGCCGCAAGGTTGCCTATAGCCTGGCGATCGTACGGTTGATCCTTGTCCCGGTCATCCTGCTGGCCATTTACTACCTGTTTGCGATGGGGCGGATTGTGGACCGCATCGTGAGCGTCGATGCCCCGGTGGCCACCATGGCGGACCGCGCATCGATCGAAATGCTCAACGCGCGCCGCGCCGAGAAGAACTACTTCCTGCTCCATACGCCTGAAGACCTGGAGACCAACCGGCAAGCGCTCTCCCGCCTGGAGCAACTCGTTGCCAGTTGCGGCGAATTGCAGCCCCGGGAGAAACCCACTGTCGATAAGATCCAGGCACAAGTGAAGATTTACCGGCAGCGGTTCCAGGAAATCGTCTCCCACATGCGAGAACCCTCGCGGGCGCCCTTCCAGCGTATTGAGGAGGTCGTCCAGGCTTACGAGAAGGACCTGGATGAGCTTTTGAAACGAGGTCGCAAGTATAACCGCGGGCAACTGGTGGAAGAACTCCGCAGCCGGGTCGGATCATTTGACGCCCAGATCACGGCAACGTTGGAGGTTGAAGACCCCCAGGTGCGTCAGGCGACAGGGGACCTGGGGACTTCGAGTGACGCGGTCCTGCGACTGGCGGGAGATCTTGAGAAACGGAGCTGGGAAAGGGTGCAGCGAAATCATGAGGAAGCCGGCGCTCTCTTGCGTCGGGCCGAATGGGTGCTGATCAGCGTCTCGGCCCTCACTCTGCTGGTGAGCGTGTGGGTCAGTTTCATTCTGCCGCGCGCCGCCGTGCGGCCTCTGGTGGACCTCAAGGCCGCTGTCGATCACGCCGCGGCGGGGAACTACGAAATTGAGTTTGACCTGCAGGGTGAAGCGGAGGTCGTTCAGCTTGCGGCGAGCGTCCGCAACCTGATCGCGCACCTCCGCGAGAAGAAGAATAATTCGAGTCCCTCCCAGGGACCTTGAACGCTAAAGCAGCCGCTTTTCGGTGGGTCCAGGGCGGCAGCCGCCGGATGATTGTCTTTGCCATCCCCCCACTGGAAGTCTGCTGGAAAATGCGGTACGCTTGTTCCGCCAAGGAGACCACATATGAAGGGTAAAGCTGAAGTGCTGGAAGTCCTGTCCAAGATGCTGAAGGAAGAGTTGGGCGCTCTGAACCAGTACATGCTCCACGCGGAGATGTGCGAGAACTGGGGCTACACGCGCCTGGCGAGCCTTACCAAGAAGAATTCCCTCGGCGAGATGAAGCACGCCGAGAAGCTGATGGAACGCATCCTCTATTTGGAAGGGATGCCGAATCTGAACGAGGTGCCGAAGCTCAACATCGGCAAGGACGTGAAACAGCAACTGGAAAACGATCTGGCCCTCGAATTGAGTGCCGTGGCCGCTTACAACGAGGCCATAGCCACCGCTCGCAAGGCGGGCGACAATGGTTCGGCGGAGCTGCTGCAGGGGATTCTCCAGGATGAAGAGGCACATGTCGATTCCCTGGAGACCGAACTCGGTTTGCTCGAGCAGCTCGGCCTGCAGAACTACCTTACCGAGCAAATCGGCGCATAAGAGTCGGAAGACGACGGCGCGGAGCGGGCAACCACGGCGAATCCTGTCCTCGCCGTGGGCTCCTCGCCTATTTAGGAACCCACACCGAATTTGACCCAACAATTCGCGGCGGCGACGCGCGGAAGAGGTGTGGTGTCGTTACTGGGAGGCAAGCTTCGACTCGATCTCCCCGGCCACCTTCTCCGGCGGCTGGTCGCCGTTGACGCGCACCAGACGCCCCTGGCGCGCGTAGTACTCGATGGCCGGCTGCGTTTCCCTCTGGTAGGTGTCTAACCGCCGGCGGATCACCTCCTCCTTGTCGTCTGGCCGCTGGACCAATGTGGTACCGTCGGCGTCGCACAGGTTTTCCTTCTGCGGTGGCTGGAAGTAGATGTTGTAAGAGCGGTTGCAGCGCGGGCAGATCCGCCTTCCGGTCAGGAGCTTGAACAGACGTTCGGTGGGGACCTCGAGGAGGATAATGTGCGGGGGCAGGCCCTTGCGCTTCAGCAGCGCGTCGAGGCTCTCCGCCTGCGCGAGCGTGCGCGGGTAGCCGTCCAGGATGAAGCCCCGCGCGCAGTCGGGCTGTGACAGCCGGTCCTCAAGAATCGGGTTCATCAAAGAATCCGGAACCAGTTGCCCGGCCTTCATGTAGGTGTCGGCCTGGAGGCCGAGTTGCGTGCCGCGTCGCACCTGGTCCCGCAACAGGTCGCCGGTCGAGATGATGGGAATCGAGTGCCGCGCGGTCAGCCGCCGTGACTGCTCGCTCTTGCCGGCTCCGGGCGGCCCCAGCAGCACGACCACTCCGAATTCCTTTTCAGCTCCGCGCACCCATCGCGGTTTCAGAATCGTGAGGGCCGACGCGGCGCCAACCGCGCCGGTAGCTTCCTTCAGGAATCTGCGCCTTGAAACCTTCCTTGATTCTCTCTGCATAGCTCCCACCCACGCTCCCCGACGGGGAGCAACATGAATAGCCGTGGGTGCAACCCACGGATTTGATGCGTGCACCGATCTCCTTCCACCGACCCTGAAAGCGTCGAACCAATGCCCCCACGTCTCCAGCGGTTTCCCATATAGGTTTCCCTGTCGGCGGGTGGGGCCGGGGTATCAGCCAGGCTAACGGTAACGCGTCTGCAAACCAGGTGCAAGGGGGAAAGAGCAGTGACGAGCGACGAGAAGAGCAGGTTTCAGGTGTCGGGTATCAGGGAACGCAAAACCGGAAAAAGCCGCAACGCTGGACTGCAAGCGTTGCGCTACGTCAGAAAGTGAAGCGCGTTTCCAGCTCGATGCGCCGATTGGCAGTGGCGCCGCCGCCGAAGCCGCCGCCCAAGGCGTTCGAATGTCCAAACAAGGGGGAACTCAGGTTACCGATGGGCGGCGACAGATTCACGTTGTTGAAGATATTGTGGACATCGAGCGTGATTTCGATGTTGAAGCGCTTGTTTCCCCCCTCACCGTGGGGGCCGCGAGGTGGTCCTCCGCTGCTACTCAGCCCGCCCGGACCCAAGCCGCCTCCCGGAGGGCCTCCTCGGTGGCCACCACCTCCATGTCCGCCATGCCCGTCCGAAAATCCGCCCGTCGACCTGCTCACTTCCTGGCCAAACCCGAAGGTCTTGCTCAGGTGCATGTTCAAGCTGAATCGGCCCGGGCCATTGGCGTAGTTGCGCGGGATGATGGTCTGGCCAGGCAGGGGGAGAGTGTCAAAAATCCCATAAGCGGTTTTCACCACACTCGCCCGAGTGAGATCCGTGGCGAAGGCCGGCCGATCGTTGAACAGGGAGTCTCCGTTCAGGTCCTTTCCCAAGCCGATGTTAAAGGGCATGCCGGAGGAGATTTGGAGGAAGGGGCTGATGCGGAAGCCGAGCGGCAAGGCAATCATGCCTCCCATGAAGAACCGCTGCCGGACGTCAAACCCGGCCCGGCCATACTCCGTGGTCAAGTCGTACTGGTTGGCGGGGAAACTGCCCGCTCCGTCGGCGTTGCTGCGCGCCCGGTTAATCATGTAGAAACCGAACAGCGAGTATTTCGGACTGATGCGGGCGTTGAAGTTGGTAATAAGCTGTTTCTGATTGAAAATCCCGCTCGATTCGTATTGGTAGATATTCTCGGTGGTGCCATAGGGCCGCACGCCGCTCGCCGGATTCTCCGGGTCGTAGGTGCCGGGCAGCGGCGCGTTGATGTTGCGCGAGCGCAGGATGCGGGTGCCGTGCGAGTTGGTGTAGGTGATGGCGATGGTGGTGTTCTTGGGCAACTGACGTTCGATCCCGATGGCAGATTGGACGGTATAAGGAGCCACGAGGTTTGGCGCCACGCGGCGAATCGTCTGCGGCACGGCGTTGCCCGCTAAGTCAGCGATGGGCGGAAGGTTGGGGAAGAAATCCGGGCTCGGAACCACATATAGCTGTTGGGTGATGCCGTTCAGGCGCAAGGCTTGAAGCGTCAGGTCCGCTGCGAAGCGATCATAGAAAACGCCCGCGCCGGCGCGCAGCACCGTTTTGGGTTGCCCCGTCTTGCCCCGGCCAAGGCCCCAGGCGAGGCCAAAGCGGGGCGCGAAGTTGTGGCGGTCGCTGATCTGATTTTGCGTCTCATATCGGAGTCCGGAGCTCAGGCTGAGATTCGGCCGAACTCGCCAGTCATCTTGCAGGTAAAAGCCCACGTCAAACTGGTTGAGGCTAGCGAGCGGATTTCCGGCAATGATCGAGAACTGGCTCGCGCCGCCGCCCAAGGCGCGAATCTCCTCAGGCGTCAGACCATTCTCCAGACCGAGGAGGGTCACGCGATAAGCATCGAGGGACGTAAAGGTAAAGGCGCCATTGTAGGTTTGCAGGGAACGGTCCCACACGTAGACACCGCGCAGGCGGCCGCCCAACTTGACGAAGTGCTTGCCAATCGTCATCGAGGTCATGTTCTGGACCTCGTAGTGATCGTGGTTGGTCCTGCCCGGCCCCGCGCTGACCCCGCCGTCCGTGAAGGCCGCCAGCACCGAGATCGTGGGCTCGGAGTTGTCGCCGGTCTGAGCGTTGCGCTGACGAACATATTGGAAGCGTGTCTCATTCACGGCGCGGTCAGTGACCATCGCGGTGTCAGTGACTTGGACGCTTTGCTCCGTGCTACGCATGTCGTAGGCCTGGGAAGGCAGGGAAAACTGGCCGATGCCATTGTTGTCCGAGGCGCGTTGCGCGTAGCTGTAGCGCGCCACGAGGGTATTCTTGGGAGTCAGTTGAAAGTCTAGGCGCGGGCTGACCGTCGTGCGCCAGGTGGGATTCAGGACCGCCTGGCTGAACGGCGTGACATTGAAGGTCGAATCAAGTATGAGCGCGTTGACCGCGGAGACTTCGCCCACGTCGCGCCGCTCGGCATCCACGAAGAAGGAAGCTTTCTTGCCCAGCGGGCCGCCCAGGTTGCCGCCGAATTGGCGTGACTGGTAGGGCGGCTTGGTGGGTGCAAACGGGTTGCGCGAATTGAAAACCGCATCACCGAAGTCAAAGAAGGCCTGGCCGTGGAACTTGTCGGTTCCGGGTTTGGTGAAGATCTCAATCCGCCCGAAACCAAGCCGGTCGTATTCCGCGGCGAAGGGGCTCTGGTTGACGCGGATTTCCCGAATCGATTCCTTCGGCGGCAGGCGACCGTCGGTGAAGCCGTCAATGTAGATCTGGCCTCCGTTGGGTCCGGCCGCGGGCCCTGCCAACGCCTGTAGCTCATCCTGCAAGTCGTCGGGGTTGTCGGAGAGGGCCTTGAGGTCGTCACCCTTCAGCACTATCGCCCCGACCGTGCTCGTGGGGCTGACACTGACTTCTGAACTCTCGCCCTTTACCGTGATCTTCTGCTTTTCCAGGAACACCACCAGTTGCACATCCACAACCTGGGGCTGGCCGCGGGCGATGACGACCTCCGGCTTCTCGAAGTCCGCGAAGCCTTTCACCTGAATCCGCATCGTGTAGGTGCCGAGCGGGAGATCACGGAAAATGTATCGGCCCTCTTCGTTGGTTTGGGCCTCGTGTGTCGCTCCGTCGGCTCCAATGACCGTAACCGTGACGGCCGGCACGACGGCACCGGAAGGGTCCGTGACTTGACCGCGCAGGGTCACCTCGCCGGACTGCGCGAGGAGCGCGCCGCAAAGGAAAGATGATGCCAGCATCGCCACCAACGCGCGTCCTACACATCGAATAAGAGCGGACATTCCTAGATCCTCCAGAGATTCTTCCTAAAAGCAGGCGTCTCGAAATCAGAAACTGGAAATCAGAAACTGGAAACTCGAAATCTGAAATTCGAAAAACGAAAAAGCAAAGTAGCTTCGCCGCCGATAGACGGACGCAAGCGCGCGCATCTGCAGGTTTTCAAATGCCCTTCAGGGTGTCATATGCCGGGCTAGAGCTCGCGGTTACCAAGAACCTCCAGTTTCCATTTTCGAGTTTCGAGTTTCGATCTTCCGATCAATTACCCGCAACGAAAACCTCACCTCTGCGCCGCTCGGCACCCACACGGGCAATCCACATCACGGTCCGCCTTCACCTGCGCTCATGGTCCAAGGCCCCAGCACCATCTGGTCGCTGCCCTTGGGTTGGGCGGCCAGGATTAGCTCGACACCAGCAAGAACGATGATGGCCGTCACTTCAGAGGATATCGCTCCCTCCGTGCTGAGGACCATCAGCGCCTCGCCCGGCTTCAAGTCGCCTAGCACCAGCGGCGGTGTACGTTCGAGCATCTGCTGAAAGTCGGGCGGTCCATGTCCAGGCCCGTTACCGGGACCGCCGGCTTCACGTCGCTCCGGCTTGGCGCTGGAAGGCGGCCCGCCGCCACGCCAACCTCCGGGGCCGGTGCCTTGAGGTTGCCCGGACATCGTGCCGGAAACCGACTCGCCGGAGTTGAACCTGGCGATCATTTGGGCGAGGAAGGGCGGAAGGCGGTGCAGCCCCGAATCAGGATTCGTCCGCACCACAACCGGCTTGCCCGAAGCCAGATCCTTCACCGTCACGACGCCGCTCGCCGCGTCAACGGAAATCACCGTCGCCCCGAGGTTGCGGAAGGTTCCCGAAACCAGCTTTACGGCGGCAAAGCGGCTCCCGTCTTCGCTCTTTGTGCCCAGGGCACGCACTTGGTCTCCCACCTTGATTTCTCCGAAGGCGCTGGGTTCGGCGTCGCTGAACCTGATCGAATCCGGAGCGTAGCGCAGCAGGACGGTGTTGGCCGCGAGCGCAAGGACCACGGGACGAGTGAGACTTCCCGGCGTGGGCGGCACGTTCGGAACCGAAAGGGTGATCTCCTTCGTCTCCGGATTCACCGCCTTCACCAGTCCCCCGATCCCACGCCGCCACTCGGCACGCTCAGCCTCGCGTGCCTTCTCCAGATCCGTCTTAGCCATCACGATGACTGACGTGGCAAGGAAGGATTTCTGGTTATCGGAGACGCGGCCCCGTACCAGTACCCGGTCACCGATGCTGATGTCGCCGACGGTTATCGGGGTAGCCGCCTTCAGGTCCTTGGCGCCCGGTGGAACGCGCACCACGGAGATTCCCTCCGGCAACGTCACCAGCAGCTCGGGACCGGCGTCCGTATGCAACGTGAGGCTACCCGGCTTGATTTGAGTGACCGTGCCGACGGGCCGGATCGGCTGAGAGGGAGACGCCCCGGGCGGCGACGATGGGGCCGTTGCCGGGCCTTGGGCCAGAGCTACTCCCACCCAGACCACCATCAGACACGGCATCCACTTCTTCATGTTGCGTTGCCTCGCAGTCCGGTCACATGGTGACCCGCAGGCTTCCGAACACCATTCCGTGCGGGCCGGGAACACCTTCACATCCTGCTACGCACAGTCCGCCTCGGCGGCGACAAATTACTTTTCACCAGCGGCATTCACACGCTTGGCTGTCCACTCGCCGTCGAACCGTTCACTGTGCACTGTTCCCTTCATGGAATCCCCTTCAACCGTGCCGGAGTATTCCAGGGTGAAAGTGCCGTTGGGAGTTTCACGCGTAATGGTGAACTTGATGTTGTTGCCCGTAACGGAACCCTCCAGCGGCGCCTCGCCTCGCTGTCCTTTTGCGGTTCCCTTGATGGTGCTGCCGTCCTGCTGGATGGTCAGGGTCTGAGTCCTGGTTCCACGGGGACCCTCATACGTCATCTCCCAGGTCCCAGCAACCTTCGCGGGCTCGTCGGCTGCCATTACCCTGCCGCTCCACATCAGCCACACACCACAAACCAACCCGAATGCTACGAAACAGACATTTCTCTTCATGAAAGCATCTCCTTCCCTCGGAGG
>Ga0315291_10011318_pt1 | contig 10882 bp, 10 predicted proteins | sample YL17G12_20_MG_FD_203070 | JGI IMG/M metagenome (GOLD analysis project Ga0315291, IMG submission 203070) | Sediment microbial communities from Yellowstone Lake, YNP, Wyoming, USA - YL17G12_20 | ecosystem: Environmental > Aquatic > Freshwater > Lake > Sediment | place: USA: Wyoming | collected... | reverse complement strand
ACCCACATCGGCAAGGCAGTTTGGCTCCTGCCCCGGGTGACGCTCACCAATGATCCCACCCCCCCAAGCGATCCCGGGAACCTCGGGGTTCGCATCGAGGATTATGCAGTTTTGGCCGCCTGTAGCACGGTCTTGCCAGGAATCACGATCGGAACAAGGGCCCTAGTAGCCGCCTGCAGCCTCGTAACCCGCGACGTCGAACCCGATACAATCGTAGCCGGAGTTCCCGCCAAGAAACTAGGGCAGACCCGAGAGATTCTGCTTCGCGATGGATCGGGTCGAAGCGCCTATCCCTGGATGCGTCATTTCCATCGCGGATATCCGGAAGACTTAATTGCTACTTGGATTACTGAGTATGGGAGCCATCTCAATGAGGATTAATGCGTGCAAGTTGATCGAACTCCCAAAAATCACGGATCACCGGGGGAACCTAACCTTCGTCGAGGGGGGGCACCACATCCCCTTCGATATCGCGCGGGTTTACTACCTCTACGATATTCCGGGCGGTTCAGAACGCGGAGGGCACGCGCACAAAGAACTTCACCAGCTAATCGTTGCGATGTCGGGGAGCTTTGATGTTCTCTTGGATGACGGGGACGAAAAAAGGCGTTTTCACCTGAACCGATCCTACAATGGGCTCTATGTGTGTCCCATGATTTGGCGTGAACTGGACAACTTCTCGTCTGCTTCTACCTGCATGGTTTTGGCATCGAACTTTTATGATGAGTCTGACTATTTTCGGAATTATAACGAATTCCTTAAGGCGGTCAGCGTAGGCGCTATATGATAATCCCGTTCCTTGACGTCGGTGCCACCTATCGTGAACTTAAGTCCGAGATCGACGAGGCTGTGGCTCGGGTCCTTGATAGCGGCTGGTATCTCCTGGGAAAGGAGCTGGAGGCCTTCGAGAACGAGTACGCAACTTATGCTGCGGCTAAGCATTGCGTAGGCGTCGCCAATGGACTGGAGGCGCTTGTGCTATCCCTTAGGGCACTGGACATTGGTCCCGGTGATGAAGTTGTAGTTCCAGCCCACACCTATATCGCGACATGGCTGGCCGTTTCCTATGTTGGGGCTATGCCGGTCCCCGTGGAATCTATCCAAGGGATCTGGAACATTGACCCGATGAGAATCGAAGCAGCCATCACGTCTAGGACAAAGGCCATTTTACCCGTGCACCTTTACGGCCAGCCTGCCGACCTAGATCCAATCCTGGAAATTGCTAGAATGTACGGGCTTAGTGTTGTGGAAGATGCCGCGCAAGCGCATGGGGCACGCTACAATGGGCACAGGATTGGCGCCCATGGCGATATCGTCGCCTGGAGCTTTTATCCCAGCAAAAACTTGGGCTGTTTCGGGGACGGAGGCGCCGTGACCACGAACGATTCGGCCTTGGCAGATCGGATTCGGGTGCTTCGGAACTACGGCAGTCGCGTGAAATACTTGAACGAGATCAAGGGCCACAATTCCCGGTTAGACGAGATTCAAGCAGCCATACTGCGCGTGAAACTCGCGCACCTAGACGCGTGGAACGCCCGCCGCAGCGCCAATGCTCAGCGTTACCAGCAGGGTTTAGCTGGCTGCGGCCTGATCCTGCCCTATGTACCTAATTGGGCTGAACCCGTGTGGCACCTTTATGTAGTGCAACATGCTCAGCGCGATGCCCTACAACAGGCATTGACCAGCGCTGGTGTGGGCACGATGATACATTACCCAATCCCCCCGCACCGGCAGCAGGCGTATGCACAGTCCGGCTGGGGGCCGGGTGCCTTTCCGATCGCCGAGCGTATGGCGGATGAGGTGTTAAGTTTGCCGATGGGGCCACATCTGCGAACCGACCAGATGGACATAATAATAGGAGCCATCCGGAAGGCCATGGAGGCAGAGTGAGTGACGACGGCAAGTCTTACCGGCAGATTCTACGCTCATCGTCCATCATGGGCGGCGCTTATGGCCTCAACTATTTGGTGGGGCTTGTGCGTGTCAAGATTGTTGCCATCTTGCTTGGGCCAGCGGGCGTTGGCATAATCAGCCTGTACACGTCGGCGATTGGTTTGATTGGCACGATCTCAAGCCTCGGCATAAGCAGTAGCGGGGTGCGCGAGGTGGCGCAGGCCTATAGTCAGCAGGATCAGGTGAACGCCGCACGCACGGTGCGAATTCTGCGGCGGTTGTGCTGGGCGACAGGTTTGCTTGGCTGGGTGCTGGTAGCCGCTTTGGCACCCTTGCTCAGCACTTGGGTGTTCGGCTCTGGCAAGCATGCCTTGGCTATCGCCCTCATCGGTATTACGCTGCTGTTGGGGGCTGTGACCGGTGGGCAAACGGCTCTTCTGCAAGGTATGCGGCGAATTGGCGACATTGCACGCATCAACGTGGCGGCGATGCTCATCAACACGGTCGTGGCCATTGGGCTTTATGCCAGTCTGGGTGAGCGGGGCATTGTGCCGGTACTGATCGCAACCGCTGCGGTGTCGCTGTCGGTCTCCTGGTGGTTTGTCCGCCGCGTGAGGGTGGAGCCGGTGCGGCTCTCCTGGCCCGAAACCGTCGCAGGCGCCCGTCGTCTTATCGGACTCGGCTTTGCGTTTATATGGGGAGGTCTATTAGGGACTGGGCTGGATATGGCTACTCGTACTCTCATTACCCGTAAATATGGAATCGACTCCGTAGGCCTTTACCAAGCCGCATGGGCGCTGTCGGGCCTGTTTGTTGGCTTTATCTTGACCGCAATGGGCACAGACTTTTACCCGCGACTCACTAGTCTTATCGGTGATAATGAAGCTGCCTCGCGTGTGGTGAACGAGCAAACCGAGATCGGCATGTTACTTGCCCTGCCGGGCCTGCTGGGCACGTTGGCATTTGCACCGTTGGTTATAGTATTGTTCTATAGCAAGCGCTTCTTGCCAGGGGCAGCCTTATTGCCATGGTTTGTGTTGGGGGTTTTCGGCAGGGTCGTGTCTTGGCCGCTGGGTTACATCCAACTCGCCAAGGGTGCCTCGCGCTGGTTTGCAGCCACAGAATCCGCCCTCGTCGCTCTTGAAATGGGATTGATCTTGTGGGCGGTGCCGCGCTTTGGCGTGGTGGGCGCCGCCTATGCCTTTGCCATCAGTTATTTCGCTTATACGCTTGCGGTGCTATGGGTGGGACGGATACTGATCGGATTTCAATGGTCCCAAGGGGTAAGAAAGGTGCTGTCGATGAGCAGTATCATGATTCTTCTTGGGTTGGGTTTCAGATTGCTGGTGTCCGGCCCGGCGGCCATTGTTGCTGGTGGCGCGGTGACGTTGGCAGGAGCCGTGTTGAGTTTGCGTGGGCTAGGGTCGAGGCTGGGCACCGACCACTTCTTGGTTAGGATGATTTGTAAGGTGCCAGGCGGCAAATGGGCGGCAAATATCAGAACATAGAAACTACCATGACAGTAGTACCGAGAATATCGATTTTGATGGCGGTTTATAATACAGAAGGATTTCTTCCAGCAGCGATTGATTCAGTAATCGACCAAACTTTTGGGCAATGGGAACTTATTTGCATCAACGACGGGTCAACAGACAACAGCCTGCACGTATTAAATCATTATAAAGCTAAAGATCCCAGGATTATTGTTATTGACCGCCCGCATTGCGGCAAAAACGCCAGCACAAGAAACGCTGGGCTCGTCATCGCCCGTGGCCAATACATCGCAATGCTGGATAGTGATGACAGAATCGAGCCAACTTATCTCGATAAACTCATCGCCAGGCAGCAGCAAACACAAGCGGACATTATAATATCCTCAATATACTATTGGGATTATAAGAATAGCAAAATATCGCGCAGCCTTACAGGACTGTATGGCGATACAAGTAAAATTCTTTCTGGAAAAGAAGCATTTGCTCTCAGTCTGCATTGGCAAATCGGAGGAATCGGATTGCACCATGCAGATACTATGAGGAAATTAAAATACCTCGAGATTGTGTGGGGAGACGAATATACAACACGGCTTTGTTTTCTTGGAGCTAACATCGTAGCTTTTAGCGATGCGATCTATTATTATCGAGAAAACCCAACCTCAGACACAAAACGATTTTCTTATAAATTGTTTTTAGCAATTGGAGTAAAATCAAAGCTATTAACATTAATAAGAAAAAGCAACTTTGAACGAAATATATACATTTCGTACAAAGAAGAAATTGCCCTGGATCTCTTCTCCAATTATGCGGGATTCTTAAAATCTCAAAGATTCCTATCACAAAAAGAAAAAACTATGGTGCTCGTTTGTTTAGGCACAGTCACCGTAAATATATGTAAGGAATTCTTCTTGTCACCGAATTCGATAAAAAGCACTATCCATATTATGAAGCAACTATTCACAATGCTTTGGAGGGGGATAAAGAAAAGGATAGCGAGTCTGATGAGCAGGGCTAAAAAGCAATGAACCCGTCAGAGAAATCTGATCTTCAACTTACTTCAATCATTGTAATTACTTACAATTCTTCTAAATATGTACTTGAAACGCTCGAAAGCACCAAATTACAAACATACCAAAATATTGAAATTATTATTAGTGATGATTGTTCCACGGATAACACAGTCGAGATATGCAGGCAGTGGATTGAAGAAAACAGAAGCAGGTTCGTAAGAGCCGAATTAATTACAGCTAAAAAGAACACAGGGATTCCAGGTAACTGCAATAGGGGACTAGGGATTGCGCAAGGCGAATGGATAAAAATTATAGCCGCTGACGATATATTATTAAGGAATTGTATTGAGGTTATGGTTGCTTTTTCAATTGTAAAAGAATCTTATATCTCCACGTCTTACATTGAAGAATTTTGTGAGGATGGGTTACCCGTAAGAGTAAATAAAAGAGACGCTTCGGGACGGATCAAGTTTTTTCAAAAGAAACACAATGAGCAATTTAAGTCTTATGTAAGAAATCCTGTTTTTCTCAATACGCCTGCTATCCTATTTAGAAATGACTTGTTTAAAAAAATTGGATGTTTTGACGAATCATTTAAAATGCTAGAGGATCAGCCATTTTTATTAAAGGCACTGCGTGCAGGCTATAACATTTATTGCAATGAAGAAGTAACGGTGCGTTATCGGACGGCCCCAAAGGACGAGGATAGAATTAAGGGGCAACAAGAGGATTATTATTTGTGTTTTAATCTATACCGGCGGCCCTATCTAAATAAATGCAACATTCTTGATATGTTAGTATTATACGATTATTATCTTGGGAATCAAACTAGGAACTCAATCAATGTTTTTGAGAAATATATTTACAGAGTTTTGTTTAACTTGACGGATCCGATTTATATAAAGAAAAAACTGGATAGGGAAGATAATGGTCCAAAACGCTGATTAGCGAAAAGAAAAAAAGTGGTATTCAGGCAGCAGGTTACGAAGACGTTCCCTGCGAAACAGGCTTCATGATCCTAACGACGGGCAATAGAAAATGACTTGTGGAAATTTCAGCCTTGCGTACAGTACCAACATCTGGACTCACCATCAGGGACCGGTCTGCGCTGAACTTGTCCACGTGCTCGGGGAGGACCGTTTCAAGATGTGTTTGTTTGAGCCGGTGCATGAGGAGCGTCGTCAACTGGGCTGGACTAACGATATTCCAGATCATAAATGGATCGCTGGCCCGCCGAGTACCAGAAGCGACAAGGAGCGGCTCTGCCGGTTGGTTTGTGACGCCGATGTGGCCGTTCTGGGCGCCTGCCCGCAAGAGGTTGTGGTCGCTCGGGCCGAAACGGGGAAACCGACATTAATCATGGGCGAGCGAATATGGAAAAAGCCGTTTTACTGGTGGCGGATGCTCAATCCTCGATTTGCTCGCGGGGTCAAGGGGTTAAAGAACATAGCCAGCCGTGAGAATGTCCATTATTTATCGATAGGGGCTTATGCAGCCGGGGATGCTCGGCGGATCGGGCTCTATGGGGATCGAATGTGGACCTGGGCATATTTTATCGAGGTCGCGTCCGAGCCGCCGCAACCGCGAACCAGCGACCAGATTCACATCCTATGGGTGGGGCGAATGCTGAAGTTGAAGCGCGTGGATCTTCTGCTGAGGGCGGTAGCCAGCGTTTGCCACGGGCCGGGCTTCGGCAGGCTTGACGTCGTAGGCGACGGCCCAGAAAAATCCCGGCTACTGAAATTGTCTCGGAAGCTGCGCCTAGACGATAAGTGCGTCTTCCACGAACCGATCGCCGCCGATCGCGTCCGCGAGTTGATGCGACAGGCCGATGTCTACGTCCTGCCAAGCAATCGTTATGAGGGATGGGGCGCGGTGGCCAATGAGGCCATGTCAGATGGGGCTGTATTGGTCGCTAACAGGCAAGCCGGCGTCGCGCAGATACTGATAGACCCGGGTCGAACGGGATTCCTTTTTAAGGACGAAAATATTCGTGCCCTTGCAACCGTTTTGCGGATGGTTCTCGCCGACGCATCGCTTCGGGAAACGGTTCGCCAAGCAGCCTGGCGGGAAATGCAACGTCTGTGGCATCCCCGCGTCGGGGCCGAGCGCTTAATCGCCTTGTGCGAGGGCCTTCTTGGGCTGGCGCCCATGCCTGCGTATACGGATGGGCCATGTTGCCCTTGTTAGCTCAATACATGGTTTCATATGCCTTCAATGACAGGCAAACCGCATGACGACGTCCAAGCTCACCGCTCCTCTGCTCCTGGGTATTGCCGGGACGATCGGATTCAACGTTTTGCCGATCTTGCTCGGTTACGGCATGCCGATGAACTTTCTTTTCGTGCTGTATGCGGGGACAATGTTTATCCTTTCGTTTGCGGACCGGCGGGTGCTCGGGTATGCGACAGTGCTAGCGGCGTGCAATCCTGCAAATCAACAAGCGAATTTGTCTTTTTCATTCCTGTTGGCGGTCTTAACTATCTTCAAGGAATCTCGGGCCGTACTGCGGGTGATCCGGAGACTCGGCAAACGGCGCTGGTGGTGGCTTTTGTTGGCCGCCTTTCTCTTAATTGGGCTATCTGTTCCATTTTGGCCCTCAGCCCTACGGAGCATGATGACCGAAGTGAAACAGGCGCTGAGTCGATTGGGTTATTTGGTGGCATTTCCGCTCGCGGTTGGACTAACCGTCCGGACCCGGCCGGACGGCGTTCGCGTGGTTTCGTTGCTATGCTTGATGTCCGTCGCTTTCTTCGTGGTATTCTTCTTTTGGGGACAAACAGGTATGGTTACTTATAGCACCATAGAGGGGAGCGCCCAAATCGGGGTGGAACAATTTATCGGGAATATTCCTCTGAACTTCGTACGCACCCAGGTATGTATCATCTTGGCTGCCCTTACAGCGGGCACTTTGGCCTTGGGAGTAGGAATCGGCCTTAAGCTTCGTGCCATACCGCTCTACTTGGCTTCATGTATTTGTGTTTTCATGGTTATGCAATTGGCTAGCGTCGGCAGCGCCTTCGCCCTGGTGGGAGGAATAGGTATAACTGCCTTGGGCTATTTCGGAATTCGCCTGTCCCCGCGTCGGATTCTGTTGGGCGTTATTATCTTTGCCATCGTAGGATCGGCCCTATTCTGGGTCACGTTCGGGAGCGAGAATGCCCTCTCCAACCGTATTAACAGCAAATTCTCAGCCGGTGAGATCGACCGCATGGTATTTTGGGAGGACGGCTTTAGAGAAATCTGGAAAACACCCTTTGGAGTGGGCTGGTCTTACAGGGCGGGGCATAGCGATTGGCAGCTATTTCTGCTCTCTTATGGTTGGCCGACCGGGTTGCTCTACATCGCGGCCGCGGGGTCGCTTTTCTTATCGATTTGGCGCGCTTTGCGGCGACATAGGACCGCGGTGTACCGCGAGTCGATCACGCTCCTCCTAGTTGGGCTGGCAGTTCTGTCCGTTTACTTTATTAATTCAGTCCTCGACATGCTTTCTGCCAACATCGGATACTACGAAACCGTTTGGGCATTGATTTTAACTTCGGCAACGGTTGTCGTGGTTACTGATGGCGCAGAGCGAGCTACGAGGAGCAACGGCTCTAGTCCTCTATCATTTAATCCCTAATTCCGCCGTTTATAAACACTGTCTCGTTTAGTATTCATTATATGTCGCCAAGGATGGAAAACCTCAGCAACGATTGGAGGAGTTGATGAAGGTGCTCTGGCTCTGCGACTACCCATTAAGCGATATGGACTTAGGCGGAACAGCGGCCTGGCAGGGCGTCATGGCTCGCAGGATAATGGATTCCGGTGCCGTCGAGCTGGGAATCATTTCTACTGGTCCGGTCGGGCAATTCACTCAGTGCGATTATCGCCAAGTGAAACAGTGGATCATTCCCGCTACGACCCCGCTGGGGCGCGATGGCTTGCCGCCGGCAGCGCTGGTCCAGGCCATCATTAGGGCTGCCAACAATTTCTCTCCCGATCTTATTCATAATTGGGGGACGGAGGTCTTTTGGGGGTTGCTATCCGCTCGTGGTCTGTTGACTTATCCGTCGCTGCTGGAGATACAGGGGTTGAAGGGCCGGATTGCCAAAGTGTTTTCTGGCGATTTGAAACCGCCGGAACTGTTGCGATCGATCGGAATAAAGGAACTGCTCAAACGCCGAACGATATGCACGGATCGGCGCGTCTTCGCACGCTGGGGCTTGCGCGAAGAAGAAATTATCCGCGGCCATATGTTCGTGGATGTGCAAAGCTATTGGGTGGCCTCGCACATCGTGGCCGTCAACCCCGATGCACGCCTATTCCCGGTCGATTTGCCTCTACGACATTCTTTTTATGATGCGGACGCTTGGCAATATTCTGGCCGTCCCGGACTCTTTTGTATAGCGAATTACCCTGTCCCGTATAAGGGACTGCACGTAGCGGTTCGCGCTCTGAGCTTGATTAAAAAACGAATTCCCGACGCCCGTCTACGGATCGCCGGCGCCCATCAGCGCCCGGGAATCCGACAGGATGGCTACATGCGGTGGGTCAACCGGATGATCCGCCGACTTGATCTAGTTAGCGCAGTGGACTGGCTTGGAACGCTTAACGCCGCCCAAATCGTCGCGGAGCTTAAAAACGCCGCAGCCGCGGTCCTCCCAACCTTCATGGAAACCTATTGCATGGCGCTCGCCGAAGCGATGAGCGTTGGTACTCCGACGGTTGTTTCCTACACCGGCGGAACCGCTTATCTAGGCAAGGACGAGGACTCCTGCCTCTTTTTCCCCCCGGGCGACGAGGCGATGTGCGCCTACCAATTGGAACGGGTGTTGATCGACCAAAGGCTTGCCGAAAGGCTCTCTGACAAAGCGCGTGCTGTAGCGCTGGTACGCAATAACCCTTATACCATCGTCAAGAATCAGTTGGAAATTTACCGGCAAGTGATTGCTGGGGGAGCGGATTGCTGACGGCCCAAAACTCATGATAGCCCCGGGTTACGTCCCGCTTCTGCTTGCTTTCTTCGAACGGAGATCAGGAATGATCCTGGGACGCGGCATTGTCTGGTTTGGCGAGCCGATTGTGTCGATTTTGCAGCATTCCGGAATCCAGATTAGGGAGCGATGCGCGATCTGCTTACGATCCAGCCAAACGGCCTCAGGCGCAAATCACCGACGGTTCTGCGAAAGCTTCGATTGGGCGGAGTTGAGCGTCGGCGAGGGGGTCCGCATGAGCGGCATTATGATAAGTGCCGCCGGGCCGGTTGTTAAATGATTACCTTTCTCGCCAGCCCCAAACCGTTCAAAGGATTTGCCAAAGAAATCCAGTACCGGGCTGTTCGGAGTTGGCTGGCGGCGGGGGATGACGTGGAGGTGATCCTGTACGGCGATTCGGCCGGAAGCGATGAGGCCGGAAGCGACCTGGGCGTGCAGGTCGTCAAGCAGATTGCCTGTGCGCCCTCCGGGATTCCCTACTTCGGGTCGATTGTGGCCCACGCGGCGGAACACGGCAAGCACGACCTGCAAGTGTATATCAATTGCGATATTCTCCTGGATGGCATTGTTTCAGCCCTCCTAGGCACCTCCTTTCCGTGTTTTCTGCTAATCGGCGAACGCATCGACCTTGCCGAGGGCGTGGTGTTGGATATGACCCGGGCCGATTGGAGGAACAGACTAAAGGAACTGATACATGCAGGCCAAGCAACCCTGCACGGACCCACAGGAATCGACTATTTTGTTTTTCGGCGCGGCTTTTGGGCGGGACTGCCGCCTATTATAATTGGTCGTGGCTGTTATGACAACGCGCTGCTCGCGCATTGTTTCCGCGAAAGAGTACCCATCATCGATGCCACTCCAAGAGTGTTAGCGTTGCACCAGTATCACGATTATAAGCACGTCCAAGGAGGCCTTGATACCGTTTTTTATGGCAACGAATCGGAGCAAAATGCAAAAGCCGCAGGGGGGCGGCGCAGTGCCACGATGATCTCTGATGCAACCTACGTGCTGAGGCCAAGCGGGCTTGAACACCAACCGTGCCGTGGCGATCGGCTGCGGTGGCTGGAATTAAAAATGCGATATGAAGTGGATTGGCCCACGACAGCGATGGCATTGAGACTTTTTTGGCGTGGATTGTACGCGGTAGGCATTACACGTGTGCCCCAGCTTTCTCTGGCAGAAGTGATGGATGATCTTGAAACGGCATTATGTTGTAATATCGATAGAAGATGAAATGAAGAGTCATAAAATTGAAGTAGGAGTGTTCAGCAGTTACTATCCAGCGTATCGAGACGCCGTGTTTGCCCGCCTGTCCAAGGCTGCCGATCTGGAGTTCACCTTCCTGGCCGGATCGCCTCACGCAGAAAGTTTCATCCGAGATACCGTTGTGCGACCTTACACGTTTCGCCCCATCCGTTGGTTTGCCATCCCTGTCCCAGTTACTCATAATGTCATTAGTTATCGATGCGGTTCGATCTGGGCGCTGCTTCGACGCAAGTACGATGTGTTG
>Ga0315291_10011317_pt1 | contig 10882 bp, 11 predicted proteins | sample YL17G12_20_MG_FD_203070 | JGI IMG/M metagenome (GOLD analysis project Ga0315291, IMG submission 203070) | Sediment microbial communities from Yellowstone Lake, YNP, Wyoming, USA - YL17G12_20 | ecosystem: Environmental > Aquatic > Freshwater > Lake > Sediment | place: USA: Wyoming | collected... | reverse complement strand
GGGGCCAGCTACTGCATCGCCCGAATCTGCTTGACCAGGCTCTCGCCGTTCGGGATCTGCTTCAGGTACTTGTCGTACACCGGCTGGACGGCCTTCTGGAAGGCCGCGATGCAATGGGGGACGGTCATGAATTTATGCGATTCTCTGAGCTGGGAGGTGGACCTCCACTCATCGACGGCCACGCGCGACGGACGAGGCGCGCCCCGGTCCGCATGATCCGGAAAAGGCGTTGCACCGCTGTAAGGGAAGGGCAGATGATCGTGGTGCAGTATCCCGAGAGTTTCGAGGCGGGCAGCACGGCGCGTGGCAGCTTCTGAACACCCCGGTGAAGGAGGAGAAGAATTTCATATTTTCATGACCGTCCCCCATTACGTCCTTTGTGGTCGACAACCGCCAATTCTCACTTATGACGGAGTGGCCCGGAACAGCTCCATGCCAGGCCACGCGTGGGAGAGAAGGCTACTTGGGGAAGACCTTTACGGAACTGATCGAGTCGTTCCACCATGTTCCGCTAAGATTTTTCTGCTTCATCCGGTCGCTAGCCGTGTTTTCATCCTTTACGCTCTTCCCGCCGTAATTTATATGTTGATAGTAGTAGAACGTGGTCTTGTGTCCAATAACGTAACAGGAGATACTGTCGTTCAGGCTGCCGCCTCCTGGCCATGTGTAACCTACAACAGAGCTATATTCCATTTGGTTATTGCCATTGAACGAGAAATATTCGGAACCGTTGCACGAACCGTGCTTGTACACGACGACTTCGCCCATTGCCGGGTGACACTTACTTACGATCGGATCCCAAGTGCATGCCAAGACCGGCTGGGTGAGAAGAAGAACTGCCAGAACCGCCACTACAATCCCCTTTTTCATTTCCGCCTCCTTCATGAACTTCGGTTAACACAAAAGGGAGATGCATGCCAACACCCCCTCCCATCCTTTTCCCCGTATCCCTCATGTCAGCATATGACTAATGCTGCCATAAGTCTGCCTTAGATATTGGGCACCTCCTTCCCACATAAACGCACTTTCTTTCTAATAAACATTTATCACTAAATCGTACTGATGTCAAGTTGTAAAGTTGTGTGGCCCTATAAGCATAAATACTTGCTGCCCTATTTTTTAAAACACAGATGGGCAGCAAAGAAAGTCTTTTTAGCCTGGCCTCTGAACTGTAAGTTTTTCTCCGGGATGGCAATCAACTATTACTTATGGGACTTCACGCAGAACAGACGGTTATTTCAATCTGTAGTACTTCCTGGCCTGTTCTTCTGCCTGTTTCAGCCGATAGGAAGTTGGAAATGGGCGCGGCCGGCAGCGGCGGACCACAGGGAGCATATGACCGCAGAGACGGCCGAGCCAGGGACACAACCCAGCCGGAACCCGAGGTTGACGGGGACGCTACCACCAGCGGAGTGGCGGGTCAACGAAATCGTGCAACCCCTGGGATCTGGGACGCCGGGCGGGACAGACCAGCCCCTAAGCCCTCCGGTCACGCAATCACAGGATCAGCGACGGGGAGGTCGTCAAAGAACGGTTCGTATGACCACGCGCGGGGCTGGTCAGTCGCCACGCCATCCGGCTGGTCGGGTGGCGCTCGGAGGCTGGGCGCTCCGGCGGGGAGGCCCAGGGTGGTGTTGTGGCACCTTTTTTCACCGATCCTATCGCTGCACGCTGATTGCTGATCGCTGACTGCTATCTTTTCAGCTTGACTGTGTCCTCCGCTGAGAGTTAGCGTCTTGCCCGGCTGAGCGGGATTGCCCGGCGACTGATCCTAAGGGGCGGCGATGCCGGCTTGAAACGTCCTGGGGCGCGAGCGCGACGGACCTTTGGGGACCAATGCTCCGGAGGGTCGTAGTCTTCTGAGCCGTGATCCTGCCTAGGGAGGTAAGCAGAATAGACATCCTCCATCGTCGGTTGCCCGCGAAAATCGACCCCTGGATCTTCGAGGATCAAGGCGCTACCAAGTAGATGGTGTGCGACACCAACCATCTCGGCGCGGAGAGAACGGCGTTCCGTACCGATCTACGGGGACCAGCCCTCAGTGTTGTGACACGTCGAGTGAGAAGACAATGAAGGGAGTCGCAAGATGATACGTATTCCACGGGATAAGGTATTCTATGTCTTTGATCGGACCACCCCGCCAGTGCTGACCGTCAAGCCGGGGCAGGTTCTCTGTCTCGAGACTCGGGATTCCCACGACGGGACGATCCTAAGCGAGGCTGATCGCTATTATACAGAGAAGTTCGGCGCCAACCCGGCCACGGGTCCTATCGCTGTGGAGGGGGTCGAGGCCGGTGACGCGCTGACCCTTGAGATCCTGGAGATCCAACCGGGCACGCAGGGCTTCACAACCATCAGACCGACCTGGGGGCTCATCACCGGGGTCGTCGAGCGCTCGGAGGCGAGAATCCTCCGCGTCGAAGGAAACGAGGTCGTCTTTGCCCCGGGGATTCGTTTTCCCATCCGGCCAATGATCGGTGTCATGGGGGTCGCGCCGGCGGGAGAGGGGATCGGCAACATGTACGCAGGGCCACACGGCGGGAACATGGACAACAACGACATCGCCCCGGGAGCGACCGTCTTCCTGCCCGTGTACGTGCCCGGAGCGCTCTTCGGCCTTGGGGACGTCCACGCCAGCATGGGGGACGGCGAGTTGTCGGGTGGCGGATTCGACCTCCCCTCCGAGGTCGTCGTCAAGGTTGGGGTCTGCAAGGGGCTGTCGCTGCGGTGGCCTCGAGTCGAGCGAGAGGGCCATATCATCACCACGGCGGCCCATCAGGACTGCCTGGAGACGATGCGAATCGCCGTGGAGGAAATGGTGGGGATCCTGCGAGACCGCCTGGCACTCAGCCGGGCCGACGCCATCATGCTGCTCAGCGTTCGGGGGGACGTTCGGGTCTGCACCTGCCACAATCATCCCCAGGCCGGCTTTACCATGCGAGTGTCATTCCCAAAGCTCTGGAAGGAATGAGTCCCTTCCAGCCCCCGCTCGCATGAGGAGAGGCACCATGGAGATTGGATTCATTGGTAGTGGAATGGGCCCGGGCCGACGTGGGATTCCACGTTGCGGTAGCTGTAGCCAGCCAGAACCCGCTTTTCCCCATCGTGCTTCATTCCATCGCCGAGGTAATGGTGCGATGCCGCTTCTTGGGCGCGAGGCTTCCCGACACTCGACGGAACGCCCTTCTTGACCACCGGCGTATCTTCCAGCCCCTTAGAAGACGATCACCCGTGCCGTCCGCGGTGCTTGCCATTAGACCTGATCGTCCGGAGATTGGGCGAACGGCTTTGCGGGAGCCGGAGCGGCGGTCGGTTGGGTTGCGGTACTCGCGCGGGCCCTGTGACCCTCCGCGTAGGCGCGCACATCCATCTCGCTGATGCGACCCAGCGGGCCGGTCCCGACGACCTTGGTGATATCAATGCCGAGCTCTTTCGCTACTCGCCGGGCTATCGGCGTCGCACGGACGCCAGTCACCCCCGACTCCACAATCGCGTTTCCACCCGGGGAAGGTGTAGCTTCCACATCGCCTCGAGCTTCCGCAGAAGCCGTAGGCGGTTCATGCCCAGGCAGCGGCGGCAGCGGCGGCACCACCTCATCCGCTGCGGCGATATAGCAGATCGGCTCACCAATCGGCACGGTGGCGCCCTCCACGGCGCCGGGGCGGATGCCCTTGATCACGCCGGCCTCCGGAGACTCGATCTCTGCGTTGACCTTGTCGGTCATCACTTCCAGTACGACCTGGAATTTCTCAACCCGATCCCCTTCCTTGACCCGCCACTTGAGGATCTGGGCAGCTTCCATGTGCTCCGACATCTTGTGGATGAAGAACTCGACGGCCATCGGGCCTCCTATTGCATTACCGAGCGAATGGCCTGGACAATATCCTCGGTCTCCGGCCAGCAGCCCTTCTCGATGCTGTCTGCGAAGGGGATCGGGGTGTTGCGTCCGGTCACACGCACAATAGGCGCGTGCAGGTAATCGAACGCTTGCTCCATCGCGACCATCCCCCACTCGCTGGCAGGACCGTAGGACCGGCACGCCTCAGCGGCCACCACCACCCGGCCGGTCTTGCGCGCCGACCGCCCGATGGTCTCCTCGTCAAGCGGGCTGACGGTCCGCACGTCAACCACCTCGACATCCGTGCCTTCGGGAGCCAGTAGCTTCGCCGCGGCCATTGCGTACCAGGCCAGCAGGCCGGAAGTGACCACCGTCACGTCCTTTCCGGGGCGCTTAATGTCGCACTTGCTCAGCGGGAGCACGTAGTCGCTGTCCGGCACCAGCCCGCGGAAAGAGTAGAGGAACTTCTGCTCCAGGAAGATCACTGGGTTGTCGTCGCGGATGGCGGCTTTCAGCAACCCCTTGGCATCGTGAGGAGTCGAAGGGAGGACGACTTTCAGTCCGGGGATGTGGGCGTACCAGACTTCCAGGCTCTGCGAGTGCTGCGCGGCGATGCTCTTGCCCGCGCCGCCACCCTGGGGCATGCGGAGGACCCACGGCACCTTGCACTGGCCGCCGGTCATGAAGCGCAGCTTGGCTGCCTGGGTACAGATCTGGTCCATCGCCAGGCCAGAGAAGTCAACGAACATGATTTCGGCTACGGGGCGCATCCCGACCAGCGCCGCGCCCGTTGCTGCGCCGACGATGCTGTTCTCGCTGATCGGCGTGTTGCGCACTCGCTCCGGTCCGAACTGGTCAAACAGCGTGCGGGTGACGCCGAAAGCACCACCGTGCTTGCCGACGTCTTCGCCCAACAAGAAGACTGCTGGATCGCGCAGCATTTCTTCACACAGCGCCTGGCGGATCGCCTCCTGGTAGGACAGCTCCGTGGCGGGGACACCCTCGGGCACTTGTGAGAACAGATCAGAAGAGAGAGGGGGTTTGGCTGCCCCCAGCGATACCGCGTCTCGCAGTTGAGTCGTCATGGGCCTTAATCCTCTCACGCGTAGATGTAGTCCATGGCTGTTGCCGGATCGGGCTGCGGGCTTTCCTTGGCAAACCGGACGGCGGCCACGAGTTCCTGCTTCATGGTAGCATCGATCTCTCTCAGTTCCGCTTCGGTCGCCCGCCCGTTCTTCAGCAACCACTCACGGAAGCGAGGGATGGGATCCTTCTTGCGCCATTCCTCGACCTCGGCCCGGGAGCGATACACCTCGGGCTCGCCGGCATAATGACCCTCGTAGCGGTAGGCCTCGGTGACGAGCAAGGTGGGGCCTTCCCCGCGGCGGGCGCGCGCAACGGCCTCCGCAGCCGCGCGGTAGACGGCCAGGACATCGAAGCCGTCCAGGCGCACGCCCGGCATGCCGTACCCCTGCGCGCGCAGCGACAGGTCCCTGACCGCAGACGATTCGTCGATGCGGGTGGAGACAGCATAGTGATTATTTTCCAACACGAAAACCACGGGCAACTTCCAGAGTGCAGCCATATTCATGCATTCGTGCCAGTTGCCCGTGTTGCTTCCCCCGTCGCCGGTGAACGGCACCGCCACGCGGTCTTCGCCTCGCATCTTGAAGGCCAGCCCCGCGCCAACGGCCAGCGGGATGCCGGAGCCCACCACCGCCAGCGCGCCTAGGGAGCCGGTGTCGAACGCCGCGATATGCATCGAGCCGCCGCGACCTTTGCAGTATCCTGTGTCTTTGGCTAGGATCTCGGCCATCATCTTAGCCGTGTTGGCGCCCTTGGCGATATTGTGGCCGTGGCTACGGTGGGTGCCAGCAATGAGGTCGTCCGGGCGGAGCGCCATGCAGACACCGACGCCTGAGGCCTCCTGACCAATGTAAGGATGGACCGTGCCCTTCACCTGACCGCGCTTGAAGAGATCGATGGCGGCCAACTCAAACTCTCGGATGCGCACCATTCGGCGATACATCTCAAGGAGCAGCATGTGATCAAACTCCATGTGCCTTGCCTCCAGGTGAAACTGGTGCCCGATGCGTTCTGCTTAGTCGGGAAAGTGGTAGTAACCTGCGCGAGGTGACGGTCCAGCGCGTCGATGTTCCTGAGCGTCCGCCAAGTCGTGGCCGTACACGACTGCCGTAGCCGCCCGCAAGCGGGCCTTGCCACGCGAGCGTCGTTGCGAGGACTGTGGCGCGACCGGGCCGCTCTGCCTCTACGCGGGCGCGGTCCAGAGGTCCACCGGGAGAGCGGCCGTGCGGACGCTCCCCCGGTGGCGTTTCCCCTGGGGCCAGCTACTGCATCGCCCGAATCTGCTTGACCAGGCTCTCGCCGTTCGGGATCTGCTTCAGGTACTTGTCGTACACCGGCTGGACGGCCTTCTGGAAGGCCGCGATGTCCACGTTCCGCTCGATCTTGTTCTTGTACTGTGTCTCGGCCAGCTTCAGCGCCGCCTCGTTATAGTAGTTGCTCCACATCCGCATGTAGTCCCGTGAGGTGTCCGCCGCCTTCTGGTACACCTGCCGGTCGAAGTCGCCGAGGCCCTTCCACCACGCCAGGTTCACCAGTACTACGGCCGGGTTGTAGAAGTGGCTGGTGAGGGAGACGTAGGGGGTCACTTCCACCGTGCGGTTGGCGATGTGGTTGATGGCGGGGTTCTCCTGCCCGTCAATGACCCCCTGCTGGAGGGACGTGAACACCTCCGGCCAGGCCATCGCGACGGCCTGGGCGCCCATGGCGTTCAGGCTGTCCACCATCACCGGGCTCTCCATGACGCGGATCTTGAGCCCCTTGAGGTCGGCAGGCGATTTCACCGGTCGCCTGGAGTTGGTGAGCTGCCGGAAGCCGTTCTCATACCAGACCAGGGCGTGCAGCCCGGACTTCTCAAATTCGTCAAGGATCTGCCGCCCGATGGGCCCGTCCAGGACCTTGTAGGCTTGCTGGGCACTGACAAAGAGGTAGGGAAGATCCACCAGCTTCATCATGGGATTGAAGCCGGACAGGGGGCCCGTGGAGACCGCCGTAAGCTTCATCGTGCCGATCTTCACACCCTCGACTAGGTCGCGTTCCCCGCCAAGCTGGGAGCTAGGGTAGTACTCGTACTTGTAGCGGCCCCTGGTCATGTCTTCGACGATGGCCCCCATGATGCGCAGGCCCACAAAATAGTGGTGCTGCAAGGGCGAGGTCCCGCCAATCTTGATAATGGTCGGATTCGGCTCCCCCCATGCCTCAATGGCGGGCGACGGCCCCGCCTGCCCAGGCTGCGTGGCCTGCCCCGCCTGCCCGATGCTCGGCAGCGCCAGGATCGGACCGAGGAGAATCGCGAGGATTCCGACCGATGCCCAGATCCTACTCCGTTTTCTCATGACGATCCCTCCTTAAGTGACGTGGTTCCATTCCCCTCGCGCCTGCCAGACCAGTCATTGAGCCGCTCATCTCCGCTCCGGGCTGGCAGAGACCTCTACCAGCGCATCAAGAGTCGCGGCACAAGGAGCACCGCGTCCGGCACGAACATGATCAGCACCAGGACCACGAGAATGGCCGCCAGCATGGGAAAACTGGCTCGGAAGACCACCTGGATCGGCACGCCTCCAATCTGCGAGGCGACGATCGTACACATAGCCACGGGCGGCGTGATGAGTCCGATCGCCAGTGCGACGATCGTGATCAGGCCAAAATGGGTCAAGTCGAGTCCGATGTACCGGATGAGCGGCATGAAGATCGGCACCAGGATGATGATGTTGGCGGCCAAGTCCATCACGAACCCCGCCAGGAGATAGACCACGACGATGAGGCACAGCAAGATGCTCCTGTTCGAGGTGATGGAGGTCATGATCTGGTACACCTGAACGTGGAGCTGCAGGAAGGTGAGGATCCAGGCAAAGAGCCCCGCTGCCGCAATGATATACATGATGACCGCGGTACTCTTGGCGGCGTCGATCAGGACCTTGGGCAGGCGGCCCGGCGGTAGTTCCCGGAAGGCCAGCATCGCCACGAGGATGGCATACACCACGGCGATCACGGCCGCCTCGGTTGGCGTGAAAATGCCAGAGAGGATCCCCCCGACAATAATGCCCGGCATGATCAACGCCAGGATGCCTTGACGCAAGGACGAGAGTAAGTCCCACAGGCTAAAGGGGCGTCGCGCGCCCCAGTGGTATTTCCTGGCCTTGTAGTAGTTCACCACCATCAGAGAGAGCCCAATCAGGATGCCAGGGATCATGCCGCCCAGAAACAGGCGAGTGATAGACTCGCTAACCACCATGCCGTAGATCACCATGGGGATACTGGGGGGAATAATGATCCCGATCACCGAAGCCACGGCGACCAAGGCCGTGGAATAGTCGCGGGGAAATCCGCCGTGCACCATCATGGGAATGCAGAGGGGGCCCAGCGCGGCCGTGTCCGCCACGGCCGCCCCGGAGATCCCGGCGAAGAACATGTTGGCCACGACCGTCACGTGCCCCAGGCCGCCGGTGATAAATCGCGTGGAGTCGTCGGCTACCCGGATGACCCGGCGGGCGACCCCTCCCTGGTCCATGATCTGCCCCGCGAGGATGAAGAACGGGACCGCCAGCAGGATGAATACGTCGGAGCCGGTGAAGAGCCGCTGCGGAATCAGGGTCAGCGGCATGTCGGGGATGATCAGGATGGCGAACGCACAGATCACGGTCAGGGCGCAGGCGATCGGCATATTGAATGCGACCAGGGCGAGAAATCCGACGATCAGCCAAGGGCCCATTCATTGACCTCCATCCTTCTTGGGGAAGAAGACGTAGCAGACGAGGTTGATGAGCATGATGAGGGCGGACAGGGGGATAGCAGCATAAGGAATCCCCATGGGCAGCTCCATGGCCGGCGACGGCTGGCTCATGTTGGCGTAGGCGAGTGCAAAGCCTGTGACAATCACGGCCAGCAGAGTCGCCACAAACAGCAGGCTCATCGCGATCTCGGTCAGCCGTTGCCACTTGGGAGAAAAGCTGCGCGTCAGGATATCCATCCCCGGGTGCCCTCTCTCCCTCACTGCAGTTGCGGCCCCCATCCAGATGATCCACACAAAGACATACCGGGCGACCTCCTCTGACCAGGAAAGGGGCAGCTGGATGAAGAACCGGAAGATGACCTGGACGAAGACAACGACGACCATGACGGCGAGCAAAACTTCCGTCAGAACATCCACCCTACGGTTGAGCGCCTCGACCATTCTTCGCATGCGCAGATCACCTCGTATGCAATTGGAGGCACCTCCTGGGCGCTGGGAGTGGCGGTGAGGATTCGGGCGGGGCTGGCCCGGAGGGATAGTGCGCTGCTTCGGATGGGGCCTCTGAGATTCAGATAGAGTGGGGGAACGCGTGCGTGAAGAGGAGGGGGTCCCAGCGTCCAAGCGGACCAGCCGTGTGTCGCCCTGGACCGACCAGCGCTGTCTCGCCGTCCACTCATCGACGCCCGCCCCATCCTATGGGTTGGACCGGACCACTCGTGACGTTCGCGGGACACACAATGAAATGCTGTGGCCGAGCGTTGTGTGTAGTGTGATTGATACCCGAAACTGTTGCCACTGTCAACTCCAAGAGGGGTGTGCGACAAATTTGTGGGTCCCCAGGGTTAGCTAGCTGCGCGGGCCTCCCAGAACTCTTCCCAGCGACCACTGAGTTCGGCACAGCGCAGGGCAATGATGGCATTGGCCCCGCGCACCGTCCAGCGCATGCCGGATTGCTTGAGCCGGAGCCCCACGATGGTCTTGCAGCCTGCCTCCACAACACCCGAGCCGACGAAGAGGCCCTGGCGGCGAAACTGCGCATAGCGCATCCGCGCCGCGTTGGTCTCGAAGTAGCTCTGAGCCTTCCGGACGGCCTCCTGCGCCTCCTCCCCCCGGGGCCGCAGCCGCCCCAGGCTGACGAGGAGCCGTTCCACCTCCCCGGCATCCAGGTCCTCGCCGCGGGCCGCCGTCCAGCGTTTCGCCTCTGCGCTGCCGGGACCGTAGAGGAGCTTCCCGAGCTCGGCCAGATGCTCCCGGGCGTGGTAGAGGTCCACGATCTGGATCGCCCCCGGGAAGTGCTCCTCTGCGATCCCCCAGATCCAGACCGCCCCGTCCCCCAAGACGATGACCTGCGCCGCCCGCTGGACGCCCCGCCGCACCGCCTCGGCGTAGAGGCGCTGGCCGAACGCCTCGGCGGGTTCGATGGCCCCCACGTACGTAGTGGAGGCTGCGTCGCGCACGGGGCGTCCCTTGGCGTCGAGGCGAGCCTGGGTGAAGACACAGCCCAGCTTCACCTCGCGGGTCTTGGCCAGCCCGGTGCCGCCTTGGCCCGGCCGCCCGGCGGTTTCGTGGGGGACGACCGGCACTCCGGTCCCGTCGATCGTGAGGTACAGCTTCGGGACCGCCTGGAGTGGGATGACCTTCCCCGCAAGGGCCAGGGCCTGCTCCGGGTGCGCCAGGGTCTCGATCTCGGCGCCCACGGCTTCCGCGACCCGCTCTACCGCCTTGGTCGTCACCACGATGCCCGCCAACTCGGCGAAGTCCCGCCGACCGGCGTCGAAGGCCTCCTTGCCCCCGACCCGGTCCAGCAGCCGCCTCACCCCCGGGCTGAAGGTCGTCCCGACGATGTCCAACGCCTGATCCTTGGGGATCACCCCGCCCCCGCAGGGGCCACAGTGGTAGTAGGCCCGCCGGACCGCCACGGGGGCGAGGACCGTCAGGAGCGCTTTGGGACGGGAGTCGACAAACGCCGCCTGGTGCCCTTGGCCACAGGGGACGTGGGCCCCGCGGTCCCCCCCACCGTCGGCATTGAGGAGCTGCTCCAACAGCCGGCCGCCCACCTGGTGCAGCGCGGTCCGGATGGCCAACTCGGTGGCCTCCAGGTCCACGCGGCCCCGGCGCTCGCCCTCGCGCAATGGGGGACGGTCATGAATTTATGCGATTCTCTGAGCTGGGAGGTGGACCTCCACTCATCGACGGCCACGCGCGACGGACGAGGCGCGCCCCGGTCC
>Ga0315291_10011316_pt1 | contig 10883 bp, 12 predicted proteins | sample YL17G12_20_MG_FD_203070 | JGI IMG/M metagenome (GOLD analysis project Ga0315291, IMG submission 203070) | Sediment microbial communities from Yellowstone Lake, YNP, Wyoming, USA - YL17G12_20 | ecosystem: Environmental > Aquatic > Freshwater > Lake > Sediment | place: USA: Wyoming | collected... | reverse complement strand
ATTAACTGAATAAGAATCATTAGAATACCAGCAAGAATCCAACCCAACATTATCAGATGCAGTGTAATTTATATCTAAATTAATATCTGATGAATTAGTATTATTTGTTGGAAAGATAATTAATATATTAGGAGAGAAATCTATCATAAAACTAAGCTGAGAATTATTTTCATTTCCCGCACTGTCATTTGCCCAGATTGTGACGTTGTGCTGTCCTTCAGCCCATATAATCTCTGTAAGATTATTGCAATTATTTAAGGTAGTATTTACTGAATAAGAATCATTAGAATACCAGCATGATTGTAAATTTGTATCAGATACCGTGTAATTGACGTCAATTCCCATATCTGTAGAATTTGTATTGTTTGTCGGATAAGTAATGTTTATTGAAGGGAGAGTTGTATCCAAAATAAATGTAAAATTCCCGTTATTTCCCAAAATACTCTCATTCCCCAAACCATTCCAATAATAAATCCCGTCATCAACGTATGGGAAAGAAAAATTATAATAAAAAGTTGATGAGTTTGAATTATCTTCTGTTAAGTCTAAAATTGGTGGTGTCAATACTTCCTCCCCTATTGCATTCCAAAGATAAAATGTTAAATTATCAAGTCCTGTCCAATTGATAATAAATGTTTGATTTGGATTTTTAGAAAAAGTATTATTTGCAGGAGAAATTAAAGTGATAGTGGAAGTAAGAATTGGAGGATAAGAAGTCCCATTTCCATTATTATACAAATCATTTATCTCTGTTAACGATAATGTTCTATTAAAAAATGCCAACTCATCCAAATAACCATGAAAATAATACTCCCCAGGAATATAGCCTCCTATAATAAAGGAGTTATTTAAAGCTAATTTTGTTCCTGAACAAGCACCATCCGAAGTTCCATTAACAAATACACAAGTTGAAGTATCATTTCTTATTACTGCAAAAAATACCCAAACATTATTTGGAGTAGCACCAGTTGTTGTTTGTACATCTGAAGATGCAATTCCATCTAGAAATAAAAAGTCATTATGAAAAATAAACCCAAATTCACCTTTTGAAATAAGACGCTGATACAATGGGTTGGAGGCAGTATGTTTTTTTACCCAACCGGTCATGCTTATATCTCCTGTAACATTCCAACCCATTCCATTTGCTACGGTAAAACTTTCCTGTCCGTCTACATCAAAAAAGCAGGAACGACCATCTGTTATTTGAAAACTTGATGCATTTTTAATAAATTCTGGGTTTCCTGTATTTACCTGTAAATTATTCAAGGTTGGATTTATTGGTTCATTAACAGAACTGCAATTATAATAAGCAATCAAACTTTCTGATGCAGGAAAGGAAGAAACAAAACCAATTAAAAATATTATTCCAAAAAAAAGTAAAATTGTTTTTTTATTCATTGCCTTTCCCTTTCTTTTTTATTTTTCATTTTATTTTTTTATTAAGTAAACCTTAGCCATTCCTATTTTTTTAATTGAAACTTTATTTCCACCATCTAGATTAGCAAGGGCAGTTCTTACTGCAGACCTGCTTAAATTAGTCTTATCAACAATTTCAGTGATTGTTAACCCATCAGAATTATTTTTTAAAATAGAAACAATTTTATTTAAAGCTTTATCACCAATTTTATTCATATTACCATCACCAACATTGTGAATAACAATATCTTCTCGAATATATAATTTGCCTTGAAAATTGAACTTTTTTAGAGAATTTTAATTTAATATTTAAACATTAAATAATTAAACTTTATTATTAATAATAATTTAGATTTGAAACACAGGTTTCAAAGAGGCGTAATATGTGGCTCACAAAAAATGAAAAAGGGGTTCTAAAACTACTTGTAGCTAATGCAAAATTATCAGACACTTCTATAGCCAAAGAACTTAATATTTCAAGTCAAGCAGTAGGGAGAATCAGAGAAAGATTAGAGGAAGATATAATCCAAAAGTATACTGTTGACTTAGATTCAAAAAGGTTAGGAATTAATATAATTGCAATAATTAAAATAACGTTTAAGAGTTTAGAAAATAAAAATATTGAAAAAATAGAAAAAGAAATTGTAACAGACTGGCCAGAGATTGTTTTTTGTTTCAAGATAATGTCTGGGAGAAACGATTATCTAATCTTAGCGGGATTTCAAGGTATGGAAGAGCTGGAAAAACTTATGAGAGAAAATGGAAAAAAAGGGGATTATATTATAAACGAAATAATTCCATTACCTTTAAATTGTATATTAAAGAAATCATTTATTGGGCTTTATAATAAAATGATTGACCTTTGCGGGACAAAACATGCAGAAGTAGATATTAATTAAAATCAAGTAATAATCTGATAATATTCTTTGTAATATAGCAAATAATAAAATATAAGAATTATAACCTATTTTTTTATATAGTCTCGTTTTTTTTGATTCTATGGAAAATGAAGGTAATTTAAAAACAATAATATTCAAACTTGTTAGAAACATCGAGTTAACTGAGGAAGAGAATAATCTTGTGGAAGAAGTTGTAAATGAAAAGTTAGGATAAAATCTCTCAAAATATTAGTGCTAAATAAATTGCCAAAAACACTCTTCATTTGGTCAAGAAAATGTGATGCTCTCGCGGGGCATTTTCACAATCTAACATTAAATTTTTTACATAATCTAAATCTTCCTGAGAATCAACATCTAAAGAAGACTCGTAATGCTTAGTTTCAATTAGTTTCAAATCAATATCTAAATAATCCCTAGCCATTTGTTCAAGTTCGCATATACTCAATTTCTTGTCTTTCAAGAAACGTGAAACAACAAAATATCTTACTAATTTAGAAAAGACTTCCATAAGAGGCATCTCTTTTCCTAAGTCTTTTATAAGATTTCTTCTCACAGAAGGACTCGATAATTTTCTGTTTTTGTAGAGCATGCCCCCAATACGATTTAATTTATTTAAATTAAGTTTTGCCGGATTTCCCAAAAAGATATTAGCCCATCTGTAATTTCCTTCTTTAAGTGTGAAATATCTACGATTTTGCATTTCATATCCCTTCAGATATTTTTGTTCTGTAACAGAAACAAATAACCCATTGTCATGTCTTGAACAATCAGCAATAAATTCATCTATATGCCTGCTTCTTATCAGAGGAATATCACAACTTAGAAAAAGCGCATTTCCTTCTGAATTGGATTCTGAATACCCTCTCTGTGCATTCTTAATAAGACTACCACAAGATTCAACAATAGAACAACCTTCCAACTCTTTTTCTAATCTTGATTTTATCCCAACAACAAAAACTCCATCAATATACCTTAAACCTTTACAGGCATTGATAACATGTTGAACTATTGGCTGTCCATTAATTTTAAGCAAAGGCTTATACTCTTCTTCTGAAATAAAATAATGTTCTCCAGGATAAGACACTTCTAATGCTTTTTTTTGTTTTTTTATCTCTTCCCTAGAAGGAGCATCTTTTCCTGCAAGGATTATAGCATTCATAGTAGCAACCACACTTACGGGGTTATTTAAATTTATATGTTAATAAAAGAAATTTCTGAATTAGCCATTTTTTTGTAGAAAAGATAATCTGGCATTTTCTCTTTTGGAGTAATCAATATCTTTGCAAGCCCTTCCCAAAGAAAAAACCATCCTGCTGGCTGGCCAAGAACTGCCAAGAGGTGCTGAAGAAAAGAATTTGGAGTCGCAAAGAAAAAAGCAGATATAATCATCATTACAGAACCAAGAACAACCCAAAAAGTTCCATTCAGTTTAATTTTTCTTATTTCTATTTTCTTTTCCTTGCTATGTTTCTTGAAATGTTCTTTTAATCTTCTCTTTATTTTTATTTCTTCCTTCAGATTTCTTTTTTTTCTCTGGATAAAAAATTTCAATTCAATTTTCTTCTTATCAACAGATGCTTTTTTGCATTCAAGCAAAAAATCTCCAGACAATGCTTTTTGTGAAAATGTTCTGGGGTCAAAATCAGAAAAAATATCTTCATATGAATCCAAAATTAAAGGAATCTCTTCTCTAAATTCAGAATTCAAAAACCCCTTTTTCATTTATTAAAATATATTCAATAATTTATAAGATTATCTAATTGCGAGGACACCAAGGTTTCCTTAACTCGCAATCTTGCTTTTATGGATTACATGCAAAATTGTTCGGCTTAATCTTCCTTTAAATTCTTAACCATATACGTGTCTTCTAACTCATAGCCTAAATTTTTGTAATATTCTCTAACTCCAACTCCTGAAATAACAGAAATCTTTTTTGCCTTTTCTTTTTTAGCAATTTTCTCTGCTTCTTTCATCAGCATTCTTCCAAACCCCTTATGCTGGCTGGCATTTGAATTTTTCTCATCCAATTTCAAAGATTGCCCATAAATATGCAACTCTCTTATAATTCCTTTTTTGTCAACAATTCTCAATCTAAGCAATCCAAATAAAATATCGTTTTTATCCACAATTTCCAAAAAATATTCTTTTCCTCCTGACGCAGAATATTTTGTTATTTTTAGTTCTAAACCAAACTCTGGTTTAGGCTGATTAAATCCTATTTCTCTCATTTGGCTTTTAGACGAATGAGTGGGGTTGAAACCAACCTCCCTAAATCTTATTTCCTTAATTTTATTTTTTTCGTCTCTCAATTTTTTTTCAACATCTTTTCTCAAATCTATTCTTGTTGTTCCTGCAATTAAATAATCAGGAGGAATTTCTCTCATCATTCTCATAACTCTGCAATATCTTGGAACAATTTTCAGCATTTCTGTCAATAGTTTTTCAATTTGCTCTTTTGTGTAAGGCAGATAATTTTTTTTCCAATATTCCTCTTCTAATTTCGCTCCTTTGATTACTTGGCAAGGATAAATCTTCAATTGGTCTGGTTTGAATCTTTCATCTGAAAAAAGTTTTTTGAAAATCTGCGAATCTTTTCTCATGTCGCTGCCAGGAAGCCCAGGCATAATATGATAACCGACTTTAAAACCAGCATCTTTCAGGGCTTTTGTAGAATCAACCACATCTTTTACACTGTGTCCTCTTTTAATTAATTTGTAAATCCTGTCATCTGGCATTTGCACTCCTAATTCAACTCTTGTAACTCCAAATTCCCTCATCCTGCCAATATACTGAATGCATTCATCTGGCCTTGTTTCCACGCAAAAAGCAACACATCTGTGCTTTGCATTTTCGTTTTTTTTCTGTGCTTCTTCCAAGGTATCAGAATTTTCTTCATTCAACGCATCATAACAATCTTTAATGAACTTATATTGAAATTCTTTTTTGTATTCCAAAAAGGTTCCACCCATTATTATCAATTCTATTTTGTCTGTTGGGTGATGCATAACTTGGAATGCTTTTATTCTTGCTTTCACTTGCTTATAAGCATCATAATTTACTTCTGCTGCCCGCATTACTACTGGGCTTTTAGGAGTGTAGCTCTGGGGAACATTCAAACTTGGACAATACAAGCAAGTTCCATGTTTGCACGCTTTTGGAGGCAGCATAACTGCTACAGGAACAATGCCTGAAATGCTCTTTGTCGGCTTTCTGACTTCGTTTTGTAAAGGTTTTAACATATATAATGCATTTATATAATGCTTTTAAATTGTTTTCCCTTCTCGATAAAATGGAAACAAAAAGAGAGTTTGAAAAGATACCTTTTTGGTTAGCTCCTCCAGTTGAATATTCTATGATTTCTACATTAGATGATTATATTGATGTAATCTTAAGTCAGATTGGAGAAGAAGGAGGGAAAAAAACTTTTTTTAGTTATCTTACAGGACTTCGGGGTTACAAACATACACAAAAAAATGTTCAATTAAGAAGAATATTTACTGGATTTTTTGAATCTTTTGAAGAATTAAAGGAGAGATTAAAAGAAAAGGGATTAGAAAAAACAGCTGCCTCAATAGAAATGCAGGCTCCTGATGAAGATGGATTTGGATTAGTTCAATATCAAAGGGTATATGGCGCCTTAGGAGATTTTGCAAATTATAGGTTACTCCAAAGAGAAGTATTGCTAAATATAATAAAGTCAGATTGGAGAAACTGTTTGGAGAGAAAATGAAATCTCTAAAAATAGGAATTATTGGTGGAAGCGGATTGGAAAATCCTGAAATTCTTGAAAACTATAAAGAAATTGATGTTGATACTCCTTTTGGAAAGCCCTCTTCAAAATTAATTACAGGAAAATTATTTGGGATAGATGTTGTAATTATTTCCCGGCATGGAAAAAAACACGAAATTCCTCCAACACACGTTAACAATAGAGCAAATATTTTCGCATTAAAATATGAAGGATGCAAATACATTATTGGAACAACTGCTGTCGGCTCGCTAAAAGAGGAAATAAAAAGAGGTGATTTTGTTATAATTGATCAATTCATAGATTTTACAAGGCATAGGGATGTAACTTTTTTTGACAAGTTCGAATTTGGTGCAATGCATACTCCAATGGCAAAACCTTTCTCTGAAAAGCTAAGAAAAAAATTATCTGAAGTTTGCGAGGAACTTGGATTTCCATATCATAAAAAAGGAACAGTAATTACAATTGAAGGGCCCAGATTTTCAACGATTGCAGAAAGCAATTTATTTCGGCAATGGGGTGCAGACATAATAAACATGTCAATTGCTCCAGAATGCATTCTTGCAAACGAGGCAGAAGTGGAATATGCTGCTGTTGCAATGTCAACAGATTATGACTGCTGGAAAGAAGGAGAAGAAAGCGTTTCATGGGAGATGATAAAGCAGATAATGAAAGATAATTCAGAAAGAATGAAGAAAATTTTATTGAAATTGATTGAATCCTTTTCAAGAGAACAGGAAATTCTTAAGTTAAAAAACAACATCAGAACAATTCCTGATTTTCCAAAACCGGGAATTATGTTCAGAGACATTACTACATTATTAAAAGACAAAGAGAGCTTTAAAAAATTAATAGACATTCTCTACGAGAGATACAAAAATTACAATATTGATATTGTGGCAGGGATTGAGTCAAGAGGATTTATTATTGCTGGAATTCTGGCTGAAAAGCTTAATTCTGGGTTAGTCCTCATACGCAAGCCAGGTAAACTTCCTGCAGAAACTATTTCAGAAAGTTATGAATTAGAATATGGATTAGACAGGATTGAAATTCACAAAGACGCAATAGCAAAGGGGCAGAAAGTTCTTTTGATAGATGATTTGATTGCAACAGGAGGAACAGCCCTCGCATCCTGCAAGCTTATTGAAAAGTTGGAGGGAGAAATTGTTGAATGCTGTTTTACAATGGAACTTCCTGATTTGAAAGGAAGAGAAAAACTTTCGAAATATCCTGTTTTTTCTTTGATAAAGTTTGAAGGCGAGTAATTGTGTGCTATCGCACAATTAATTTAATCTGTTAATAATATTTATTTAATTATAATTTTCTGAGGGTGGGTGGTTGGGGGCGAACGATTTCGCGTATAACACAAACTCAGCGAGGTCGTGAGTTGGAGGAGGGAAGTAAAAGAACAATTTTTAATATACATTTCCCTATCCTATTTATGACTCAAAAACGAGTATGGAATAATATTGCAGAAGAATGGTATGAATTCAAGATAAATCCTTCTGAGAAAGTTCTCGATTTCTTAAAAGGAAAAAAAGGAAAGATTTTGGATTTGGGTTGCGGTGCAGGAAGACATTTGGCAAAAGTAAAAGACGGGAAAATGTATCTTGTCGATTTTTCAAAGAATATGATTAAACTCGCAAAAGAAAGAGCAAAACAAAAAGAGATACAAGCAGAATTTAATGTTGCTGAAATTACAAAACTTCCTTTTCAAAAGAATTTTTTTGATTTTGCTATTGCAATTGCTGTTTTTCACTGCATAAAAGGAGAGAAAAACAGGGAAAAAGCAGTGAAAGAACTCTTCAGAGTTTTGAGGCCAAAAGCAAAAGTACTAATTGCTGTGTGGAACAAGAATTCAAAAAAATTCAGGAACGCAAAAAAAGAGAGATATGTCAAGTGGAGAGACAGAGGAGAAAGATATTATTATCTGTTTAATGCAGAAGAAATTTATTCTTTATTCAAAAAAATTGGATTTAAGATTATCAAAAAATATAATCCTGAAAGAAATATTATTTTTGTGGCTCAAAAACCATTAAGATAAATTATTTCTTTCTTATAATATTCATCATATCAAAGAAAGATTTCTTTTCGAAATCAACTATTTTTTTTTCTTTTAAATCAATGTTCGCTTTTATCATTCCAAATCCAGAAACAAAAATAGTGCCCAAAAGCAAATCTTTTCCTTTAACATTCTGCAAAGAAAAAATCATTTTCTGAATTTTATTGCTTATTTTTTTGAATTCCATCTCTCTTGAAATGATTTTTTCAGCTTCATCAAAATCAAAATCAGAATTAAGAGAAACTTTTTCCAAAACTTGTTCGTATCTTTCCAAAGGAACTAACTTTACTCCATTCTCAAGTTCAAAGCTGAAAGTCTTTTTGCTTTCAGGAACAAAAAAATCAAAATGATATTGGTTTCCTGTTTCTTTATTTTCCATGTCAATCACAAAAAAACCAGAACAGAGATAAGCAGTTGGATTCTCTTTTTTGAAGTTTTTAAATTCTTCAGAATTCTTCAGTTTTTCAAGCAAAAATTGCGAGTTCATTATAAAAATTCTCCATCCGCAACTTCTGTTGCTTTCAGCGTTGTAGCTGAATTTTTATTTGTGCTGTCATTTGGCTTTGCCGAATGAACGGCTGATTTCCTATCTGCAGTGAACGTTAGTTCTGTCATTTCCTTTCTGAAATTTCTTTTCCAATCTTCTTAATAAACTCTTCTGTTTTCATAGATTCTATTTTCTGACTTCCCTTGATTCTAACAGCAAGAGTTTTCTCTTTTTCCTCTCTGTCTCCTGCAACAATGATATAAGGAATTCTCATAATCTCTGCATCTTTTACTTTTGCAGGAACAGTTGTTTGCCTGAAATCAGCATCAATCCTTAAATTAGGAATTTCTTTTCCAAGTTTCTCTATTACTTTCTTGGCATAATCTAAATTCCTGTCTGTAAAACTCAAAACTCTAACTTGAACAGGAGCAAGCCAAACAGGAAATCTGCCGTTGAGATGTTCAATCAACACCCCAATAAATCTTTCCAATGAACCCATAACTGTTCTATGAAGCATTATGGGCTGTTTTCTTGTATTATCTTTGTCTATATATTCCAGTTCAAATCTCTCTGGCATAGAAAAATCCAATTGAATTGTGGCACATTGCCATTCTCTTCCTAAAGAATCTTTCAAATGAAAATCTATTTTAGGCCCATAAAAAGCTCCCTCTCCTTTGTTTAATTTATAAGCTGACTTTTTCTTTTTTAAAACATTTTCAAGAATTTTTTCCGCTTTATCCCATACTTTGTCACTTCCAATTCTTTTTTCAGGGCGAGTAGAAAGCTCCACTCTATACTTAAAACCAAATTTAGAATAAAAAAAGTCATCCAATTCCATTACTTTTTCTACTTCTTCCTCGATTTGTTTCTCTGTGCAAAAAATATGTGCATCATCTTGAGTGAATTGTATCACACGAAACAAACCACCAAGAACTCCTGAAAGCTCTTGTCTGTGAACAACTCCAAGTTCAGCGACTCTCAATGGAAACTCTTTGTAACTCTTTGGCTTGTTTTTGAAAACAAGCATTCCTCCAGGACAATTCATAGGCTTGACTGCAAAAGTTCTTTTTTCATAATCTGTCAAGAATATATTTTCTCTGTATTTCTCCCAATGTCCTGAAATCTGCCAAAGTCTCTTGTCTAAAATCTGCGGAGTAGAAATTTCCTGATATCCTGCTTTTCTGTGTATCTCTCTCCAAAAATTAATCAGTTCATTTCTTACTATCAATCCATTGTTATGCCAAAAAACCATGCCAGGAGCAACTTCACTGAATGAAAACAAATCCATTTCTCTGCCAATAATTCTATGGTCATTTTCTTTTAGTTTTGAAGAATCTAATTTTGTCTTAGAAATTTCATTCAATAACTGTTTTGAATTATATTCTTCGCCCTGCTTTCCAGCACTTTCAATTCTGATTTCTCTACTTAATTCTGACAAAGGATGTCCTTTGACTTTCAGCTCAAACTCTTTGTAATATCCAAACGGTGCTTTTACAACATCAAAGCTTTTTTTCAGCTCTTTTTCTGCATCATTCAAAATTTTTGTTGCTAATTCAGGGCTAGCCAATTCACTTGAAAGATGAGCATAAGGGTAGAGAACAATTTTCTCTGCATTTACTTGCTTGGCAACATCTTTTACATTCTTAACAAGTTCATCTACAATCTTTCTTGAATCCTTGTCTGATTTTTCAACAGCAGTCAAAACAACTAATGCTTCTTCAACTTTCTTTCCTTCTTTTTCTTTTTCTGAAAGCGCTTCAACACTCTTTAATGCTTTTTTCAATGGCTTGAATTTTATGTAATCAACATGCAATAATAAAATCTTCATGAATAGAATAGATACAGAAAGTTTATAAAATTAACACCCCACAGAAAGACTTAAAAAACATTTTCTATAGGACAAATAATGACAAAAAAATATGTTTTAGCAGGAGCAATTGCAGCATTTCTAGCAACAGCAAATATAGCTTATGCTCCAATAACAAATGGAATCCATTTTCAACCTCCTAAAGAAAGAACAATAACCACAGGAAGTTTCTTAGAAAAATATGCAAAAGAAAACGAAGAAAAAATTCAAGCATTATTAAAAAAATTGGATGATTTGGATAATTACAGAACAGAGGATTTTAATGAAGATTCTTTAGAAGTTCTCACAGCGAGATTAATGGTGGGAGAAGATGAAGATAATCTAAATATTTGTAAAATAGCAGACACATGGACTGCCTTTAACAGATTGAAAAAAGGGGGTTGGTACGGAGAAACATTTCATGA
>Ga0315291_10011312_pt1 | contig 10886 bp, 12 predicted proteins | sample YL17G12_20_MG_FD_203070 | JGI IMG/M metagenome (GOLD analysis project Ga0315291, IMG submission 203070) | Sediment microbial communities from Yellowstone Lake, YNP, Wyoming, USA - YL17G12_20 | ecosystem: Environmental > Aquatic > Freshwater > Lake > Sediment | place: USA: Wyoming | collected... | reverse complement strand
GCCTTTAACTTCTCTTGCGTGTCGTCCGGGGCTTGCGCCAACAGCAACCCCGGGAGGACTAAGAGCCAACCGGAAAGAAGGACGATTCGCTTCATCGCAACACTCCTAAAACTGTCTCAAGAACAATATGAGAGGAATGCGCCCTCACTTGAGGACGGCAATACGGGGGCTCTTCAGCGGGTGGGTGGCGCGCGCGCCGGGATAACACTCAGAGGAGAAGGGTTGCAGCGCCAGAGAGAATGCGCAGGGCGGAGATGAACTACAGAGTCGGGTGTGGCTGCCAGGAAACCTGCCGCCGGGTGAGCCGTACTCTCGTGCGCGATCCGGCAAGCCAGACACAGGGGCCGTTGCGCACTGTCTGGCCCGGAATTCTCCGCATCGCGGGCCAGAACGGTGCTGATTTGACACATCAGGTCTTCGCCGTGGTGATGGAGCTCGGTGACCCACAGAAGCTGCGCCTGCACCAAGATCAAGCCCCAGATGGCTAGCGCGCGCGATGAACGATTTCGAAGGAATTTGGCCAAAGTCCGTTTCGCCACTACGATAATCTCCGCGATCCTTCCTCACTGCTCCCTAAGCTGTGAAAAAAACACCTGTAAGGACTGCTCGTACACCCGAGCTCCTCGTTGCTTAGATGAAAGCGTTTGCGCATGAGATGTATGCCGAATCGCCATGTTGAAAGAAAGCCGGTGGGCCGCGCCGTACCTGTTCCGGAGCGTGTTTGTGCCACGCCCGCGGCCATTTTCATTGATTACCCTCGCTTCAAGATCTGCGCGGAAATCTCCTTCACCTTCTTCGCCAGGCTGGGAAGATGGGCAAGGTGCGCGTACATGCGCTTGAATTCCGCCAGCGGGCGCGCCGGCCTTCCCCAAACCGTCTCGCCTTTGCGCACGATCTTGCCGGGGAGAATGCCCGCCCCGCCGCCCAGCACGGCTCCCTCCTCGACCCGCGCATGATCCCCCATGCCGACTTGGCCGCCCATCACCACGTAATCGCCAATTTCGCAGCTCCCGGATATTCCGGTCTGCGCGGCGATTACGCAATGACGCCCGATCTTCACATTGTGGGCGATCTGGACGAGATTATCCACCTTCGTCCCCTGCCCGATCAGTGTCACCCCGAGTGAGCCCCGATCCACGGTGGAGTTGCTGCCGATCTCGACGTCGTCTTCGATAATAACCTGGCCTAGTTGGGGAAACTTATGGTGCCGGCCCTCGGCAAAAACATAGCCGAAACCGTCCGAGCCAATGACCACGCCGGCATGGAGAATCACGCGGTCGCCGACCCGCGCGCCTGCATACACCGTGACACGGGGGTAAAACACGCAACGCGCGCCCACCTGCGAGCCCTCGCCCAGAAACACGCCCGCCCCCAGGCGTGTTCCGGCTCCAACCGAAACGCCGCGTTCGACGATAGTGTGTGGCCCCACGCTGACGTCCGAGGCCAGGCGCGCGTCAGGTGCAATCACCGCCGTTGAATGGATTCCAGGCGTCGGAACAGGACCAGGACAGAGTGCCTCGGCCGCGCGAATCAGCGCGAGCTTGGGGTGGGAGACGGCAATCGTCGTCCTGCCCTCAACACTCACACCTTCCCGCACCAGGATGCAGCCTGCGCGCGACTCCACCGCCTGAGCCAGGGCGCGCTCGCCCTCGGCAAACGCCAAGTCTTCCGGCCCCGCATTCTCGAGGCTGGCCACGCTGCGGATCTCCGCTCTTCCATCGCCATTGAAGGCGCCACCGATCAGGCGGACAAGTTCCTGGACGGTCATAAAACTCTCCGATCAGGGAGCCCGGGGTTCTGCACGCCGTGATAGCTCGTTTTGCTCGAATGCTCGAATGCGAAGCCGGCTGAGCAGCGAGTGCCCGAGCCGCAAAGTCGTTCACGAATCCCTGATCACGAACCCCGGCCTAGAAAGGGTACAACGGCGGCTCACCCGGCGGCCGCGTCTTCCAGCGGCGGTGCACCCACAACCACTGCTCCGGATAACGGCGGACGTAGTCCTCGAGCAAATGCGTGAAGTTGGCGGTGTTGGCGAGGATCTCCTCCTCCGGATCGTTCCGCTTTATCCACTCCACCGAGTCAAACCGCAGGCGATACTTCTTCAGCTTGGCGTCCCAGATCACCAGTCCGAGTATGACGGGCGCACCCAACTTCCGCGCCAGGCGCGCCGGGGCCGTCGTCGTACAAGCGGGGCAGCCGAAGAAATCCACAAATACACCCTCGGACGCGAGCATGTTCTGGTCGGAGAGGATTCCCACGGCCTCTCCGCGCTGAAGTGCGCGGAGCACTTCCCGGGCCGACTCCCGCTTCTCGATGGCGTGGCCTCCGCTCCGACAGCGGTAGCGATTGATGAAAGCATCCAGCAACGGGTTATCCAACTCCCGAACCAGGAAGCTCAGGGGATAGCCATACAAACTGTGCGCAAAGGAGCTGAGTTCCCAATTGCCGAAGTGAGCAGTCAGAAAGAGCACGCCCTTGCCCTGGTCCCGTGCGCGGGCATAGTTCTCGAAACCGTCGTAGATGATCAGAGTCTCAATGTTTTCGCGGGTCAGGCTGGGAAAGTGAGAGAAGTCCGCCAGCATCCGGCCGAGACTCCTGAACAGGCCGTATAGCACGCGCCGCCGGCGGCGGTCATCCCACTCAGGAAAGGCCAGGCGGAGATTGAACAGGCCAACTCTTCTGAGACGCGGCCACAGCCAGCAGCTCAGGGTCGCCAGGACGGCGCAGATGCCGCGAGCCAAGCGGTGCGGCAACCAGCCCAAGAATCGCAGCAGGCTCGACGCGGCGAGATATTCGAGCCGATGGCGCAGAGCGGAACGCTTGGCTTTTCGGATCCCGGGAGCCGGCGTGGTGGCCGCTTCGGGACTGTTGACCATCACGGGAGCCACTCAACCTCCGCCGCCAACCCATCTCAGGAAAAGCGCCAGTATTCGGAAACCGGCCTCTGCGGTCGAAGAAAGCAGTTTTCAGTCAGCCCGAAGAGGCAGGTTCTGAAGGAAAAAGTTGAGGACCTGGTCCTCGTATTCCTTCTTCACAGCGCCCGAGGCCAGGGTCGTATATGAATGGTTGAGGACCAGCAGGCGCTTGGGCTGAGGAGCGTTGTCGTAAAGAGCTTCTGTTGTCTTGGCCAGCAAAGGAAAATCCCCACCCTGAATGAAGAGTTTGGGCATGCCGCCGAGCTTGGCCATATTCGCGAGGACCGGCGGCCGCTTCTTGCCCAAGGTGGCCAGGTAAAAGCCGGCGTTCGGCAACGTGCGGAACAACTTGCTGGAACCACCCAGCGAAAGGTCAACCTGCGCTTCGAGCATTTGGCTGGGGTCGTCGTAAACGGTGTCCACCACCAACGTCTTCACCAGCGGGCTCTGCTGGGCGACGGCCAGGGCGGCATAGCCGCCCGTGCTAACCCCGAACAACCCCACACGGTGGGGGTTAACGCCGGGCTGTTTTGAAACTTTGTCAATCGCCGCCATCAAGTCGTCCGTCTGCCAGAGACCCAGGTCGGAATACAGATGCTTTGTCTTCGGGCCGCTGAAATTGAATACGTAGACATTGAAATGGTTTTGTCGCAGCACGCTGCCCAGCGCCAGCAGCTCCGAGCGATTGGAGTTGTAACCGTGGCAAAGGATAATGGCCGGCGCCCCTTTGAGTCCGACCAGCAGCCAGCCCTCGTGCTCGCCGCCTTTTGGGTCGGTGAAGCTGAGGCTGACATAATTGCTCTGGAAAGACGACTGGGGTGTTACCGTCTCGGCATCGTTGCGGGCAGTAACTATATTGTAAACAAGGAAACCAGTCAACCCTCCCAGCGCCAGGACCACCACCAGCGCCAGGGTCAATACCGCCCGGATCATCCGTCCGGCCAGCTCGCCGGAGAATCGCGAAGGAGCGGCGACCGCCACTGCTCGCCTGCGTGCCATACGACTGCCTTTAGTCAACTCCGCTCATCAGTGAGCTTGCAAGCGCGCTGACTCGCAAACGCAAAATGCTATCATAACCGCTTTTATCGCTCGACAAAAACTTTCACGTTTCGTTACTCGACAGGAAGATATTCCTACGCCCCGGCTGGGAGCCGGCGGGAGGGAGACATCACTACGGGCCACGGCGGCGGGTCATGAGACGGTGAAAACACGTCGGGGGCCAAGTCCATCGACGAAGTCGAACATGGACAATTTATCCCCGTCAGCCCAGTCCCCGCCCGTTGCAGGGAACAAACTCCGCGCCTTCCCCCGGTCAAGCTCGTTAACCTTGAGGTAGTGGGTCAGTTTCGGAGTCGGGGGTTATCTGGCCCAGTGGATTGAAGTTTGTGAAGGGTCAACCGGAGGCGGCCCGTCAGCCGACGGGCAGGACCGATCGGCCCAATCGGAGGCCAATCCCGCAAGTTTCTGAGGCTTGCTTCGGCAGCGATCCCCGACTATTTGATAGGCGATTTCAACGGTGGTTGCACCGCCGCCAACGGTTGACGGGAATAGATGTTCTTCGTGGCGATCGTTCAGGAGCTAACGCGGTGGCGCTCAGCCGCGAGCGCGGCTGGCATTTGCGGAATGTGGTTGATGGCCTTGCCGAGTTGCTGTCGGGCAAGGTCGAGCTCGTAGGTTTTCTGCAGATTCATCCAGAAATCCGGGGTAGTCCCAAAGTAGCGGGCCAGGCGCAGTGCCGTGTCGGCAGAGATGGCCCGCTTACGGGCGATGATCTGCGAAATGCGGTTGGTCGGCACCGCGAGCGTGCGTGCCAACCCGGCGGCGGAAATGCCGATCTCCTCCAGCTCTTCACCGAAAATTTCACCGGGGTGAATGGGGGTACGTGCCATGATTCAGGACTCCTTAATGGTAATCAACGATCTCAACGTTCTCGGGGCCGTCAGCTCCTTGCGGCCATTCGAAACAGATGCGCCATTGCTGCCACTGCTGATCGACCCGAATGTTGTACCGGCCTTGCCTGTCACCGGACAGGGCCTCCAGCCGGTTGCTGGGCAGCCGGGCCAGATCCCGTAAGTTGACTGCCGCTTCCAAAACGCGCAGTCGCTTTTCGGCCTGATGGCGGAAACCCTCAAAGCGGGGAACGGTTTTTTCATTCGTGCCATGGCGTCATTCCGTTCTCGGCTTCGCGCGCTGGGCGACGGCGACAATAACGTCGAGTTTTTCCGCGATTTCGTGATCCAACTTGTCCCTGAGCATGAGGCTTGCCAGAACGTGGTACTCGGATTTCCGCAATTGCAACGGTAATTTGAGCTTCTCAAAGAACTTCTTGAACAGCGGGTCGAGAAACTCGTCGCTCGCCTTGATATCAAAAGACCAGGGGTTTGGCTTGTTCAGAGTTTTCAGCGCCATGGTTACTTCAGCAATGGCTTCGCGCATCGCCTGCTCGCGCTGCTGGCTCTCAGCCTGGCCGAACAAGTCATCGGGCAGATCGTGCCGGGCGTAGGCGAGCAAAACGTCCTCCATGCAGAAGTAGTTTTCGATTTCCCGGCGACGCCACATCGTTTCAGTGAGCGGTCCGCCGGGTTGAAGCTCGCTGTCGAGGCGGTCAAAAATGGCGATTCCCACAAGGTCATTCTTGGCTTCCTGCAGGCCAAAGAAATGCTCGCGGGCGCGTCGGGGCAGGTTTGTCGCTACGTAATGGACGAAAGGCCGTTCTAAGAATTCTTGCGCCGGGTGATCGAGCACCTTGGCTAAGGCCCGCAGGATGGAAAGATCGGTGGAGTTCTCCAAATACAGCACCCACCCGGTCTGCTCGGCCTGGTAGTACTGGTCAAATCCGATGTCCCGCAGCGCCTTCAAGACCTGAGAGCCGCGGTCGTCCATGCGATGGGGCTTTCCGACAAAGGCGATGACCACATCGCGGTCGGCGGCTTCGCTTAGCACCACTTCGGAATGGCTGGCGGCGATGATCTGTGACCCCTGTTCTTCGGCCACTTGGGTCAGGAGGTTGTAAGTCTCGCGCTGGCGCAAGATTTCGAGATGGGCGTCGGGCTCGTCCAAAAGTAAGACGGTTTGCGGGTTGGCGTAGAGGTGTGCGAGAAGTAGGAGCGTTTGCTGTAGGCCGCGCCCGGAAGAAGACAAATCGAACTCGACGCCCCGGTGCTCTTCGTAGGCCATGGTGATTTCACCACGTTCTTTGATGTAGCGCGGGGGCAAGAGCTTGACGCCAAAGAGTTTGTGGATGTGCCCGACCAATTTGCCCCACTCGGTTTTTGGCTCCGGCCTATCATTGATTTGATGGCAGAGGTTGCGCAAAACCTGCGCAGTTTGTCCCTCGCCAAGTAGGACGTTGATTCGGCCCGGTTCCCACTTCGGTTCCGTAGCGGCCAGGCCAGACATCGGCGGCAGGAAGGCGATCCGAACTTTGTCACATTCCGAGGGCACTGGGGTGAACTTTGCGTTTTTTACCGGCACTGATTCGTAGCCAGGCAGGCGAATCGGGCGACAGAAGAAGGATTCCTCATTGCTGTAATCGAACTCAAATCCAGAAGACCATTTCTTGCCGTCGGTAATCCCTTCCACGATCACATCAACGCGGATATTCTGAGTGTGCGGCTTGTCCCCCACGCGCTCCACATGACGAACTTTCAAATCTCGCCAGAGCAAATTCGCATCGGGAGTGGGGATGGAGATCAAGTCTCGGCGGTTAATCGTGACCCCTGGACGCTTTTCGGGCGATGCCTTGCCCCCCCGTTTCGAGTTCCACTGTCGAAGGCCGATCTCCCAGAGCGCCAACGCCTGCAAGACGGTCGTTTTGCCAGAATTATTGGGCCCGATGAGGACAACGGCTTTGCCAAGCTCGATGTCCACATCGTCGAAGCGTTTGAAGTTGCGGATTCTGATGCTCGTCAGCATGCGGGCATCGCCTTTCTGATGGAGTTCCGAGCAGGTAGATTCTCTCTTGATTGTAAAGTGTAATTTGATTTTGGAATCATGCGACCTCCGAGTTCGACATAGCCGGGGCAAGATCGGCGTTGGCTACAGCGGTTAGTTAGATGGCAATAGCTACGAATATTTCCGCTCCTCTTGGACACGCGTATCGCACTGTGGGCAAATGAGGCGCGTATTCTCGGGGGTGTAGCCTTTCATCGCTTCAATTCGATCCAAGATCGCGTTTTTCGCTGGTAGTTGCTCGCCGCAGACCGCACACCTGTTCCGTTGCTCTCCACGTTTGGTCGCTTTGAGGAGCTTGCGGAGCATCGGCTTGCCGCGTTCATCGTACGAGAGCTCTTTGGCAACTTTTCGTCGGAGTGCCCACAGAAGGGATTGGTCCCCGCCACTAAGCTCGTGCAGCTTTGATCGCAGTTCACTGAGGAGCGGGGTTGCTAACCTCTGCAACTCGTCTTCTGTCAGTCGTCTATTCGCCATGTTCTGTGCTGTCTAACTCATGTTTCGGCTGACCTGCACAAAACCGGTCCTGGTCGGCCTGAGATGAAACCTCTGACGGCAAGCCACGGCGGCGGAAGCGGGAAGTTAGCCAGACTTCAACTGTGCCTTGGTGTGCTTGGGGAGTGCGGTGATCACCGACCGGAGCAAGGAATTGACTGACTCCGGAGACCGAAATACCGAGGCCACGTCCGGATCGAGCACGATCGCAACGGTCCCGCCCTTCATCAGAGGTGCAAAGCGGTTCGGGCGCGACTTGCGGTAATCAAACTGATACTCCCGCCGCATCTCCTCCCGTTTGGGTCTCCTACGACTTGACGTTTTCTTCATAGTCCTTTCGCTCTCTTCTTGTTGCCGTTCGCGCACTGAAGATTCTAACTGACTCCCCTTGGGCCGTAAAGCACACGAGCATTAACCGGTCCTGGGCTGAATGCCCGATGATAATCTCCCGTTGTTCTTCGATCGAATGATCCTCGTCGTCAAATATCCGGGCCAGGGGATCACCAAAAACCGTGAGCGCCTCCTCGAATGACACGCCGTGCTTGGAGAGGTTGGATGTTGCCTTTTTCCGGTCCCATTCGAATTTCAGATTCATTCTGATGAAGGTACCCTAACACGGTCCCACCACTTTTTCACATCCTTTGTCGCGATTGGTAACGGTTAACGCGTGCTTAGGCGAGCTTGGATAAAACCGGTCCCGGCCAGCCGAAGGCGAAACCCGTCAACTGACGGGCGAGCCGGGGGCGCTCACGAGCGCCGCACCAGCAAATTGGCCCACCACCGGACCTCGCCTAACGCCCCAGTTCCTTCCGGTCCGGCTGCCAACTCCCGAATCGTCGGCTTCTCGGAGAGCGACTCACTACCCACCTTAAACCTGACGGATTGGTCCGGGGGTTTTTGCGCTATACTCCCCGCCGCGTTCTCGGACCCGAAGGCGTGGAAAGCGCCTCACGAATATTCTCCACCGGGGAAGCTGCCAGGGCCGTGCCGGGGAGACATGAAAGGAAGCGATTTGGCGCTGGAAGTCATTGACATCCGCCAGTTCAACGGGCACGCGTTCGAGCACCTGCTTGACGCCGAGTCGAAAGCCTGGGACACAAGCCTCCGCTGGGATTACACCTCCTCGCGCCGGCTGATTTCCTCCTGCCTGGACGAAAAACGCCTCTCGGGGTATGCCTTGGTCGAGGAAGGCCGGATGACCGGCTACAGCTTCTTCTTTTACGAGGGCGAGAAGGGACTGATCGGCAGCCTGTTCATGGCTCCCGACGGCGACCCACTCGAGCCGGCGCTTCTTCTCCTCAAGCATGTGATCGAAACCCTGGTCGCAACTCCCGGGCTTCGGCGCGTCGAGACGCAGCTCCCTCACTATGCACTGGAGCAGCTTGAGCCGTGTTTTCGCGCCCACGGCTTCGACTCCTTTCTTCGCCGCTTCATGGCGATCCCGCTTTCGCCACGCGGGCTGGCTATCCCAAGCTATTCCGCTACCGAGACTCGGCGCGCCCGGCCGCAACCTTCTCCCGCCGGAGGATTCCAAATCGAGCCTTGGGAGAGCAAGCACGATCGCGGGGCGGCCGAAGTCATCCTGAGCGCCTACCGCGGCCATATCGACGCCCAAATCAACAACCAATATGGATCGCTCGCGGGCGCGGCCCATCTGGTCGAGAACATCATGCGTCAGCACGGATGCGGCGATGTGCTGCCGGAGGCTTCGCTCGTGGCCATTCACCGTGCCACACAGAAACTCGCCGGCGTGCTCGCCGTTACAGCCGTTCGCGCCCGCACCGCCCATATCCCTCAGATCGCCGTGGCCAGAGAGTTCCAAGGCATGGACCTGGGGAGCCGGCTGATGGAGGTGTCGTTCCGGGAAGCTGCCCGGCACGGCTACGAGGAAGTCACGCTGACGGTCACCGACCTGAATGCCGGCGCCGTGCGCTTATACGACCGCCTGGGATTCCAAACCCTGCGCACCTTCGGCGCGTTCGTCTGGGAAGCACGCGAGGGTCGCGTATCCGCATGACGCGGCATCCGGCGGGCCTGTTCGGTAGGCTACTTGCGTTGATAGACGCGAACGTAGTCGACGACCAGCGTCTGCGGGAAGGCGGTGGTGGCGTCCGGGTTTCCCGGCCAGTCCCCGCCCACGGCGACGTTCAGGATGATGAAGAAAGGTTTGGCAAAGACCCAGTTCGCGCCCGACGGCAGTTCGGAGGGAGTGCGGGTGGCGTACAAATTGTTGTCGACGTAGAAGCGAATGACGTTGGCTTCCCACTCGACGGCAAAGACGTGAAAGTCGTCGGCGAAGCGCTGGCTGCTGGGCAAAGTGTAGGCGCTGCCGATGCCCGACCCGCCCGAGTAAGACGGGCCGTGAAGTGTCCCGTGAATGATCGAGGGCTCGCGGCCGATGTTCTCCATGATGTCGATCTCGCCGCAGTTCGGCCAATCGACCTGGGGGATGTCGCTGCCCAGCATCCAGAAAGCCGGCCAGAGTCCCTGCCCAGCCGTCATTTTCATGCGCGCCTCGACCCGCCCGTAGGTCCACTGGGCTAGCCCCTGAGTCTTAAGCCGCGCGGAGGTATAGTCGCGGGGAATATTGTCCGGCCCGGTGGTGGTTTCCTTAAGGGCCTGGATGACCAGCCTGCCATCCTGCAGGAAAGCGTTTTGGGTACGATTCGTGTAGGTCTCGAGCTCGTTGTTGCCCCAGCCGCCTCCGCCGATGTCGAAGGTCCACTTGCTGGCGTCGGGCGAGGAGCCGTTCGCTCCCTCAAATTCGTCGCTCCAGACCAAAGTCCAGGGGCGTTGATCCGCCGGGGGATTCGTGCCCGTGGGCGCCATCGTGCCGGCGCCACAACTGCCGAGCAGAATGAAGAGCAAAGCCACTGCCGCCAGCCCTGAAAGTACGTGTTTATAAGCCATTACTCGACCTCCGCGGGGGGGCGAGCAAATCAGAGGCCACTATTTCCCTTTTGCTTTGAGCAGATCTTTCAGTTCGTCCATGAATTCCTTGACGTCTTTGAAGTCAAGGTAAACCGAGGCAAAGCGGACGTAGGCGACCTTGTCGAGTTTCTTGAGGCGGTCCATGACCAGCGCGCCGACATCGGGGCTGGGCAGCTCGCGGTCCTGTGATTCGGCGACCAGGGTTTCGGCCTCGTTGACGATCTCCTCGAGCTTAGCCATGGGGACGGGGCGCTTTTCGCAGGCGCGCAGCAGGCCGCCAAGGACCTTCTGCCGGTCGAACTTCTCCCGGCGGCCGTCTTTCTTGACCACCATGTAGGGAATCTCGTCGATGCGCTCGTAGGTGGTGAAGCGGCGTCCGCATTCAGCGCACTCGCGGCGGCGGCGAATCGTGTCGCCGATCTTCGCCTCACGCGAATCGACGACTTTATCTTGCAGGTATCCGCAGAATGGGCATTTCATAGGAACACCAGAATTCAGGAGTCAGAAGTCAGGAGTCAGAATGAGCCTGATCGCTATTGGCCATTAGCTGCCAGCGATCAGCGAACAGTGAACCATGCTCAAAGGAGCCACGGA
>Ga0315291_10011311_pt1 | contig 10886 bp, 10 predicted proteins | sample YL17G12_20_MG_FD_203070 | JGI IMG/M metagenome (GOLD analysis project Ga0315291, IMG submission 203070) | Sediment microbial communities from Yellowstone Lake, YNP, Wyoming, USA - YL17G12_20 | ecosystem: Environmental > Aquatic > Freshwater > Lake > Sediment | place: USA: Wyoming | collected... | reverse complement strand
CTGTGTGGAGCTGGCGAAGGGAATTGAACCCCCAACCCCCTCATTACAAGTGAGGAGCTCTACCATTGAGCTACGCCAGCCCTTTCAGACATGCTGGTAAGTACCAAAGAACGAAACACAGAGAGAATGAACAATCAACGAGACAAAGAACGAAATAAGGACCAGGGGACGCCCAGGAATGCCGTTCGACAAGCACAAACAATGCTCAAGACACGCCGTGCGCAACGTATTTTGACCCGTGCAGCTAATTAGCGCACCCAGGTTAAGACGCTTTCCTCCGGCAGCCGCCGGCTTTTCTTTTTGGGGGCAGCAGGCTTCCCCACCGGTACAATCGCTACAGGTCGTTTCTCGGAAGGAAGCCCCAGTACTTTGCTGGCGTGCGCCTCGTCAAAAGCTCCCACCCAACACGTACCAAGTCCAAGCGCCTCAGCAGCCAGGAGTAGATTCTCTACGGCTGCCGCGGTATCCTGTATGCAATAAAGAGTCTTACCCCTTTCACCATAACCCTCCCCTGCTCTGGAAGGGACGACACATACGACTATAACCACCGGGGCCTGAGACACAAACTCCTGTCCGTGTGCCGCATCGGTCAGACCTCTCTTTATCGACTCATTCGTCACGACGTAGAAATGCCACGGCTGTATGTTCCCGGCAGAAGGCGCTCTCAGCATTGCCCTGAGGAGTTTCCAGATTAGTGTCTCTTCAAGCGGCGCATTCTCGAATCTCCGGCAGCTCCACCGATTGTCAATTACGCGTAAGAATTCCTCCGACATACTTGTTCCCTTCGTTTGCTTGCTTTCTTCTGTTTTCTCTCTGACGTTTTCTTCTGAAAATACGATATGGTTAGGTATTCTTCTTCCTAAAGACTGGTCCCTCGGGTCTATCCTCGACAACGAAGCCTATCGCTTCGACCTTTGCCCTTATTTCATCGGCCCTACCCCATTCTTTTCTCTTGCGGGCTATTTCTCTTTCTCTAATAAGCTCCTCTACTTCTTGAGGGAACTCCTCGGCCACGGGCTGCTCTTTCCAGAACAGGCCAAGAATCTGCCCAAGTCCTTTCATTCTTTCAGAGGCGCCGCATATGGCTGCCTTTTGAGCAGGAGATAGGATTCCCGCCTCTATTTCCCTATTTATGGCCTTGGCCAAATCGAACAGATGCCCAACGGCTCTTGCACTGTTAAAGTCATCATCCATGGCCTCGACAAAGCGCTTCTCAGTTTCTATTGCTGTTCGAGAAAGCTCTGCCTCGGCCGGACAGAGGGTTAAATCTATCTCCTTGCCTATCATCGTGGCATTTCTGATCACGTTCCTAAGGCGCCCGAGAGCAGCTTCTGCTTCAACCAGCCTTTCCCTGGAAAACTCGACCGGGCTACTGTAATGCGTCGAGATAAGGTAGAACTTTAGCGTTTCAGGATTCACCTCGGCGCAGACGTCCTCCACGGAGAAAAAGTGCTTCGTGGATTTCGACATTTTTTCACCGGTAAGATTCATGAGGCCGTTTTCAATCCAGAAATTCACGAAAGGTTTTCCCGTGGCAGCTTCAGACTGAGCAATCTCGTTTTCGTGATGCGGAAAGAAGAGGTCCTGGCCTCCACCGTGCAAGTCAAAAGTTTCTCCGAGGTATTTCATAGACATGGCGGAGCACTCGATATGCCAACCCGGCCTTCCGCACCCCCACGGACTCTCCCACGAAGGTTCACCTTCTTTCGCAGCCTTCCACAACGCAAAATCCAGAGGGTTCCTCTTCTTCTCGCCAGGTTCCACTCTTGCTCCGACGCGCATTTCGTCGAGCCTTCTGCCAGAAAGCTTGCCGTAACTTGGCCACGTCTCCACGGCAAAGTATACGTCGCCTCGGCTCTCGTAGGCGTGACCCTTTCCCTCGATCTTCCTGATTAGCCCAATCATGTCTGGCATGTGCTCGCTGGCCTTCGGATAGACCGTTGCGGGCCTTATTCCAAGAAGTTGTGCGTACTTAGAATAAGCTTCGATGTTCCTTTGCGCTATCTCCTGCCATGGCACATTTTCCTCGTTCGACTTCTGTATTATCTTGTCGTCCACGTCCGTAAAGTTGTAGATGTACTTAACATTGTAGCCCTTGTATTCAAGGTATCTTCTGATCGTGTCTCCCGCAATTGACGAGTACATGTGCCCGACGTGCGGTTTGTCCTGAACGGTCATACCGCAGACGTACATTCCTACGTAATCCTTGTGTAGAGGAACAAACTCTACCTTTTTTCTTCTAAGATTGTCGTAAATGTGGATGGCCATCTTTAGCGTTCTTCCCCTTCGATGTGTTCCGCCCCTCCGGTGTGTTCTTTCCCTTCGGTGTGTTCTTTCCCTTCGGTGTGTTCTTTCCCTTCGGTATGTTTTTCGTCTGAAGATTCGAGACTTGGGCTCGCCTCTTCCGCCTCTCCAGCATCTTCAGCCAGAAAAGAAACCTGCGGACCACCTTCCCATTTCTTTAGATAGTCTTCGATTCTTCTGATTTCTCTGTGAAGACTCTCGAGATCTCTGGCAATCGGGTCTGGCAGATGGATGTGATCGAGCGTAACAGAAGGTACTCTTCTCCCTTCTCTCTTTGCTATTCTCCCGGGAATGCCGACGACCGTGGAATTGCCGGGGACGTCCCGCAGAACCACGGCATTTGCTCCAACGTACACGTCGTCTCCGATCGTTATGTCTCCCAGAATCTTTGCACCCGCCCCTACCACGACCCTGTCGCCAAGTGTCGGATGCCTCTTACCTCGCTCCTTGCCCGTGCCTCCAAGAGTCACACCCTGAAAGAGGGTCACATCATTTCCAATTATCGAAGTTTCTCCTATGACAACTCCGGTACCGTGGTCGATGAAAAAGCCTCTCCCAATCTCGGCCGCGGGGTGAATCTCTATTCCTGTGGAGAAACGCACTATGTGAGAGATCAGCTTTGGAAGCAGAGACACGCCCCAGTGATACAGTCTGTGCGCAATCCTGAACCAGCAAATCGCATGAAAGCCAGAATAGGTCAGAAGGACTTCTGCCGCATTGGTCGCGGCCGGGTCTCTATCTAGAGCAGCGCGAAGGTCATCGAGAAAGAAACTCATTGTTCTTTTCCTGCCTCCCTGACAGGCTCTACATTCCTCTGTGCGAATCAGCGAGTAGGACGCAACCCGACCGCCGCCGATGGCGAAGCGCGTAGCGTCCACGCCACCTAGAGCGTGAACTGCAAACCCATCGAGGCCCACCTAGCGTGTGAGCTGTGCCGCGGTCCTGGCGTCGAGGCTTTTTACAACCTCGGTGACGAGGGTCACAACTGCTTCGAAATCTCTTCTGTCAACTATCGCAGTATGACTGTGTATGTACCTTGTCGGTATTCCGATGGACAGAGCGGGTACTCCGGTACCGTGCAAGTGAATCTTCCCGCTGTCGGTTCCACCCCTTTCTACGTAGGCAAAGTGATGCGGGATTCGCTTGGCTTCGGCCACACCGATGACAAGGTCACGGAGTTTCCTGTTGGGAATCATCGAGCCATCGTACACGAGGATCGCTGCACCTGCTCCGATCTTCTCTTCTCTTCCGTCGGCACCTCCCGGTATGTCATGGGCGATGCTAACGTCCACTGCAAAACCTACGTCGGGTTTCACCGCGGACACGCTTGTCTGCGCGCCCCTCAGCCCTACCTCTTCCTGCACGGTGCCGACACCAAACACGACGTTGGGATGACGAACGTTCTTAAGCTTGCGCAAGACTTCAATGATGGCAGCGCAGCCAACTCTGTCGTCCCATGCCTTTGACATGTAAAGCCGGTTATTGCCCATAACGGTGAAGGGGCTGAAAGGCACTATCGGGTCCCCGGGTTTCACACCGAGCTTTTTCTTTACGTCAAAGTAGCTTGCTGCTCCTATGTCGATGAACATGTCTTTGAAGTCGAGTACCTTTTTTTTCTCTTCGTCCTGAAGCTCGTGAGGGGGCTTTGAGCCGATTATCCCTAAAAACTGCCCTTTTGACGTACAAACCGTAACGCGCTGGGCCAGAGCCACGTGCCCCCACCATCCGCCAAGAGGGAGAAATCTGATAAACCCCTCTTTGGTGACCTGCTTCACCATGAAGCCTACCTCATCCATGTGTGCAGCTATCATTATGGAGGGTCCGCTATCCTTTCCCACCTTTTTGCATATTAGGCTCCCGAGCCTATCGTGAGAGACCGTTCCTAACCCAACCATGTGTTTTTCCATTATCCGGGACACCTCGTCTTCGTGTCCTGAAACACCGACAGCCTCGGTAAGCTCCTTTAGAAGTAGTTCTACTTCATCCATTTTATCCCTCCTGCGTTGCCTTCGCTCTATGGACGGTGAGGTTTTCGTTAGGATTCTACCAGAACTTGAGCCAAACCCACCAGAATCTGAGGCGGAAGCTAATTCGCTTCTGATGGAACAGCTATTCCTCGCCGGGAAAGTGCAAGCCTACAGATTTCGTCTACCAGCCGTGGAAATTCCGTTCCACTTGCTCGGGCAGCCATCGGCACAAGGCTTGTCCCTGTCATCCCGGGAATGGTATTCACTTCAAGACACTGTAGCTGTCCATCGTGTGAGAGGCGGAAATCAACCCTTGCAAAATCCTGACAACCAAGAACATGATAGGCCTTGAGCGCCAGATCTTGTGCTTCACGAGATTTGCTCTCCGCGATTTTCGCGGGGACTATGTACTTGCTTTTGCCTCGCGTGTATTTGCATTCGTAGTCATAGAATCCCTTCTCTGGCGCCACTTCTATCACCGGAAGGGCCTTGTTCCCCAGAATTCCCACGGTTATCTCCCTGCCTACGATGTATTTCTCAACAAGAACATCCGGCGAGTACTTTAACGCACTCTCGACAGCGGATGCCACCTGAGTTTCTTCCTTGATTATGCTAACTCCAATCGTAGAGCCCTGATTTTTGGGCTTGGTCACAATTGGCAAACCACCCAACTCTGAGACGGCGGCCTCCACTTTCTTCAAGTCCGCGTTTTCCACACTCCTCCAATCCGGGGTGGGAATGCCGGCATGCTCAAACATCCTTTTCGAGATAAACTTGTCCATCGCCAAGGCGGAAGCCAGCATGCCCGAGCCGGTGTAAGGTTTGCCCATGACGTCTAGAAGAACCTGAACTGTACCGTCCTCTCCCGCTCCTCCGTGCAGCGCAATAAAGACAATTTCACTCGACGCAATGTCAGGATTGGAGACAAAGTTGACCAGCGCCTTATTATTGCCCGAAGGGGAACTCGAATGAGAAGTATCGAGCTCATCCTTGACGTCTATTTCTACAACTTGATGCCCCACCCCCTTGAGGGCTCTGGCGACCTCCCGGCCTGAAGCCAGAGAAACCTCGCGCTCGCTCGAGGCGCCACCCATCAGAACCGCAATCCTCATGGTTTTCCTCCAATCGCATACTTCAATCTTCTGAGGCAACTCTCCTTACCCAGGATTTCAATCACCTCGGGCAGCTCAGGCCCGTGAATTTTCCCGGTGAGAGCTGCGCGTATCGGTACAAATAGCTCTTTCCCCTTCTTGCCCGTTTCGCGGCCAACGTCGACAAGCCAGGATTTTGCTTCAATCTGAGACGAAACAACCACCCCTTCAAGCAATCTAATCGCGCTTGAGATTACGTCAGCCGATGGAGCTTCTTTTAACAGACCGACCGCATCAGGTTCGTATTGCGGATTTTCGCCTTCAAATATAGAAACATGGTACTGCAAGTCGGAGAGTTTTGCCAGTCCTCTTCTCGAGGCAGCGAGAATCTTCTTGAGTTTTTCCTTGTCGGTGTCCTTGAGAGAAGTCTCGGCAAAGAAAGGAAGGCTCAAGTCGAAAACGTAGTCCAGATCAAGGGTCCTGATGTAATGACAGTTCATCCAGTCCAGCTTCTCGACGTCAAATATGGCGGCGGATTTCGCAGTCCTCTCGAGGGAAAAATCTCTGACCATCTCTTCCTTGCTCATGATTTCTCTGTCGCCGCCCGGCGACCAGCCTAGAAGGGCCAGGTAGTTCACAATAGCTTCTGGGACGTAGCCCATCTTCCTGAATTCTGAGATCGAGGTGGCCCCGTCCCTCTTACTCAGCTTGGCCCTGGCACGGTTTAGAAGAATCGAAAGATGCGCAAACCTTGGAGGCTCAACCTGGAAGGCTTCGTAAAGCATGAGTTGTCTCAGGGTGTTGGAGAGATGCTCCTCGGCTCTTATCACGTGAGTTATCTTCATAAGGTGGTCGTCCACGACGCACGAGAAATTGTAGGTCGGCATTCCGTCTGACCGGAGAACGATGAAATCTCCCACCATTTCCGTGGGAAACCGCACCTCCCCCCGTACGATGTCTTCCAGCACGTACTCCTTGGCAGGTGTGATGAACCTGACGCTTGAGGGCCTGCCCTTTTTCTCGAATTCCGAGAGCTTTTCTTTTGGAAGCTTGAGACAGTAGCCGTCGTAGTGAGCAGACTGACCCGTGGAAAGGCGGCCCTGCTTCCTTTGTTCCAGTTCCTCAGGGGTGCAGTAACAGCGATATGCCTTTCCCGAATCAATAAGCTTGAGTGCGAAACCTCTGTATAGATCCCTGCGCTCTGACTGTCTGTAAGGACCGTACTTCCCGCCACAGTCCGGCCCCTCATCCCACTCGATACCCAGCCATTTCAGGTCCGCGATAACACCCGCCTCTGACTCGGGTGAAGACCTGGTTACATCGGTGTCCTCTATCCTCAGAACAAAGCTCCCCCGTTTGCCCTTTGCGAAGAACCAGTTATAGAGCGCCGTCCTTGCGCCCCCAACGTGAAGGCTTCCGGTAGGGCTCGGTGCAAATCGAACGCGTATCTCGCTCAAGAACTCGTCTCTCCTCTAGGGCGCTTCCTATACTGGTTATGCCACAACGGCGCCGGCTACTTCGTCACTCCGAGGCTTATTGTGTCACTTTAATATTGTGTCACTCTAACATGAATGTGGGCAAGGTCACTTTGGTGCAGGCAACATCACCAGGGCTACGGCAAGTGCAGCCACCCCTTCACCTCGTCCTACGAAACCCATCCCTTCGTTCCTAGTGGCCTTAATCGAAACAGCGCTAGCGTCAATACCCAGGGCTTTGCGAATATTCTCCTTCATCTGGTCGAAGTACGGAGAAACCCGGGGTTCTTCCAGAATCATCATGGCGTCCAGATTGAGTATCCGTCCACCCTCCGTCCTCAGCAAATCTGTGACACGAGAAAGAAGTAAGAGGCTGGATATCCCCTTGTACTTGGGATCCGTATCTGGAAACAATCGGCCTATGTCCCCGGCGGCCAAGGTTCCGAGAACCGCGTCTGCAATCGCGTGGCAAATGACGTCGGCATCGGAATGACCCGAAAGCCCTCTTGAATGTGGAATTGTGACACCACCCAGCACAAGGGGCCTTCCAGCAGTGAAGGCGTGTGCGTCGTAACCGAGTCCGATTCTTAAACTAGATTCCGCCATGTGTCATAAGCCTTTTCGATCGTCTCCTCGGGGCTCCCGCAAAACTATCCCAGGGCCTTTTTTCCAACCGCAGCAGTGATTCTGCAAGTGCGAGATCGGAGGGGAAGGTGATCTTTATGTTGAACAATTCTCCCTCCACGACGCTTACCTTCCTCCCGCTTTTCTTTAGCATGGAGGCATCATCGGTGGCAGTCACGTTCCGTGGCCAGCGCCCAAACGCCTCTTCAAGAACTCTCTTTTCAAAAACCTGTGGCGTCTGGGCCGCCCACAGGTTCTCTCTCGAAACCGTTTTGTCTATCGAGCTTCCCCTTACCTTCTTCACGGTATCTCTGATGGGAAGCGCAGCAATGGCAGCACCTGTCTTCCTGCATGCCGCAAGAGTTCGTGATATGAGCCGTGTGCTTAAGAAAGGCCGCGCTCCATCGTGGATAAGAACAAATTGCGATTCTCCGACAAATCGTAGGCCGTTCTCTACCGAATCCTGTCTTCTCTTGCCTCCCGCGACGACGGCTTGCACTTTCTTGAAGCCAAGCCGGCTCACGAGGTCACGGCATTTCTTTAGGGCTCGCCTTCTCACGACAACGATTACCCGTTCTATCTCGGGTGAGACTTCGAGCGCCTTGAGACTGTAAAAGAGCAGAGGCTTTCCACCGAGTGTTACGAAAACCTTCTCACCCTCTCTGTCCATCCCTCCAAGTATTCCTCTGCCCGTTGCTCTGGCGTTCCCTCTTCCCGTTCCCCCACCCATCCCTCTACCAATTCCCATACCCATCCTCCGTCCAACGCCGGCCGCCACTACGATCGCAGCGACTTCAGGATTTCTTTTCAACCTTGGGTTTCTCCAGAGTCTGATTGACAGCCCCCCTCACGTCATCCACCCCTACGATCTTGATCCCCTTCACCGAACTAACATCAGAAAGATTGCCGGAGGGCACTATTATCCTTTCGAATCCAAGTTTCGCCGCCTCCCTGACCCTCTGCTCGACCTGCGAGACCCTTCTCACTTCACCACCCAGGCCCACTTCCCCGGCCATTGCTGTGTGCGCCCTGACAGGAGCGTCCTTGTAGCTGGAAGCTACTGCAACAACGAGCCCGAGGTCGCTGCCTGGTTCGTCAAGCCTTATGCCCCCGGCCACGTTTATGAAAACATCCATAGAACCTATCCTGAGCCCCATCCTTCTTTCGAGGACCGCCAGGAGCACGGAGAGCCTTCTCGCATCGTAGCCCGTGGCGGCTCTTTGCGGAAAGCCATATCCGGAGCGCGACACCAGAGCCTGAAGCTCGACGAGCAAGGGCCGTGTTCCCTCTATGCTGCTGACCACGACGGAGCCAGGAACGTTTGAATCTCTTTCCGAAAGGAAGACCCGGGAGGGATTGGCGACCTCGTTGAGTCCGTTTTCGTTCATTTCGAAAACGCCTATCTCGTTCGTGGAGCCAAATCTATTCTTGGCCGCTCTCAGGACACGGTAATTCTGATACCTCTCTCCTTCGAGATAGAGCACCGCGTCCACCATGTGCTCGAGCACCCTCGGGCCCGCGACGGCCCCCTCTTTCGTAACGTGTCCTACTAGAAAAATGGCCGTGGAATGTGTCTTTGCAAAATTCAAGAACTTGAGACCACATTCCCTTATCTGGCCCACACTTCCTGGCGAGCCGTCGAGATCCGGATCGTAGACCGTCTGGACAGAATCAATCACGGCGGCCGCCACTTTAAGCTCAGAAAGTTGGTTTAAGATCACGCTCACGTCCGTTTCACAACTGACGAACAGGTCCTTGGCCAGTGCGCCAAGTCTGCGTGCTCTCATCCTTGTCTGGGCTTCACTCTCCTCGCCAGAGATGTAGAAGCCAGATTGTCCTTTCTGAGCCAACTTGCTCAGTACCTGCAGCAGGAGCGTTGATTTCCCAATACCGGGGTCACCGCCAATCAGGACAAGCTCTCCGTGAACAAGCCCGCCACCCAGTACCCTGTCAAATTCATCTATTCCCGTGGCGATTCTATCGACTTCAGAATCAGAAATATCTTCGAGACGCTTCGGTTGTTTTAGCGCGATGCCACTTTCGACCCATTTCTCTCTTGTTTTTCTTCTCTCTTCTTCGACGGCGGAGTTCCACTCACCGCAAGTGGGGCATTTCCCAAACCACTTCCCGCTTTCGTACCCGCAGTTCTGACAGACAAAGACTATCTTTTTCTGAACTTTCATTCTTTGAAATTTCCCGCTAGAAAAGGGGGCCCGACAAGACCTGTACTCGCGGTGCCGCGCGACCTAGCTATTGCATCCACTAGCAACATGTTCTTCGTGCAACATGTCGAGTCGTCATCGTTGGATGAAACTTTGCCTCTCCTTAGAAGAGACTGAATTTCAAATAGCGCTTGGGATGCTGCTTTATGTCCGCGACAAGGGCTCTCGTCTCCTCCAGAGTGGTTTTCATTTCTTTGTACAGTGACTCATCGTTTACGAGTTTTCCGAGCGAACCCTCACCTTTTTCTATTTTTCTGAAGACGATTTCCATCGAATTGCTAAGCGTCTCGAGTTGTCCAGTAAGCTCCTCTATGCTCTCTGACGTCGCGGTCAATCTGGAGACCGTGTTGTCAATCTCGGGCCCTCTCACCTGAACAAACTCTCTTAGTTTCTCGCTCGCGTACTTCATGTTCTCTATCGACGCGCGGAGATTGTTTCGGTTTTCCTCGATTGCGCCTTTCATTTCAGAGCTGACGGTTCTCAGATCCTCAAAGGTTCCCCTGATTTTCCCTTCTTTCTCTATTTCTTCCACCACGTTGCGCACCGTACTGAAGGTTCGCTCAAACTCCCTGAGCGCGACCCCAAGTTCACCAACCACCTCCGGAACTCCACTCTCGTATATACCGTGAAGAATCTCGTCGTGAGGAACTCTCCGTTGAGATTTGCCAAGTCTGACCGCCACGTACTTTTCGCCCATCAGACCGATGTTTCTGATAATGAATTCTGTGTCATCGGTTATGACGATGCTCTTCTCCATGGAGATGTCCGCGTAGACCTGAGCTCTTCCTAGTTCTATGTTCTTCACTGAGCCTTTCGTAACGCCGTGTACAGTGACGGGGTCGCCTTCGCTGAGGCCGCCCACTTCATCAAAAGCTACTCTGACGGTATAGCTTTGCCTGGCAACTTGAAAACCCTTGATCCAGATTATTCCGCCGACAAGGACAACGAGAGCAAATATCACAGCCATGCCAACCTTGAGCTCTGCTCCTCTTCTGTCCATCAACTCCTCCTATGAATTCGTCATCGGTCCTGACGCGCTCCCGGTTATGAATTGGCACACAGTGGCGTCTTCGCATTTACGGATTTCATCCGGTGTACCTTCGTAAATGATTTTTCCGTCGTGCAGCATCGCGATTTTGTCGCCAATCTTGTACGCACTTCGCATGTCATGCGTCACTGCCACGGACGTGATGGAAAGTTTCT
>Ga0315291_10011310_pt1 | contig 10886 bp, 10 predicted proteins | sample YL17G12_20_MG_FD_203070 | JGI IMG/M metagenome (GOLD analysis project Ga0315291, IMG submission 203070) | Sediment microbial communities from Yellowstone Lake, YNP, Wyoming, USA - YL17G12_20 | ecosystem: Environmental > Aquatic > Freshwater > Lake > Sediment | place: USA: Wyoming | collected... | reverse complement strand
CACGACGCCGACCGCGAAGCTCAGCGCCGCGACCGCCACGACGGACACACTGTCGAACCGGGTGCCGAAGAGGTTCACCGAGGTCGTGAACTCGAGGTTCATTGATACGAGCACGGCGAGCACGACGACAAGGATCACGGTGACGATGATTCGCGCCATTCTCAGGTCCTCCGCAGGGATGATACATCCGGGATCGACGGCCGCCTACCGCTGCTCCAGCATCCTGAAGCGGCCGGGCGACAGGAAGCGGTCCAGAAGCGCCCCGCGGTCGATGCCGTGCCGGACCGGCTCGTCGACCACGGCCCTGTAGATCCCCGCAAGAACCTCGCCGTAGCGCGCGGACCCGAATCGCGAGTGGATGACCGAGCGGTTCCCCTCGGCGAGGGATCGATCAGGAGCGGCGAGCCCGCTTCGCAGGGCGTCGAGCGCGGGGTTGATCGCTTCGATTTCGCGTCGCGCCACCCCGTGCGGCGCAGCACGGTCGATCACCTCGCGCTGGGCATCCTCGTCGAGGGAGGCGAAGTCGATGAGCCCTCCCTTCGTCATCTCCGAGTACGCGCGTTCCACCGTCACTCCATCCACGGACCTACCGAAGGATTTGAAGGCGGCGGCGAGAGAAGCCTCCCATCGGCCGCGGAAGGCCGGGGCATCGAAAAGCGCAACGGGAACCGCGAGGGACGAGTAGAGGTGGGGCAGTCGAACTCCTTCCTTCTCGAAGTCCCCGCACACCGCATCGATGCGCCTGCCCGCGGCGGCGCGCCCTGCGGTCCACGGCTCGAGGAAGGAAAAGCCGAAGCCTTCCTTCACGCTCGTGGTCACCGTCGCGGTCGACTCGCCCATCAGCTGCTCGAGGCCGCGGGCAAGACCGACATCGAACTCCGCCGGCAGTCCTCGGCTCCGCGCGAAGGATTTCCAGCCGTCGTAGAGGAGGCGGTCCGAGGGGTTCTGCGGGGGCAGGGTCATCGACACATCCGCGTCGAGAAGCATGCCCAGGAGCAGGGCCTCGCCGATGTTCTTCCTCCTGATGGCGCGCACGGGGTAGAGCAGCCGGAGGCGGGAACCGCCTCGTTCCTGCGACGGCAGGCCTGCAATCGACCCGCCTCCGAGAGGCCGAACCACGTTGAAAAGCAGGTGCAGCCCCTCGGGGACGAGTCCCGAGGCGAGGAGGGCTCGCTGATCGCGCGAGTTGACGACGCCGTAGTGGCAGTCCCGCGGATACTCCCCGCGGCGATTGTACGTCGATGGCCTTCCGTCTTCGGCCAGGTCGTGGACCTGGATAAAGAGCGCGATCCCGCCCTCCTGCAGGATCTCGAGAATCGAGAGGAGAGAGGAGTTCTTGTTCAATAGGGCATTGTGCACGTGAAGAACATCGGCCACGCTCCCCCATTCGTCGATCATAGCGGCGATCACCGCGGCTGCCGTAGCGTGGGGGTCGGGGCTCCCGCGGCCGGGCTCATCATAGCCCAGCCCCGGGACGACGCGCACAGCGGCCGCGAGATCGGGTTCCTCTCCCGCGGGGGCTCCCGCGGGGGCTCCCGTGGGGGCTCCCGTGGGGGGAAGCTCCCCGCTCAGAACCAGACAATCGCACTGCCGCGAAAGGGCTCGCAGCTGCTCGCGGATCACTGTGGTGACGCCCCCGGGCCGCAGGTGGTAGTGCATCAGCGCGATTCTCAACGGTTTTCCTTGCGGAGACTGGGAGGAAGCCATATGATGGGATCGTCCGCCGTCGCGGGCTTGCCATGAAGGGTTCACTGTTCGTCAGGATACGGGAACTGCTCTCGACCGCCAAGAGGATCCTCCGGCGTCGGCCGAAGGGACGGCCCTCCGAGGCGCGAAAGCCCGTCATCGGCTCATACGTCAGCCGCATCCTCTCGGATGCGATCCTCTTCAACGAGACGCAGTGCTCGACCGATCGGGAGAACCGGAGGCTGGACTTCATCGTCCTGAGGTTCTCCGAGATCGGGTATGCAAATCCGCAGGTCGACGAGTGCGGCAATGTCAGCATCGTCATCCCGGCCAGCCGAACGACGGACGATCACGCGCTGCTGTTCGCCGACATCGGGAGCGGGACCGATTCCCCGTCCGACTACCTCGTCACTCTGGAAGCCGGCCGGGCGCGGGGCAGGGGGCTTGCGGAGAACTCCGTCGGTGTGGCCGCCCTCCTGGTCCTGGCCGAGTACATCGCCGCTGCCGGCCTGTCGTACGATCGCAACCTCGTCCTGCTGTTCTCCTCCTTCGATCCGGGCCGGCAGGAGGCGCAGCCGCTGGAACGGTTCCTCCAGGAGTGGAAAGGAAGGTTCCTCTTCGCCGCGTATGTGCGCAGCCTGACTCTCGGCAGGATCCAGGAACGGCCGATGGGCACCTGCAAGCTGTCTGTGACGGCCCGGACCGAGCAGAGGGACCTCATGGGGGTCCGAGGAGCCGCCTCTGCGATCTCGGTGCTCGCGGCGGTCGCCTCCCGCCTGGGCAGCATCCGCTGGGACAGCGAGAACAACACGTTTCTGAACATCGCCCGGCTCGAAGCCGGCGCCGGCTTCGGCTGGTATGCCGCCGAGGGTGTGCTCGAGCTCGAGATCTTCTCGACGGAGGCGAGCGCGCTCGAAGTGGCGCGGAAGGCCGTGACCGCCACCATCGGGAACATCGCCGCGGAGGCGGGGGCCTCCACCGAGGTAACGGTGAAGACATTCTATCCAGCGGGGAACGCGGAGATGAATGCCGGGCTGAACGACGCCCTGCGGCGCGTGTACGCGAGGCTCAGGATCAAGCCGCAGCCGACGTCGGTCCCCGATCATTCGGCGTTCATCAATTCGCTGGGCATTCCTTCGGTCTCTCTCGGCATCACGACGGGAAGCAGGAGCCTGACCGAAGAGTCGGTGGACACGAGGCCCATCGAGGCCGGCTTCCGGCAGCTGCTCGGCTTCCTCGATGAGACCGCAGGCCGCGGCGGGGGCGGGGTCGCGTGACGGGCGCGGACCGCATCCTCGGCAACACCTTCGATTCCGAGGAGTTTCGCGACACGGCGAAACTCGTTGAGGCGAAGCAGCGGCAGGGCGTGAGGATCTCCCTCGCTTTTCCCACGCTGAACGAGGAGGCGACGATCGGCAAGGAGATCCTCGTGCTCAAGACCGAGCTCATGGACCGCGTTCCCCTGCTGGACGAGATCGCGGTCATCGATTCGGGCTCTACGGACCGCACGCGCGAGGTCGCCTCCGAGTTTGGGGCGGCCGTCCACTCCTCCCGCGGCATACTGAAAAAGCACGGGTCCTACCGGGGCAAGGGTGAGAACCTCTGGAAGAGCCTGTACGTGCTCTCGGGAGATATCATCGTGTGGATCGACGCCGACATCAGCAACATCGGCCCGAAATTCGTCTACGGCCTCGTGGGACCTCTCCTGCGGGATCCCGCCATCGCGTACGTGAAGGCCTTCTACGAGAGGCCTATGAGCAGCGAGGGGAAACTGGTCCCGACGGGCGGCGGGCGGGTCACGGAGATCCTCGTGCGCCCCCTGTTCTCCCAGTTCTATCCCGAACTGGCGAGCCTCGTGCAGCCGTTGAGCGGGGAGTATGCGGGCAGGCGGGCTCTGTTGGAGCGGCTTCCCTTCTCCGTGGGCTACGGCGTCGAACTGGGCCACCTCATCGACATCTACCACACCACGGGAGTCGGCTCGATCGCCCAGGTGAACATGGCGAGCCGCGTGCACAGGAACCAGTCCGTCCACGCGCTGGGCAGGATGGCCTTCGGCATTCTCTCGACTTTCCACCAGCGACTGGAGAAATACGGCGAGGTGCGGCTGCTCAAGGAGACGGGACGGGTGCACCTGTCGGTCTCGGCAGGGGACCGCGGCCACGAGGTCGAGCGGACCGAGATCCCCTGCATCGAGCGCCCCCCCATGATCGAGATCGAGGAGTACCGCAGGAAGTTCAGATTGTAGCTGCCGGGCTTCATTCCGTTCGACTGCTGTACCTGGACACATGGCCGAAACGTATCGTGGTTGACAACCATCTCGTGGTGGATTATCCTTCATTGCATGGTTGATTTGCACACTTACCGTCCCCGGCTCCAGGAAACGACATTGAAGCAGTTCCTGAAGGAGTTTCCCGTGGTCATCCTCTCGGGCGCCAGGCAAACGGGAAAAACCACCCTCGCGCGGTCTGCTGAAATCGGAGCTGACCGCGAATATCGGACGATGGATGAGTTCTCCACCCTCGAGGTGGCCACACGCGACCCTGCCGCGCTCGTGGCCGGCGCGGAGCGGATGACCCTCGACGAGATCCAGCGCGCCCCTCAGCTGCTGTCCGCCGTGAAGGTCGAGGTCGATAGGGACCGCAGACCCGGGCGTTTCCTCTGCACAGGCTCCGCGAACCTTCTGCTGATGGCGCAAGTGTCGGAGTCTCTCGCGGGTCGGGCGGTGTACCTCGACATCCCCCCGCTCACCTGGCCGGAGATCGAACGCACGCCGCTTGCTGCTACGCTCGATGCTGCGATCGCGGCGACGTCGGCGGAGCGCTTCTTGAAGAAAAGCTTTCGTGCTTTCGCTCGGCGAAGCGGGGTTTCCGTTTCGGAGGCGATCTTTCGAGGCGGGTTTCCGGTTCCCTCCCTTTCGGGAGACGCGGCCATGCGGGGGCGCTGGTTTGAGGGGTATGCCGCAACATACCTCGAGCGCGACCTGCGGATGCTTTCCGCAATTGGGGACCTCGTGGCATTCCGTCGCTTCATGCAGGCCGCCGCCCTGCAGAACGGCGCGCTCCTGAATGTCGCCCAGCTCGCGCAGGACGCGGGCATTCCTCCCAGCACGGCGAGCCGCTACCTATCGCTGCTGGAAGTGTCCTGCCTGGTGTGGCGCGTGCCCGCCTTCACCGTCAATCGGGGCAAGCGCCTCTCAAAAACACCGAAGCTTTTCTGGCAGGATTCGGGGCTCGCGGCCCACCTGGCTGGTTTTCAGGACTCGGGGCAGCTCGCCGAGAGCCGGCTCTCTGGCGCATGGCTCAAGAGCTGGGTAGGCCACCATCTTCGGACCTGGGCGTCGATGCGAACGCCCCGGCCCGACATTTCCTATTGGCGCACCTCGGCGGGTCACGAGGTGGATTTCCTGGTCGAGTCCGCGCGCTCGCTGCTGCCCCTCGAGGTGAAGTCGACCGCACGGCCGTCCGGCGGCGACATCCGTGGCCTGGAAAGCTTCCTGGATCTCCATCCCGAGGCGCGCATGGGCATTCTCGCGTGCGCCTGCCGGCAGGTCCATCTCTTGAGCAGCCGGATCGTCGCCGTGCCGTTCGAAGCGCTGCTGCTGGGCTGATCGTGCCCGCGTCGGAGGCTCACAGCTCCTGGTCGACCCAGCCGCGGGCGGTGAGCTGCCGTTGACTGCGGAACCCCAGCTCCCGCATCATGCTCACGGTCTCGGCGAAGTACCCGTCGACGTGCTCGGGTCGATGGGCGTCCGCGTTCACCATGACGGGTATGCCGAGCTCGCGGGCCTCTCGAAGAATGTGGGCGGAAGGGTACAGGGCTCCGCTGGTGTTCCTCACCACGCCACCCGTGTTGATTTCGAGAACGCTGCCCGAGCGAGCGACGGCCTCCAGGGCCGCCCGTGAGGCGTCGCGGTACCAGGCGGCTTCCTCGCTGAACCAGCGGCCGTCCCTGTTGTTCTTTTTCACGATGTCGAAGTGGCCGACGATGTCGGGCGCCGCGCGGCCGGCCATTTCGGCGACCCGCCCGTAGTACCGCTCGACAAGAGCGCGCAGGTCCCCACCGAAGCTCTCCCGCAGCCCGGTTTCGAACTCCCCGGGGGAGCCGTCCACGGTCCACGAGTATTCCCCGTCCACCGCCGCGATGAAGTGCACGGAGCCGATGACGAAATCCAGGCCGAGGCTTCGCACCGCGGGATCCACCGGAGAGGCGATTCCCGGCAGGTAGTCGACCTCCATCCCGAGAAACACCTCGAGCCTGTCACGGTAGCGGGCTTTCGTTTCCCGCACCTCCCGCAGGTAGCTTTCGAGATTCCCCGCCGGCATGGTCCACTCCGCGGGGAAGGGCAGAACATTGTGTCCCGAGAAGCCGAGCCGTGGCATGCCCTTGCTGAGGGCCGCCTCCGCGAACTCTTCCGGGGAGCCTTTTCCGTCGCAGTGCCTCGTGTGGGTGTGATAGTTGCCGAAGCCGAAGCCGGGGACGTCCATGCTCCCGAAGATACACAGGGGCCCGTGTTTCAGCCACCGCGCTTCGGCTCCTTGTGCCGCTCTTTGGCGGCCCCTATAGTTCTCCCATGGCGCAAGCGGCATCCCCGCCCCCTCGGCTCTGGAACCGCGACTTCACCCTGCTGTGGCAGGGTCAGGTCGTCAGCTCGATCGGCAAGCAGACCTTCGCCGTGGCGGCCATGCTGTGGTTGAAGCAGCTCACCGATTCCGGCACCCTGATGGGACTTGTCATGACCGCCGCCCTGCTGCCCATGGTCGTGCTCGGGCCCGTGGCGGGTGTCATAGTCGATAGGTGGAACCGCCAGCGGCTTATCGCGTGGACCGACCTGGCCGGCGGCGTTCTCGTGCTCGCGGCCGCGGCATTCTTTTTCCTGCCCGCCGCCGCAGCGGCGCGCATCGGCATCGTCTTCGGCGTCACGATCCTCACGGGCCTGCTGGACACCTTCTCCCAGCCCGCGATCGGAGCGAGCCTTCCCGACCTGGTCCCCCAGAAGCGCCTGGAGGCAGCAAACGGCCTGAACATGGCCGGCGTGCAGGCTGCGATGTTCGTCGCCCAGGGGCTGGCCGGTTTCCTTTTCGTCACGATCGGGATGCCGCTGCTCGTGCTGGTCAACGCGGTGACGTATCTCCTCTCGGGCACGAGCGAGCTATTCCTGCGCATCCCCGGGCACCCGCATACGGCGGACAGGCACCTGGACCCGTGGCAGCGATTCAGGAACGACCTCATGGAAGGGCTGCGGTTCGTCTTCGCACACAGGGGAATGCGGACGAGCCTCCTTCTGATGATGGCGCTCAACTTCTTCATCGCCCCGGTGATCGTGCTGCTTCCGTTTTTTGTGGAGAACTACCTGGGGCTGGGACCGCAGTGGTACGGCTACCTTATGGCAGCCTTCGGCGTGGGATCGCTGCTGGGCTTCGCGTTTGCCGGCGCTGTCCCGGTCCGGGGGAAGGCGAGAGAAGCGGTGGTGGCGGTGAGCTTGACAGCGCAATCCGCGCTGATCCCCGTGCTGCTCCTCGTGCGCCACCCGGCGTTCCAGGTTCCCGGCTTCATCCTCGTCGGCGCCCTGGGCGGCATCGTGAACGTGAACTTCATCAGCCTCCTTCAGCTCGCCACGCCGCCTTCCCTGCGCGGCAGGGTCCAGAGCCTGAGCGGCACGGCGAGCGCCGCTGTCATGCCGCTGGGCATGGCCCTCTCGGGGATCGTCTTCGACCTGGTGGGCAAAAACGTGGTCCTCATGTACTCCGTGGGCGGCGGCCTCACGCTCGCCTTCTCGCTCCTCGCGCTGGTCTTTGCGCCATACCGGGAGTTCCTGCGCTTCGAACCGCCGCAGACCGATTCGGAGCACTAGCGGACCCTCCCCGGGAGTCCGGGTCAACCGATGATGCCGCCGCTCCACAGCTCCTGAAGGAACGATCTCCAGGGCAGAACGCGGATATCGCCGACAATTCGTTCGGTCTTCTCGTTGCAGACCACGATAGCTTTCCGCGGCTTGTGCTCCGCGGCGAATGCCCGCATCGACCGCAGGTCGCGGTCGTCCACCCGTGAGGCGCCTTTCACTTCGATGGCAACCTCACCGGCGCCGAGGATGAAATCCACCTCGAGCCCGGATTTCGTCCGCCAGAAGTGGATGTTGTACTCCAGCCCGGAGTACGAGGCATGGGCCGCGAGTTCCATGAACAGGAAGTGCTCGAAGGCCTTCCCGAACTGCTCGCCGCGCTCCTCGGCAATAGAGCGCCGGGTGATGGCCCCCGCGACTCCCACGTCGAAGAGATAAAACTTGGCCGCCTTGGTGATCACCTGGCGCTCCTGCCTCTTCTTGTAGGGATCCACGAGCCGGCCAAGGAACGTGTCGCACAGGATGGTGTAGTACTCCTTCACCGTCTTCGCGTCGACTCCGCATTCCCTCGCGATGTTCGCATAGTTCGTGAGCTCGCCGTGCGAGTATCCCATTGCATCGAAGAATCTCGAAAAGGCTGGCACGTTGCGGGTAAGCCCCTCGGCGAAGACCTCCTCCTTGAGATAATCCCGCACGTACCCCGACAGGGACTTGCGGAAGTTCTCTGAGAAGTAATGGGCGGGGACGAGGCCCCGGTTGAGGATTCGCAGAAGGTCGGGCTCTTCAAGCTCCGCCGTGACGAACGGGAAAAGCTCGAATCGCCACGCGCGTCCTCCGAGGAGGTTGGCCTTGCCCCGCTTGAGCTTGCGCGCGCTGGAACCGCAGAGGATGAAACGAAAACCGTGATTTTCGATCAGTCCCTGGACCTCGTCAAGGAGAACCGGCACCTTCTGCACTTCGTCGAGAATGATCGGCTTCTCGAGCTCCCGCCGAGGGCGGGAGAGCAGCTGCTCGCGGATGGCGGATGGGCGCTTTGACAGCTCGATGACCAGCTCGGTTCGAAGAAAATCGAACACGATGCTGTCCGGGAACGCCATCTTGAGGTACGTCGATTTTCAGGTTTTTCGCGGACCCCAGAGGAACGCCGATTGATGTTCCGGCAGAGCGATGTCCAACAACCGTTTGACCGTCTGCTTCAAGGGCTATCCAACCTCCGGAATAAGTTCCCGATTAGCTTTACTAGAACGGAGTGGTATCCATTGTAGATCGAGTGTCAATACCAGTGAGGTGTGTCGGTTCTTTCGTCGGGCAAGTGCTGGGTCATCTGGGAACCGCGTCCGCAGCGCGATGGATGATAGCTTGTTGGCGTGCACAAATCTCTCATGGGAGATCTATGCACGCATCCTGGCAAAGGTTCCGCTGGCAAGCGGTGTTTTCAAGCCCCGAGAACAAGGTGTTCCGGGGGGCGATCGAAGATCTGCCATGAGCGCAAAGAAGACAGTGCTTCTGGTTGACGACGACGCGACTTCGTCGAGATGTACCGCGTCCTGTTGGAGGACAACGGCTACGCGGTGCGCGTCGCCTACAGCGGCAGGCAGTGTCTCGAGGAGGTCGCCGCCCGCAGGCCCGACCTCATCATCCTCGACATGGTGATGGAGAAGGCGAGCGACGGTTTCGACGTCTCCCGCGAGCTGCGCAACGCCGAGTACACGAAGGGCATCCCCCTGGTGATGATCACCTCGGTGAACGACACGATCCCCTTCCGCATCGAGCCGGACAGCACGTGGCTTCCCGTGGACACCCTCATCGAGAAGCCCGTCGACCCCGCTCTGCTGCTCTCCATCGTGAACAGGGTCCTCGGGGGGACGGCCTGATGGCGGAGCCGCGGGCGATCGTCCTCGTCGACGACGACAGGGACTTCCTCGAGATGAACGCGAGCGTGCTGGCCAGCCGGGGGTATGCCGTACGCTGCTTCTCCGATCCTCACGAGGCCCTCGCCGCGATCAGGTCGGGCGAGCCGGGAACCCGGCCCTCGCTGGTGATCACCGACCTGATGATGAAGGCGCTGGATTCGGGCTTCTCCTTCGCGCGCTCCCTGAGGGCGGACCCCCGGTTCGCGGGGGTGCCCGTGATCATCGTCTCGGCGGTGGCCAGCCAGAAGGGCTTCGACTTCCACCCCCGCTCGCCCGCCGATCTCGCCGCCATGCACGCGGATGCCTTCTTCGACAAGCCCGTCGATCCCGCTGCACTGCTCGCCAAGGTGGAGGAGCTTCTCGCGTGAGCGAAGAGGGGGCCGCGCGGCCCAGGATCCTCGTCGTCGACGACGAGCCGGGCATCCGCGAGGGCTGCCGCAAGATCCTCGCCTCGGAGGGCTTCGAGGTCATCACGGCGGGAGACGGCAAGGCGGGACTGGAGCAGTTCCTCGACAGGGGGCCCTTCGCCGTCCTGCTTGTGGACCTGCAGATGCCCCGCATGTCCGGCCTCGAGCTGATCCGCGAGCTGCGGGGCAGGGACCCGGACATCGTCCCCATCATCATCACCGCCCACGCGACGATCGACACCGCCGTCGAGGGCACCAAGCAGGGCGCCTACAGCTACATCCCCAAGCCCTTCACCGCCGACGAGCTCCTGCTCTCGATCAAGAACGGCCTCGAGAGGCGCACGCTCTCTCTCGAGGCCCGCCGCCTGCGCGAGGAACGCGAGAAGCGCCTGCTCGAGGTCGCTTCCGAGCGCTCGAAGCGCAAAACGATCATCGCCTGCATGACCGACGGGATCCTCGTGATCAACACCGAGGGGCTGGTGGTCCTCCGCAATGCCGCCGCCGCGCGCATCCTGCCCGAGTGCGCGGAGCTGCCCGTTCCATTCCCGCTTGAGACCATCGCGAGCCCCGACGTGCGGGAGATCATCGGCGTGGTGAACGGCGCGCCCGGCGGCTTCATGATCCTCTCGCGCGAGATCTCCCTGGGCCCCGCCACCTACATGGTGAACGTGAGCCCCGTGCTCGATCCGAGCGGCGAGAGTACGGGCGCCGTTACCGTCTTTCGTGACGTGACGGCTCTCAAGAAGCTTGAGACGGCCAAGTCGATGTTCGTCTCCATGGTCGCCCACGAGGTGAAGAGCCCGCTCGCCGCCGCCGAGGGCTGGCTGAACCTCATCCTGAGCGGCATATTGAAGAACGATCCGGCCCAGGAGCGCAGGATGATCGAGCGCTCGCTCCTGCGAGTGAAGACCTTGAGGACCATGGTCGCCGAGCTGCTCAACCTCACGGCTATCCAGACCGGCAACTTCACTCTCCACCGGGCCCCCGTCGAAGTGTCGGCGGTCGTGAACGCCGCGGTGGAGGGGCTGCGCGAGAGGGCCG
>Ga0315291_10011309_pt1 | contig 10887 bp, 9 predicted proteins | sample YL17G12_20_MG_FD_203070 | JGI IMG/M metagenome (GOLD analysis project Ga0315291, IMG submission 203070) | Sediment microbial communities from Yellowstone Lake, YNP, Wyoming, USA - YL17G12_20 | ecosystem: Environmental > Aquatic > Freshwater > Lake > Sediment | place: USA: Wyoming | collected... | reverse complement strand
CAGGCAGCCTGGTGGTGGGAGGTGGACCAGAGATGGAAAGACCTGGCTCAGACGGAGCTAGAAGACCCTGAGCTAGCAGCAGCCCTCCTCCAGCAAAAGACCGCCATCAACCAGCTCCTCGAAACCGTCGTCCCCCGGCCCTCGAAACAGGACCAGCGGGAGTATCGAGAGTTCAAGAAGCTCTACCAGGTGCCCCGGAAAGTCAAGATCAGACTCCCTGCCTTCGCCAAGACCCTGGGAGTCCACTGGCCCTGTACCGAGAACGACCTGAAAGCCGTCTGGAAGAAACTCGCCCTTCAGCACCATCCAGACCGAGGGGGTCGCCAGGAAGACTTCATCCGTGTCAAGGCCGCCTACGACCAAGCTTGCGAACGGCTAGGGTGATGGAGCCGAACGACGACCCCGTCTGGGCAAGTAGGGCAAAGAAGCTCCAGGGGTGGCTCCGGGAGGTTGGCCCGAAGTCGAGTGCAGAGGTCCATCGGCAGTGGTGCAAATCCCACAACACGGGGATGCTGACCAACATTCTGGCCTACGCAGACGGTGTGTATGTCCAGAACATCCGAGGCAAGTGGTGGGCGATGCCCGTTTCGGACAAGGACTTCAGCAAGGCGATGGCAACTGTCCCGTCTGCTCCGTCACCTGTGGAATGTCCGGCTGGATCCGAATCTGTCGAGGACGTGTATCCGGAACAATCCTCAGATCGTCCAAAGCAGGGCGTGGATGATCCAACTGGCAAGCCTCCTCCACCAGACTGTTCCACATGATCCTTGGGATCTCTACGGTACCGTTCTCCCAAGCCTGGACCTCGGGTACGGTAACCCCAAGAAAGGCTGCTGTGTCCGCCTGAGTCTGCTTGATAGCCTCCCTGATGAAGGCGAAGAACTGGCTGTAGGGGATCCCCCATCGTCCCAGAGTAGTGGCCGCCCTCAAGTAGGAGGCATCTTGAGCCGCTTGGGAGAAGTCCGATGGCCCAGCCGCCGAGGAGATGCCCTGGAGCTGTGCCACAAAAGAGATGCCCGTTGTCCCCACAGGCATCAGGAAGTCAGCAATCACATCGATTCCAGCCCTGACCGGGTAGATAACTGTCCCTGGGGGCTTGGGTATGACTGGCATCACTCAGCCCATTCTACAAGAAGTTCCCACACTGTTCGACTTGGGCCTGCCGCTACAGGCGGTGGTGGGGCTTCCCTCGTGACCTCGGAGGTCCACCACCCTCGAATGGTGGGGTTGGCCGGAGCAAGGGTCTGTGTTTTAACTCGCACCACAGCGTCCAGGATGGCATCGGCTTGGGACGGGGAGGGTGAGCGACGGTCAATCAGGTCGAACCGCCGAGTACGGACTTCAGGGGTCCCAAACAGAGGACTGGACATGATTTCAAACTCAGGGATCATGACTATGGGCGAACCCCCTGTGAGGGTGACAGTTCCCCCTATGCCAGGAGTGGCTGTTCCTCCAGTAGTTCCGACACGGGTTCCACCAGGGAGCTGGAGGCTACCCCTGAATCCCCCTGGAAATATGTCCCCGTTCCGGTTCGGCGTCTCTGGGTTATATTGGCCAAAGATGTCCTCCCAATCACCCTGGCTCATCCCCAGGGGTGGGGGTGTAGCCTGTAAGGGCCAACGATCTAGCTCCTCTCGCAGTGCAGCAAAGTGCTCCCGAGTCAGGGGGACGTCGGCCGCCCAACCGTGGCGGTGAGGAGAGGCGAAGGTTCCAGCCTGTGCCCTCAGGGTCGAGAGGATCTCAGCATCCGACTGGTCTTGGATTTGCCGGAGAAGGGTCGCTATCTGTTGCTCTAAGGGGTCCGGCATAACTCAGTTGAGAGTGCGTCCATGCTTCTTGGGGACAACTTGAAGTGGTTTGGCCTTGGGCTCACTGTGATGCTCTGACTCGTAAGTGGGTAACCCAAGCCATATAGCACATTTTTCTTCAACGTCGTCTTCCCCGTCCACTTCACTCCCCTGGTGAAATGAGACCCCACATCCCCAGGTCTGGTCCTTGTAGAGCACCAGGTCGATAGCCCAAAATCCGTCGAAGGTGTCTGAAAACCACGTCCAGGTGGTCTGCCCATCCTCCTGGGGCTCTGGAGTAGGCCCCGAAGGATGTAGACAGAACTGCGGGAGCTGGCCCCGCATGGGGTCTTGGTACGTGAAGACCCCACTCGGTTCCAAGTCCTCGCCCTCCACCTGGCGTAAGTCACCGGATGCAATGACGAGGATCAATCTCTCAGGGTAGAGATTGACCTGGAAGCTGACGAACCCTTCCATCCCCAGTTCGATGAGCATCCCTTACAGGATACACCGAAGCTAGGGATGGTGCCAGAGGGTGAGGTTCGATGCTGTGTCTAGATCCTTGCCCGGACGTTGAACGTCATGACGATGTAGAGCAGCGGGAACACCGGCTGGTAGTAGGCCGAGAACAGAAGGACCGTGGGGTCATCCGGGCTCACGTCCGCCGAGATACCCGTGTAGGCCGCCACGATCTCGGCTTGGACGAGCTGGTTGAAGAGCGAGGTCATGGTGACCTCGACTTCGTTCGTCCGGGAGGCCAGGAACTTCGTCCCAATGAAGGCATCGAGGACGATGCGGCTCTGCTGCTGAACGTAGTCAGCAATCTGAGTGACCGTGGGGAGCCTCGTCAGGACATTGCTCATGTCCGTGGTGAGGCCCTGCCTCACTCGGATGATCGGGTCTAGGTCCTCCAGGATGGTGATGCCCGCCACAGCCGTCTGGTTGGCCTCCACGGGGTCCAGGGTCCGAGGGAGCCTGGTGAAGCCTTGGATGGTCCTACGGGTGTACGGGGTGGCAACGTCCACGGCTGGGCTCACGACCGCACCCGCCAAGGCTGCCGCCAGGAAAGTACCATCCACGAGCTGTTCGAAGGACTCTCCCAGCTCATTGTTGAGGGTGATGACCGCCGAGTCAGGGTAGACAGCGATCATACGGTTGGAAAGAAGAGCCTTGGCAATCGTCTGGGCGTTTGTCGGGGAAGTGCCAGAGGCAAACCCGATGAAGCCCATCCGCTCAGCCTGGTTCCGGATGTTGCTCTGCGTCTCGCAGTGCTGGAGCAGGTAGTTGTATACCTGTGTGCTCGTCGTCAGAGGCACCAGGATGTCCGGCTTAACCTGACCTGGCAGCGGGATTGCAAGCTCCTGGATGGCGTCGATGAACTGGGCATCCGACGCCTGGTTGGTGTTCGGAACCTTGAGCACCTGCTTGATACCCACCAGGACCGCCCCGTTGAGGATGGCTAGGTAGGCAGCCAGGCTGACCCGGTTCTCGGCTGCAAGGGGACCGAAGTTCGCCTCGATGCTCTTGAACTGCTGGAATAGACGAGCCTGAAAGTCCTGCTTCCGGAAGAAGTAGGTGATGTAGTAGAAGTCCCCGATTGCGGGCTCCAGACCGCCAGGATTGAATGTCCGGACGGTGGCCGTGTCGTTGACTGCCACGTTCACCGTGTCCGTCACGATGGTCTCTAGCCCTGGGATGGACAGGTACGGGATTGCCGGTTGTACATTCCAGGTCGTAGACACAGCCATCGTGAAGAAGCCCGTAGCCGTGTAGCTTCCAGTGATGGCCGGGAGGATGGTGAATCGGAGACCGGTCCGAGCATCCGTGTAGGTCTGACCTGGGGTACCAGTTCCAGACGATCCGGATGCAATGTTGGACGAGGAAACCGTGTAGAAGTCCCTGGCATCCTCTCCATTGTCTCCGGAGGTACCAACCACAATCCCAGTTCCAGTGGTGCTATTGAACGCATCCCCAGAGCCAGTGGCAAAGGCCACAGACGAGGTAGCTGCACCCGTGGTGATGGACTCGATGGTGAGGTAGGTGGCCCCATTGAAGGTAGCCGGATAGGCCACACCAGCAGCCAGGAACCCGGCCGTATCGTCCAGAGCGTTGACAACCTCCTGTGCGGAGACGTTCGTGGCTCCAGCCGAGTCGCTTTCATTGAACCCTAGGACGTCCAGCGAGTTCGAGGCCAAGATGGTGATGCTTGAACCCGCGCTTGTCGTAGTGCTGGTAAGCCTCAGCTTGTTGAGGTTGGCCAGAGTTCCGACAGAAGCCACACCTGGGACGACAAGGTTGACGTCCGCTGCCACCTGAGCCGTAGTCCTAGCCGGACCAGCGGTCAGTGGGATAACGTAGTCAATCCCGTCCACCCTGAGATTCAGGGTGTCAGTGACACCCGCATCAATGGCGTAGGGGCCAACCGTCGAACCCAAGAGGGTGGCTGGCTTGTTGAGTGCGTTCGGGCTGCCAGAGGCCGCCTGGAATGTGGAGTACCCGAGGACAGTCTCCAGGGTGCCCTGACGGATGGAGACCCTAGAGGCATGGTCAAACCCACCAGGAAGAGCCGCAGGAACCGAGTAGCTCCGGATGATGAAGAGGGCATCCGTAGGTGAAGCACCGATCTGGACAGAGCTGGCCAGGTTATTCGGAGCCGTACCAATGAATGGAGCCGCTGCATCGATAGCTGCGTTGATGTCGGTGACAATCTGGGCGGGAGTCCGGAGGCCCACCGTGACGGCTACCGTCACATCGGTTCCGTCGATGGTCAGTTCCAGGACGTTGTTCGGGGAGGCTGGGATAGTGATCTGGCTCAGGGCACTGATCGCCACGTGCCTACTGACCAGGTAACCCCGACGAGAAGTGTTGAGGTTCGTCGAGATGGTGCCACCGTTGAGGATCGTCCTCCACGTATCTGAGAAGACCGTGAAGAACGAGTACGGCTGTGCTCCACTATTCGTGAAGGCCGCATTCTTAGCGGCTGCGGTACCGAACAGGACCGTGACCGTCTCGTCCACGGGGGTACCAGCCCCAGTGTGGAAAGCGTCCGTGATCTGCTCCACGCCACGAGGCCACTGAACGATCTCAGGGAGACCAGTCTTCACTCCAAACCGGATCTGCCGGAGGTTGGTCTGGGTTGAGGTCGCGAAAACCTCGAACTGGCCAAACCCAACCGCTCCCGCAACCTTGTTTGTCAGGGTGAAGGTGTCGTCCGTGATACGGTTGTACCAGAACGTGCAGTAGGCATTGTAGTCCGGGGGAACCGTGTTCCTCAGCGTGATGATCCTGGTCGAGGCATCTACTTCGAGAACCTCAACAGCGGACCGCCCAAGGGCATCTCGGAGATTCCGACCCGTGAACACGACCACGAGGTCAGGACGATTGGTGTTGAGGCCAATCCTCTGATTCGTGATTGCCAAATACGTGGACTGCCCCAGGGGCGTGTCCCGTCCGTTACCCGTAGTCGGAACTGCCGGGAGGATGAACTTGGTAGTAGAGACAACAGCGGGAACCACCGTAGTATCCACAAACCGAGCCGCTGGGGTCAGATACAGCTTGTCATCTACCAGAGTCGGAAGGATCTGGGTGTCGTCGAACAGCTCTGCACCCGGAGACCGGAGTGTAGATGCTACAGACACACTGGTTCCCCAGTGAACAATGGACACGTCCGGGCTCGGATTCGAGATGACGAAATCCTGTTCCTGGATGTAGTCCGAACGACCAGGAGAGAACCCACACCGAACCACCGACGTGACCTGCGTGTTAGGCAAGTAGTCGAAGGTGTCCTGCCAGGTGTTGAAGTAGTATTGGATCGTGACCGTGGACCCCGGGGTAGGGGCCGAGGGTAAGGTCACAATCCCGTTGTTCCCGTCAACAGCAGTCGGGATGACCTGAACGTTGTTGACCTTGGCCACCACCTTGGAGGGGTCCGTCGTGGTGATACCACCATCGGAACCATCCACGATGGGACGCTGGAACACCCTGAAGTTCCGGTTGCGGTCCGTAGCGGTGTTCGGGGCGAAACCCAGTGCTCCGTTGGCATTCCCGGTCCCCATGTTGAGGGACGACGCCGCAAAGAACCGGACGTGCTTGTTGCCAGCATTGTCCGTGAACACTAGCGTGGAAAGACCCGAGATCAGATTGGCGTCGATGAGGGCCTTCAGAGCAGCAGCAGTGTAGGAAGTGCTGGGGGCCAATGTGACGGTCGTCGTGAGACCATCCACCGCGATGGTGAGGGTGTCGGTCGTTCCAGCCGTGATGGTGAAAGGCTCGAAAGCCGGAGTCGTGAGTACAGCCTGCGTACCCGTCACTTGCTCAGAGACGTCATCCGTGATCAGCGTGTCCGACCGGTGGAAGTAGTACGTGCAACGGATGTCGTCCCCTACCTGAGGGGGCACCTGGAGGATGACATAGCCATCCTGTCCTTGAACGCCGCCGACGGACACTGGAACGCCGTTGATCGTGCAGGAAACAGACCGAGCATCGTTGGTCGTCCGGCCGAAGCCCTGACCGTCCACGATGGGGTAGTTCCGGACCCTGAACTTGGTCAGGAGGCCGTTTGCTGCCCCCAGAATCGGGCTGGCCGGATTCGTGTCATCCACAACGAACCGCTGGCTGTTATCCTCCCGGACGATCTGCTGATCCAGGTTCGAGCTTGAACCACGCACCATCTCCAGGTCGAATTGCTGAAGCTCCTCTTGGCCTACCCCGATGACGAACGGGATGCGAAGGCCAGCGACCAGGTTGGCCGCATTTGCCTCGGTCAGAGTGCGAGTGTAAACGCCCGGGGGAACGTAGGTGACGAAGGGGCCTAGAGCCATGATATTCCTCGAATTTTCAGTTCTCTGCTGTGGTCTTCATCTTCATCTAGGGCTTTACATCTGGATTTGGGTCTGGATCTACATATCTGGGTCTACAAGTGGAATCGTGCGAAAAGCGTAACCGACTGTGACCGGGCGACCCCTGGTCTCTTTGGGCACACTCGGAGGGCGTAAAAGACGGATTATTGGTCCTCCTCAGCCGCAGCCTTCGCAACCCTCTTGGCTTCCTCGGCCAGCCTCTTTCTGGCCTCTTTTCGCTCCGGCGTCATCGCCTCGTACTCAATGAAGGTGCGGTCCGGAGCATGCTTGCGGATCAGCCCTTGGGACTTTCCTCCCAGCCGAACCTGACGTTTCAGCTCCTCACGAGCATGGATTTCCTGCCATCGGGCACTCGCCTGCATTCCTACAGCGATGTCATCCGTGGGGTAATCATGCTTGGTGACCCCTGAATTCGCCTCGGCTGTACCAGAGGTAGTTGCGAAGTCGAAGCCGAAGCCCTGACCATCCCACACCCTGGGAGCTATTTCTTTGCAGGAAGGGCAAACATGGGTAGGATGCTCCCCCATCTTGAGGTTCCGGTCGAACCTGACGTTGCATTCCAGACAAGAGAACTTGTACTTCGGCATCACCCAATCCGCTCAAAGAGGTCGTTACGACCCACGATGGCAGGTCGAGTAGCAAAAAACAGAGTCCCTATGGATAGGGCATTCTCTGGATTGATCTGCGTGACCTTGCTGATCGTGAGCGGGAGCGGGATGTGAATTTCCCAGTCAGCCCTGAGCTGAATCGCCATCGATGCCGTGTAGAAATACAAGTCTCCAGTCTCGTCCGCTGATTCCTCAGCCTCCCCACCCATGGAGATGTCTAGGACTTCGATGCCCTCAAACTCCAGAATAGGCTTCTTCTCTCCCCAGAGGTACATCACACATAGGTCGGCAATCTCCTCCATCTGTGTGGTGTCTCTAGAGATCACGTCGAAGTCGAAGGAAACCTCGAACTTACCACCGTAGGCGTTGGCCGTGTCCACGCGATCTCGGTAGACCACTACCGCAACCTTGTCGCCCACGGAGGATCTCTTCCCGAAGGCTAAGACCACCCCAGGTAAGGTCTTGAAGTCCGCCTGATTCCACTTGAATGTCACAGGTCCGAGGGAAGGAACCGCATACCGGTAGTCCGCCGTGATCTTGGTGCCAGAGGGGAACCGTACATTGAAGAGAATTTCCCCCGTCTGGTAGTTCACGGTGAAGTCTGTTCCCTCATTCAAGAGGAAGTTCCGGCCCTGCCAAATCCGCACGGTCTGTCGGACAGGGATCTGCTGTAGTTGAGCGGTTGTCTCAAGACCAGTGGTGATCTGTAAGAGTGGCTCGTCTATCTGTGTCAGGAGGGGGTCAATAACGAACGCCCCATCGTCCTGAGCGTTCTCGGGGACCTTGAGAATCTCCAGGTAGTAGACCCCTGGTAAGGTCGGGAACACGTCGTTGTTCGCCCTGACCGCATCCAGGTCTTCCTTCACCCATTCTAACGGGTATGCAGGCTGTCCCACGTAGGCCAGCATCACGTGGCTCTGGACTGTCCCGATGAAGTTGTCCGGAGCTAACTGGACCTTGTTGGCACTAGATCCCTTGATCACGATCCCGTACTGGGGACGCTCGTCGAAGGCAAATCGATTCTGGATGTAGGGGACCAGCTTTGCGTACAGGGGATGACGAGAAAAGCTGTCCTGGAGTTCCAGGATCAAACGTCTCTTGAGAGCGCCTGTGAGGTAGTAGTACATCTAAGCCAGAAGCCCTTCACGGCTCAGGGCATCATGAACTGCCTTGAGAATCTTGTTCTGATTCAAACGAGTTAACTTAGAGACTACGAGTGACCACGTAGTGGACATCTTTAGAGCGATGGCCAAGAGCTTGTGTGGATCTTTGAAGTGATTCACAAGCATGGGGTTCCTGTATGCCCGCACAACGTCATCCACGACTTGCTGCATCCAGGCACGCACTTCCAGGGGGTCGTTGATGTATGCTGTTTCGTCTGTGACTTCCTGCTTCTCCGGTCCCTGCTTGTAGTACGTGGGGGCGGGATGGTCAAAAACAGATTCCGCAGCATGCGTCAACTCATGGATCAGCGTGGAATAGAGACCGAATGGGAGGCACCTGTCATGTGTGCATGAATGGAGAGGAGCGAACCTCCCCCCTTTCATAGGGTCCGGGTCCAACCATTCTTGAGGTGAAAGCGCACCATTGATCCATAGGGAGACTTGGCTACGGTAAGCGCCCCTCTCAAAATGAGCTTTCCCAGCCGCACCACGTAAGACAGCAGCCCATTTACCCTTCGCCGCAAGGCTATGCACTTGAACATCAACGCTGATGCTGAGGTTGCTACCAGGGATATCAACCTCTGTGACTCCGTGAGTAATACCATTCACGGAACCCAATGGCTCGTTCGTAGGCTTGTGTCGTTGGATCCATTCAAGAATGTCAGGAACCAAAACGGTCGAGACAAAGTTGCCGACCTCTCTCTTGTCGAGAAACACAGGTCGTGTGGCTACACGATACCTGTGAACGACACGTTGAGAGAGACCATCCATCAGTATTCCTGCTCAGCCAGGACGAGCATACCCTCAGCCACAGCCGTCATCGGGTCACGAGCTGCACGAATCTCACTGATCTCGATAGGGAAGCCCCGCTTGGAGACCGCTAGGAACTCCTCTTGGAATACTGACAGGAACCCAGTGGCCAGGGAAGTACCTCCGGAAACCACGAAGGGAATTGGACCAGGAAGGCTAACTGAGTTCTGAACCTTCTTGAACTGGGCTGCGATGTTCTCCAGGCAGTACCGAATCAGAGCCCGAATGTAGAGCACGATGGCTTCCTGCTCACGGCCCTTTGGGTTCACAAGGTCCACGCCCTTCTCCTTGAGAGAACACATCTGGGAGGCCGTCTTACCAGTGGCCTTGGCAGCGTGGGTATCGACCCAGTCCCCACCTCGGGCCACAGCGAATTCCATCCCCTTGATGCCCTGGATAGCCAGGGCAATGTTACACATACCCGCCCCGAAGCTCACGGCCAGACCCGAGAAGTTCTCAGGGACACATTGGGAGTAGATGATTGCCATCGACTCATTCATGGGATGCGGTGTGTACCCCAGCTCGGAGAGGATTTTTCTGAAAATCTCCGTGTGGTAGACGATGTCCTGATCGGGGTCATCAATTGGAGCAGCAGGCACGCTGTAGTAGCAGTGCTCTCCCTCACCTTCAGTGATGTTCCCTCCGTCAGACAGGGCACTGAACAGCAGTCTCTTGAGTACAGCCTGAGCGTCTAGCTCACCGGCCGCGATGACACCCCTTGAGAGGGGCCTACGAGCCTCTCTCTTGAACAGGTTAGCCATCGTGAGGGCCGAATCCCCGACGATGAGGAAGCTGTCCTCGAACTCGATGTAGTCCGCCTTGGAGAGCTTCAGGGACCTCTCAGCGTCCCTCTCGACGTCCAGGAAGGCGTCTCGAACACGGCGTGTGGTGATCTTGCCGTTCTCCCCGTGACGGGCGGCGACAAGATTCATGGTGCCGATGTCTAACCCGACACCCGGTTTGCTCTGGGTCTTTGCCATTTGATCCTCATCTGATTTGGATTTGATTTTGGGTTTACCGGCCATAGCTGTATGGAGCTACGTCGTTCCTCTGTTTCAAGAGGTAGACGAACTCCTCGTGCTTGTCCGCAATGTCTTGCAGGAGATTCTCGGTACCATCACTCAGGATACCCGCCTGGCCTAACACTCCAAGGACAGTCTTGATTGCCGCAAGGACGTGGTACTCCACATGCAGGCTGACAGCAACCATCCCATTCGGACCTTCTTCAACTTTGGTTCCTTGGTAGCACTTGGCTATACACCAGGCCAGGTGCTTGGCCTGAATCACGGGGTCTACCAAGGACGGGCTGCCAAGGCCGACTGTCCTTTCGGCCACCGAATCGATCCCAGGAAGGGTTTCGTTGTAGAGTCTCTCGAATAGCTGGTGGTCCCCGTAGAAGCTCTGCCCTCGGGTCTGCCAGTGGTGGGTCTGGTGGACCATGGCCGCTGCCCGGAGGCAGGTCAGGAGGACGGACATGTACCCCAGGTCGCCGCCGTAGTCCTTGGCCAGGAGGTGGACGGACTGCTCCGTGTCCCCATGGGCCTGCTTGACCCATCCTTGGACCTGAGCCTTCTGAGTTGCTGCCAGCTTCACAGCGGGCCTCCCAGGTGGCAGGAAAGGGGGTGCATGGCGTAGGGGGTCAAACTGAGTGGGGTCCACC
>Ga0315291_10011308_pt1 | contig 10887 bp, 12 predicted proteins | sample YL17G12_20_MG_FD_203070 | JGI IMG/M metagenome (GOLD analysis project Ga0315291, IMG submission 203070) | Sediment microbial communities from Yellowstone Lake, YNP, Wyoming, USA - YL17G12_20 | ecosystem: Environmental > Aquatic > Freshwater > Lake > Sediment | place: USA: Wyoming | collected... | reverse complement strand
CCGCTGTCCCCCGCCCCCCGTCCGCCGCCCGCTCGTTTCTTCCCTCACGGCCCCACATGCATCATCGGGAAGGAGTTGTCGTAGTACTCCTCCTTCTCCATGAGCGCCTTCTCGTTTTGGAGGAGCAGGTAGTGGCCCTTCTCCATGCTGGCAAAGTACAGCAGGAGATAGGCCTGCTCCGAGCCGACCGGGAACCGGTGTGCGAACTCCGTGTAGAAATCCTCCGCGTTCTTCTCGGCGTTCATGGCGCTGGCGATGACCTCGCTTACGAGGACGCCCTTGCCGGGCGCCTTGATGAACGGGACGGGCACGGGCGTCTCGGCCGGCACCTTGACCGCCTTTTTCTTCGTTTCCTTCTTGTACATCTTCTCGAGGCCCTGGCGGTGCTTTTGCTCCTGGGCCGCAAGAAACAGCAGTTTGTCCTTCATGTAGGCGTTCTCGATGGTCTTGGCGAGCGCGGTATAGACCGTATACGCCCCAATCTCTGCTTTTATCCCGGCCAGAAATATCTGCTCGTTGCTGAATTTGTCCAGATCCATGTTCACATACCTCCGTCCTGTTCTTTCCAAACCCCCCGGACTGAAGTCCGGGGTTCCTACGCTTCCCATATTGACTCTCCCCGGGCTGAAGCCCGGGGTCTCACGGTTGTTTTTTCAACATCTCCCCCAGTTGGCGTCCGGCCTCGCGGCAGGCCGCAAGCTCGTTTTCATCGGGGATGAACTTGAGATTGATTCCCTTCTGGGGCAGTTCCCATCCCATCTCCTTCAGGACCGCCTCCATCTCGCCCACGGCCTGCCCGCCCCAGCCGTACGAGCCGAAAGCGAACCCTATTCGTTTCTTGGGCCTCAGGCCCTTGACATAGGTCAGGAACTCGCCCATCGTGGGGAGCATGCCGTTGTTCAGGGTCGGCGAGCCGACCAGTATCAGCCGGGCGGAGAGCACGTCGGTGATGACATCCGAGAGGTGGGATGCGCCCAGCTTCCTTATGGTCACCGGGACGCCGGCGTCCTCGAGCCCCCGCATGAGAGCAAGGGCGATAAGATGGGTCGAGTTCCACATCGAATCATAGACGATGAGAGCCCTTTTCTCGGTTTCGTTGTTGGCCCATTTCGTGTACTCCTTGAGTATTTCCGGGATGCGCGAGCGCCAGATGATGCCGTGGCTCGGGCCTATCATGTCGAAATCGAGGGCCGCCACCACCGGCAGTGCCGCCTTGACCTGGTCGCTGTACGGCAAAACGATGTTGGCCCAGTACTTGGCCGCCTCCTCCTTCAGGATGCCCCAGTCGAGCTGGTCGTCGAAGCGCTCGGCCGAGGCTATGTGCTGGCCAAATGCGTCGTTTGGCAACAGTAGTTTGTCCTCCGGGATGTAGGTGGCCATCGAATCGGGCCAGTGGATCATGGTCAGGAGCTGGAAGACCAGCGTCCGCCTCCCTATCTTTATGGTATCTCCCGTCTTGACGACCTTGAAATTCCAGTTCTGCTTGAAATGCCGGCGCAGATTCCTCTCGCCGTTGGGCGAGCACACCAGCTGCGCGTTCGGGCACAGCTTCAACATCTTCTCCAGCGAGCCGGAGTGGTCCATCTCGGTGTGGTTGGAGACGATGATGTCTATCTTTGACGGGTCGACTATTTCCTTGATACGGGCGAGCATCTCGTCGAAGAGGTAGTGCTTCACCGTATCGACCAGGACGATCTTTTCATCCATTATGAGGTAGGCATTGTAGGTGGTCCCGCGGTCGGTGGTGTAGCCGTGGAAGTTGCGCAGGTCCCAGTCGATGCCGCCCACCCAGAAGACGCCGGGCTTGATTTCGCATTTTGACATGTTTTCACCTTCGTATCAAGGATCAAGGGGCAAGGCGCAAGGGACGAGGGCGCAAGGGACAAGGTGGGAAACGGGTTCCCGTCCTTGCGCCTTGCGCCCTGCGCCTTCGCCCTCGCCCCTTGTGCCTCGCCCCTTGCCCCTTCTTCCTCACAACATCGTGAACTCGGACTTCTCTGCGCCGCAGACCGGGCAGCGCCAGCTGTCGGCCAGGGCTTCGAAGGGCGTTCCGGGCGCGATGCCGCTGTCCGGGTCGCCATTGGCCGGGTCGTAGAGGTAACCGCACACGTTGCACTGCCACTTGCTGTTTGCACCCATTGTTTTGCCTCCGAGAGCAATCCGAAAGAGAAATATCCTATATATTAGCCGTTGGGTCAATTATATGCAAATCGTTGAGGGGTCAGGGTTCAGGGTGCAGGGTTCAGGGACGGACGAGGGTTCAGGGCACGGGGTACAGGGACTACGGTTTCGTTCCGTCCCCTGACCCCTGTTCCCTGACCCCTGAACCCTGTACCCTCGTCAGAGCAATGCTTTCGCGGCGTCGTAGCCCTTCTGGAACGCCTTCATGTTGAGCTCTTCGGTGCCCTTCGGGACCGTCGCCAGTATGGACTTCTTCATCGCCTCGACGCTCACGGTGCCGGAAAGGGCCGTGAACGCCCCCAGCATCACGATGTTGGCGACTATGCGCTTGCCCACTTCCTCCGAGAGCTTCGTGAAAGGGACCTTGTAGAGCTTCACGCCCTTCTTCATGCCCGAGACGGTCACAAGATCGGTGTCCACGACCATGAGCCCGTCGTCGGTTATGGACGGGCCGTAGGTCTTGAACGCCTCCTGCGACATTATCATCATCGTGTCCGGGGCGCCGACGTGCGGGTAGTAGATCTTCGAGGTCGCTATGATGACCCCGGCCGAGCAGGCGCCGCCGCGCGCTTCCGGGCCGTATGATTCCGTGAGGACGGCCTGCTTCCCGTCGTAGAGCGAGGCCGCCTTGCCGGCTATGAGCCCCGCAAGGATGATGCCCTGCCCGCCGAAGCCGGCGAACTTCACCTCGCGGTAATTGGGCCCGCGGGGCTCCTCGTCCACTTCCATGCCGCTCATTTCTTCCCTCCCTTCGATATTGTGCACATGTTCGCATAGCACGAGTCGTAGGTCGGCTTCTGGATGTCCACGAACTTGCCGCACACGATGGGCGTGTACAGCCCGATGTCCGCTTCCTTCGGGTCGATGCCGTTCTTCACGATCGTCTTGTTCTCGTAGAAGTGCATGATGTCAATGGCCTCGCCGCCTTTGTTGGGCCGGTCGAAGTTGGTCGGGCACTGCGAGATGACCTCGATGAAAGACAGTCCGGGGTGCTTGACCGCCTCCGCGATCGATTCCATCAGCCGCCGGGCGTGCAGGGCGGTCCAGCGGGCCACATAAACGGCCCCGGACGCCGCGGCGACATAGGGCAGGTTGAACGGGTGCTCCCAGCAGCCATAAGGGCTCGTTTGCGTCTTGGCGTTGACGGGCGTGGTCGGGGCCACCTGGCCGCCTGTCATCCCAAAGTTGAAGTTGTTGACGCATAAGACCAGCATGTCGACGTTGCGCCGGGCGGCGTGTATGAGGTGGTTGCCGCCTATGGCGAACAGGTCCCCGTCACCCGATATCACCGTGACCTTGAGCTCGGGGTTGGCAAGCTTCAGGCCGGTGGCGAAGGGCAGCGCCCTTCCGTGGGTCGTATGGAAGCTGTCGAGGTTGATGTAGCCGGCCGTCCGGCCGGTGCAGCCAATGCCGGAAACGACGGACACTTTGTCCAGGTCCAGCCCTGCCTTTTGAATGCCCTTGAGGTAGGCCGTGAGCACCACTCCCAGGCCGCAGCCGGTGCACCAGATGTGCGGGATCCTTCCGGGCCGGAGCAGGTGGTCCAGCGGGTGCTTGCCAGCACGGGTGGTCTCATCCATCGATATGCCGCTCGTGTCGCGGTCTACCGGAGAAACACCGTTTCCGCTCATTTTGCCACCTCCTGGATAGCCGCGAATATGTCCGCCGGGTCGTGGATCTCCCCGCCCGGGTGAGGCACGAGCCGGGTCTTGCACTTGCCCGCGGCGCAGCGCTCCACCTCGTAGACGATCTGGCCCATGTTGAGCTCCGGGACGACGAAGCCCTTTATCTTCCCGGCAAGCTCCCGTATCCTTTGCTCGGGGAATGGCCAGATGGTATCGAGCTTCAGTTGGCCGACGCGCATGCCCTTGCGCTGGGCGGCCCGGATGGCCTTCCAGCTCGTGCGCGCCGAGATGCCGTAGGAAACGACGACGACCTCAGCCTTCTCCGTGTCGATCTCGGTGCAGGCGATGATGTCCTCCTTGTTCTTCCGTATCTTGTCGCAGAGCCTCTGGACGAGCTTTATCTGGGCGGCGGCGGTGATGACCGGGTAGCCGCGCTCGTCGTGCGTGAGGCCGGTGACGTGCATGTGGTAGCCCTCGCCTGCATTCGCCATGGGCGGGACCAGGTCGGCACCCGCCTTGTACGGGAGGTAGTCCTCCGACGGCTTTTCCGTCGGCTTGCGCCGGTTGAATATCGTTATCTTGTCGGCCGGCGGTATCGTGACCTTTTCGGTCATGTGCCCGACCACCTCGTCCGAAAGCACTATGACGGGCAGGCGGTACTTTTCCGAGAGGTTGAACGCCCGGACGGTGAAATCGAACATCTCCTGCGGCGAGGAGGGCGAGAGCGCTATCATCTCGTAGGCGCCGTGAGAGCCCCAGCGGGCCTGCATCACGTCGGCCTGCGCCACGAGAGTGGGAAGGCCCGTCGAAGGCCCGCCGCGCATCACGTTGACCACGACTGCGGGCGTTTCGGTCATGATGCCCAACCCGATGTTCTCCATCATGAGCGAAAAGCCCGGACCGGATGTCGCCGTCATGGATTTCTGGCCGCCCCAGGCGGCGCCGAGTATCGCGCACATCGAGGCGAGCTCGTCCTCCATCTGGATGAAGGTCCCGCCGAGCTGTGGCAGTCGCCGGGACATCCTCTCGGCCACTTCCGTTGACGGAGTGATCGGGTAGCCGGCGAAGAAACGGCAGCCGGCGGCGATGGCGCCCTCGGCGCTGGCCGTGTTGCCGTTTATGAAATGGTCACCCGTCAGGACGTCGGACGCGGGGCTCAATGCGCTCCCACCCCTTCCGCCTTTTTCGCTCCGGTCAGGCCGGCGGGCGCGCAGCTGGCCGTCTCCTCGACATAGATGGCGAAATCGGGGCACACGAGCTCGCAGAACCCGCAGGCGATGCAGTCCTTGGGGCGGACGACCTCGGGCGGGTGGTAGCCCTTCTCGTTGTAGCCCTTGGAGACCTCGAGCACCTTGCGGGGGCAGAACTCCACGCAGAACTTGCAGCCCTTGCAGCGCGCCTCGATAATCTGTATCTTGCCCGTGGGCACCTCGCACCGCCCCTTGTCGAGGGGGTCCCGCCAGTATTTCATGCTCCTCTCCTCCGAAGCCGATTTTGGCATTCCGCGCCCTTCGCCGGGCGCAGGGAGGCGATTGTGATGGCAATTAATATATTTTATGTCTCAGAAAGCCAGTTGATTACACAAACACTTCACTGGCATGGTAACAAATGATGCTCCTTGGGCAAGAATATGCCATTTGTGCTAATTTTTAAACCCCGTATCTCCGCTCCCGAATCCAGGAGGGCGGATCACCGACGGTGGAACGACCCCGTTTTCCGCCACGGGCCTGCTAAGGCCGGCAACCGCTTGGCGAGCCTATGTGAAGAGGCCGGCGGCGCGCCGGGGCTCGGCCGCTCAGAGCTTCCGCATCGCCTCTTCGACGGCGTCCATGCCCCTTTCCAGGTTCTCCATCGAGTTGGCGTACGAGATGCGCAAGAATCCCTCTCCACCGTCGCCGAAGGCGGAGCCGGGCGTCATCCCGACATGCGCCTGCTCCAGGAGCCTTTCGGCAAGCTGGAGCGAGGGCATCTTCGCGTGGTACCTCGGGAACACGTAGAACGCGCCCGACGGTTTCCTGCACTCGAACAGGCCCATCGAGTTGACGCGCCGGACCATGTAATCGCGCCTTCTCCGAAACTCGGCGAACATGTCCTCTACGCATTTCTGGGGCCCCTTGAGGGCGGCGAGCGCGCCCTTCTGGGCGAAGGAGGTGCAGCAGGTCAGGCTGTGCTGCTGTATCTTGTCTATCGGCTTCATCAGGTCCTTGTGCGCCACGAGCCAGCCGATGCGCCAGCCCGTCATCGCGTACGACTTCGAAAAGCCGTTGAGCGTTATGGTCCGCTCGTACATGCCGTCCAGGGCCGCTATCGACACGTGCTTGCCTTCGTAAACGAGCTTCTCGTATATCTCGTCGGTGAGCACCATAAGGTTGTGGTCGCGGGCCAAATCGGCGATGCCCTTGAAATCCGCTTCCGTCATCACGGTCCCGGTCGGGTTCGAGGGCGAGTTGAGAAGTATCATGGTCGTGCGGGGGGTGATGGCCTCGTGAACCAGCTCGGGCGTCATCCGGAAATCCTCTTCCTCTTTCAGCCGCACGTTCACGGCCTTGCCGCCGGCCAAATTGACCATCGGGACGTATGATACCCAGCCCGGGTCCGGGACGATGACCTCGTCGCCGTCCTCGACAAATGCCATGATGGCCTCGAAGATGCCCAGCTTGGTGGGCGTGACGAGCACCTCGTCGGCCGTGCAGTTGATGCCGTTCTCGCGTTTGGATTTTTCGGCTATGGCCTGGCGCAGCTCCACGATGCCCTTCGAGGCGGTATAGTGCGTGAACCCGCCCCGCAGCGACTCGATGGCCGCGTCCTTGATGTGCTGGGGCGTGTCGAAGTCCGGCTCGCCCAGGGCAAAGGATATGACCGATACGCCCCTGGCCTTGAGCTCCCGCTCCATGTTGCCCATCCGGACCGTGCCGGATTCCCCGACCCTCTGCATCCTGCCGGCGGTGTGGACTTCCATCCCTGCCCCCGAGGGATATCCGCGCGGGGGATAATGCTACTTTCGATTGACGGGGCCCATCGTGAATTGCCGAAGCATGGCACGGTCCCGCGCCTTCGGAAAACATCCGGGCGCTGGCGGAAAAGACATTTGTACAAAACATTATAAACCGCCTTTTGATAGGGTAGATGGCATGGCTCAGCCCGTCAAGTTCCCGATACTGCACGTGGCGCTGGACCTTTTGAACCTCCATCGGGCATTGCAGATCGCGCAGGAGGCGGCCGAGGGCGGGGCGGACTGGATCGAGGCCGGCACTCCATTGATAAAATCGGAGGGCATGGAAGCCCTGCGCATGCTCAAAAAGACCATTCCCGGCAAACGCATCGTTGCCGACATGAAAACGCTCGATGTCGGCGCCTTCGAGGTCGAGATGGCCGCCAAGGCCGGCGCCAGTGTCGCGATAATCATGGGCATCTCCGACGACGACACGGTGCGGGAATCGGTGCGCGCCGGCAAGAAGTACGGCTGCGAGATAATGGTCGATCTTCTGGGCTGCGCCGACAAGCCCAGGCGCGCCCGGGAGCTCGAGGCGCTGGGCGTCGACTATCACTGCGTCCACGTCGGCATCGACGAGCAGATGGCCGGCGGGACTCCATTCGAGACGGTGAGAAAGGTCTCATTGGCATCGTCACTTCCCGTGGCCGCTGCCGGAGGCATCAACTCCGAGACCGCTGCGGAAGCGGTCCGCTCGGGCGCCTCCATCGTCATCGTCGGCGGGGCGATAACCAAGGCGCCCGATGTCGCCGGGGCCACCCGCCAGATAAAGAAGGCGCTGCTGACGCGCAAGGTCATCAAGTCCGGCCTTTACAAGAAGTACGACATGAGCAACGTGCTCCAGGCCCTGCTCAAGGTCTCGAGCTCCAACGTCTCGGACGCGCTCCATCGCAAAGGCGCCATGTCCGAGCTCCATTGCATAGTGCCGCGCGGGACCCGGATGGCCGGGCCCGCGGTGACTGTGCGCACGGCCGACGGCGACTGGGCCAAGCCGGTCGAGGCCATAGACGTCGCCGGAAAGGGCGACATCATCGTCATAGACGCCGGCGAGGGCCATGCCGCCGTCTGGGGCGAACTGGCTTCCTGGTCGTGCAAGGTCAAGGGCATCGCCGGCGTCATCATCGACGGCGGCATCCGCGACGTCCAGGACATATTGGGACTTGGCTTCCCGGCCTTCGCCACGCACATAGTGCCCAACGCCGGCGAGCCCAAGGGCCTCGGCGAGATAGGCGCCGAGATAACCTGCGCCGGCCAGACCGTGAGGCCGGGCGATTGGGTCGTGGGCGACGAGAGCGGCGTGACCGTGATACCGAAGGAGAGGCTGGCGGAGGTCGCCAACCGGTCATTGGACGTTCTCGAGAAGGAGAACCGCGTGAGGGAAGAGATAAGAAGGGGAAGCACGCTTTCGAAGGTGATGGAGCTCTACAAGTGGGAAAAGGTGAGATAGGACAGTTCAGCTTGACGGTCGACAAGGTGGTTTGAACATGAAGCAATTCAGCATAGAGATAAAGAACCGGGTGGGCGAGCTTGCGCGGGTGACCGAGGTTCTGGCCGAGAGCGCCATCAACATCGTCGCCATAGCGAGCGAGAGCGCCGGCCAAAAACCGATGATCCACATCGTGACCGGGGACCACGATAGCGCCCGCAGGGCCCTGGAGAAGTCCGGCCGGGACTTCAAGGAGCAGGACATATTGGTGGTCAAGGTGCTGGACCGCCCCGGGGAACTGGCAAAGGTCGCCCGCCGGCTGGCGCGCGCGGCCATCAATGTCGAATCCATCTACCTGTTCGGGAAAAACCGCGGCTACACCGAGTTCGCTTTGGCCGTGGACGAGCTGGACAAGGCGAAGAAGGTCTTGGACATACGCGATTGACGCGCGGGCAATGCCATGCTATCTGGGAAACGGGCAATACGGGCAATTCGGGGACGGGAGACCGTCGCCCCCGCATCGCCCGCATTGCCCGTTATTGCCCGTTTTACAAATATCCCAGCGCATTCAGCAGCATGTAGCCGCTGATGAAAAAGAGCAGCGCGGAGAAGAAGCGCGCCAGCTTCCTTGAGCCGGTCCGCTCGGCTATCTGGGCGCCCAGCCAGGCGGCGATGCAACCGCCCACCGCGAGCGGTATGGCCACCGAGAGCAGTATCGGCCACAGGGACGGTATCAGGGCCGCCTTGGTGGCCACGCCGGCGCTCGCAGTGAATATTATCGCCATGAGCGAGGTCCCGACGGCCACGTGGATTCCCACGCCCAGCATCACGAGCACCGGGACGATTATCAGGCCGCCCCCGACGCCCATGAACCCGGCGAGCACCCCTGCGCCAAGGCCCAAAAGGACAATGTAATGATACGGATTGCGCAGGCTGCACTCGGATGACTCCTTTTTATCGTCCTCCGGGGTGCAGGCCGGCTCCTTGAGGTCCTTGGGGATGCCGTTCTTGCGGTTGTTCTTGAGCGCCATCTGCACGCCCATGAAGAGGGCGAACACCGCGAACCCGCCTTCCAGCCAGTCGGACCGAAGCGGATTGCTCACGTACGAGCCGATGACGCCGCCCAGGACGCCGGAAAGTCCCAGCGCCAGGCCGTACTTCACGTTCAGGTGCTTGGCCTTCAGGTGGACATAGGAGCCCGTGGGCGAAAGGAAGATGATGGCAAACAACGAGCAGGCGGTCGCGATGTTGAACGGCGTGGCGTGGTCGGTGGCCGGCACCAGCCCGGCGGCGAGCAATGCCGGGACCATTATTATACCGCCGCCTATCCCGAACATCCCCGAGAGAATCCCTGCCGTGAAGCCGATGGCGACAGTGATGATGATCATCATCAGCGGCTCCACGGCCCCGGTAGCCCGGTCGACGGATTTATTATTTGCCCCGCCCGAAACGATAATTAGAACCGGGGCCCATCCGGATGGTGATGACCCTCGCCGGGTTTGCCGCCCTGCTGTTCTGGATGGCCCTGCTGGTCGCCCTGGGTTATCTCAATGACTGGGTCCTGTCCCGCATGTTCCGAAGCAACCGGGCGCACCGCCTATTTGTCGGCATCGGGGTCATCGTGCACGAGGCGAGCCACTGGGCCGCCTGCGTCCTCACCCGCACGGAGGTCTTCGAGGTCGCGATGTTCGAGGAGACCGGCGGGCACGTCAAGCACGAGCGCCGGGGCCCGTTGGTGATGGCCTTCATCGGATTGGCGCCCGTCCTCGGCTCGTCCCTCTTCCTCATGCTCCTCGTGTGGCTCTTCGGGATGGGCAATGTGGCGTTCGCCCCCTCCGGCGTCACGCTGGAGGACCCGTACTCCTCGTTTTCCGGGATGCTGACCTCGGCCGGGGCCACGCTGTGGATGAACCTGTCACCGCTGTCGTTCGTCACGGTGCTGTTCATCCTGTTCCTCTACCTGGTCTGGTCCGTCGTGGCCTGCATCGCGCCCAGCACGCCTGACCTCCGTCATGCCTTTGCCGGCGCCGTCATACTTTCCCTGGTCTGCGTGCTGCTGATATACCTCAAGCCCCTCTCGTTCCTCGGAATGGGCGGGACGCCGGCGCTGGACTTCATCGGGGGCCACCTGGCAAACACGATCGGCATCGGGCTGATACTGTCGTTCATACCGCTGGCCATCGGGCTGCCGGTGGCGTTCCTGCGGTCGCGCTGAGAAGACGGAGGCGCAAGGTGGAAAGAGCAAGCGGCATCGCTCAAGGCTCCTCCGCTGCGCCCCCATCTCACGGCCGTTCACGACGGTGAAGAGGGATGGCAAATGAAAGAAAACGAAAACCCGCTGCGCCTTGCCACTTGCTCCTTGCGCCTATGCACATAGAATATTGTAGATGATCCGCTGCACCGAATACTCTGTCTCGTAATCGTTGGGAGGGGCGGGGATGAGCCGGCCGAAGCGGTCCGTCCCGGGCTCGACGCCCCACTGGCTGGCCCCGATGACAACGATGGCGGTCCCGTGCTCGCTGCAGGCCCACCACTCGGCCCTTATCTTTATCTTGGCGTTGATGCTTATTTCCCCGAAGAATCCGGAGCCGCTGCCGCCCAGGAGCGCCTGGTACTCTGCGTATCCGGCGGTGTGGCCGTTGCCCAATGTCTCGTTGCCGCTG
>Ga0315291_10011307_pt1 | contig 10887 bp, 8 predicted proteins | sample YL17G12_20_MG_FD_203070 | JGI IMG/M metagenome (GOLD analysis project Ga0315291, IMG submission 203070) | Sediment microbial communities from Yellowstone Lake, YNP, Wyoming, USA - YL17G12_20 | ecosystem: Environmental > Aquatic > Freshwater > Lake > Sediment | place: USA: Wyoming | collected... | reverse complement strand
TGTTTGCTTACCAAACACTGGTCCGCTATAACCACCGCCGTGGCAACGACAACGGCCAAGTCCACTGGATCCTGGACATGCTATGAATTCCCGGACACCCTCATTTATTTGGGAAGAAGCCAAAACGCCCCGGATAAATAAGTCAGGGGGATGTGACGAAAAGTCTCTTTTCGGCCGTCTTTCGGGCGGAGCCCGCCCGGTTCCCGGGAAAGCGACATCCCGCGGTCCAAACACCGCTCAAGGCCAATAACTGGCCAGCAACTGGTCCGCGGCTGGTTCGACGCGGTTGTCTTTCTCGGACGAACGTTTCTTCATCCTCATCTGCTGGAGGTCGTACCACCACAGCCAGTCCCACTTGTCCAGCGCCGATTCGAGCCTTTCCCACCCAGTCACCTCTCCCATGAAGGCGTCGTGGGCAGAAGCTCGGTTGACTTCTGCTGCATTCTCGACAGCCTTCCAGCCCATCGCCAAGGGCGCGGGGCCGCGGTCAAAAAACGTTGGGTCTAGCGGCTGAGGGACCCGGTCCCCGTTGCCGTTCAGGACCTTGATCGGCTGCCGGGCGACCGGGAGGGAAGCTACCGCCTGGGCACGGATCCAGTCCGTTCCGTGCGGCCAAAGACTGGTGCCGCTGGATCGATCCACCGCAGCGTCGCCCTCCAAAATGCTTCCGCTGGCGGAACTCCTGTCCGTCCCTGCGCCGTTCTCACCCCCGGTGCTGAAGCTCATCGCCAACGGCACGGGGCCGCCAGGCGCTCCCACGCCGAACGACTCGGCACTCCTGATCCCCTGCGGTTCGTCAACGCCCGAAACAGTGACGGTGACACTGGCCGTGTCGGTCCCGCCGCGGAGGTCGCTGATCGTGTAGCTGAACGTATCTTCCATGCTCTCACCGGCCGCCAAGGCCTGCAGCGCCGCCGAGTCGCGCGGGTCGTATCTCAGCGTGCCGTCCGGGTTGACCGTGATCGAGGCACCCAAGGTGCTGGTGGTGTCCGCGCCTGCCACACTCAGCGGGTTGCCGTCGACATCCCTGTCGTTCGCCAGTACGGCGATGTCTGCGGCGGCATCCTCGTCGGTTGCTGCCGCGTCGTCCGTAGCGACGACCGACGGCAGCGTGATCAGATTCAAGACGGGTAGTTGGCCGATTTGCAGGTAAGTGACGTACATGTCGGCATAGGCAACAGCCCCGTCGCGATCTATGTCCAGAGGATTCTCGATGGTGGCTGCTTGAGGTATCTGCCCGTAAATCGCCTGCATGTCAGCCTCATCCGCCACGCCATTGCCGTCCACGTTCCCGATGGCGTTACCGAAGTAGAAGACATCATCCTGGGCCAGTCCCGTATTGGCCGTTGCCCTCGCTCGCACCTGCAACCAGTTCCTGGTCCGGATAGCATTGTCGGGCCAGGTGAGCGTCACCCGGTCAGAACCGTTTCTCCCGTCACCCGGCCGCACGTTGATGTTGGGAGTGGCTGCGCTGGTCCAACCATCGGGGTTGTCGTCGTTGCCGAATTTGAACTCGAAGTCGTCGAAGATCGGTGTACCGGCCAGGCCGGCGATATCGATGATGATCCCGTTGATGCCGCGGCTGTAGTTGGTGTAGTTGGCGACACCGGCCGTCTCGCCAGGGAGCAGGGGCGTCTTGTCTGTCGCGATGGCGTCGTCATCGTCGTCATTGCCCGCCGGATTGCCGCCGTCGAAAGCCGAGTTGTTGTAGAAGATGTGCCGGGCGGCTATAGTCTGGTAGTTACCGAAGTCAAGGCCGCTCAGATTCTCGTCAGGACCGATAATGCTCGTATGGACCCCCGGATCCTCGGGGAATGTCCGAACGTAACCGTCACGCAGCATTTCACCAATCTGGTAGATACCGGCCTCAAGTCCGGCGAAGGTGTAGTATCCGTCAGTGAAGGTGCCTGTCGCGGACGGTTCGGAGGCGACAGCTTCAAACGAGTAGGCGCCTCCACCATTCCTGACGCCCATATCATCAGATTCAGCACCCACAAGGATCCTGTTGCCTACTGCCGCCACGGATTGCCCGAACTGGTCACCCTCTTGTGGCCCGGGCGTCAGGGAAGTCTTGAAGAAAGTCTCTAAGAGCTCTCCGGTGGCACCATCGAACAAGTAGGCCGCGCCTGCATCTACAGCGACTGTATCGTCATAGGGGGCGCCCACAACGACATTCGGCCCAACCGCGGCAATAGAAACGCCGAAGAAATCATTAGCAGCCGGCGTGGGATTAAGGAAAGTCTGCCGCAGTTCCCAGTCACCGCTGGACCCATCGAGCCCGAACAAGTAAACGGCCCCCGCGTCACGGCCAGCCGTATCGTCGTATAAAGCCGCCAGCAGGACATTGTTACCCATCGCCGAAACGCAGCCGCCGAACTCGTCAAAACGAGCCGGCGTGGGCTTCTGGAAAGTGCACCGGAGCTCCCAGTCGTTGGTTAAGTCGTTGAATTCGAACAGATAGGCGGCCCCAGCGTTGGTGCCACCCGTGCCATCCCAGGGAGCGCCAATGAGGACGTTGTCGCCAACCGCCGTAACGGACCAGCCGAAATGGTCATAGGCAGCCGGCGTAGGCTTCTGGAACTTTCTGAGCAGGCTCCCTGTCGAGCCGTCGAACAAAAACGCGGCCCCCGCGTCGGTACCACCGGTATCGTCGTAGGGAGCACCCACAAGCACGTTGTTGCCGACCGCCGCAACCGAATAACCGAATCTGTCCTGGGCAGCCAGCGTGGGGTGCGTGGGATTTGCGGGATCGGGGAAAGTGAGTAGTAGGTTCCCGGTCGACCAATCGAACAAATAGGCAGCCCCGCTGTCGGCAACAACGGCATCGTCGAAGGGAGCGCCGACGAGGACATTGTTACCGACTCCCGCGACGGACCGGCCGAAATCATCACCAGCAGCCAGCCTCGGATGCGTCGGATTGGCAGGATTGGGGAAGGTTTGCAGGAGGTTCCCGGTCAGGCCATCGAACAAATAGGCATTCCCCGCGTTGACGGCAATCGTGTCGTCCCACGGGGCCCCGATCAGCACGTTGTTGCCTGCCGCTGCGACAGAGTAACCGAACTTGGCAACATATCCGGAGCCCAGGAAAGTGTGCACTGGATCCGGGATGCGTCGCAACTCAACGGTCCAGCCTTGCAGTCCCGGTTCGAGTTCGGGTTCACCGGGTTCCCAGATGCCGTTACGGTTGCGGTCCTCGAACACGGTGCCGCTCAGCGAGCTGACGCCCGGCTGAACTATGAAATCGCCCGTGTAACTCGCCACCGGGTTGCCGGCCCGATCCCGTGGCCAGCCGCTTGCCAGTTGCACCGTGACTTGCCCGGTCTCCCAGGTACCGCTGATCGTGAACCGCGCGGTCTCGGGGGCCAGCCAAGTCGCGCCGGTTACCCACGCGCTTCCAACACCGGCACCGCTCAGTGACAGGTAGTTCGGGAGCAAACTGTTCGCCGAGACTTGGTCCATCGCCTCCGAAAAACGGACACGAATCTCGCGCGGCCCAGGGCTGACCGCCGTGCCGTGGGTTTGTGGGTTCGTATAATCAACCGTTGGCGATTCGGTGTCAACTTGAAATGCCTGTGCGGAGACGTTGCTGAAATTGCCCGCATTATCCTCGGCGCGGACATAGAACGTATGGATGCCCGGCGAGACCGAGGTCGGTGCAGACAGGGAAGTCGTGAAGGTCCCCACTGTCTGAGGCGGCGTATTATCCACGCTCCACCAGTAACCTCTGACGCCGCTTCCGTCGTCGCTGGACGCGGTCCAACTGAACGTGGGCGTCGCATCGTTGGTGAGCCAGTCGGTGTTGGATTCGCCGGTGTCTGCCTCCATTCCCGTAACGGTGGGGATACTTGGCGGAGTTGTGTCTGGCGGCACGTCGTTATCGGTGACCTCAACGTGGTAGCTGCCGGAGATGTAGCCGGAGGCCGTAGCCGTGATCGTGACCGTCTGCGTGCCGTCCACGATTGCGTCGTCCACAGCGTTGACCGGGAACTCTGCCCAGGCCTCGCCCAGCGCGATCGTCACCGTCGGCTGAACCGTCGCCTCCGTCGTGTCGCTGCTGCCCAGATTCACGGTCAACGCCGAGCCTGTCAGACCGTCGCGGGTCACCCTCGCCGTCGCAGCATTGCTCCCAGAATTCTCGGCAAACGTACTCGGAGTGACAGCTAAACGCAAAGAGGGTTGCTCGTTGTCTGTAACCTGCACGATACGCGTAGCCGCAAGGTAACCAGTTGCGGAAGCCGTGATCGTCACTGTCTGCGTGCCGTCCACGATCACGTCGTCCACGGCATTCACCGGGAACTCCGCCCAGGCCTGCCCGACCGAGATCGTCGCCGTTGCTGGGACCGCCACTTCGCTTGTGTCCCCGCTGCTAAGGCTTACCACCAGGGCTGAGGCCGTCGAACCGTCGCGTGTTACCCTACCAGTGGCTGCGTTCCCCCCCGCAGCCTCAGAAAACGAGCCGGGTGATACCGATAAGGAGAGCGCGGGCTGAGCCGATACCTCGACGCGGAAATACAAACGCTCAGAGAAGTCGGTCCAGCCGCTGCTGCAATGTGCTCTCATATTCCATCGGTATCTTCCTGCGTCCTGCAGAATTCCCGACGGCAGGGCGAACGATGTTCCGTGGAGAGGCCCATAGTCGATCTCACTATCAAAGACAAGCACGTCTGCATCGAGATCTCGAATGTATAGTCCATAATAGTCAGCCCCAAGACCATCCGTCCACGTGAACTCTGGAGTGGTGGAAGAAATAGTTGGGCCCGGGTCAGAAAGGGTGCCAGGGGAGAGAAGGGTGGGCGCGCCGATTACACGGAAGTAGCCAATTGCCGAGGGGTCTGAAAAGCTTCCTCCCCAAACTGTCCCAGCTCCATTTTCCGCCGTGAGGCTGATCGAATAGACGCTGCCCTCGTCGAACGGGCCAACGTCGTCCCGCGTCGAGAGGCCGGCACCGTGGTCTATCCGATCAACCCAGTCGAAACCGTTCCACCGCATCGTGACATAGTGATAGCCGTCGATGTCAATCCCACTTTGGGGATCGCTAGCGGAACCAGAAACGTGGATATAGGGGCTGTTAAACACGGTCGGTTCGTGGAAATCCCTCGAGATGCCGTTCAAGCTGACCACGGGCGGGCTATCGTCAACCTCACTGTAGAACAGCCGGAACAACGCCCCGACCTGCTCCATGGCCCAGGGCATCAGGTCGTCGGCGATGGTCTCGCATTCACCTGGCGTTAGTTCGCCGGGGCTGGTAATCTCACCTGGACGATGCCTGTTCGGAGCACGATAGCTGGCCCCATACTCTGTTGGGTCCTCACCCCAATAATCATCACTTGGGTAGTCCTCAGTGTAATCTGCTGTCAAGCGAAAAACGGCCTCCAGGCCCGTGGGCAAGTAGATGTTCCAGCTTGACGCCACGTCGGCTGTATCGTAGTTCTGGAAATGACTATTCTCTCCGACCCAGTCTTCGTACTCGTCATCTCCAATGCCGTGCTGATCATTATGCACATGGGCTGGAACGGACATGTCCTGAAGAAGATGGACCACATGACCCAAATAGTAGTAGGACAGCGATCTACTGGATAAGTAGTTGTCAATCACGTAGGTCTGCCAATACGCTTCAGCTTGCTCTAATGCAGAATCGTATCCGAGCCACCCGTTGTAGATTTCATCTCCATCGCCACCGGCACAGAAGTGTCTTAGGAAAGGTTCCCACTGTCCAAACGGATTCTCTATAGCGCCGTGCACTAACAAGTCGACATCTTCGTCGAAAGCCCCTTCCAGAAGAGTGCTATCGGAACCAGGAATGAGCGTCGATGCCTCGATCGTCCCACGGTATAGGGGCTGGGCGATCTCCACACCGGGGAACTGCTCCGAAACCAATGCTGTCGCCTCCTTGGCAATCCATTGATGCACCTCCTTTCCCGTATCGACTGTGTAGGTGACCTTGTCTAGCACGCGATCCGATACTGCGTTGCTGCAAACCCGAGGCTTATGCAGGAGGTCACTGTCATGGGCAAATCCAAGCAAATGTCCTGCCTCGTGGGTGACAATGGTTGCGATCGCCCAGGAGTATTGAGCGGAGGAAGGGTCAGCAATGGCGAGCTCTTCGGAGAAAACGAAACCGATGTCCGGGCAGTCAACATTGCCGACATCTACGGCTTCGGCTAACCCAAAGAAGCTCCCATAAGCTGAAAACGCATCATCCGTGCCTCCGATGTATATGATGGCGTATTCTTCCGCATCGGGTACTTCATCGGTGACCTGCACTCCCAACGGCCCCAGCATCTCTGCGACCCGCTGAGTTATGAGGTCTGCCGACTCCTCCTCGAATCCGGCAAGTCCAAGAGGCTCAGTCGAGAATGCTGGCACGCTGATGTTCCTAACAGTCACCGGGCCACTGTACGTCACATTCTCCGCGCCATCGAAGTCAAGATAGACAACTTGCCCGTCAAACCGATCTAGACGCGGATCGACCAGGCGCATTCCAGGGAGCGTCACGAACTCGGCACCAATCGACAGCAACCGCCGATCTTCCAGTGGCTCGAATCCCAGCCGCCGCGGGGAGGGAGTCAAGCCTTCTCTGCGGCAGCCTTTTCTGGAGTTCCTCAGCGAGCGACGGTGATCACGATTGGCAGTTTCGGTCTTCATGGCATCGCCCCAAGGTGGCGGTGGGTTTCTCCTCAGAAGATGGGTTGGCCGTATTCTCCCTCCCGTCGGCGGAGATGTCAAACGTTTTCCGCCAAGAAGCTGGTCCACCGGTGGAAAGCCCCTGCCGCTGGAGAGGGCTACCTGCGAGGGATTTTCTTGACCAGAGGCCCCCGCCGGTTCCGGGCAAACGCGGTCACGCCTGGCCGGGCGACCATTCGGCTTACACCCTGCAAATCACACTTCCGTGCACCAGCGTTTCCTCGCAGGTCAGCGCAGACGCATGATCACCGGCATCCGACTCGGCCCGCCATTCTTCGCCTTCGCCGACCGGGTCGGCCCGATCCCACCTCAGCCCGGTGAGGCCACTTAGCAGTTGTTGCACGTCTTCGCTCTTCGCCCCTGCCTGGGTCTCCTTCAGTTCGAGGGCATCCAACACATAGCCCGACAACAATCGGTCCCAGACCTTCTGACAGGTCGAAGGCTTGTCAAACAGGTCACAGGCAACCACTTGCCCCCCGACGGCGACCGCCAATCCGCAGGCACCCTCCACGTACTTGACTTGTTCGCGGAAGTCGTCGAGCGGTTTTTGGTAGGCCGAAAAGGTGTCGGCCATGGCAGCGGTTCCAGAGACCACGCCCAGGTTCGCTTGCACCCGACCTACCTCCCCTCAGATCCCGGTCTGATCAGAGGTATGGCCTCGGCCTGCGCTCAGCGCCGCGGTGACCGACCCTTTCAGAATCCTTCTGAGCCTGGACGGCGAGTGCGTCCCACCGGAGCCGAATTTTGGGGACCGATAGCCCCACCTGCCTCTCTCGACACAACTGACCGGGATCCGGGTCTTGCTGCCGGCGGCAACCAGCACGGTCGTGTTGAGGATCCGGTTCTGCTTGGCCCCGATCAGCTCCTCGCCTTCCAGGAAGAGCACGCGGGTACTGCCCTTGTTTTCTACCAAGAGGTTCGGCACGGAGCCTGCCTCACTGATCTCCTCCACGCTGACCGTCCCCTCGGCCATCGCCTCGTCCGAGAGCCTGTACTCCAAGCGGCCACCGGCCTGTGCGAACAGGGGAAACACGGCCAGCCCTTCCCAGCAGATTGGCTCACCGACCGTGATCTCAGGAAATCCAACACCCATGGCAAAGTCTCCCATATGTGGACTCTGGTTTTGGTAATGGACAGTCCGGCGACTGGCGAGGTTCGCCCCTCACCGCGATTCTCGTCCTTCTTCAACCCCGATTCTCGGCTGGAGTACGCGGTGCGTTGGGACAGACAAGCCGCGAGGATTTGGCCATTGGTCATCTTCTTTCACGATTGCTGTCGGTTCAACACCCGGTTTCTACTCTGTCGATTCTTCACGACGGATGGCCTCCTCCGGTGACTCGTTACCGTAGATCACTGACATGAAGGCCGGCAAGTAGTGATCGAGCATGACGACCGTCGTCTTGATCATGCGTTCAATGACCTCATCGCTGAGCTTTCCGTCGCTGGTCAGATGCGCCACGTAGAACCGAAGCTCGCCATCGCTGTAATCCATCTCAAACCTGCCGAGCTTCAGGCCGTAGTTGGCCCGTGTGATCGCCTCGGCAACGGAGGGCCGACTGCCAACCGGCACCCTGATCGGCACGTGGCCGAAAACCTGCAACATCCTGTCGTCTTCTGTGACCCTGGCGAGGACTGGAAAGAGGCCATTGGGAGCGCCGAGGACGGCCGAAACGAGTTGCGCATCGACGTCGGTCCGATAATGGATCTCATGGGTGTCCATGTGCTGTATCAGACTTTGATGCGCAGTCTCCATTGGTGATTCTCCGCTCATTCTTGGGCACGCCTGCGACTGGTCCGCCGGGCCGCATCTCGCCTATCGCTGCCCCCACTGGCTAAGCAGGCTGGGCCGTGGCCGGGCAGTTTTCCCGATTCCAAGTCTCGACCAAGTGAGCAGCTTGCGTGGCCGGATGCACACGCTCGAACTGCCGCTTGGCGTCGTTCCCGAAATCGGCGGATTCGTGGCTAACCTCCTCGAATTCATGCGTCTCACATGTGCGGACCATATCGGGGTTAAGCTTGATTTCTTCTTTCATCCGCTCGGCGACCCCTTTGAACGGGTCAACCAGCAGAAAGTACGGCCACGTGAGCAGGATGGACCCGGCAACTGCCACGGTCCTGCTAATCGTACCAACTACGGTAGTGCGGGGCATTTTCTCCTCTCCAAAGAGATTCGCATCGGAAGTCGTGCGTAGCACCGGGACTAAAGCCACACTTGACGTGTTCCATCGAGGTGATCTGAGACACGATGTGACTTCGTCGGGGTAAGGTGGGCTCGCGGATTGAATTGGATTCAGCCTACGCATTCTGTTCGATTTCTTTCAACGCCCAGGAGGCTACCAAGCGAATCGCAGGAGCGGGGTCGTCAAGTGCTTTTCTGAGCGCGGGGATTGCCTCCGGGGCCTCACCGCCAATTTGCCTGAGCCCATTGATTCCCATATTCCGCTTGGAAGGATCCCGGTCCTCAAGTAACCCCACGAAGAAGCTGACTGGTATCTCACGGGCCGGACGATCGTGCGCTTGGCACGGTCTAGCCGGGAGCATCTCTTCTTCGGGGACTCCTTTCTTCCTGAGCAACGCTCGATAACGAGATTCCGTTTCTGGCTCCAGGTCCGAGACACTCACAGCGCCTCCGCCAGCCTCCTCACGCAGCCTTTTGGCGAGCTCAACGCCCCTCTCTCTCAGCATGATCGACATCCGATTCGGAAGCCCGTCCCAACTGCTCGGCCCGCAAAAGTACTGCTCGGCCCACGCGGCTGGAAGATCCATGATCGCGTCTTGGACCAGCTCTTCGGCCGCCTGGTACTGCCTGGATTCAACGGTCTGGCTGGCGGCTGTCACGATCCCGTATTCCTCTTCAAACGTCGGCGTGTAGGTGATACCGAAGTACTCTCTCAGAACCTGGGGCTCTTCGAGGTCAACCCAACCTTTTCTACTTGGTTTCAGTTCACGGGCGAGATACTTCTCGCTGGTGGTGGTGCCGTCAGGGTCAATCTGGTGTATTTCGTGTTCTTGTACGACTTCCTCGACGGTCACCCCGATGGTCTCGCGATTCTGCAACGCCATCCGGAGTATGACCTTCTGCAATTCGCTCAGTCTATGTTCCATCGGAGACTGTAGCATCGCTATCGGGTCGGTGTGCCACGGCTGTGTCAGCCGTGCCCGGGAATCGCAGTAGTTTCCCCGGCAACCTTTCGCGCACGGCTGACACAGCCGTGGCACACCTGGAATCTCAGGGCTTTCGGCGTTTTCACCCGATAACGATGCTACAGTCTCGAAAAATCGGCCCTTGGAAGCGATTTCCCGGGCTCTCGGTGGTCTTGCTGGCCGCCGCAATCACCACCTGGCCCGGCCACGCCGCAGCAGCGGCGGCTCCCCGGCTCAAAGTAAGCGAGAACAAGCGGTTCCTGGTTTACGCCGATGGCAAGCCCTTCTTCTGGCTTGGCGACACGGCGTGGGAACTCTTCCACCGCCTGAACCGCGAAGAGGCGGACCGCTACCTGGAAAACCGCGCCCGCAAAGGCTTCACCGTCATTCAGGCCGTGGCGATCGGCGAGCTCGACGGACACACGGTGCCGAATTCCTACGGTCATCTGCCGCTGGAGAATCTCGATCCGGCCCATCCGGCCGTAAAGGACGGCCCAGCGAATGACTATTAGGACCACGTCGAGTATATCGTCAACAAGGCCGAGTCTCTGGGGATGTTCATCGGCTTTCTGCCGACCTGGGGACGGTACTGGCACGACGGAGTCAAGGACAATCAGCCGCTCTTCACGCCCCGCAACGCCGAGGTGTACGGCGAGTGGCTGGGGCGTCGCTACCAGGACAAGGCCGCGATTTGGATCCTCGGTGGGGACCGGCCGATCGACAATCCGCAGCAGAAAGAGATCATCCGCGCCATGGCCCGCGGCTTGCGTAAAGGCGACGGCGGCGTCCACCTGATCACGTTCCATCCGCCGGGAGGCAGCGGCTCGTCCACGTGGCTTCACGACGAGCCGTGGCTGGACTTCAACATGCGGCAGAACGGCCACGTCAAGGAGTTCACCGGCCGCTACGATCAGACCCGCGCTGACTACGATCGCAAGCCGATCAAGCCCGTGCTGGACGGTGAGCCGCTCTACGAGGATCCCCTCTGTGCCAATAATGGGTGAGACAACTGCCTCCTGGTTTATTACAGTAGAGGGCAAGGAGGTAGAAGGAAGATGG